>Ga0193726_1000220_pt1 | contig 78109 bp, 56 predicted proteins | sample H2c1metaG_FD_144928 | JGI IMG/M metagenome (GOLD analysis project Ga0193726, IMG submission 144928) | Soil microbial communities from a riparian zone of the East river system, Colorado, United States - H2c1 | ecosystem: Environmental > Terrestrial > Soil > Riparian zone | place: USA: East River... | reverse complement strand
TCCGCGTCAAATGGGACGGCAAATACGTGCTCGCCGTCAGCAAGGTGAGCAGCTTGAAGCGCTCCACCGAGATCGTGGAGCACCGTGACGGCGGCGATCCGTCGACTTCGCACAAATCGCCGGGACGCAACAAATACGAAGCCATCACCTTCGAGCGTGGCCTGACCCAGGACATGAACTTCCATAATTGGGCCGGTCTGGTGTGGAATTTCGGCGCGGGGCTCGGCGCCGAAGTGTCGCTGGCCAACTTCCGCAAGGACCTCTACCTCGAAGTCTACAACGAGGCGGGCCAATTGGTGATCGGCTACAAGATCTACCGCTGCTGGGTTTCCGAATACCAGGCGCTGCCGGATTTCGATGCCAACGCCAACGCCATCGCCATCGAACATATCAAAGTGGAAAACGAAGGCTGGGAACGCGACACCAGCGTAACCGAGCCGCAGGAGCCCACGCTCAGCACCGTGGCGACGTAAATGCGCGCCCTTTCCGACACCGATCTGTTTCGGGTGTGGGAAAGCGGATATCGCCTGCACCCGCTGGACCGCGCGCTGGTGACGCTCGGCGCGGCGCTTCCCGAGACGCCGGTCCAGCGGCTTGCGGACTGGCCGCTGGGGCGGCGCAACAAGGCTTTGCTCGAACTGCGCTGCGCCTGTTTCGGGTCCGGCATCCATGGCTGGGCGGCGTGCCCAGGCTGCGCAGAAAAGCTCGAATTCGAGATCGATGCGCGCGTGCTTTCGGGCGCCGCTTCGCAAGACGCCGACGAACCGCAAGAGCCCATCGTCGTCAACAGCCGCGCTTTCCGTCTGCCCACCAGCCGCGACCTCGCCGGCGCCGCGACTGTGAGCGACAGCCGCAGCACCGCCGTTCACATTATAGATGGCTGCCGGATCCAGGCGGACGAGAACGCCGCGTGGTCCGAGGCAGAGATCGCGGAGATAGAGCAAAGAATGGCCTCGGCCGATCCGTTGGCCGAGATCCGCTTGAAGCTGGACTGTCCGGCGTGCGGCCTGCAATGGGAAGAGAGCCTCGATATCGGATCGTTCCTCTGGGAGGAGATCGAGGCGCGGGCCCGCCGGCTGGTTTTGGCGGTCCACACTTTGGCCTCCGCCTATGGGTGGACCGAGGCGGAGATCCTGTCGTTGAGCGAAAACCGGCGCGCCCTCTATCTGGAACTGGCGCAATCATGACCGGCTACCTGCAGCGAATGGCCGAGAGCGCGCTGCGGCCCAGCCGCTCCATCCGCCCGCTCTTGGGATCGATATTCGCGCCCGCTGATGGCGCAACCGCGAGTCAAACGCCTGGGCTGGAAGACGTCTTTGTCTCCGCGGTTGGTCCGACTCCGGCCGGGCGATCGTCTGCCGATACGAGGCCGCCTTCGCCAGCACCGCGTTCCACATCCTCGACATCCGATGCCGGGCCGGTCGCGCCATACGAGCCGCTCATTGCCGAACCGGCACGACCCGCGCACGAGATCGAACAACCGGCGCGACAGGTACCGTCCGACGGCCTGCCACCGGCGCTACGCGCTGCGCGAGAAAAGACAGAACCCGGCGATGATCGGCTGATGCAATCGCCGGCCGACGCTACCCTGCCGGCGCGGCCTGCACAGACCTCGCTCGACGTCGCCGAAACGATCGGGGCGGCGCACCCTGCCCGCGCGATCGCGCGCGCGCCGCATTCATCGAAGGCCTGGGCGGAGCCGCGTGCTCCAGCCGCTTTCAGCCCGGCAAAATCTCGCAACCCGATCCGCGATATCCAGGCGACGTCGCGGCAAGGCGATGACATTCAAATACACATCGGCCGCATCGAGGTGACCGCGGTTCGTCCGGCTCCGGCGCCGCAGCCGGCGGCCAGGACCCGACGCGGGGCGCCGTCTTTGGACGATTATCTGAAACGCCGCGACGGGAGGGCGCCTTGAGCAACGCCTTCGGCATTTCCGGCGTGACGGCCGTATTGGAGTCGCTGTTGTGGAGCGTCTACAACGGACCGGATTGGACCAGCTCAAACTTGGGAAGCGTCACCGTCACCGCGGTGGCTCCTGACCTCGTCCAGAGCAACCACGGCAACGGTGCGGATGCCGGCCTAAAGGTCAACCTGTTCCTGCACCAAGTGACGTTCAATGCGGCTTGGCGCAACATGGGCTTGCCATCGCTCGCCGCCGACGGCGTCACCCAACTGAAAAATCCACCTCTGGCGCTCGATCTTCATTATCTGCTGACGGTCTATGCGTCCGAAGACTGCCAGGCTGAGGCACTGTTAGGCTACGCGCTGCAATTCATTCACGAGAGCCCCGTCCTGCCGCGGGCACAGATTCGCTCCGTGCTGGCCAATCTGACGAACCCCACCAACCCGGAATTCCCGTCGCCGACCAATCCCGTGTTCAGCCCGGTGTCGCTCTCAGGCATCGGCGATCAGATCGAAATGATCAAAATTACGCCGGAAACGCTGGGGCGGGAGGAAATGGCCTGGCTGTGGACCGCGCTGAAAGCGGATTACCGCCCGACCTTTCCGTTCCAGGTCTCGGTGCTGTTGATCCAGCAGCAAATTCCCGCGGTCTCCGCACTGCCGGTGCTGCAGCGAGACATCACGGTCCAGTCCGGTCTAGTCGGAACGCTCACGCAGATCAGCCTGCCGAATAGCCAACCGGCCGCCTCCTTAGGGGATACCGTCACTGTCGCAGGCACAAGTCTCGGCAGTGCGCAGAGCGTGACGCTTTCCAACGCTCGTTTCGGTGTGGCGCTACCACTGTCACCGTTGACCAATGGGACTGACAACTCCTTCCAATTCAGTCTGCCCCCCACTGCAACCAATTTACCGGCCGGCGTCTATCTCGTGTCGGCACAGTTGAAGGCCGGCACGGCCAACGTCAGCACCAACTCCCTGCCCCTCGCGATCGCGCCGCAGATCACCAATGTGCCACTGCCGGCTTTGAAGGCGGGGAGCCCAGTACCCGTGGCAGTGCAGTGCTCCCCCGATTTATTCGTCGGCCAGCAGGTTTCGCTCCTGGTCGGCAGCCAGGAAGCGCTTTTGGCCGCTCCGATCTCGACGCAATCGAGCGCGCTCCAGTTCGTGTTTAAGACGCTGCAGTCGACGGGGGGCGCGTCTGTGCCGGTGCGCCTGCGCGTCGACGGCATCGACAGCCCGATCATGGACATGACCCAGACGCCGCCTGTCTTTTCCGGGCCCTCCGTGCAGGTGAACCCATGATGGAAGTCGTGCGGCAAATCTCCTGGATGGAAGCGAACCAGGCTTGTCTGGTCGGCGAATTCGCGCGCCTCAAAGAGCTTCTGGGCGGCGAAGCCGATCCTCGGGCGCGGGCGGCCAGCGAAACCGCCCGGGCCGGCATGGCACCGGCACCGGCTATCGATCGGCTCGTGGAGCTGTTCGGGCTGAGCGCATTCGAGCGCGACGTACTTCTTTTGTGCGCCGGCATTGAGATGGATGGCGCGCTCGCCGCTCTCGTAAGCGCCGCCCAGCACCTCCCCGCGCGATCCCATGCCAGCTTCGGCGTTGCCATGGCGGTATTGCCGCAGCCGCACTGGAGCGCGCTCGCGCCGTCGCGGCCCTTGCGCCGCTTTCGGCTGGTGGAGCTCGATGGCGGTCAGGGGCTGACATCCGCTCCGCTGCGTATCGACGAGCGCATCCTGCATTACCTCGCCGGCGTGAGCCTGCTTGATTCCCGATTGCGGCCTTACCTGCGGGAGTGCGCGGCTGCGGATTGGATCGCCGCGGATCATCGCGATGTCGCCAGCCGGGCGAATGCGGTTTTCGATGGCAAAGCCGGCGAGCCGCCGGTGGTGCTCTTTTGCGGCGACGATCCGCAGGGTCAGGAAGACGCCGCCGCGTTGGTGGCGCAACGCAAGGGTTGGCAATTATATGGGTTGAGTACGCAAGATATTCCGGCGGTGGGCGCGGATCTCAATCAGTTCTCGACGCTGTGGGAACGGGAGGCGATGCTGCTGCCCGGCGCGCTTGTCATTCAATGCGCGTTGGGTGGATTTCCCGTCGCCGCGCGTCAACTCGCCGAACGGTTGCCGTCGCCGCTGTTCCTGGCGAGCCGCGAACCGGTTCGCCTCGACCGCTCCTCGGTCCGGTTCGATCTCGACAAGCCGCAGCCTGCCGAGCAGCTTCGGCTATGGCAGCAGGCCTTGGGACCGCCGGCGCAAAAACTCAACGGCGCCCTCGATGCTTTGTCCGCGCAGTACCGGCTGAGCGCCAAGTCGATTTTCACCACCAGCGCGCTGGTGGCCGCGAACGAGGGCCCGGCTGCGCCGGACGCCTTGTGGAACGCGTGCCGCTCATTGGCGCGGCCGAAGCTCGAGGATCTGGCGCAGCGCATCGTTCCGGCCGCCGGCTGGGACGATCTCATCCTGCCTGCATCGCAAAAGCGGATGCTGCGCCAGCTGGCCGATCAGGTCAGCCATCGGCTAAAGGTCTACGAGACGTGGGGATTTTCCGATAAGGGCCGGCGCGGGCTTGGCGTCACCGCGCTGTTTGCGGGAGGCAGCGGCACCGGCAAGACCATGGCGGCGGAAGTGCTCGCCGGCACGCTCAAGCTCGACCTCTATCGCATCGACCTCTCCGCGGTGGTCAGCAAATATATCGGCGAGACCGAGAAAAACCTGAAGCAGGTATTCGATGCCGCCGAGGAAGGCGGCGTGATCCTGTTGTTCGACGAAGCCGACGCGCTGTTCGGCAAGCGCGGCGAGGTCAAGGACAGTCACGACCGCTACGCCAATATCGAAGTCGGTTATCTGCTGCAGCGCATGGAGGCCTATCAGGGTCTCGCCATCCTGACCACCAATCTCAAATCGACGATGGACAAGGCATTCCAGCGCCGCCTGCGCTTCATCGTGCATTTTCCGTTTCCCGACGCGACGCAACGTGAGGCGATCTGGCGTCGCGCATTCCCGGCCAAGACGCCGACCGCAGGCCTCAATCCGACCTTGCTGTCTCGGCTCAACGTCACCGGCGGCAACATCCGCAACATCGCGCTCAACGCGGCGTTTCTCGCGGCGGCCGCGAATACGCCGGTCGGAATGGATCATCTGCTCGAAGCCGCGCACCTCGAGGCGCAGAAGATCGAGCGGCCGCTCGCCGACGCTGAAGTCCGGGGGTGGATATGAGCCGCGTCACGCTGACCATCGACCGGCTGGTGCTGACGGGGTTCGATCCGGCCGAGCGCGGCGCCTTGGTCGAAGGGCTGCAAGGCGAATTGTCCCGCGTGCTGGCCGATCCGGCGACCCGCGCCGACTGGGCACGCTCGCGGCGCACGCCGGTGCTGCGGCTCGGACCCATGCCGCTGCAACCCGATCGCGCCGGCGGGCGTAAATTTGGTCAGGGCATGGCGCGCGCCGTCGGCAAGGGGCTCAAGCCATGAGCCGCGTCATGCTGGCGGAAAGCGGAAACCGCGCCGTCAGGTCGACGGACATGGAAGTAATCAGCTGATACCGCGACAGGAAAACGAACAATGCCATCCGGCTTCCCCAACTCCCCGCGCCTCATCAGAGGTGGCATCGTGACGATGGACCCGGATACTTCCGTGGTCCGCAGCGTCATCGCGCTGCAATACAATCCGGATTCATTGAGCCGCACGTTACAGATCCAGGCCATGCCGGGCGGACAGGACGGCGTGCGGGTGGACGCACTGCGGCTTCGCGGACCAGCCGTGGAAACCATCAAGCTGGAAGCCGAGCTCGACGCCACCGATCAGCTCGAATTTCCCGCGCAATACCCCAACGCGGTCCAGTACGGACTGCAGCCACAGCTCGCCCAGCTTGAAATGCTCGTCAACCCGACCGTCGAGACGCTCCAGGCCGACGACGCGATGGCAAACGCCGGCACGCTGGAAATCATTCCGCTGGAACAGCCGCTCACATTGTTCGTATGGAGCAAGAGCCGCGTGGTGCCGGTGCGGCTGACCGAATTCTCGATCACCGAGGAAGCGTTCGATCCGTCGCTCAATCCGATCCGCGCCAAAGTCAGCCTCGGCTTGCGGGTGTTGAGCGTCGACGACCTCGGCTTCTCGCACCCGGGCGGCCACATGTTCATGGCTTATCTGACGAACAAAGAACGGCTGGCGTCACAGGTATCGAGCGCCGGCCTCTCGGTGCTGGGATTGACGGGGCTGCCATGAACTCTCCGGTCCAATCGCTGATCCGGCTCGGCGCCATTCCGCCGGTGACTTTTCCGACCGACAGCCGCTACTACAATTCGGCGACGCTGTCCTACCCGGCGGCGAACGGTCAAACCATCACCTATCTGGCGCGCCGCTTCGTGCCCCAGCCGGGCGCGCCCAATTACGCCACCGTGGCGCAGCACACGGTCAAACAAGGCGATCGGCTGGATCTTCTTGCGGCAACCTACCTCGGCGATCCGTTGATGTTCTGGCTCATCTGCGACGCCAACGGAGCCGTTCGCCCCGATCAGCTGGTGGAGACGCCCGGAACGGTCGTCAACATCACCATGCCGCAAGGCGTGCCGGGAGTGTCGAATGCTTAAGAGCGTTCAGCTCAGCCTGATGATCGGGCCGTTCGTCCCGCTGACGCCGCCGCGCACGGTGCTCGACGCGCTGGCCGAAGTCGAGGTGACGGTGAGAGACGTCGGCGTCAGCGTGTTCAAGCTCACCTTCAGCATCGACAAGCAATCGCCGTTGCAGATTCTTTTCCTCCTCGCCGGCGGCGCGCCGCTCTTGTTCATGCGCGTCGTGCTGGTGGCGACCGTCAATGGCGTCGCCAACGTGCTGATCGACGGTGTCATCACCGAAAATCATATTTCGCCCGGCGACAAGGGCTCCAATTCCACTCTCACGCTGCTGGGCTCGGATCTGACCGCGCTGATGGATCAATCGGATTGGAGCGGCTTCCCGTTCCCGGCCTGCCCGGCCGAGGCCCGTGTCGCCATCCTGTTGGCGAAATATGCGGTGTTCGGCGTGGTGCCGCTTATCATTCCCAGCATCATGATCGACGAGCCGCTGCCGGTCGACAAAATCCCCGGCCAGCAGGGCACTGATCTCAAATATATCGGCGACCTCGCGAAACGCGTCGGCTACGTCTTTTACCTCGATCCGGGCCCCGCGCCCGGCATGAGCAAGGCCTATTGGGGGCCGCAGATCAAGGTCGGCCCGGTGCAGCCCGCCCTGAGCGTGGACATGGATGCGTACACCAACGTGGAAAGCCTGCGGTTCAATTTCGACCAGCAGCAAAACAAGCTCCCGATGGTTTACATCTACAATCAGGAGACCAATTTGACCTTCCCGATCCCGATCCCGCCGATCACGCCGCTCAATCCGCCGCTCGGCGCCATTCCGCCGCTGCCCACCAACATCCTGGGTGATTTGAAGCCGATACGGGGCGACTTGTCGAAGCGGCCGATTCCGCAAGCCATCATGATCGGTCTTGCGGCGGCAGCGCAGTGGGCCGACGCGGTCACCGGCGACGGCAGCCTCGACGTCACGCGCTACGGCGGCATCCTCAAAGCCCGGCAGCTCGTCGGCGTGCGCGGCGCCGGGCCGGCGTTCGACGGTCTCCATTACGTGAAAAGCGTGACCCACAAGATCAAGCGAGGCGAATACAAGCAGGACTTCCAACTGACACGCAACGGCTTGGTCTCCACCGTACCGACGGTGTCGCCATGAGCGAGCAAGCGTCTCCTCCCGGCGGCGACTCCACCCGCTACTACGGCAAATATCGGGGAACGGTGATCGAGAATATCGATCCCGAGCAGATCGGCCGAATTCTCGCGCTGGTGCCCGACGTATTAGGCTTGACGCCTTCCAGCTGGGCCATGCCTTGCGTGGCGGCGGCCGGCATCCAGGCGGGTATGTTCATCGTGCCGCCGATCGGCTCGGGCGTGTGGGTGGAGTTCGAGCAGGGCGATCCGGATTATCCGATTTGGACCGGCGGTTTTTGGGGATTGGTGGCGGACGTGCCGGTATTCGCCACTGCGCCGCCGCCGATTCCGCCCGGGCAGAATATCGTGCTGCAGACCACCGGCCAGAACATGGTGCTGGTCAGCGATGCACCTCCCACGCCGGCCACCGGCGGTATCGTGCTGAGAAGCGGCACCGCGATGATCGTGGTCAACGCAACCGGCATCTACATCGACAACGGCATGGGCGCCTCGATCACGCTCATCGGACCAGCCGTCGATGTCAACCTTGGCGCATTGACGGTGATCTAGCCATGCCCGGACCCATCCTGCATTTGGGCGCCACGGTGATGTGCTCGCACGGCGGGCAAGCCCTTCCGACAGCGCCGAGCCCGCGGGTTACGGTCTCGGGGATGCCGATCGCTACCATAGCGGCTCCCTACACGATCGCCGGATGCGCCTTTGCGCCGCCGGCCGGCAACGGTCCCTGCGTCACCGCGCAGTGGGTCGTTGGAGCCGTGCGCGTGACGTCGGAGGGCCAGCTGGCGGTCGTCATGACGGGCGTCGCAGTGTGCATGCCGACGGGTACGCCGCTGTTGCCGATGTCCGCCCAAACGCGGGTCATTGCCACATGAGCACGACATGAACATTTACTTCCCTTACCAATTCGACGAACGGGGACGCACACGCGAGGCGGTTGCGGCAGACTACGTGCAGCAGCTGGTCGAGCAGGTGCTTTTCACGTCGCCGGGGGAGCGTGTGAACTTGCCGGACTTCGGCAGCGGCCTGTTGCAACTCCCGTTCGCGCCCAACAGCATGGAAATGGCCGCGGCCACCCAGTTTTCGGTGCAGGCTGCGTTGCAAAAGTGGCTGAGAAACTACGTCAAGGTGCAGTCGGTCCAAGCCTCGGCCGCCGACGCCACCCTTACCGTGACGGTGCAATATTCTCTGCTCAGCACCGACGTCACTCAGGTGCAGACTTATGTCTACGGCGGCAACGGCGGCAGCTCATGATCTACAGTTGCTGCAACGAAGTGCGCCGGGCCGCGGTTCTCAATAACTCCGCGCTTAACGGCATCGATTACCTCGAAGTGCTCGACAGCGGTACTCCCCCTGGCCTGCCGCGGCAGCAGATTCTCCTGGTGCACTGCCTGAACCCGCTGTCTTCGAGCCCGCCGCTCGGTCCGCCACCCGTCGCCAGCGGCGGCGCCGCGGTCAGCAATGTGATGATCGAAGGCGGCGAGAGCATCACCAACATCGCCGTCGACTGGGTGATACCGGCGGCGAACATCAACGCCAGCAGCAGCAGCACTCAGCCGCCGGACGTAACTCTCTTGTATTCGCTCGCGAGCGCTCTCGCCGACAAGAGCAAGGTCCTGGTCGTGCGCACCCATGTGGCGGGGGATTTTTCCACCTACCGCCTGCGATTGGTGAATTCCGCCCAACAAGCGGCCGAGGATTCATTCGAAGTGACCGAGGTATTGGCGGGATTTGATCCGCAACTGGCCGATGTCGAGTTCTGCTTCAAGGTCGAGTGTCCGCTGAACTTCGATTGCGCGCCGCTCGCGCCCGACTGTGCGCCGGTAGCGCTGCCGCCACCGCCGATCAATTATCTGGCGAAGGACTACGGCAGTTTCCGCACGATCATCCTGGATCGGCTCAATCAGCTGTTGCCCGGATGGGGCGGCAGCAGCGAGGCGGATCTGGGCGTGGCGCTGGCCGAGCTGGTCGCTTATGTGGGCGATCACCTGAGCTACCGGCAGGACGCGATCGCCACTGAAGCTTATCTGGAAACGGCACGGCTGCGGACGTCGCTGCGGCGCCACGCGCTTCTGGTCGATTATCGCGTCAGCGATGGCTGCAACGCCCGGACCTGGATGCAGATTCAAGTCAGCGGCCCCGCCGGCCACCCCGTGTCTCTCATCCGCAACAACACACGCTTCTACACCTCTGCACCCGGCATGCCTTCATCGCTGGCGGTCGGCTCAAACAACGAGCGCGCCGCTATACAGAGCGGCGTGCAAGTCTTCGAGCCGATGCACGACAGCATGCTTTATCCCGAACTGAACCAGCTCAAATTTTATACCTGGGGCGACACCAATTGTTGCCTGCCGCGCGGCGCCACCGAGGCGACGCTACTGGGCTCGCAACCGAGCTTGCAGAAGGGCGACGTGCTCATTTTCCAAGAGGTCAAAGGCCCTCAAACCGGAAACCCGGCGGATGCCGATGTCCGTCACCGCTGCGCCGTCAGGCTGACCAATGTGGCAACGCAGAACGGGCTGGGCCATATCCTCGCCGATCCCTTGTTCAAGGACAGCGCAGGCAATCCTCAAGCTGTGACCGAAATCCAGTGGTCGCAGGACGATGCCCTGCCGTTTCCCTTGTGCATTTCCTCGGCCTATCTCGATTCCAACAACGACCCGCAAACGGTGAGCGATGTCAGCCTGGCGTTCGGCAATGTCGTTCTGGCCGACCATGGCTTGTCCTTTCCGGCCACGCCGCTGCAGCCGAACGTGCCCCAGCCTCGGCTCTACTATCCTCCCGATCCTGCCGCCGACCGCTGCCAGTTAGCGGCCCCCACGCCTTTGCCGGTGCGATATCGCCCCGCGATTCCGGAAAGCCCGCTAACGCAGGCGATTCCTTTGACGACCGCGGCCGCAGCTACCGAGAGCAGCTCGCAACTGGTCGTGGCGCAGAGCTTCGCCCAGACGACCGATCCCGCACTCTCCGCGTATGGTCACATGAATTTCGATGCCAGTGCGGCGATTCCAGCGATCACCTTGACCGGGACTTTGGCCACCACCACGACCACCTGGCTTCCACAGCAGGATCTCTTGGAAAGCGGCGAGCTCGATCCTGCTTTTGTCGTCGAAGTCGAGACCGATGGGACGGCGACATTGCGCTTCGGTGACGACATCAACGGCATGCGCCCCAAGAGCGGAACGGCGTTCACGGCGCTTTACCGGATCGGCAACGGCGCGCCCGGGAATGTCGGTGCCGACACTCTCACCAATATGACGCCATCCGGTGCTCCCTTTCTGTCCTGCCGCAATCCGCTGCCGGCTACGGGTGGCACCGACCCGGAAACGAACGACCAGATTCGTCGCCGCGCCCCACAGGCTTTCCTGACCCAGGAGCGGGCCGTGACCATGACGGATTACAACGCCATGACCGAATTGAATTCGCAGGTCGATCGTGCGTCGGCTTCGCTGCGCTGGACGGGAAGCTGGTATACGGTGTTCATCGCGGTGGAGCCCAACGGCGGCGGCAATTTGGCTCCGAGCGTGGCCAAGAGCCTCAAACGTGGCCTCGAGCGCTACCGTCTCGCCGGGCAAGATCTCGTGCTCGACTCGCCGCAGTATGTTTCCCTTGAAATCGTCCTGACGGTCTGCGTCGATCCTTATTATTTCAACGGCGACGTGAAGAAGGCTCTGCTGCAGGTCCTGAGCAACCACATTCTGCCGAATGGCCAGAAGGGTGTCTTCTATCCCGACAATTTTACGTTCGGCCAAACCGTTTATTTGAGCCCGGTATACGCCGCGGCACGGTCCGTGGCGGGCGTCGTATCCGTCACCGCCACCACCTTCCAGCCGCAGGGCGTGACCACCAATCAGTATTTGACCGTTGGCGAGATCCAACTCGCGCCGCTGCAGGTTGCCCGGCTCGACAATGATCCGAGCTTTCCCGACCACGGTCAGCTGACGCTGAACATCGAAGGCGGAAAATGAGGCGCACGCCAGCCGACCACAGGGGGCACTTGAGCGATCCGACAAGCCGGACGCAGACGCCTTTGGCGCAACTGAAAAGGGAGCGTGAAATTCGGACTGAACCTTGAAGACTGATTTGCACCGAGGTTTTGGATTTCAGAGAGGCAGAGTGTCATGAGTAGTTGCAGCGGGACAGCCGACTGCGATTGCGGTTGCTGCGCCGGCACGAGCGTCCAGACGCCGCAGCCCAGGTCCAATGCGGGCGGGCTTCCGGCGGTCTCCTATCGCGTGGGGACGTGGAGCAGTTTCAAGGAATCCATGCTGGCCCGGCTGTCGAGCGCCGACTACCCGGCGCTGCAGGCGCTGAAGACCCGTTCCGATGACGATTTCACCATAGCGTTTCTCGACTCGACCGCCATGGTGCTGGACATTCTGGCCTTCTATCAGGAGCGCCTGGCCAATGAGAGCTATCTGCGCACCGCCGGGCAACTGCGCTCGCTGACCGAACTGTCCCGCTTGATCGGATATCAACCCGCGCCCGGAGTTTCAGCTTCGGCTTATCTGGCCTTTATCTTGAAACCCGCGCCCGGACAGCCGCCAAATCCCAACGCTGGTCCAATCACGATACCGGCGGGCACCAAGGTGCAGAGTGTCCCGGCCCAGGGCCAGACGCCTCAGACCTTCGAGACGTCTGCCAACATCCTGGCAAAGTCCGATTGGACTGCGCTGCCAGTGCAGACCGGTCTGGCCTGGACACCGCAATCGGGCGATCTGTCCATCTATTTGGCCGGGACCGCGACACAGCTGCAGCCGGGCGATTTGATCCTGATCGTCGGCGACGAGCGGATCGGCCATCCGGCCAATTCGAACTGGGACATCCGCGTGGTCGCCTCGGTCACGGTCGATGGCCAAAACAACCGTACCCACGTGACCTGGAGCGAGGGTCTCGGATCCAGTGGCGGCACGCCAGCCCAGAGCAATCCGAAATTTTATGCCTTCCGGCAACGTGCAACTCTGTTCGGCTACAACGCCGTCCAGCCCAAGATGCTTGATCAAAAGAATCTCGGTCTAACGGTAAACACCGTTTTGAATGTTAACGAAGATTTGATTGCTGACGGAAGTGAGTGGAATTTTAAATCGACTGATCAAAATCTGTACCAAAACGGATTGATCGATCTGGATTCGCTCTATCCAAAAATAGTTCCCAAGGGCTGGATCGCCCTCATCAGGCCCGACAATGTCACCACGCGATCGCCTTCGGGATACGTTTCGCTCTACATGGCGAATTCGGTCACTGCGATTGCGCGATCGGATTTCGGCATCAGCGCCAAGATCACCCGGGTAGCAACGGATGTACCGGCCACCTCGACGGAGCTGAATTCATATTACGAAGCTACACGCAAAACCACGGCGCTGGTGCAAAGCGAGCAACTGGCGGCGGCCGAGCAGCCGCTGACATTTCCGCTTTACGGAACCACGATATCGCTCGAAAGCCTGCGCACCGACCTGGCCGCGGTGCAAGTTCTGGCCGTGTCCGGCAAGCGGCAGAAGATCGCAGTTGCGAATGCCGCCAACCTTCCAAAGTTCTATCCCAACGACAACTCCAACTGGCGGACGCTCGCGCTCGGAGAAATTCTGACCCTCACCGGTCCTCCAACGCCGGCGCCACCCGCTATACCTGCCACGCCACCGACAGCCTTGCCGGTCTGGAATTCTGCGGGGAATGCTCCGACGCTCAATGTCGAGGATGCCAATGGCCGGCCGGGAACCGTCAAGGCCGCACTCGAAGATTTCGTCCTCGCGCCTTCGAGCAGCAGCGACCCCGTCGTCAGTGAATACGCTCTGGTCAAACAGGTGGACAGCACGTCCGACCCTGGCCATACGCAGTTTCAACTGCAAAATGCCCTCACTTATTGTTACGGTCGTTCAAGCACGACCGTGAACGCCAATGTCGGCTTGGCCACCCACGGTCAGTCGGTGAGCGAGGTACTGGGCAGCGGCAACTCGTCGACGCCCAATCAGACTTTCACGCTCAAGCAGTCCCCGCTCACTTTCGTCCAATCCGCTACGCCGACCGGGCGAGCGAGCACTCTCAAAGTGCCGGTCAATGGCGCTGCATGGACGGAGGTGCCGAGCCTTTACGACCGGAGCTCATCGGCTGCGGTCTACGCGACCCTGAACCAGGCGGATGGCTCCACCAAGCTGCTGTTCGGCGACGGCGTGGAAGGCGCGTTGCTGCCCACCGGGCAAAACAACGTGCAAGCCAGCTACCGGGCCGGATCGGGCAGTGCCGGAAATGTCGCAGCGGGTGCGCTGTCGACTTTAATGGACCGCCCCCTCGGCGTGAGCGGCGTCACCAACCCCGAGGCCGCCAGTGGCGGACAGGACCCCCAATCGATAGGCGACATCCGCACCAATGCGCCGCAGACCGTGCTGACTCTGGGGCGCGCGGTCTCCATCACCGATTATCAGAACTTTGCCGCCACCTTTGCCGGGATTTCCAAAGCCTATGCGTTGTGGATTCCCAATGGCCCGGGCCGCGGCGTTTTTCTGACCATCGCCGGGGTTGGCGGCGCGGGAGTGTCGCAGAACGCCATCGCCACGTTGGTCAGTTCGCTGCACTCCTTCGGCAATCCGCTCATCCCAATTGCGGTGCAGCCTTATGTCGAAACCCTGTTCGGCTTTTCGGCCAATTTGGTGATCGATCCGACTTACGACGCTGCGGCGGTTCAAGCCCAGGCTCAGCAGGCTCTGTCCGCCGCCTTCAGCTTTGCGGCGCGGTCGTTCGGCCAAGGCGTCTCGATCGATGAAATTGCAGCCCTCATTCAGGGCGTCCCGGGCGTCGTGGCATCGAACGTTACGGGACTGACGCGGGGATTATCGAGCCAAGGCGGCGATCTTGCCTCGCTTGCCGGCGTGTCCACGACCGCCAAGCTCAATCAATGGCTGGCTCGGCAAGTCACGCTCAATCGGCCGTTCGCGGATCCGCCGAACCGCCTGTGCGCCTACTTACCGGTGCCGAATACGCAAAGCCTGCCGCAGCCGGCTGAGATTCTGGTGATGGATCCGCGCCCGGGCGTGGTGGTGTTGGGGACGATGTCATGAGCTTTGACGGCGAAAAACTCTTCAGTCTGCTGCCGGCGCTGTACCGGCTGCGAGACGCGCAACTGGCCCAGACCACGACGCAGCCGGCGCTCGGTCCCCTGCAATCTCTCTTGGCGGTGATCGCCCAGCAAATCGCGGCCGTGGAGGACGATCTGGACCAGCTCTACGATGACCAGTTCATCGAGACCTGCGCGCCGTGGGTCATTCCCTATATCGGCGACCTGATCGGCTATCAGCCGGTCAATGGCGTGGCATCCGCGGTAGCCAGTCCCCGCGCCGCAGTCGCCGACACCATCTCCTTTCGGCGCCGCAAGGGCACGGTCCTGGTTTTGGAGCAGTTCGCTCGAGACGTCACTGGCTGGGGCGCCCATGCCGTGGAGTTCTTCAAGCGCTTGGCCGACACGCAGTACATGAATCATATCCGGCCGCACAATTACTACGCTCCCGATCTGCGCCGCTGGCAGCCGCCGGAATATATGGACACCGCCTTCGATGCGACCGCCCACAAGGTCGACGTCCGCCGCATTGCCGTCGAGAGAGGCCGCTACAATATCCAGAATATCGGCATTTTCCTCTGGTCCCTGACGGCCTACAGCCAGACGCTGACGCCGGCCGCCCCGGTCGCGAACAATCCCTTGTGCTTCCGTTTCAGTTCGCTGGGACGGGACATTCCCCTGTTCAACAATCCGGTAACTCAGGGCGCGGACATTACCGCCCCTGCCGAGCCGAAGAACGTGCCCGATCGGCTGCGCCGCCACGTCCTGTGCAAGGACATCGACGACTACGACAAGAGCGTCGCGGCCAACAAGACCGCCACGACAGTGTATTACGGGGCCGGGAACAGTCTGATTCTTTATACCCAGGCGCAAGCCAACGGGCCCCTCGCACCCGTGCTCGCTGGCGCGATCCAGATCTGCGACCTCTCGGGGCCCGACGGCCATTGGGCGAACATGCCGCCGGCGACGAGCATATATACCGCCGCCATCGATCCTCTGCTCGGCCGAATTGCACTGCCGCCGCCCGCGGCAGGATCGTCGTCGCCGGCGGTAGTGGCGTCGTATTACTACGGCTTCAGCGGCGACATGGGAGGCGGCGAATACGCGCGAGCGAGCAGCTTTACCGGTACTGCCACGCAAACAGTCATCCACGTGCCGGGCGATCAACCGACCGTCCAGGCGGCGCTGAACGCGCTTCCAGGAGATGGCGTGGTCGAGATCACCGACAGCGGCCTCCACGTCGAGCCGCTCGGCGTGCAAGTGAACGTTAAAGCGAATGGGCATATCGAGCTTCGGGCTCGCGACGGCGCTCACCCAACTCTTATTCTCAATGGCGAGATGACCGTGACTGGCGGCCAGGACGCCGTTTTCAACCTTAACGGACTCCTGATCACGTCAAATGGCAGTCCGGCTGGCCCATCCAGCGCCCTGGTGCATGTTCCCGCCAACGTCTCGATCAACAATCGCAACTTGCTGAGTCATTTGGTCATAACGCATTGCACTCTGGTGCCGGGCTGGGCCCTCATGCCGCAGGGCGCTCCGCAACACGCCGGCCAACCCACGCTGGTCGTGGAGGCCGCCGGCACCCAGACTGCCGTCCAGAAGTCCATTCTTGGCGGCGTCCAAGTGCAGGCGTTCGCCACTGCAAGCATTTCCGACAGTATCGTGGACGGCAATGGACTGACCGGCGTGGCCTATGCCGCGCTCGACGGCTCAAGCGGCGGCGGAGCGCTGACGCTGCAAGGCTGCACTGTCATCGGCAAAGTCCATGCGACGCTTTTGAGCTTGGTATCGAACTGCATTCTGTGGGCCGGACAGGATGCCTGGAAGGCGCCGCTTTGGGCCGACCGCAGGCAAGAAGGCTGCGTCCGTTTCAGCTATCTGCCGGAGGGCTCGATCGCGCCGCGGCAATACGAATGCGTGGCGGAAGGTCCGGGTACGCCGGAACCGCTGTTCGAGTCGCTGCGCTACGGCGACCCGGGCTACTGCAAGCTTTTCTCCAACACCGACGACCGCGTGCGCCGCGGCGCCGATGACGGTGGCGAAATGGGCGGCTTCCATTTCCTGCTGTCGCCGCAGCGCGAGACCGACCTGCGCGTGCGCATGCTGGAATACCTGCCGGTCGGATTGGAATACGGAATTTTTTATCAAACCTGACAAAGGGGCTGGCTATGAGTTTTGATTGCAGCCGTTTTCCCTTCCGGCCGTGGAAGGATTACTCCGGCGTCGCCATGCAACAGGGCCGGGTGCAGCTCGATTCCGACTGGAACGAATGGCTGGCCGAACTGACGCGGCGCATTCAGGCCGGATCCTTGGATACCTTTGGCCGCGCCGTCGTACCGTCCACCACTCCGGACGCCTTCCACGTCGTTCCCACGTCATCCCACGGCATCACGATCGGCACCGGGCGCATGTATGTCGATGGGCTCTTGGCCGAGAATCACGGGCTTCCGGCGCAGCGCGTGAAATGGGATTCGGCACTCGCCGAAATGTCGGCAGCGCCCGCAGCGCCTCCGCTTCCTGCGGCCGCACCTTTGGATTTCAGCCACCAACCCTATTTGCCGGGTCCGGTTCTGCCGACGACCAACGGCCCGTTCGTCGCTTATCTGGATGTATGGCAACGGCCGGTGACATATTTGCAGGATCCAGACCTGATCGAGAAGGCCGTCGGGGTGGATACGACGGCACGGCTACAGACGGCGTGGCAGGTCAATCTGCTGGACATCAGCGGCGTCAGGGGCGCCAGCAACGTGACTTGCTCCACCACACTTTCGGCCTGGGACGCGCTGATCCAGCCCTCCGCGGCACAGCTGACGACAGACGTTGCGCAATTCAGTACGCCCGGCCCGTGCTGCTTGACGCCGTCGACCGGTTACACGGGCATGGAAAATCAACTCTACCGTGTCGAGATTCATCAGGCTGGCGTTGCATCCGCAGGCGCAGGCGCATTCGCCAAAGGGACGGCCACGTTCAAATTTTCGCGCGACAATGCTTCTGTCGCTACCGCGGTCACCGCCTTCACCATGGTCACCGGCACATCCGGACAATCGAGCCAGCTCTCGGTTGAGAGCACGGGCAGGGACGATGTGCTGAACTTCAAGCCGGGCGACTGGATTGAAATCACCGATGATTATTTGGAACTGCGCGGCCAGCCCGGAGAGTTGCACAAGATCGACCTCAAGGGCGTCGACAAAGTCGGCAAGACCATAACGTTGGTGGGCACCGTTTCATCCCTGCTTCAAGGCCGTCTGACCAATCCGCCGAGCAATTATCCGAACTGTCATACCCGCATCTGCCGCTGGGACCAGGGCGGCAAGGTCTATCAGAGCGACGGCACGACGGTTTGGTTCGATCTGGATGCCGCGGTCAGCACTGGCGATATCCCGGTGCCTCCGCCCGGCACGACGCTCGTTCTTGAAAACGGGATTACTGTCGCGTTTGCCCTGAGTTCCTCGCTCTCCGGATCGTTCAAACCATGCGACTTCTGGGCGTTCGCGGCCCGCGCGAGCGACGGCTCGGTGGAGCATCTCACCAATGCACCGCCCATGGGCCCTCACCACCACTACGCCAAGCTTGCGGTGATTACCTTTCCCAACAAGGCCTTGGACTGCAGGATTCCATGGCCGCCTGCGCAGGGTGCGGCGGGCGAGTCCTGCGCCTGCACGATCTGCGTCGACGTGGCGGATTATAATAAGGATAGGACGGCCATCGCGTCGGCGATCGCGAAAGTCGACGCGGCCGGCGGCGGACGCGTATGCCTTGGCCCGGGAGCTTTCGTTTTCGGCTCGACCTCGCTGACGATCAAGGCTTTGGCAAACCCGGTCATCCTGAGCGGCCAGGGCTCCGCCACGCTGCTGCTGTTCTACGGCAACGGCGCCGCCATTGATGTGCAGCAATGCCTGAAGGGATTGCGCATCGAGGATCTGGGAATTGTCGCCATCGCCCAAAATCCCTTCGTCGCCCAAGGTCCCGTCGCCATCCAAAATCCGACCACCGGGACCGCCCGCCTCGAAGGCACCGCGGCGACCAACGGCGGCACGGCGGCAACCAACGGCGCAACACCGGTCGCGATCGGCATTCGCATGCAGAATTCGGCCCTGATCACGGTTGCCCGTTGCGGAATTCTGGCGCTCTCGGCCAGCGAATTCAAATTCGCCGCCGCCCCTTCGACGGTTACAGAGTCGATTGCGCTGGTGCAGGGAGGCGTGAATTTCGACACCGAGGCGATCAGCAAGGTCGATTCTTTGGAAACGCTCCTAAAAAACTACACCCTCAGTCCGGGCGCCCTGGCCATCGCGCTCGATGGGTTTCTGGTGGAAATACAGCTGCGCGACAATTTTTTGGTTGCCGATGCCGGCATCGGCAAGACGAGCCTGCTCGCCGCGGCGGCAGGCGGTACGAGCGTGGCTGGCATTACGGTCGCGAGCGATTGGCTGGCCGTCGTCGATCTTAAAATCACCAACACCCTGGCGGTTTGCGCCATGGCGGGGATCGCGATCGTCGATCTCACCGGAGCCGACGCGTGGACCTATTTCGGTGCGGAAATCAGCATCGAAGGCAACCGCATCTTTGATTGCGCCGGAACCGGGATCCTGATCGCCGGCGTCGCATCGGCCATTTCGGATGCGGCGGTTCGCATCGCCGGCAATCACGTCGAGGTGCCGGGCAGCGGCATCGTGTGCGCAACCGACATGGCGGCGATCGAGGATAATTTCATCACGCAAGCGCAGACGACCCCACCTGCCAGCGGCCCATCCGCGCCGCCGCTCGGCATCATGGTCATTTCGGCGGCGAGCGATGCGCCGTTGATCACGAACACGCGCGTCATCCGAAATCGTCTTCATATGCTCAAGGGCGCCGGTGTGATCATAACCGGAAATGTCGCGTTGAGCTCGATCCTCGAAAACTCGATCAGCGCAGTGACTTCGGCGGGCATTATCATCTCTGGAAACCAAGCCTCCTTCGAGGCGATTATCCGCAACAACGAGATCGTGGTTGTCTCGGCGCCGACCTCGACTGCGGGGTCGGTCAACGCCCAGGCAAAAGTCCTCAATACGCTCGAAACGCTCAACACCGCGGGAGTGGCCGCGCCGCCGCCCCCGACCGTGTTCGGCATCTGGGTATCGACGATCCCCAATGCGACGATTCAGAACAATACCATCGCGGCGCTCGGCACGCTGGGAACGCCCGCCGTCGCCACCGCCATTGCGTTGCCGCAAAGTGTTCAGAGAGCGACGATCTCGGGTAACGATATCAGCGAGATTGGCGAATCCAACCAAGCCTGTACCGGTATCGCGGTCGGGACCGGATTCGCCGACCTCGGAATCTCCGGCAATTCGATTGTGCAGACCTCTGCCAATGCGGATTTGGCGCCGAGTTTTGTCGGAATTTCGATCGCGGCGTCGGAGTCGAAAACCGCCTCGACGGTGAGCGTCGATAACAACGCCGTGTCGGCTAACAGCAGGTCGTCGCTGATCGATATCAAGGTGGCGGCGGCACCGGGGCATTGTATTCTGACCGCAAACCGTTGCACGCAGTCATATCAGAAAGCGCCTGTCATCGTCAGCGCCTCCGGCCACTCCGTGATCGCAGCGAACAATCGCATCGTTTGCAGTGGCGAAGCGCGCGAGTGCCTTTCGATCTGGGGCGGCAACGTACAGGTGGCGCCGACGCAGGTCACTGTGCTCGGAAACATTGCTGACGGGCATATCAGATTGGGCGGGAACATCCTGGGCGATCCATGGAAGCCCCTCAATGTATCGACGTGACCAAGGAGGACATCCCCATGAAGATCATTCCCTTGCAGAAGGCGACGTCGATCGCCGACGTCGTCACCCAGGTCTACGGTCTCAAACCCACGGATCCGCTCGCGGCCGCGGCAACGCAGGCTTTGACCGACGCCAATCCGCAGCTTGCCGGTGACATCAGCAAATTGCCGCCCAACACTCCGGTGGTCGTGCCGACTGTGCCCGGTACGACGGCGACCTCCGCGAACGCCATCGATCTGAACGGAGCGGCGTTCGGCAGCCTGTCGGCGAAGCTGCAGCAATCGATCCAACAAGCATCGACTGCAGCACCCGCGGCACCCGGCACGTCGGCAACGCCGCAAAACAACGCCGCACTCAAGAAAATTCAAGACGGCGTCGCCGCCGTCCTCAAGGAGCCCACGAATTGAGTGTTTCGGACCGCTTTCATGGCCCGCTAAAGTCTAGATCGAGCGGTTGACGCCGCCGTCGACGACGATGGTCTGGCCGGTGAGGTAGCCGGCTTGCGGCGAACAGAGATAGGCGCAGAGATCGCCGATCTCGTTCGGCTGTCCCATGCGGCGCACCGGAATGGATTCCGAAAGGCGCTTGAACAGCTCGTCGGACGTTGTGCCCAAGCTCTTGGCGCGTGCGGAAAGGATCTCGGTAAGGCGATCGGTCATGATGGGGCCGGGCGCGATATTGTTGACGGTGATGCCGTATGGCGCGAGATCCGACGCGATGGTCTTGGCCATGACCGTGACGCCGGCGCGAATCGAATCCGACACGACCAGATCGGTCAGCGGCTCCTTCACGCCGTAGCCGGTCAAATTGACGATGCGGCCGCGCCGCGACGCCTTTAGCGCCGGCAATGCCTCACGGATCAGCCGAACGGCGCTCATCAAATTGAGTTGATAGGCAACGTCCCAGTCGCCGTCGCCGGCCTTTTCGAACGGCGCGGTCGGTGGTCCGCCGGCATTGGTGACCAGGCAATCGAGACCGCCCAAGGCGGCAATGGCCTCGGCCACAACGCGTTTCACCTCGTCGGGCCGCGAAACGTCGGCGGCGACATAGCCCGTGGCGCCAATCACCGCCGCCGCTTGCTTGAGCTCTGCCACATTGCGCGAACAGATGAAGACGCGGGCGCCTTCGCCGGCCAGGGCCTTTGCGCAGGCCTTGCCGAGGCCCTTGCTGGCGCCGGCAACAAACGCCTTGCAGTCTTTCAAACCGAGATCCATGGGGAAACCTTTCGGCGGCCGAGGCAGGCACGCCAATCTTTCTTGCTGTTTTCTCGGGTGCCAAGCTAGGCCATGATCGAACGATAGCCAATGTACCTTTGGCACCACCGTCAACGGGTGAAGCGATGCCGATCAAGTCGAAATATCTGTTCGTCGTCAGCATGGACGTCGATCCCGGCAAGGAGGCGCTGTTCAACGAGGTTTACGACAGCGAGCACGTGCCCAATCTTTTGAACGTGCCGGGCGTCCATGCCGCAGCCCGCATGGCGGGTGAGCCGTTCGTCCTGAACATCGGCGGCGAAGAGAAGCGGATCGCGCAGGATGGTCCGCGCTATACGGCGCTCTACGAGATCGACGGGCCTCATGTGCTGGTCAGCCGCGAATGGGCGCAAGCCTCCGAAACAGGGCGCTGGCCCGGCGAGGTGCGCCCCTATACCCGCAACCGGCGCCACGCGCTCTACAAGTTGCGCTAGCCACGCTTCCGCCGATCAATCGATAGCGCGGGCGATGGCGCGCGCCGGCGCCCCGTCGGAGCCGGCGATGTTGAGGCCGAGGAACATGATCTCGGCGCGACGGCCGGCGAGCGGTGCAATGCCGGTGACATGCTCGGCGATCAGCACCCCCTGGCTGAGCAGCGTGTAGTGCACCGGAAAGGCGAAATCCGCCGGCCGCCGACCGGGTGGCAGATCGGGCGTGGCGGTATCGACGCCGACGAGCTTGGCGCCCTGTTTGACCAGCCAGGCCGCGGCTTCGCCAGTGAGCGACGCGTGGCGCATGTAGCGGTCGGTGTTGATGTGCTTGGCGCGGCCGGTATCCAAGAGCACGATATCGCCCGGCCGCAGGCGCGGCGTGGCGCGTTCGAGATCGGCGACGTCGATCATGCCGTCATCGTCCGCGTCGAAGCGCCAGATCACGCCCGGGCCGTAAAGCCGGTCGAGCGGCACCTCGTCCATGGCCGGGCCGTCGGCGATGAAATGACGCGGCGCGTCGAGATGGGTGCCGTGATGCACCACCATGTGGACTTCGGTGACATTGGCGCGATGCTCCGGAATTTTCCAGAGCCGGCGGATTTGCGGCTGCGGAAACGCCGGGATCCGCGACAGCTCCTCGGTCAGCCGATGCGACAGATCGATCCAGGGACCGGCGGCACCGGAAATCTTCGGCGCCGGCACATCGAGCCAGCCTTTCCAGCCGGGGATTTTGTCGTTGACGGTCTCGCACATGGCAAACACTCACTTTGGCTGCGGGGCAATATGGTCGAGCGCATCGAGCAGATAGGGCCGAAAGCCCGGATAGTTCTCGATCATCGGGAAGTGGCCCATGCCCTTCATGAGCCTATAATGCGAGCCTGGGATCGCCGCGGCGACGGCCTCGGTCATCGCCGGCGTGCATGAGTAATCGTATTCGCCGGTCAAGAGCGCGACTTTGCAGCGCGCCGTATCGATCTGTTTGATATCCTCGCGCGCATCCCAATCGACGCTGTAGAAATACACGTCACCCTGATAAACGCCCGGGCCGGATTGGGCGTAATACCACCAGTTCTCGCGCCGATTCACTTCCGGGCTGTACGGCGAGTTGAGGCCATAGGTGTAGCTCGCGCACAATTCGCCGCCGTGGATGGCCGGGTGGTGCAGGAAATCGTTGTAGCGGCCCGGCGCATAGGCCGAGCTTTCCAAGCCGACGATGCCGGTAAGCTCGTCCTGATAGCGGGCCGCGAGCTTGAGCACGATGGCGCCGCCCATCGAGCAGCCGAGCAGTGTTGGCCGTTCGAGCCCGAGCGCGAGCCAGACCGCGCGGATGATGGCGCAATAGGAGTCCGTCGTCAGGCGGAATTTCTTCAACCACCAGCGATCCGGCGGCGTCGAGCGGCCGTGATACGGCATGTCGAAGGCGATGACGCGAAATCGCCCGGTGATCGCGCCGTCATTCATCAGGTGACGGAATTGCCGGCTGTCGTTACCCGCCGTGTGCAGGCAAAGGAGCGGCAGGCCGCGGCCGGCCTCTTCGATGAAAATCCGGTGCCGTTCGCCGACGATGTCGATGGTGATGTAGCGGCCGGCGATCGGCTCGAATTCAGGCATCGGGCATCCCCGTTTCCCGCATGATGTTCATCAGGCGATGCAAGGCGCGCGCATTCTGCATGGCAACGAGGCTGTCGCCCTCCAGGCGAAAATTTGGCACGCGCATGAGCATGGCGAAAAAGTCGTGATAGAGCGGCGGCGGATCGGGGCTCAAGAATTTTTTCCAGACGTCGACCGGCGCAGCGAAGCCGAATGCGGCGCGCACATCGAGCCGCGGCGACGCGATGATGTCGGCGATCTTTCCCTTCGCTATTTTCAGGGCGTAGCGGTTGTCGCCGAATGTCAAAGTCAAGGTCGTATTGAACCACTCGCCGATGACATCGAGCTCAGGATCGCCGTTCACCCTTTCACGGTATCGGGCAAGCCAAGACGCGCCTGGATAGTCGCTCATGATGCTAAAGCCCACACGATAGCGGCGTTAATCGGCGTGCGCGGTCGCGAGATAAGCATGCTCCAAGCGGCGTGGCAGATCGGCTTCGCCGGTTTTGGCTTCCAGCACGATCGAGCCGCGTGCCAGCGCATAGACGCGATCGGCGAGCGCCAGCGCTTTCTCGATCAATTGCTCGACCAGCAACACTGCCGTGCCGGTCTCGCGCAGCCGCCGCACCACCACGAGCACGCGATCCACCAGGACCGGCGATAGACCGGCGGAAGGCTCGTCGAGCATGAGGAGGCGCGGCCGTCGCACCAGACCCTGCGCCACCGCCAATATCTGCTGCTGGCCGCCGGAAAGGGCGGCGGTGCGTTCGTGGCGCTTGGCGGCGATTTCGGGAAACAGCGCGAGCGCCTCTTCGACGCGCGCTGAGCGCTCGCCGCGGGGCAGGTCGTAAGCCGCGAGCAGCAAATTATCGAGCACCGCAAGCTGCGTGAACACGCGATGTCCCTCGACCACATGGGCGAGGCCGGCTTTGACGATATCGCGCGGGCTTGCTCCGGCGAGATCGCGACCGGCAAAACGCACGCTTCCCGACCAGGGCAAGAGGCCCGACACGGCGCGCAACAATGTGGTTTTGCCGGCGCCGTTCGGGCCCAGCAGCGCCACCACCTCGCCCGCGCCGATCGCCAGATTGACGCCGTGCAGCACGCCGATCTTGCCGTAGCCGCTCGAGAGGCCGGCGATGTCCAGGAGCGGGTCAGCCGCCGAGATAGGCATTGACCACCTCCCGGTGCGAGCGGATTTCGGCCGGCGTCCCGGCCGCCAGGTTTTTGCCGAGATTGAGCACGGTGACGTGGTGGCAGATGTCGAAAATCAGGTCGGCATGATGCTCCACCAACAACACGCCGGTACCGGCACGCGCGATCGCCACCACCAGCGCGCCGAGCCGCCCGATCTCCTCGGCCGAGAGGCCGGCCGCCGGCTCGTCGAGCAATAGGAACGCCGGGCGCAGCATCAACGCGCGCGCGATTTCCGTAAAACGCAACTCGCTGTGCTGCAGCCGGTCGGCGCGCACTGAAGCGAGACGCTCCAGCCCGACCGCCGCCAGAGCCAGCATGGCGGTGTCGCGCAGCATGGCTTCGTCGCGGCGATGGCGTGGCAGCGACAGCAGCGATTCGACGAACGTGCCTTGGCCGTCGATGGTGCCGCCGATCATGACGTTCTGCAGCACCGACGCGGAGCCGACGATGCGCGGGGTCTGGAACGTTCGCGCAATGCGCATATGGGCGCGGCGGTGCCGCTCCAACACCGGTAGCGCAGTGCCGTTGAGCCTGACCGTGCCGGACTGCTGGGCGTAATAACCGGAGATGACGTTGAGCGTCGTGGTCTTGCCGCTGCCGTTGGGGCCGATCAGGCCATGGATTTGGCCCGAGCGGATTTCGAGGTCGAGGCCGTCGATCGCATGCACCCCGCCGAATGCCAGCGCCACCTGTTCCAGCGTCAAGGCACCGGCTTCGGCCGGCGCGGCGAGGAGACGCGTGAGCAGTTCGGGCCGCGGGACGATGGCGCGACCGCTCTCGAGCGGGCGGCGGTTCTTGAAATCCAACAATTCGGCAATGCCTCCCGGCATGGCCAGCACGATGACGAGGAGGAGCACCGCATAGAGAAACGTCGACCACGCCACCAAGGGAGCGGCGAATTCCGGCAACACGGTCAGAAGAATGGTGCCGAGCAGCGGCCCGAGAATGGAGCTGCGCCCGCCGATCAGGATGGCGATGAAGAACAGCACCGACAGATCGAGGGTGAACGCATCCGGCGTAATGTAGGATTGCAACGAGGCGAATAGCCCGCCGGCAACTGCGGCAACGGCGCCGCTGAATAAGAACACTGCCCCAAGCAGAGCAGGTTTTGAGATGCCGCATGCTTCGGCGGCGACCTCCGCATCGCGGATCGCGGTGAGCGCGCGGCCGAAGCGGCTTGCCGCGATATTCGCCGTCATCCAGGTGCAAATCGCCGCGAGTCCGAAGCAGAAATAATAAAAGCCCCACTGGGAATCGAACGGTCTTGGAAAAATCGGTCCGGCAACGCCGACGCCGCCGCCGGTGACGCTCTGCCAAGCCAATGCCACCTGGGTGACGATGGTGGCGAAACCGAGTGTCGTGATGGCGAAATAGAAGGTGCGCAGCCGCAGCGCCGGCAGTCCGACGATCAAGCCGAAGATTGCGCCGAACACGGCCGCAATCGCCAGCGCCAGATAGGGCGACAGCTCCGGCGTGACGTTGCCGGCTACAAGCACGCTCGTGGTGTAAGCGCCGAGCGTGAGCAGCGCCACCCAGCCGATGGCGATCTGACCGGCGAAACCGACGACCAGGTTGAGGCCGGACACCAGCACCCAATAGACGCAGGCGCGGGTCGCGATCACGCCCCAATAGCCGCCGCCGAACAGCGGGAAGGCGATGCCGACAACGAGCAGGACGAGGAAAGGCAGCGCCACGCCAAACGTGCTCGTTGCCCCGAGCGCGTCGGCACGGCTCGGGCGCACTTGTATCATCGGCGTGTCCATCAAACGCGGCGTTGGACGGCGGCGCCGGCGAGACCTTCGGGGCGCGCCAGCAGAACAATGATGAACACTGTAAAGACTGCGACCGAGGCGAAGATGCCGCCCACCAGAAAATTCGCGGTTTGCTGAAACAGTCCGAGCAGGAGGCCGGCGACCACGGCGCCGCGGTTGTTGCCCATGCCACCCAACGCGACCGGGACAAAGCCATAGAACGTCAGCATCGGCCCATTGCCGAAAAAGGCCAAAAGCATCTCGCCGCCGGCAAAGCCGGCGAGCGCGCCGATCGCACCGGCGAGCGCATAGCTCGCCATGCGCAAGCTGCGCTCCGGCAGCCCGAGCGCGCGCGCCGCATAGGTGTCCTCGGCAATCGCCAGAAAGGCGCGGCCGATCAGGGTGTGGCGATAGAGCAATTCCAGGCCGACGATCACCCCTGCGCAGGCGAGCATCGGCAGCCAGAACTGCTGATCGAATCCGCCGCGGGCGATGTCGAAGAGGCGCGGGAACGGCCGCGCCTCAGTACCCCATTCAATGGCGGTAAACTGCTGCACCATCAACGCCAGCGCCAAGGTCGAGAGCACGTAGAGATGCTGGTCGAGGCTCTTGAGCACCGGCCGCACGGCGACGATCTCGGTAACGATGCCGAGCAATACGCCGCCGGCCAGTGCCAGGAGAAAGCCGACCGCCACCGGCATGCCTAAGCGGGCGATGAACAGCGAGCCCAGCACGCCGCCCAGCATGCCGAGCGTGCCAGCGGTGAAGCTGAACACGCGCGAGGCGGAGAACATCACATTATATGTGATGCCGATCAGTGCGTAGATGCAGCCGATCGCCAGTCCAGTCGAGACGATCGATGCGACCATCGGCTCAAGCGCTGTAGCCGGGAGCCAGATTGAAGGCGCCGTCCTTGAGCGAGTTGGCCTCGACCATCACCACCTCGTCGTCGGGGTAGCCGTCGTGCTTATCGGCGGCGAAGGAGATGTCGCCGTAGACGCCGGGGAAACCTTTCAGCTTGTTGAGATAGCCGACGATGGCGTCGGGCTCGGTGCCGACGTTCTTCATTGCCTCGCCGATCATCCGCGGCGAGTCGTAGCCGAGCGCGATCCACCACAACAGCGTGTCGCCCATGTCGATCTTGGCGCTCTTCAAACGGTCGAGGAAGGCGCTGGTGCGATCGGACAGCTTGCCGCCAGGAGCGTAGCAGACCGGGCGGAAATTGTTGGGATAGACCTTGGCCCAGTATTCCGGCTTTTCCAGCAAATCCTTGGTCTGGCCGGAGCCGAGCGTGGTCTGGCCGACGATCGGCACGTCCCAGCCCATCTGCCCGCGGGTGTTGATGATGCGCGACAGGAAGCCGGCATTCACGCTCCACGGCATGATCGCTTCCGCGCCTGCCGATTGCATGCGCAACAGCTCGGGTTTCAGATCCGGATTGGCGGCGTCGACATTGCCCTGATAGACGACTTCGGCGCCCTTGGCCTTGAGCATCGGCGCATAGGCATTGACGGACGCGGTGCCGTAACCGGTGGTGTCGCTGATCACCGCGACCTTTTTGCGCTTGAGCACCTCCATCACGTAGCGGTTCGCGGCGCTGCCGATCTGCTGGTTGGTCGGTGCGTTGCGAAAGCACATCGGGTATTTCTGCGGATCGGTCAGGGCATCGACCCAGCAAGGATGGATCTGCGGGGTATTGGTGCGCGCAAGCAGCGGCACCACCGCGAGCGACTCGCCGGAATTGACCGGGCCGAAGACAACGCTGACCTTTTGCCCACGCGTGAGCTCGGCCGCGCCGTTCACCGCCTTGGTCGGATCGCTTTGGGTGTCGCGGGTGATCAGCTCAAGCTGCCGGCCGTCGATGCCGCCGGCGGCGTTGATCTCCTGCACCGCCAATTGGATGCCGCGATTGATGCCGACGCCGGTGGACGATGACGGACCGGTGAGTGCCGGCAGATAGCCGACCGGGATCGGGTCTTTTGCGGCGATCGCAGGCTTGGCTAGGCTGCTTGCAGCAATGACGGCGCCGGCGGACTTCAGTGCTTGACGACGAGTCAGCGACATTTTGATTTCCTCCCTGAATTTGGTTCCCGTAACGGTGTTCTGTCGGGCTTTTGCCGGGTACTATAGCCTTGGCTTGATGGTCCGCAAAGCGCCCTGTCGGGCGTGGGATTTCTCCCAACATCTTTCTTCGACAGGTGTTTTCTGGCATGGGCGGCCTGCTCGGTTGCGTGCGATTTTTGTAAAAGGAGCCAGGGCGATGGAATTGGGGCTTGCAGGTAAGACGGCGCTCATCACGGGCGGCAGCAAGGGAATTGGGCTTGAGACAGCCCGCGCGCTGGCGCGGGAGGGCGTGAAAGTCCTGATCTGCGCCCGCCGGGAAACGGCGCTGGCGGACGCGGCACGCGACATCATGCAAACCACGCAAGCCAAGATCGAGACGCATTCGCTGGACGTGACCAAAGTCGAACAGATCGCAACGATTCCGCGCATCGTCGGCGACAAACTCGGCCGCATCGACATCCTGGTCAACAATGCCGGCACCGGCACCTATAAGCCGTTCCTCGACGTGACCGATGAGGAATTGGTCGATGGCATGGCGATCAACTTCTTCGCCCAATTCCGCATCTGCCAGCGCATCGTGCCGCTGATGATCGCGCAAGGCGGCGGCCGGATCGTCAATGTCAGCGGCCAGACCGGGATCATGACGCTCAATCCTCCGTTCCTATCCTCTTGCACAGGACCGGCGAAATCGGCCGAGATCCGCTTCTCAAAAGTGCTCGCCAACGAGCTGGCGCCGCACAACATCCGCGTCAATTGCGTAATTCCGGGCTTCATCAATACGCCCGAGCGTTTTGCCAAATGGGAACGAGAAATGGCCAAGCGCCAGCTCAGCCCCGAGGACGCCGCGGTCGAGCGCGCGCAGTGGTCGAGCAATCAAGGCATGCGCGATACGCGCTGGGGCACGCCGGAGGAGATCGCCAATCTCATCGTCTTCGCCGTCTCGGACGCGGCGAGCTATATCAACGGCGCGGAGCTTGTTGCCGACAATGCAATGGATAAATCGTAGGCGCCGACGGCTTCGTCGGCCCTCCCCGCGTCGCCAAGACCGATGTAGCATCGCCGCAGCGTTGCGCGCGGGCAGCCGCATGGCCGCCACAAGCATCGGGAGGACGGCATGACAACGGCAAGCGATAGCGTTGAGTTGACGCGCGTCGGCCCCGGCACCGTCATGGGCCGGTTGATGCGGGAATATTGGATTCCCGCATTGATGTCCTCCGAAGTCACCCGTGGTGGCGCACCGCTCCGCCTGATGCTGCTCGGCGAGAAGCTCATCGCCTTTCGCGACGGCGCCGGCCGCGTCGGCGTGATGGATCATCACTGCCCGCACCGCTGTGCGTCGCTGTTTCTCGGCCGCAACGAGGCCGACGGGCTGCGCTGCATCTATCACGGCTGGAAATTCGACGTCGCCGGCCACTGCATCGATATGCCAAACGTGGCGCCGCAGCAGGACTTCAAGCACAAGGTCGGCGCCAAGGCGTACCGTGCGGTCGAACGCGCCGGCGTGGTGTGGGTCTATATGGGGTCACGCATCGAAGCGCCGCCGCTGCCGGGTTTCGAGGTGCTCGGCGTCCCGGACGACGAGGTCGGCGTGCTCTTCGTCCAGCGCCACTGCAACTATCTGCAGGCGCTGGAGGGCGACATCGACACCTCGCATTTCGGCTTCCTGCACGCCGGCCACGTCGACGCCGACGACCTTGCCGACAACGATCCGATCCTCCACACCGTCGCGATCCGCACGCCGGACTACCACATCGCCGACACCGCCTGGGGCACGACCTATGCGGGCTACCGCACCGCCGGCCCCGGCCGCACCTCCTGGCGCTTCGGCAACTTCTTGTTTCCGTTCTGGACGCAGGTGCCGAACGGAGAATTCGCACAGCACCTGCAAGTGCGCGGCTGGGTGCCGCTCGACGACGAGCACACCATGTACTGCGTGCTGTGGTGGAAGCGGGGCATGTCGGCCATGACCCAAGAGGCGCCGGCATTCAAGGACGGCACGCCGGTCGGCGGCATGGGGCGGCGCAACGATTTTCTGCCCAACACCACCGATTGGCTCGGGCGCTTCAGGCTCGCGGCGAACTCCAGTAACGACTGGGGCATGGACCGCGCCGCGCAACGCGACAACACGATCTACAGCGGCATCGAGAGCGTCCATTTGCAGGACCAGGCCGTGACCGAGAGCATGGGCGCGATCCTGGATCACAGCTTAGAGCATCTCGCCCCGTCGGATCTGATGATCACGCGCACGCGGCGCCGTCTGCTCATGGCCGCCCGTGCGCTGCACGATAAGGGGGTCTCGCCGCCGGGCGCCGACAATGTCGACGTGTTCCGTGATGCCCGCGGCGGCTACTTCGTCAGCGACGAAGCCGGCGGCTGGCAGGACGCCTATGCGGCGCAGCTGGCGATCGCCTCGCGGCCGCCCGCGACCGCCTTGCACGCCTCGCCATCAAGCGGCCGCCGCTAAAGCGGCCTTCGCGTCCTCGAGGATCATATCCGCACCCTTCTCGCCGATCATGATCGTCGCCGCATTGGTATTGCCGGAAACGACCGCGGGCATGATCGAGGCGTCGATTACGCGCAGCCCCGTAAAACCGCGCACGCGCAGCCGCTCGTCAACCACGGCCTTGGGGTCCTGGCCCATGCGGCAGGTGCCCACGGGATGATAGGTGGTGGAGCCGCGGTGGCGGATGAAATCGAGCAATTCGTCGTCGTTGTCGCATTGCGCGCCAGGCTCGATCTCCTCGGCGATATAGCGCGCCATGGCGGGCGCCTGAAAAATGCGCCGCATCGCCGCGACGCCGGCCACGATAGTCTCGCGGTCCTTTTGTGTCGCCAAATAATTCGGGTGAATGGCCGGCGCCTCGTGCGGATCGGCGGATTTGATTTTCACGTAGCCACGGCTCTCCGGCCGCAGCAACACGCAATTGCCGGTCACACCCGGGAACGGATCCAGTTGACCACCGATGGTCTGGGCCGAGAACAGCGAAATCGAGCATTGCGAGTCGGGCGTTGCCGATGTGGGAAGCGCGCGAATGAAACATGCGGAAGACACCGCCGGGATGGCGAGATAACCGCGGCGGGTGAGGACGTAGTGCAAGCCGTGCGTGAGCTTGCCACTTACGCTGCGCACCGCATCGTTGAGCGTAATCGGCTCTTTACAGCGCAAAATGATGCGGCCTGAAATATGGTCGTTGAGATCGTCGCCGACGCCTGGGGCATCGGCGATCACAGCGATGCCGTGCGGTTTTAGGAGCGCCGCAGGGCCAAGCCCCGAAAGCTGCAGCAGTTGCGGCGAATTGAACGCTCCCGAAGCGACGATCACCTCGGCATTGGCGCGCGCGCTGCGTTTCTCGTTGTCGACAAGATACTCGACACCGGTGGCGCGCCGGCCGTCGAAGACAATGCGGGTGGCGAGCGCCTTGGAAACCACCTTGAGATTGGCGCGCCGCCGCGCCGCTTTGAGATAGCCGTGCGCGGCCGAGGAGCGCACGCCGTTGCTCATCGTCGTCTGGTAATAGCCCGCGCCTTCCTGCGCCGCGCCGTTGAAATCGTCGTTGCGCGGATAGCCGCATTGCACCGCCGCTTCGACATAGGCCACGGCAAGCGGATGCCGATCGCGCAGGTCCGAAACCCCAAGCGGGCCGCCGGCGCCGTGGAATTCGTCGGCGCCGCGTTCGTTGTTTTCCGCCTTGCGAAAATAGGGCAGCACGTCATCAAAGCTCCAACCGGCATTGCCGAGTTGCCGCCAATAGTCGAAGTCCTCCGCCTGGCCGCGGATATAGATCAGGCCGTTGATCGAGCTGGAGCCGCCGAGAACTTTGCCGCGCGGCGCGATGACATTACGGTTGTGGCATTCCGGCTGCGGCTCGGTCGCGTAGCACCAATTGTACCGGCGATCGCTGAACAGCTTGCCAAAGCCGAGCGGAATATGAAGCCACGGATGCAGGTTGCCGGGGCCCGCCTCCAACAGCAGCACGCGATGCCGGCCCGACGCGGTGAGCCGATCGGCCAGAACGCAGCCGGCGCTGCCGGCCCCCACGATGATGAAGTCGAACGCCTCTGAATCCGGCACGCGTTTTCCTCCAATTGGTACGGCCTCTGGGGACCGCTTCCTCGTCACATGACGACTGGACTGATTATCCGGAAGGGACACGCTTGCCGCAATATGAAACGACATCACGGCTCAAAATGGCGGTCTGTGACCTTGATCTGAATCGCTCAAGATGCCACATCCAGCTCGCCATGAACGTGCCCATCCGCGCCCCCGAGGGCACCCCAGCTTTGTCGCCCTTTACGGCTGAGGTCGAGCGGCGACGCACCTTTGCGATCATCTCCCACCCGGATGCCGGCAAGACCACGTTGACGGAGAAGCTCCTGTTGTTCGGGGGTGCCATTCAGCTTGCCGGCCAGGTCAAGGCCAAACGCAACCGGCGCTCCACGCGTTCGGACTGGATGAGCATTGAGCGTGAGCGTGGGATTTCCGTCGTGACCTCGGTGATGACCTTCGAGTACGACGGCCGTGTGTTTAACCTGCTCGATACCCCCGGCCACGAGGATTTCTCAGAAGACACCTATCGGACCCTCACGGCAGTCGATTCTGCCGTGATGGTGATTGACGCAGCCAAGGGCATCGAGCCGCGGACGCGTAAGCTGTTCGAGGTATGCCGGCTGCGCGACATTCCGATCATTACATTCATCAACAAGATGGATCGCGAGAGCCGCGATCCATTCGACCTCATCGATGAGATCGAGAAAACCCTCGCGCTCGATACCGCGCCAATCACTTGGCCGGTCGGGCGCGGGCGTGATTTTGTCGGCACAATCGACGTGGAGTCCGGTGGCGTGCGCTTGCTGGACGGCGATGCCGGCTCTGCCGGCACGCTGCGCGCAATGACGATCGCCGAAGTCACCGCTCTGAACCCCGATCTCGACGCGGCGGCTTTCGGCGCGGAATTCGATCTCGTGCACCATGCTTGCAAAAGGTTCGATCGGCGAGCCTTTGCCGAGGGTCATCTGACTCCGGTCTTCTTCGGCAGTGCGCTGAAAAATTTCGGCGTCGGCGATCTCCTCAATGCGCTTGGCGCCATCGCGCCGGCGCCGCGGGCGCAGACTGCCGACAAGCGGGTCGTCACGGCCACCGAACCCGGCACGTCCGCATTCGTTTTCAAGATTCAGGCGAATATGGATCCGAACCATCGCGACCGTATCGCCTTCGTGCGGCTTTGCTCCGGCAAGCTCACCCGCGGCATGAAGGTCAAGCAGGTTCGCACGGGGAAAACCATCAGCCTGCACGCTCCACAGTTTTTCTTTGCCCAAGATCGCGCCCTCGCCGAGGAAGCCTTCGCCGGCGACGTGGTTGGCATACCCAATCACGGGACGCTGCGCATCGGTGACACCCTGACCGAAGGCGAGGAGCTCAACTTTGCCGGCGTACCGAACTTCGCGCCGGAGATCCTGCGCCGGGTTCGTTTGACCGATGCCATGAGGGCCAAGAAGCTCAAGCAGGCGCTGCACCAACTGGCCGAGGAAGGCGTCGCACAGGTATTCCAGCCGACCGACGGATCCCCTGCCCTGGTGGGCGTCGTTGGCCCCTTGCAACTCGACGTCTTGAAGGCAAGGCTCGCGGACGAATACGGGCTCAAAATTGATTGGAGCACGGCGGAGTTTCAGTTCGCACGCTGGATCGCGGTGGACGACCGCAAACTCCTCGACCAATTCGCGGCGAGCTATCGCTCGGCCATTGCCGAGGATTTCGACGGCGATCTTGTCTTCCTGGCGCGTAACGCCTTCGACCTCGAATATACCGGCGAACACAATCCCGGCATTTCCTTCACCGACGTGAAGGACATTCACCGGCGCAAGCACGCCAGGTGAGGCCTGCAAATCAGTTGTTAGCAAGCTCCTCGCGCAAAATTTCGAGGTCCAACCACTGCTCTTCCGCCGCGGCGATTTTCAACTGCAGTTCACCGAGCGCGGCAGTGGCTTTCTCGAACGCGGCGCGGTCGCGCGCATAGAATTGCGGATCGGCGAGCTTTGCCTGCAACGCGTCAATTTCGGTTTGCAGCGTGGCGATGGCTTTGGGCAAGTTTTCAAGCGCATGCTTGTCCTTGAACATCAACCGCCGCTTTGCCGGCCGCGATTCTGTAATGACCGCAGCGGCTTCTCTGGATACTTTCCGCGGCTGCTGCGGCTTAAAACTCTCTCGCGTCAGATCCGCGCCACGCTGCGCCAGCATGTCGCTATAGCCGCCGGCATATTCGAGCCAGCGGCCATCGCCCTCCGGCACGATCACTCCGCTCACGAGACGGTCTAGAAAATCCCGATCATGGCTGATGAGCAGAACAGTCCCGGGATAGTCGGCCAGCATCTCCTCGAGCACATCCAATGTTTCCATGTCGAGGTCGTTGGTCGGTTCATCGAGGACCAAAAGGTTCGACGGCTTGGCGAGCACGCGTGCCAGCATGAGGCGGCCGCGCTCGCCGCCCGACAGCTTGCCGAGTGGCGTGCGGGCCTGTTCGCTGGCGAACAGAAAGTCCTTCATGTAGCTGACGACATGCTTGGCGTTGCCGTTGACCATGACGGTGTCGCCATGACCTTCCGTCAGCGCCTCGGTCACCGTGACATTGGGATCGAGACTGTCCCGATGCTGATCGAGCGTCGCGACGGCGAGCGTCGATCCGAGCCGCACCGAGCCGGTATCCGGCGGCAAGACTCCGGTCAGCATGTTGATCAGCGTGGTCTTGCCGCTGCCGTTTGGACCGACGATGCCAATGCGGTCGCCGCGCTGGATGCGGATCGAGAAATCGCTGACGATTGGACGGCCATCGAAGCTCTTGCCAATACCGGCGGCTTCGATGACCAGCGCGCCGGACGGCGCCGCCGAACCGGCGGTGATGACGGCGTTCCCGGCGGTGCCGCGATAGCTGCGGCGCTGTTCCCGAAGCGCCTGCAATTGGCCGACGCGACGCATATTGCGCTTGCGTCTGCCGGTGACGCCGTAGCGCATCCAGTGTTCCTCGGCGACAATTTTGCGATCGAGCTTGTGCTGATCGCGTTCCTCCTCCGCCAACACCGCATCGCGCCATTCTTCGAAATGGGCAAAGCCACGATCGAGGCGGCGCGTCTGGCCGCGGTCGAGCCAGACGGTGCTGCGCGAGAGCATCGAAAGAAAGCGCCGGTCGTGGCTGACGATCACCAGCGCGGTGCGTCGGGAATCGAGATCGCGCTCCAGCCATTCGATCGTGGTCAGGTCGAGATGATTGGTCGGCTCGTCGAGCAGCAAAATATCGGGGTTGGCCGCCAGCACACGCGCGAGCGACGCACGGCGCGCTTCGCCGCCGGGGAGTTGTGCCGGATCTTCCTGGCCGGTAAGGCCGAGTTGCTCCAGGAGACGACGGGCGGCATGGCTGTCATCGCCCGGCCGCAGGCCGGCCTCGACATAGGCAAGCGTGGACGCGGACCCCGAAAGGTCCGGCTCCTGCGGCAAGTAGCGCACCACGGTTCCGGGCTGTATGAAAACGGAACCGCGGTCCGGTTCGACCAGCGCCGCCGCGACTTTCAACAGGGTCGATTTGCCGGTTCCGTTACGCCCGACCAGAGATACGCGCTCACCGGCACCGACGGACAGCTCCGCGCCCGACAGCAGCGGCGTGCCACCGAAGGTCAGGACAATATCCTTGAGCTGAAGGAGTGGAGAGCCACCCCTCGTGCCGGCGGGTCGGGCCATTGAATGTCGAGCTCGTTCCGTTTGCGATCGACTGTACGACCAATTTCACCGCGTGCTTATCCTTCTCGCCACGAACCGTCCATCAGATAGCGATCGACCGTGACAGCGGCAGTCGCGCCATCGCCGGCCGCACTGACCGCTCGGCAGGGCGATTGGCTTCTGACGGTGCCGGCCGTGCAGACGCCGGCCAGTTCGCTTCGCATCCAGCCGTCGGTCGGTATTCGCCCAGCCGGGTCCAAGCTCAAGCGGTCTTGCAGCACGGCGGTGTTCGGTTGCAGGCCGATATAGGCAAAGATCGCGCCGACCTCCAGATCGGCAACAGCGCCTTCACTCTTGCGCGTGCGCAGGCCCGTCACTTTGGCCTCGCCAAGGATCTCGGTTACGGCGGTATTGAAGCGAATGTCGATTTTCTGGTGCGCGGTCACGCGATCGCGATAACAGGCTTGGCCCGTCAATGCGTCGCCGCGGTGGAGAATGATGACCTTCGAAGCGAACGCGGCAAGCGTCAAGGCCTCCTGCATCACCGAATCGCCGCCCCCGACCACGGCGACGATCCGGTCGCGCAAAAGCGGCGCGTCGCAGCTCGCGCACTGACTCACGCCGTTGCCGGTCAGGCGCTCTTCCCCCGGGACATCGAGCTTTTTCAGCGACGATCCCGTTGCGACAATGACGGCGCGCGCCAGGATATCGCCCTCCCCGCTCGTCACACGCCATTGGCCGTCTTGCGCATCGAGGCGCTCCAGCCCCGTCATCATGAACTCGGCGCCGGCCGCAGCGGCCTGGTCCTGCAGCATCGGACACAGGTCGTAACCTGGGACGCCTTCGGGGAAACCGGGATAGCCCTCGATCTTTTCGATGCTCATGAGCTGGCCGCCGGGGACGTCGCCGGTCAGAACAAGCGTCTTTCTGCCGAGGCGCGCGGCCGTCACGGCGGCGGTCAGGCCGGCGATGCCGCCGCCCGCTATCACCACGTCGCATTCCGTTGCCAATGTCCTCACTCCGAATCGGCGCCGTCAGCGGCCTGCCAGCGCGCGCGACAAAACCGCGATGCCCCGAATCCGCTTAACGCCAAGCATCGACCGAGACGGTCGTGACGTAATTGGCACCGAATATCTTCCAGGCACCCTGGGTCTCGCCGCCGACCACGACGACATTGATATCGCCCGGCTCATACATTTGCACGATGTCGTCGGGCGCGGCCTTGAGTTTGGCGGCATAAGGCTCGACGCCGGCGGCGGCGCGCGGTCGCACCAGCGTCTGCATCCACTGATCGTCCCAGTAGTCGCGCGCCGGCAGGCGGGCATTCTCGGCGCACCAATCGATCAAATCCTGCTTCGAATTGATGCCGCGGGATTGGAACAGCCGCGCCACGATCGGATCGAGCACCACGAGCGGCGGCAGATAGGCTGTCGCGGAAAGGCAACGCCGGAACTTTGCCTCCCAGGTGTCGCGCGGGCCAAATCCTTCCTGGACATAACGCAGGCCGACGAACACGCTCACGGTACTATTAGTGGGCTTGAAACCTTTCTGCACGTGGAGCGGCTGCCACGGGCTGCGCTCCTCGTTCTCGGCAAAGGCGAGGCTATAGGCGAGCGGATTGCCGAGCGCGCCCATATAGGTTTCGCCCGGCACCGAGCCGCCCTGGCCGTTCTGCGATAACAGGCTGTAAGCCCGGCCGATCGTCGTATTGGCGTGGCTGTAGGGTCCAAGCGCACCGATGCCGCAATTCATGCCGATCTCGTGGCGGACCGGGCCGTTGACCACGCTGAGACAGGTCATCGAGGTGGTGCTGCCTTGCCGCGACGTGGTGTTCGACGCAGCGAGCGCCAGGATGACGGGGAAATATTCCGGCCGCGCGCCGGCCATCACCGCGTTGACCGCGACTTTTTCGACCGTGTACTCCCAGGTCTCGCGAAAATTGCCGGCGCGCATGCGGCCGACCACCTTGTCCGGCGGCTGGCTCGTCGCCTTGAGCATTGCCGCGACGCGTTCCTCGGTCGGGAGCACGATGGGCAGAAAGTCGGTCCAGCGATTGTCGAGAAACAGCTGGCGAAGATTGTCTTCCGTGTCCGGCGCAACGAGCCGCGGCGTCGATCGCTCGAACGTCGCGCCGGTGAGATCGGCGTCGTCGAGCGGACGGGTCAAGCCGTCGATCACCTCCTGCATGAAGGGCCGGCCGGAAACCTGGTCGCTGCCCTCGATATAGGCGCGCAACTCAGGTGGCGTGCGGCCGACGACCGGCTGCGGCACGAACGCTTGCCGCAATGTCGGAATGCCGCGCAGCCGCGCGGTCGATTTGGCGACGCGGGCGAACACATGGGTATGGACCGCGACGCTTGGGACGCCGTCGCCTTCCAACAGCGATGTCAACCCGACGACCGTCGGGCTACAGGAGCTTCAAAGCCCGACGCCGAGAATGGCGGCATTGCCGTCGGCCGCGATCTTCTTGCGCATATCCAAATCGTCGACCCAGCTCTCGCGCGGGGTGATGACTTGGGTGTTGACCGCCGGGAGATGCTTGGCGAACCATTGCCGCAGTTGCTCCATGAACGCCGCGGAATTGTCGAACAGGCAATCGACCAGGTAGACGATCTTGCCGTCGAGGCCAGCAGGACGTGGCGCCAGACGCTTGCCGGCCACTTTCGGCGGATAGCCACGCGGATCGTGAACGCTCAAGAGCTCGGCCATGCGTTCCTCATCTTGCTCGGCGACAATCGAAGGGAGTTCTCCAACCTAGATCAGGCCCCCTGCCCGTTCAAGATCGGGGCTGGTGTCCGGACGGCGCATGGCGGCTTGGCCGTTATCGCGCTTGACCTTATACTCGGCTTTCGCCTTGGCGAAGGCCGCAAGGAGCATCGCATGAACAGGATCGTCGCACCCGCGGAAGGTCAGCCGATTGAAGCGCCGGCGCCAGCCGCCAAGACGTTCATGGTGTTAAGTCCCGTCGGCACGCCGCCGAAGATCACCAGGAAGACGGCGGCGCCGCGCCTCGAAAGCCTCGATGGCAAGACGATCTATCTGGTCGATTGTCGATTCGACGATTCGATCGAGCTTCTCAAGCAGGTCGCTGCGTGGTTCGCCACGCATATGCCGAACGTCACGACGCGGATCGTGTCTTTGTCGGCGACCTACCAGAAGGACGATCCGAAAACCTGGAACGAGATCAAGGCGAACGGCGATGCCGCGATCATCGGCGTCGGCCATTGCAGCAATTGCGCGCCCGCCGTCACCACGCACGCGATCACGCTCGAGACCAAATACGGCGTGCCGACCGTCGCCCTGCATACCGACAAATTCGACAAGGTGGTGGCATCGGTCGCCAGGATGGCGGGGCTGCCTGAGGCGCCGCGTTCGTTCGTGCCGCAGCCGGTCATGGGCAAGACCGCAGCCGAGCTCGCCGCTTACGTCAACGGCAACGACCCGATCACCGGCCGACCGGTAATGCAGGAGGTGGTCCAGGCACTGACCGCCGCGCTGGACGGCGTTCATGCCGGCCATTGAGGTCCCGATTGCGGGGCCGATCGGCCCGGAGACCGAGGACAACCTGCAACAGCTGTTCCTCGAGAACAATTGGACCGACAAATTGCCGATCGTGCTGCCGACGCGCGAGCGCGTCGACGCCATGCTCAAGGCAACGAGCCAGCCGCCCGATAAAATCGTCGGCCACCTGCAGCCGGTCGAATTCCGCGCCGCCTGGGAATTTACCGTCGAGCAGGTCGCCGTGAACGCGGTGATGGCCGGCGCGCGGCCGGAATATTTTCCGGTGATCCTTGCGCTCGCCGCCTCCGAGCTCTCGGCGCGCTCGTCGAGCTCGAGCTCCTCGGCGATGATGGTCGTCGTCAATGGCCCGATCCGCCATGAGATCGGCATGAATTGCGGCGTCGGCGCCATGGGTCCGTACAATCACGCCAACGCAACGATCGGCCGCGCCTATGGGCTCTTGTCGCAGAACCTGCAGGGTGGCTCGGTGCCGGGCGAGACCTATATGGGCTCCCAGGGCAACAGCTACGGCTACAACAACATCACGTTTGCGGAGAACGAGGAGAAAAGCCCCTGGGAGCCGCTGCACGTACAAAAGGGATTTAGGCCGGCCGACTCCACCGTGAGCATTTTCTTCGGTTGCCGCTCGACGACGTTTTGCCTAGGGCTTCGCGAAAAATATTGGCGCGAGCACGTCCGCGACATGCTGGCGGGAATCGACGGACAATCGATGCCTTGCCTCCTGCTCGATCCGATCACGGCGCGCCAATTCATCGACCGCGGCGGCTTCGACACCAAGCAAAAACTCATCCGCTTCATCCACGAGAGCGGAGAAATGCCGGCCGGGCGTTATTGGGATCTGCAGCTGGTGCAGAATTACGTCTATCCGTGGGCGACATTCGGCCAAGAGCCGATGGCAACGTGGCTCAAAGCCAAATCCGACGAGCCGATCCGCATATTTCCTGAAAACGAGATCAACGTGGTCGTCGTCGGCGGCGAAGCCAACGCCTATTGGCGCATCATGGGCGCCAAATATCGCAAGACCGTCTCCATCGACGCGTGGCGGTAAGGCCGACTCGATTCTTTATTCCAGGAGATGTTTGGCGCGGCGCGCCACGTCAGGCGGCGCAGCGAGAATGCGGTCGACGGTGGTCTGCATGTCGACGCCACGGATCGGGTCGACGGCGAAATTCAGCGCCCTCGCCTCGGCGAGAAATTCGGGATCCTTCATGGTTTCATCGAACGCGGCACGCAACGCCGCGACCCGCTCAGGCGGAACCTCGGGCGTGGTGGCGAGCGGCCGGCCAAGGGCGCCGCCGGACAACACCAGATCGATCAGGCGGCGGTCGTCGGGATTGCTGGCGAGCTCGGCGGCCACGGGCGCGTCGAGGTCAGCCGGGCGCGGCCCCGATTGCAGGATGATCGAAATCTTGTGCTCACTGAGCCACGCCGGCTTGGTCGCCTTCCAGCTCGACCAAGTATTGTTGCGCGCCTCGACCTCGCCGCGTTCCATGGCGAGATTGATCTCGGTACCGCCGTTGTAGCCGGTCACCAGCTTGAAGCGGCTACCGAACAGCTCGTTCAACAGCGCCGGAAACGTATAGGTGATCGAGCCGCGTGCCGTAGCGCCAGTGACAATGTCCCTACCGCGCGCGCCGTCGAACGTGGTGATACCGGCGGTGTGCCAGACCGCGACGGTCTCGTCGGTCGGCGCAATGGCGCCAAGCCAGTTGAATTTGGCGGCATCGAATTGCACGCCCGCCATGCCGACCGCTTGCAGCGACGGCAGCCCTTCCGAAATCATGCCGATAGCGGTGCCGTCGTGGGGCGCCAGCGTCGCCAGATAATTCATCGATTTCAGACCACTCGCGCCGGTCATGTTCTGCGGCACCAGCGACGGATGGCCGGGAATGTAGCGGCCGATATATCTGGCCACGAGCCGCGCGATCGTATCGTATTCGCCACCGGCACCGACGCCGATCAGCACCGAGATGGTCTTGCCGCGATAGAAGTCGGCGACCGGGTCGGCGGACGCCGGCGTCGGCGCGCTGCAGGCGACGAAGAGGGCCACAACAAGCAAGGCACGCCGGCGCAATCCGATTGGCTGGGGCGCACCAATGCGCAGATTCGTCTTGTCAGTTCGCAGCCGCATTCAATTTTTCCATGGCCCCGGAAACCATAGTATCGGGATAGATCTCCTTAAGCCGAGGGTAGACTTCGCGCGCGAACATTCGGATGCCATGCACGGTATCGTCGTGCTCAAGGAAGCCAGCCTGTCCCATGATGAGCAGGTGACCGTAGCCGCCGACATGGTCCCAATGTTTTTTGATCTGCTCAAAGACCTGATCGGGCGTTCCGGCGAACATCGTGCCGGCTTCAATAGCGCCTTCAACCGTGGCTTGCTTGGTGCCGAAGGCGCTGACCACGTTGTGCGCGCCACGTGCCAATTGCACGTTCATCGCCACCGGCACGTAACCCGGCGGATTTGAAAAGTGCGGCGGCACCTTATTGGCGGTGATGTACCACAACAATTTTTCCGCCCCGGCGCGCGCCCGCGCCTCGGTTTCGCCGACATAGATCAGCGCCGCATAGGCCAGCCGGTCGATCGGCACATCTTGCCCCAGTCCGGCCTCGCGCCAGCCGCGACGGTACCCTTCAAAAATGCGCTTGGTGGTGTCGAAGCCGGTGAGAAATGTCGCCTGGACGTAACCGTGCGCGCCCACCTGTGCGGCGCCGCCCGTGCTCGTCGTACTGACCCAGATCGGCGGATGCGGCTGCTGAATGGGACGTGGCCAGATATTGATCGAGCGATGGTGGAAGAAGCGGCCCTCGTGACTGAACGGGCCGTCGTGATGGGTCCAGCATTTGACGATGAGATCGAGCGCCTCCCAATGACGCTCGTTCATCCGCACCGGATTGCTGTTCGCCGGCAAAATCTCATAGGGCACGCCGCGCACGAATCCGGCCTCCAGGCGTCCGTGTGAGAGCACATCGACCATCGCCATCTCTTCGGCGACGCGAACCGGCTGCCGCCGGTTGGCGATCGGATTGCCGAGGATCAACAGACGAGCCTTCTTGCTCAGGCGCGCGAGCGCCGCCAGCATGAGCGGCGCCGCAGGATCGACACAGGTCGCGGTCTGATGATGCTCGTTGAGCATGATCTCGACGCCCTCATCTTCGGCGATCAGCCATTCGTCGATGTAACGATCGTATAGCGCCGCGCCCTTGGCGGGATCGTAGATGCGATTGGGCAGCGACACCCGGATCGACGGATAGCTATCCACCGGCGGCAGGTAGGGATAGGCGGTTTCGCTGAAGTGCCACGCGCGCATGCTACTCTCCAAGAAAATTTAGGACGGCGGCCGTAAAGGCCGCAGGCTGCTCCAACTGCGGCACGTGTCCGGCGGCTTTGATCGTCATCGCGCGCGCGTTCGGCAGCAGGCGGGCATAGGCGTCGAGATAGGCTTCCGATACCAGCCCATCGCTCTCGCCGCGGATGAAGAGGGCCGGAGCCGCGACGCGGTGCAGGCGCCGCTTGAGCTTCGGATTGTGCATCCACGGCTCCCAGGTCAGCAGCGCGAGTGTCTCGCGCGCGCGGAACATGGCGGCGAGCTCGTCGTCGGACATTTTTGCGGTGTCGCGCTTCATCCGCTCGGGGTCGTGAAAGGTCAGCTTCAGCGCATCCGCCTCCGGCATGGCGAAAATGTCCGGGATATCGAGCTTGTCGGCCGGCCCGACCTTGATGCCCACGGGCCCGGAGAAGACGACGCGGTGAAAACGCTCAGGCGACTTGGTCGCCATTTCGGCGGCGATCCAGCCCCCGATCGAGCAGCCGACGAGATCGATGGCATCGAGCTTTAGGATATCCATCAGTTCGAGATAAAGATGGGCAATGTCGTCAATACTGTCGAGCCAAGCCGGCAGGCCCGACTTGCCGAAGCCCGGGTGCGAAGGTGCGACGAAGCGGCGCTTCTCGGACAGCGGCGCTACGAATGGCTGTTGCGGACTAAAACCTCCGCCGCCGTGTAGAAACAAAACGGGACGCGCTCGGGCCGCCCCTTGGCCGCTATCGAACAGTTCAAGTTCGACATCCGCCACTTTCAGCTTGGTCGATTGCACGCAGAAACCTCCCAGCGCGACACTCCTTGCAGCCTTCCGGCCCGACATCACCTTATGGCGGAACCGTCGCACATCGACATGGCGAAGGAAATGCCATCGCCGGAATGGCTGGACTGCGCCGCCCCGTTACACGCTCAGATAATTGCGCAGCACGAAATCGTTGCCTTCAAGTTCCGCGGCGCTACCGGTAAAGCAGATCTCGCCCTTGTTCATGACGTGGTGGCGGTCGCCGACCGCAAAGGCCGTGCGCAAACTCTGCTCGACCAGGAGGATGGCGAGACCCTCCTGCTTGAGCCGTGCCAGGACTTCGATAATCTGCTGCACGATCATCGGCGCCAGCCCTTCGGAGGGCTCATCGAGCAGAAGCATCGCGGGATTGAGCATCAACGCTCTCGCAATCGAAAGCATCTGCTGCTCGCCGCCGGAAAGCTGGAACCCGAGATTACGTTCGCGCGCGCGCAAGACGGGGAAAAGATCGAAAATGCGCTGCAGCGTCCAAAAGCCTTTGCCGCCCGCTCGTGCGAAGACGGTCAGATTCTCCCGCACCGTCAGACTTGGAAAGATGCCGCGTTCCTGCGGCACGAAGCCGAAGCCGAGCCGCGCTACGGCGTAGGGCGGCAGCCCGGCGATGTCGCGATCCCTGTAGCGGATACGGCCGGGCCGTGGCTGCAAGTAGCCCATGGCGGTGAGGATCGTCGTGGTCTTGCCGGCGCCGTTGCGGCCGAGCAGGCAGACAATTTCGCCCTCGCGCACCGACAGCGAGACGCCGTGAAGGATGTGGCTTTCGCCGTAATACGCGTTGATGTTCTCAAGTTCGAGCATCAGCGCACCATGCCGAGATAGACTTCGCGCACGCGCGTATTGGCTTGGATTTCGGAAGGCGTACCCGTGGCCAGCACCTTGCCGTAGTAGAGGACTGTGATGCGGTCGGCGACCGAGAACACCACTTTCATGTCGTGCTCGATCATCAGGATCGACAGTGTCCGCGGCAGCGTCCCGATCAGGCCTATCATCCGCTCGGTTTCGCTTGGCGACATGCCTGATGTCGGCTCGTCCAGCAAAAGCAGATCGGGCTCGCCGGCGAGTGCAACTGCGATTTCGAGTTGCCGCTGCTCGCCGTAGGATAAATTGCGCACGAGGCGCGTGCCGTCGCCGTCAATATGAACTCGCGCCATCAAGTCCCCGGCGTATTCGGAAAGAGTCTTGTCACGGCCGACCGGCGTAAAAAAGTTGAGCGGATTGCCGCGACGGACCGCCAATGCGAGCCGGATATTCTCGATCACGCTGAGATTCTGGAACAGGTTATTGCGCTGAAACGTGCGCGCCACGCCCATGCGGCTGATCCGGTACGGTGGCGACCCGGTGATGTCGCGGTCGTTGAGCAGAATGCGGCCAGAGCTCGGCTGCAGCTGACCGCCGATCTGATTGACGAGGCTGGTCTTGCCGGCGCCATTGGGCCCGATGATCACGTGCCGCTCACCCGCCGCGACAGTGAGGTCGACGTCGTCGGTGACGACCAGGCTGCCGAACGCTTTGTTGAGACGTTCGAGGCGCAGGACATTCATGGCCGGCCCCACCGCCACTGCAGTCTCTGCAACGTGCCCCACAGGCCGCCGGGGAAGAACATCACGCAGCAGATGAATGTGACGCCGATGATGGCAAGCCAATGCTCGCTATACGAGCTGACCACGTTCTTCATCAAAAGGACGATTGCCGCGCCGACGGCGGGACCGATCAGCGTGCCGGCGCCGCCGAGCATGGTCATGATCAATATGTCGCCGGACGCGGTCCAATACACCGCGTCGGCGGAGATGAAGCCGTTGAAGATGGCATAAAGGCCGCCGGCAAGGCCCGCGATCGCGCCGGCGATGGTGAAGGAGAGCAGCTTGTAGGCGCGCGTTGGATAGCCGATCGCCATCATGCGCTGCTCGTTTTCACGAATGCCGACGAAGGCGTGGCCGAGCGGCGCGTTCAGCAGGCGCCGCAGGCCCCAGTAGGCGAGCGCAAAGAAGCTCAGCGCCATGAAATACATCACCAGCGAGTTGGACAGGTCGTAACCGAAGAAGCTCGGCTTCTCGGTAATCGCTATGCCGTCCGAGCCGCCGGTGACCTCGCGCCACTTCAGCGCCACCGAGAACACGAGCTGCGAGAAGGCAAGCGTAAGCATCAAAAACGGGATGCCGGCCGTGCGCACGCAAAAAAAGCCAATCAACGCCGCGCCGCAGCCGGCAATGACGATGCCGGCGGCGACGCCGAGCCAGGCATTGATGCCGAATTGTGCGCCGAGGACGGCAACCGAATAAGCGCCTAATCCGAAGAAGGCGGCGTGCCCGAGCGACATCAGCCCGGTGAAGCCGAGCAGCAGATCAAGGCTCATGGCGAAGATTGCAAAGATGAAGATCTCCGCAATGAGCGCGCGCGGATAATCGGTCATCAGGAACGGCAGCACCAGCAATGCCGACAGCACCAGAAGCTCGATGGCGCTTCGCTGCACCGTGCTCGGCCGGCTCGTCGTGGCGATGGCAGGCGCGATCGAGATGTCGGTGTATTTAATGCCGAACAAGCCTTGCGGCCGGATCAGCAGCACCGCCGTCATGGCGAGATAAATGAGAAACAAGGCGATGCTCTGGAAGTAGGCCTTGCCGAATGTATCGGCGACACCGATCAGCAGGCTGCCGACGAACGCGCCGCGCAAACTGCCCATGCCGCCGATGACGATGACGATGAAGGCCGGAATGAGAATTTCCGTGTCCATTCCGGGATAAAGGCCGAGCACCGGCGCGGCCACGATGCCGCCGAGCGCCGCGAGCGCCACGCCGAAGCCGAAGATTCCGGTAAACAGCGCCGGGATGTTGGCGCCGAGGCCGGCGGCCATGACCGCGTTGTCGACGCCGGCGCGCACCATGGCGCCGATCCGGCTGCGTTCCAGAAACAGCCACAGCAGTAACGCAATCGCGAACCCGAATCCGATCAAACACAGCCGATAGGCGGAAAACACCCCGAGTCCGATCTGCACCGTGCCCTGCAGCGCCGGCGGTACCGGCAGACGCTGCACCGTACGGCCCCATAGTGTCTGCACGAGATCCAGGAACACGAAGGTGAAGCCGAACGTCAGCAGCACCTGATCGAGATGGCCGCGGCGATAAAGCGGCCGCAGGAACAATAGTTCCATCAGGACGCCGAGCGCGATCACCGGAATCGGCGCCAGGATGAGCGCGAGCCAGAAGCTGCCGGTGATCTTGAAGATCGATAGCCCGAAATACGCACCCAGCATGAAAAACGACCCGTGCGCCAGGCTGACGACGTTCATCAGGCCGAAGATGAGCGAGAGACCGGCCGCGATCAGAAACAGCAGGACGCCGTACACCAGCCCGTTCAGAAGCTGGGCGACAAACACCTCCATGCGTCCCTCGGCCGGCCGTTCAGCGTGCTGTGGGTGAGGCTGTCAGTCGAGCTTCTTGCCCGGGTCTTGGACGTCCTTGGCGGTGGACAGGATTTTGGTCGAAATCCCGCTGCCGCTGTCGACGACCTGACAGATATAGATGTCCTGGATCGGATTGTGGGTCGCCGGGTCCATGCGGAACGGGCCGCGTGGCGCGTTGAATTTGACCTTGGTCATCGCCTCGGCGAGCTTGTCCTTGTTGGTCGCATCGCCATCGGTCATCTTCAGCGCCTCGCCGAGCGTCTTGGCCGCCACATAGCCATAGTCCGCGAACAGGTCCGGCGAGATCTTGTATTTGGTCCGGAAATTTGCCGCGAATTCCTTGCTCTCCGGGTTGTCCACGGTATCGACATAAGTGAGCGCGGATATCACACCAACGGCGGCCTTGCCGAGTGCGCTCACCGTCTGCGAATCGATGATGGTGAAGCCGGTCAGCGGCATTTTCTCTTTCAGGCCGAATTCGGAATATTGCTGGATGAAGCGGACCGCGTCGGCGCCGGGCATGAAATCGTAAGTTACCGGCGGGTTGATCGACTTGATATCGGTCAGATACGCGCTGTAATCCGCGGTGTTGAGCGGCGGCCAGATTTCCTTGAGCACCGTGCCGCCCCTAGCGAGGTAGGGCCGCTTGAATTGCGCCATGACATCGCGGCCGCCGGCATAGTCGGAAGCCATGGTGACGATTTGCTTGCCGAGATTGTCGTAGACGTAATTAGCCATCGGCGTCGAGAGCTGAAACGTCGAGATCGAGGTGCGAAACAAGTAGGGATAGCGGTCCCAGGTGATGGCATCGGTGCCGGCGCCGGACACCACATAGAAGGCCTTTTGCTGCTTCATGTAATTGAGCACCGCAAGCGCGACGTTGCTGGCCTGGATACCCACCACCAGATCGACATTGTCGCTCTCGACGAGCTTCTTTGCCTTTTGCAGGCCGACCTGTGGATTGAACTGATCGTCTTCCTTGACGATCTCGATCTTGCGGCCGGCGACGGTCCAATTGATGCTGTCGAAATAAAGGCTCATGCCGTTGAAATTGTTTTCCCCGGCATAGGCAAGACCACCCGTATAGGAATTGATATTGCCGATCCGAATCGGCGAGTTCGCCTGCGCCAACACCCGGGGCGCTGCCAAGGCCGAGACCAGCACGGCGCCTGCACCGGCTGAGTTTTTCATGAATATTCGGCGAGACAAGCGGTCGGCTGGCGGATTCTGTTTTTTCATGGCGGCGCTCCCTCGGCCGCCGCGTCTGCGTCGGCGGCCGCCGCCATACTAGGCGGTACGGGACGCAGGTCGCTAGGGGCGTTTCGGCTGAGTTGACCGTTTCGGCATGCAGACCGATGATCGAAAGTTCGAACCGCAAAGTTGCATTGGCGCGTGGAAACAAGCGCTCGGGCGGAGTTCGCGTAGAAGGGGCCGGCATGAACTTGGAATTCGGTATTTTCGACCATCTCGACCGCAATGATTTGCCGTTGCGGCAGTATTACGAAGAGCGGCTGAAGGTGATCGAGGCGTTCGATCGTTCCGGCTTTTATGCCTACCACGTCGCGGAGCACCATTTCACGCCGCTGGGCATGGCGCCTTCGCCCAGTGTGTTCCTGTCGGCAATCGCGCAGCGGACGACACGGCTGCGTTTCGGCACGTTCGTTTATGCGCTTCCGGTCCACCATCCTTTGCGGCTGCTTGAGGAAATCTGCATGCTCGATCACTTGAGCGGCGGCCGCCTGGAAATCGGCTTCGGCCGCGGATCGGTGCCGTTCGAGATTTCCTATTATGGGCAAAATGCCGAGGAGCGGCAGCAGATTTACGCCGAGCGTCTCGAACTCATTCTCAAGGCCTTTACGGTTGGAACGTTGAGCTGGAACGGACGCTACGACCAGTTCGAAAACGTCCCCATGGAACTCGCGCCATTGCAGAAGCCGCATCCGCCGCTGTGGTACGGCGCCCATTCGCCGGACAGCGCCGCTCGCTCCGCCCGCAAGGGCTTGAACATGGTCACCAACGACATGCCCGCCAATGCGCGCGCGATCATCACCCGATACAAAGAGGTTTGGCGTGAAGCGCAAGGCGCGGCGACGCCGCCTAAAATGGGCCTGGTCCGGTTCATCGTCGTTGCGGACAGCGATGCGAAAGCGATGGCAATCGCGCGCCGCGCTTATTTGCGTTGGCGATCGAGCTTTACCTATCTGTCGGAAATGAACGGCGCCATGCCGGACTCACCATTGCGCGCGGATAGTTTCGATACACTGATCAGGCAGGGGCAAGCGATCGCCGGTTCGCCCGAAACGGTGCACGCGTTCCTTGCGGCACAGATAAAGGAAACCGGCACAAATTACATCGTCGGACAATTCTGTTTCGGCGATCTCAAACTTGATGAAATGCTGCGTTCGGTCGAGTTATTCGCGGCTCAAGTCTTGCCGAAGCTGCAAATCGCGTTCAAGAATTGAAAACCGCGGCGGTCGAACCGGCCTGCCAAGAAGGTCCCTACCCGATACCGGGCTGGGCAGATTGTCGAACTCAAAAAGAATGAGCGAACGTGCCTTTGGCATTCACGATTGCTCAGCTCGCCTGCCCGCCTTCGCGCGGTAAGACGCCGTCGGCACGGCTTTTGCGCAACTGCTCACGCATCATTTCCCGGCGCAGATCGAGTGTCTTGCGCCGGTGTGCGCGCGCCAGCTGCTCGGCGCGGTCGCCGTCGCGTGCTTCTATCGCCCGCAGCAGGTTGCGATGTTCCTTAAGCGCTTCGGCGGGTCTGCCCTCGCCGTAAAGCGTGCTGGTGCGGATCTGCCGGACGTGATCGAGCAACGTCTTCAAGAACTGGAGCAGGCGATCGTTGTGCGAGGCACGGCACACCAATTGATGAAATTCTCCGGTCAGCCCCCGCAGCGTATCGACATCGCCGCGCCGGCGCACGGTTTCCATGTCTTCCAGCAATTCCTTGATTTCCGCGATCTCGGACGGCGTTGCATTCTCGGCAGCCAACCGCGCGGCCATGCCTTCGAGCGCCTCACGCACGTAGAAAAGCTCGGTCAAATCCTGTTCGCTCAGCGCCCGCACGATCAAGCCGGAACCCGATGGCGCGACCAGCCCTTCCGCTTCGAGCTTGCGCAATGCCTCACGCACCGGCGTGCGGCTCACGCGCAGCTCACTGGCCAGCGCATCGCTGCGCAACCGCTCTCCCGGCGCCAAGTCGCCTTGCAAGATGGCATGACGCAGCGCCCGATAGACCGCATCGGCGGTCGTGCCGGCCGTGCCCTGTTTGTCGAGAAGCGCGCGCAATCGCATGATCAACCGATCTAAACGTAGCCGAGCCAACGCCAGTAGGTCGCCGCGAATATCAACAGCATTACATAAGCGACAATGGTCAGCACGATGCCGACGCGAGTGAAATCTCGTGCTTCGAACGTGTCGGTACCGAAAGCCAGCATGTTCTGCGGCCCGTTGATGGGAAGAATCCATCCCACGCTGGTTACAAATGTCAGCAGCATGGTCATGCCGGCGACCTTGAGTGTCGGAATCTGCGCCTGTTGCAGGACACTCAGCATGACCGGGATCATGGTCGTCGCCATTGCCGCGCCGCTCGAGAAGCCCAAATGGAGCAGGATCAGGAACAACCATAAGATCGCGAGGATAGCGAAGACCGAAAGCTGCTGAACGCCGAATTCATTCACGACGAAAGTCGCAAGCCAGCCGGCCGCTCCGGTTTTCAGCAGCGCCGTGCCCAGGCCGACGCCCACGCCGAGCTGAATGAGGATCCCCCATGGAATGCGCGACTGGACCTGCCGCCAATTTATCACGCCGATCTTCGGCACGAACATCAACGCGACCGCCGCGATCGCCACGGACGATGAATCGAAAGAATGCAATTTCCCTTCCGTCGCCCAGAATGCCAGAAGAATCATCGACAAAATAACAAGCTTTATTTCGTCTGCGGAAATTGGTCCGAGCTTGGGGCCCAGATCGGCGGCAGCCGAAACCCTGCTGCCGGCTGCTTCCGTCGCCGTGGGTGCCATCATTGTCATCAAAACGAAATAGAGGGCGACACTCATGGCGATCGAAAAAGGCGCGCCCACGATCAGCCAATCGATCCAGGAGATTCTGACGTGAATCGTCCGATCCATCAGCGCATTCACATAGACGTTCTGCGCCGCGCCGGTCGCGATGCCCATGGCCCAGATCAAGGACAGATACACGATCGACATCATCAGCATGCCGGCGACGCGGCTTTTCTTCTCCAAGCCGAGACCGGAGATCATTCCCAATATGATCGGCACCAGACAGGCAACGCGCGCCGAGGCCGTGGGAATGAAAAAAGCCAATATGGCCATCACAACGATGGTGCCGATGAGAAGGCGACTGCGGCTGGTGCCGATCAGCGAAATCACGATGAAGGCGAGGCGCTTATCAAGTCCCGTAGCGGCCATCGCCGTCGCGATGACCAGTGAAGCGGCGATCAGCGCAACCGCCGGATTGGTGAAACCGTCCATCGCCGCGGACAACGCCCGGCTTGTTCCAAGGATTTGATCGGGGTGCGCGGGATCGGGCGCGGTACCGAGCAGGAACGCCATGAGCGCCACCAACATGATGGAGCTGGCCGCGTATTCCACCGACTCGGTCATCCATATGATCACCGCAAAGATGAAAATGCCGAGCATGTGCTGGCCGGCGATCGACAGGCCCGCGGGCGGCGGCGATAGAACGATGGCGACGAGCGCAACCGCGCCGGCCAGCAATCCCCATTTGCTGATGAAGGAGGTCGATGACTTTGCCGGCGCGGCGCCCGGAGCAATGGCGGACATCAGCGGCATCCCTTTGAGGGGGCGAGTTGCATCCGCTTCAGGGCTGCTCGCCCTCAGGCTCTCGACGCGATCTTGCGCGTCACCGGACGATAGCTGAACGCAGTCGGCACAAACAGCGAGTGGATGCCCGCGCCGCCAGCGACGACGATGCTGATGTCCTCGGCGCGATCCGCGATTCCGATATGGTTCGGGTCGCCGACTTCGGCAAACCAGCGCGCGCGACGATGGTGAAGACCCACCACGCTACGCTTGGCAAATCGAGCCAGAGGAATCCTGGCGCGCTCGAACACCGCATTCTGAATTTCCTTCTTGCCGATGCCGTCGCGCGCCATGGTCGCCGCATGTTCCGGGCTAACGACGAACAGCGGACCGGTCGGGAAGATGATGTTGTTGTGGCCGAGCCCCAATGTTGCGCCGATAAAGTGCTCCAGAACGTCCTGGCCTGTCTCGCAGCCGTAAGTGAAGATGTTGTGCGGCGCCGAAGCGCCGATCACGGTGACAGTGCTGTCGTCCACAGCAAAGCCGGCGTCGACATGGAACGGCGTCCACGGGCTGTCGTCTTCCGCCTCGGCGATGCAGGCGGTGAATTTTCCGGCTTGGCCATGGGTCGCCATGTCGGTTTCGCCGGCAATGTCGCCGCCGATATTGCGGAACACGAGCTGCACCGCCCTGCCGATCGTGGCATTGGCCCGCGCCCCCTGCCCGAACACGTTGCCGCGGGCATTGATGTCGATCTCTTTGGCGATCGGTCCGTTGACGATCAGGAGCGGCGCGGTCGTGTTGGTGGCGGTCTGGATACCGTAAAGCTGGCAGTCGTTGTCCAGTAGCGCGTCGATCGCGGCGAGCACCACGGGGAAATATTCCGGCCGGCACCCCGCAAGCACGGCGTTGATGGCGATCTTCTCGATCGTCGCCTGGCGCCAGCGCGGCGGGATCGGCCCGATCAAATCCGTCGCGTTGCGCCCCGAGGCCGCGACCATGGCGGCAACCTTTTCCGCGGTTGGAAAGACCACCGGAAGGCCATCGGTCCAACCACGCGCAAAAAGCATCTCCTGATCGTCGATATCGTTGGCGCCGTCGAACCGGTCCGATGCTTCGGTTACAACCGATTCCCTGGCGTCGCTGGTGAGGCGCTCGACCAGCGCATTGACGACGGCATCGGCACGCTCGGCCACGACGCTGCGGCGTGCGGTGTGCATCGGATGTGGAATCTGCACGAGCGGCAGTTCCGCCATGCCGCGACCCGCAGCCTGCTTGCGGGCGGCAGAGGCGAAGGCCGCGCTGAACACGGTGACGCTCGGAATGCCGCGGCGCTCGATTTCAACGGCATCGGCAACGCTGATCGAGGTTGAAGTCCCGCAATCGCCGAAGCACTGCACGACCGCATCGCATTGCGCCAAATTTGCCAGATCGTCCTCGGTCAATCGATCCTTGGGCGCAGCCTTGCGGATGACCGGCCCACCGACGACCGCGAAGCGATCGGTGAGCTGCGTCGAAAGCCGCTGGATGAAGAGGTCGGCGTTACACTTGCTGTTGTCGACAAAGCCAAGGCGCTTGCCACGAATGTCGGAGAGTCGCCTGGCTGTGGAAACGGGGGGAGATTGATCCGTTACTGTGGGTTCCAAGAGCTGCGTCGCCATCTCTCTGCCTGCCTTGATCTTTGGATTTAATTGGATCCAATATAATCCAAGTCGCCGCCCGTGACAAACGGGAAAGCGGCAGGCGCTGGGAGGAGCAATATGAGGCGGCTGGGATGGAACGAATTGGACTTCGTGCAGCCATGTAGTTGATTATCTCCCGGTAGGCGCGAGAACAGACACCCCAATTAAGGTCGGAGGAACCAGTATGCGCACCATTACTCTGGAAGAGCATTTTGCGACCCCGGAATTTTTCGATGGACCTGCACGTTTTGTCAAAGAGCGCGCTGAAAAGGTCGGCGGCCGCTATGCCCAGGTTATGGACAGGCTTTGTGACCTCGGCACCAAACGGTTGGGGGAAATGGATGCGGCCGGCATCGATATGCAGGTCTTGTCGCTGTCGGCGCCCGGTGTGGAACAGATGGAGCCGGCGGATGCCATTGCGATGGCACGCGACACCAACGATTACCTCGCCGACGCGGTGAAGAAGTATCCGACGCGCTTTGCCGGTTTGGCGGCCGTGCCGACCGGAGCGCCAAACCAGGCCGTTGCAGAATTGGAAAGCCGTGTCCGCCGCGAAGGCTTCAAAGGTCTCGTCATAAATGGTCACAATCGCGGGCGATATCTTGATGACCGATTTTACTGGCCCATTTTGGAATGCGCCGAAGCTCTCGATGTTCCCATCTATCTCCATCCAACCCCGCCGCCGCAGCCGGTGATCGACATCTCATACGGCGGCTTTGCACCGATGGTAACCGACATGCTCGCCGGCGGCGCCTGGGGGTGGCACATCGAAACCGCGGTTCATATGATTCGAATCATTTGTGGCGGCGTTTTCGACCGTTTTCCGAAATTGCAATTCGTGATCGGCCACATGGGCGAGGGTCTGCCCTTCTTCTTCCAGCGGTTGGACATCATTCCCATGGCGGTGACGAAACTGAAACGGCCGATCCTGTCCTATCTGAAGGAAAACGTTCACTACACCTTCTCGGGCATGAATTTTCCACCGACCTTTCTCGATCTGCTGCTCGAGCTCGGCGGCGTCGACCGGATCATGTTTTCGGCCGACTATCCATATCAATCCATGCCGTGGGCGCGCGCATTCCTGGAGCAAATTCCCGTCAGTGCCGCGGACAAGGAGCGCATTGCGCACGGCAACGCAGAGCGGCTTTTTCGGCTCTGACGACTTGGCAGGCTCACGCGTTTAGGCTCGACCGGGAAAGCCTCTGAAAGCGATTGGGGACGACGTATGAGACTATTGTGGGCATTGCTTCTCGTTCTGGCGGCTTCGGTAAGCGCGCTGGCGCAAGATTATCCGACGCGAAACGTCAACTTCGTCGTGCCGACGGGCGCCGGCGCCGCCACCGATCTGTTGGCGCGAATTCTTGCGCCTCAGCTCGGCGATCGATTGGGCAAGCCGTTCTTGGTGGAAGATCGGCCCGGCGCCGGCACGTTGACGGCATCGAACGCGGTCGCGAAGGCCAATCCCGACGGCTACACCATTCTGATGGGAACAAGCACACCGCTCGCGATCAACGCCACACTGTATAAGCATCTTCCGTACGATCCGGCGAAAGATTTCGTACCGCTTGCGTTGATTGCAACGATCCCATTCGTCCTAGTGGTCAACGACGATCTGCCAGTGCGTTCCGTGCGCGAGCTTATCGCATACGCAAAGGCGCACCCTGGCGAATTATCCTTCGGTTCGACGGGCCCTGGGACGCCTTTCCACCTGAATGCCGAGTTGTTCAGCGCCATGACCGGCATCAAGATGGTGCACGTGCCCTACAAGGCGGCGGTGGATGCTCAGGTCGATCTGATGGGCGGCCGGATACAAGTCATGTTCACGGACTTTACGTCCTCGGTGCCGCTTATCGAGGCCGGCAAAATGCGGGCGCTGGGCGTTACAACGAAGACGCGCGCGGCAGCTATGCCTGACCTCGCGCCGATCGCGGATCTTGGCGTGCCGGGCTTCAATGCTGCGGCGTGGCAGATGGTGGTCGCACCAGCTGCGACACCAAGACCCATCGTCGACAAATTGCATGCCGAACTCGAAGCCATCATGGCACTGCCGGAAACGCGGAACGCCATCACGCGCATTGGTCTCGTTCCGGCGGACGGCAACTCAATTGAGGAATTGCAGGCGTTCGTCCGCTCGGAAATCGTCCGCTGGGGCGAGATCGTCAAACGTTCGGGCGCAACGGTTGATTGAGCCGCTTTGCCGCTTTGCCGCCTTGACGCGACAAAAAAGTCGGGACTGTGTGACGGATATGGACACGGAAGTTCTTATCGTCGGGGCCGGCCCTGTCGGCCTCACGCTCAGCATCGATCTCGGCAAGCGCGGCATCCGCTGCATCCTGATCGAGAAGAACGATGCGCCGCTCGGCTACCCAAAAATGGAGCGTTGCAATCCGCGGACGATGGAGATTTTCCGCCGCCTCGGTCTCGCCGATACCGTGCGCGCAGCGGGATATCCGCCGGACTGGCCGATGGACACCTATCTGGTGTTCGATCTCATGCGGCCGCCGTTGTTCAAGATGGCCCATCCCACGGTGGCGCAATCCAAGGCCCGGCGGGATGCCACCACAGACGGGTCAATGCCGCTCGAACCCTATCAAATCATTTCTCAGTACACTCTTGAGCCGTTGCTCAAATCCGTGGCGGAACAGATTCCAAATCTGGCAGTGAGATTCGGCCATGAACTGCTGTCGTACACGGAAGAGCCGGGCGGTTTTGCGGCACAAGTCAGAAAAACAAGCGGCGCGACCATTACGATCCGTGCCCAATACATGGTCGGTTGCGATGGCGGATCGAGCGTGGTTCGCAAGCAACTCGGCTTCAAAATGGAAGGCGAGCCGCACCTCCTGGAGATGCGCCAAGCACTGTTCCACTGCCCGGAGCTTTACGACAAGGTGCGCGCGCCGCGTGCCCGGCACTATAATCGTATCGACGATCATTGGACTTTGATGATCGTCCAAGACTCACGCAAGCACTTCACGCTTCATGCGGTCGTCGAGAAAGACGACGACATGGCAACGCTGTTCGAGACAATGGTCGGCACGCCCGTGAAATACGAGATGGTGCATTGCGCGAAATGGGTGCAGCGGCTGCTGCTGGCGGAGCATTATCTGCAAGGCCGCGTCTTCATCGCCGGCGACGCGTCCCATCTTGTCATTCCGACCGGCGGTCTCGGCATGAATACCGGCGTCGGGGATGCAATCGACATCTCCTGGAAGCTTGCCGCGACGCTGCGAGGATGGGGTGGGCCGAAACTGCTGCAGTCCTATGAAGCCGAGCGGCGCCCGATTGGCGCAATCAATGTCAAAGCCTCCGGAGGCGGCACAGCCGGCCGGATGAAATGGCGCGCGGCCTATCGTCCGGACATCGAGGACGACACTCCGAGCGGCAGGGCTGCGTTGGATAAACTGCTGACAATTGCCAGGGCGGAGGCGCCAAAATCATTCCGCGTCATCGGTGCCGAGCTCGGCTATCGCTATGCTGGCTCTCCCGTGATTTGCGACGAGCCCGGCGGGCCCGCGCCGAACATCGAGGACTATGTGCCGACAAGTTGGCCAGGGGCGCGTTTACCGCATGTTTGGCTCGTGCCGGGCGAGACCTCGGTGCACGACCGGATTGGCGACGGGTTCACGCTTTTGCGGCTCGGACGAAACAGAGAAGACACCTCGGGTTTGCGAAAAGCCTTCAGCGCGATCGGTGCGCCTTTATCTGTTCTCGATATCGATAGCGAAGCGGCGCGTGGCGTCTATGGCTTCGATTATCTTCTTGTCAGGCCGGATTTGCACGTGGTCTGGCGTGGCGACGCGTTGCCGAAGGATCCGGACGGAGTCGCGCTCGTTGTGACCGGGCATTAGAGCGTCAGCGGCGCGTGGGATCGCTTGTTGGATCCTTTACCGGATCCGGGACGAAGTTTTGGGCGTCCAATATCGAACCGGTCTCACACGATATCGAACCGAGCCTTCGTTGAGGACCGGCTGACATCGATAGACTCACGCAGCGCATAGATATGCCGCGTAAATACCGGCGTAAGCGAGGACAAGTAAGCCGGCATAGAGTTCGGGCCCGCGCCAGCCATAAGCCGGCGTGACGCCTCGTTTTGCGCGGTAAGTGCCGATAATCAATCCGCCCGATAGGGACGCCAGAACGGCGCCGCCGAGGACGTCGACCAGGACGTGCTGCTTGACGGTGCAGACGGCCACCGCGACCAAGCCGACTCCCACTCCGACTCCCACTCCGTAGAGTCTCTTGGCCTTCCACGCGGAGAACGCCGCCAGCAAGGCTAGAGACAGGTGGAGGGACGGGAAGAGATTGTAGGGCGGGTCTAGAGAGTACAGAACCGAGACCGCCCAATTGGAAGGCGAAGAGACATCCAGCACGGCGCCGGCAGCCCGCAAGCTTGCTGATGTTGCCGGGTATGCTTTGAAACAAATCAAAGAAATCGCGATTACCAAGCCGTAGGCGAGGACGGTGCGACGAAATAGTCTTGGACACTTCACCACAAACAGTGGAATCAACGCCGCCGTGAATACCCAGAAATATATCCAGACGGACTGCGCTATGAAGGGGATTCGCCGATCAAGCGACGTAGCCATGTCGAAGGTCGTTGCCGAAGAAATCGAGCGTCCGACGCCAAAGTAGCCAATTATAAAAAATGTAACTAAACCTGCCGTCGCGGCCAGTCGTTCAATCACGATCGCCGTTCGCTGTTGCTTGCGATGTGCAATCTTCATGCGCTCCAGCATGGATTTTGCGCGGAGCATGACAGTGCCCGGCCGCAACGGACGCTCAGCTGGGAAGCCCAAACAACGTAATTGACTTGCGCTGTCGCATTCACCGCCTGCCGTCACTGCCCTAACGGAGTGGTTCATTCCTAAATGACCTCGGATACAAGCCGCCTGTCCAGCTCGCGGACGCGCCGAATGAGACTTTTCCTCTCCATGAACCGTAAAATGCCGTGCACCGTGTCTTCAAGTGACGGATCTGGCAAGCTGGCGCCCGACATATTCCTCGCCTTCTGATAAGCGGAGCTGTCATACCGCTTGAACTCCATGGCAGAGATGCTGTTGACGGATCCAATCAGGAAATCAAGCAGTGGAAATAGCAGATCGTTCTTCGTGCATCTCCTGATCACCTCCGGGACAAACTCTGATAGCTCGAATAATCGAAATGATCGTCCAGTGACGCTCGTAATGATGTTCGTGATATCCATCATGTTTGCATAGTCATCTCTTGTTACATGATAGGAGGCGCCGATAGTATCCGGGATATTGGAAATCGCGACGATATTGTTCGCTGCGACGTCCGCCGGCACAAAACTGACCTGATTGAGCGCTGCAACCCCGATCCCATGGTTGACCATGAAGGCAAGTAGCCGAATTGCGATATCGATATTGTTTCCTCCACCGGTCACTGAGGGACTAATGAGAGAAGGACGGAAAATGCGGATCTTCAAACCGTACCGTGCCGCATCCAATACGGTTTGCTCTGCGGCCCATTTAGACTGACTGTAGCCGAAATCGAGCAGCTCCATTTTGTCGTTCGAGTCTGTTTCGTACAAAGTCTCCTTAACCGCCCATCCAAAGATGAACGTCGTAGACACATAGTTGAAAATCTTGGTACTGCGCTCGAACGCCAGTCTCAGAACCTCATGAGTGCCGGCGACGTTTGCGGCCTGCAGTTTGTCATAATTAAATAGATAATTCACTGCAGCCGCATTGTGGTAGATCGTTTGTACGTGATCCGCGAGAAAGTTCCAGTTATACTCCGACAGTCCCAGGTTCGGCTGGCCCATATCTCCACAAACTGCAATGACTCGTCTTTCGAATTTCTGCAGCAAAGCAGCCGTCGGCCAAGCCCCAGTTGACTGCATTGCCGCCCTTATTCTCTCCTTGCCGTCAGAGTCCCCCGAAGCACGAACCAGCACATAGATTTTGTCGTCGTTCTGTTCCAATAGACTCTTCAGCAGAAATGGGCCGAGAAAGCCCGTCCCTCCAGTGAGAAGAATCCCGCCATCCCAGCCCCGACGGGGTGTCCCATTGGCAGCTGGCAGCACGAATCTTATCCTTCGATCCCGCGACATCATCTGTTCTTGGGCCTTACGATGCTCTTCTCGCAAATGGAGCAGAGAATTGCTCACATGAAGCACAGCGGCTTCCGGCGAACGTTCGAACATATCCGCCAAGCGGAATAGTTCGGCTACTCCGATGCTCAAAATAAGGTCGACGTTGATTTGGCCGGCCAGCATGTCGGCGCCGCGTTCCTTGAGCAGTTCCTGGATCTCGTGCATAAGGACAATGAGATCCAGAGAATCGACGCCGGCTTCGGCGAGAGAATAGGGCTCAGTACCCGTGAGACCGTAACGGTTCTTCAAGAAATGAAACGGTGAAAAGCTCGTGCTGTCGGTCGGTCGATCCTCGGCATCGGCCTTGCGTGAGAACCGATGCAAGACCTCAAACTTTCTATCCAGCCACATCTGTCGGGTCAGGTAGCGTATAATCTTGCCCGAACTCGTCTTAGGAACCGTTCTCGGCGCCACTAAAGCAATCAGTGCGACCTCCAAATTGAGGTGCTTTCTTATGGCGCCGGCAATATCGCGTGGATCCGGCAACGAACTTCGATTCTTGACTTCGGCAACCACGGCCAATGCCGGGCCGTGGTCCTCCGCGATTTCAAACGCCACGACGCAGGTCCTGCGAATCAGGTCTGACGCCTCCTCAACTACGGTCTCGATATCCTGCGGATAATAGTTTTGACCGCGGACTATGATCATATCTTTCATGCGCCCGCAGACGTAAAGCTCGCCGTCGTGGAGAAAGCCGGCGTCCCCGGTCCTGAGATAGCCTTCTTCGTCCTGATTCCCTCCGATGATGCGGGCGTGAAACGTCTCTTGCGTGAGTTCGGGTTTATTCCAATACCCTTGACATTTACTCTTTCCCCCAAGCCATATCTCCCCGATGTCACCGTTTTCGAGAACGATATATTTCTCAGGATCGACGATCTTTACGGCAACATCACCTAGCGGCTTGCCGCAACTGATGATCTGCTTGGCGGCTGAGATTTCGGATACTTGAGATATCGCGCGCGCCTTTCCGAGCGCTGAGGCGTTTTTATTGATGGACAACACGGTGCGACCATAACTCGTGACCGCAAGGGTATTTTCCGCGAGTCCATAGGCCGCAACAAAATGTTCAGGCTTTAGACCGCAAGGCTCAAACGTTTGGAGAAAGCGCTGGTAGGTCGCGGGCCTGACCGGCTCGGCGGCCGTCATGAGAAACCTGAGCGAGCTCAAATCCACTTTCTCCAACATCTCTTCGGAAAGCCGCCCCGGACGCAGGCAATATTCGAAAGCGAAGTTCGGAGCTGATGACGCGCTCGCCTGATACCGCGTGATAGTATCGAACCAAAGAGCCGGGCGCCGGATGAAGTCCGCGGCAGAGAAGCCGTAAGTTGTTCCTCCCGCCAAGGCGGAATACAAATAGTAACCGATCAAGCCCATATCATGATATTGTGGAAGCCATGACACCGCGACCGGATCTGAATGATTTGCAACCAGAGTAAGATTATGCAGGATGTTGGCGTGCGTCACCATTACGCCTCTCGGATTTGTGGTGGATCCGGAGGTATATTGCAGAAAAAGGATATCGCAGCCGCTGTCGCAATCCGCTGACGCCGGTTCTAACAGGTTCTCGGACGCGATCCATTTCAGATTGGAGACGTACTGTGAATCCTGATCTTCCGGAGCAACAATTCTTTCGAGATTCGTGGTGATCGAGCGATAGTAGTCTCGGCTGGTGAGAACGCCGGCAGCATCGCAGTCCTTGGCAATATGCGCCATTTTGTACAAAGCTGCCTGAAATCCGTGGCTGCTTGGCGGATAGACCGGAACCGGAATCAGGCCGGCACGAACGCAGCCAAAGAACGCGCAGATAATCTCAAGGCCAGGAGGATAGGCCAGTAAAATCCGGTCATTTGGTTGAAAGCGGTATTCGCGGCGGAGATGTCCGGCTATGACGTTTGCTCGTTTGACGAAGGCTTCGTAGGTGTATCTCTCCGTCTCCCTCCCGCCCAGGTCGAGAAAAGAGAACAGCAGCTTCTGCGGATGTTTCTTCGTATAGCGAAGGAGCGTTTCGAAGATCGAATCCATGCGAATTGCGCGGGGTTCTAGCTTTGCAGCACTTTGGCAAAACTCATTCGAATGCTACGCCTTGGTCGCAATCCCGCCGCCCGCGAAGGCGGGCGAATAAGCCCGATATGGCCGCTGCGGTGCGTTCACATTCAGCTCCTCGATTTTGCCCGCCCGATACGCCGCCGCGCCGGCGGCCTACCAGGTCCAGGCAACGCCCATTCCGATCAGCCCCGCCAGTGCCAACATCACCGACGTAAGCTGGATGATACCTGTTTCGGATACGGTCTTGTCGTCGCGCAGTTTCTGCAGGAAGTAGCGGCCAATTCCGTAAGCGAGCAGCGCTGAACAGAATATCGCGCCATCGAAGGGCTGGCGTCCGCGCAAGAGGAATGCGGCGATCAGCAGCACCATCGCCCATGCGGCTTCCAGCAATTGCGTCGGCACGCGCCGCCGTCGAATGCCGCGATGATCGGGGAGATTGAGGGCGAGCCAGGATGCGGACGGGCGGCCCGCGCAGCAACCGTTCAACAGGCACCCGAACCTGGTGAAGATCATCCCGATCAGAATGGTGAAGGTCGCCGCGTCCCAGAATTTGGCGAACGATAGATCCATGACGCGCAGCAGCGGAATCGATAGCGGCACAATCAGCAACACTGCGCCATACATCGTCATGCCGCCTTCGGAGCGGCGCCAAATCCGCGCGCGATCGTTTCGATAGATATCCCAGTGGCTCGCCACGAAAAACAACCGGGCCCCGATCAGGCTCGGTACGGTCAAGATCATCGACGCGACTACAAACCGGTCCGGGTCAAGCCCGGAATGTCCGGCAACCCAACCGGCGACAAAAATACCGCAGACCATGCCGACATAGAGCATGGTCGGATAGCTGTAGAGATTCCATCCGCGCCAGCTGATGAGGATCTTATGCATCGGCCGTCCGTTGCAGGGCAGAACGTTCAGCTATAAGTCGCATATCAAGGTTGTTCGGTTCATACTGTGGGATAATCTACCTGCCCGTTTGTGTCGTTTCCACCTTATTCGCATAAGGCGCCGCAAAAAGCAGCGCGCCCGAGGAAATAAACTGATGTTGATTGAAATGGCCATCGCCGCGAGCGTGATCGCCGCCGATCAGGCCAGCAAAGCGTTCGTTTTGTCGCGCTCATGGGCGGTGGATTCGAACGCGGGATTTTTATCCATCCGCAAGGTGTTGACCCGGCGCGGCGCGCCGATGTTCGCCCTCGCAACACGAACGCTCGTCGTACTTTGGATCGCCTCGACGGCAATTGCCGCCGTCCTGCTGCAAGCGGGAATGATTGCCGAAAACGTACTGGGCGCCGCTGGCATCGGCGCCGCCTTGGGAGGAGCCGCCGGCAACCTTGCCGATCGACTGCGGCACGGGGCGGTCGTCGATTTCATCGTCATCGGGCGATGGCCGCCATTCAATTTGGCCGATGCGGCAATCGTGATGGGCGCCGGGTTGCTGGTATTGTCGTTCGCTAAAACTTAGCACCCCCAGTTCGACAGCGCGGTTTCTTCGTTGACAGGTACTATTCCGCTGTTATGCTCAACCTAAGCTTTAACAGGTATTGAACGTTCTTGCTGACCGTGCCGGGGCGCACACGGAGCATGAGCGCCGCGATGTTGCGCCAGATTCAATTGGTAGCGCTATACCAAAGCGCACTCGGCGCTGCTGAATTCCAAACGCATTTCACAGACGGAGCCACCACGCCTTGGTTCACTTGAACCGTGTGCCCAGCTGCCGCGACCAAATCTCGCCTGCAGTACTGATCGGGCCGACGGACACGGCTGACCGTGCCGGGAGGCACATGGAGTCGATAACATGAGCACCACACTTTTCTTTTTGGTCCCGATCGGCATGCTGGCCATCGTCTGGTCGTTGTGCTTCGTCGGCTGCTTTCTTCAGACCAGCGGGCTTGAAGCACCCTACAGCAACAACATTCTCGCAGAACCAAGCCTTGTCGCCTATTGGCCGCTGAGCGATTTCCCAAATTCGCCGCCGCCGGCTGGGGCGCCGGCGCTGCCGCCGCCGCCCCAGGGCAGCACCAGCGTTGGCACCGCCCAAGATCTTTCCGGAAATAATCATAATGGCAATTACATAAATCCGCCGATCTATCTATCGGGGACGACATTTCTAACAACGATGGGCAATCCACCGGTTGATCTCAATCCCACGCTTAATCTGCACCAGGCTTCGATTGTGCCCGGCGACGCGTTCGCCAGCGGCAGCAAGAATCTGCCAGCCTGCGTCGATTTCGAAGGGGGTTACGTCAGCATTCCGTGGGCGGCGAATTCGCCACCGTTGACCGACTTCACACTCGAAGCCTGGGTCGCGCCCAGGTGGACCGTAACGGGATTCAATTGGGGTGTGTTTTCCGCACGTACCAACAACGGCACAGGCTTTGCGATCGGCATTAATGCACAAAACCAATGGGAGTTGGCCACCGGAGACGGCACAGCAGTTGTGGCGGTTAACACAATGGTGCCGGCTGCTGTTAATGGTGCCCTGACGTATGTAGCGGTGACCTTCACAAGCACCACCCAAGTGCTCAGCCTTTGGATAAACCCGGGTACCGAAACCGATAGCAATTCCCCCCCGCCGCCGACAGCGGCTTGGCCCCCCTCCCCAGCTACGACAACGCCTTACGTCGCCATCGATCCGACCCAGCCGGTGACGTTCTTCATCGGCGCCGGCGACAATCAAGATGCTCAGACTCCGCGAACGCAGAATGGCGGCCCCGGCGCCCCGTTGGTTCCTTTCCAGGGCCTGATTCAGTCGGTCGCGCTATACAACACCGCGCTCGACCCCACCGATCTCGCATCGCACTTCCAAAACGGAGCCGGGTGACTCTTAGCTCGCTTTAACTGCTGTGCCCGGCTACCGCACCAAATCTGCCTGCAGTCATTGATCGTGCCGCGCGCCGGCGGTCGTTTGCTGACGCGGCAATGGTGATGGCCACCGGGTACTGTTGCTGTCCTTCGTCGAGGTAAGGCGTCAGCAGAAATGCCCGCAGTCGACACGCTGCCCATGATGAGCATGCCGGCCTATGTGCATTGCCGGCCCGGAGAGACGATCTCTCGTCCTCGGCCGGGTGACATCATCCTGGTGCACCACAAACACTGGCTGGGATGGCTCATCCGCTGCTTCGTCCGCATCCGCCATCGCGCGCCCGAGGACCGTCCCTACACCCATTGGAGCCACGTGGCGCTCGTCGTCAGCCACACTGGCAAGATGGTGGAAGTTAACGCGCGCGGCGTGGTCATCAGCCACATCTGGCAATACCGCGAGTGCGACTACCACTATGTTTGGCTTGACCTGCCGGACGCCGGGCGCAAGGCAGCCGTCCAATTCGCGCGATCCTGCCTCAGGCAAAAGTACAGCCTGCGCAATTTTCTGCTCCTCGCCGCCACCATTGCGCTTGGCGATCGCGTCCGCATGCCCGACAGCGGTCACGGATGCGTTTCGCTGGTCGCGAGAGCGCTGCAGGAGGCCGGCATCCAGTTCGATCGAAAACCGACCGACATGACGCCGGCAGACTTGGCCAAGCGATTTGGCGTCACGCCGTGACAGTTGACGCGGATCAATCTCCGCGCGCGCCGATCTTGTTCTGCGTTTTGGTCTCGAAATCGCTGGCGTCATGGCGCTCGTGCAATTGTTCTTCAGGCAGCCCGCTGGTGCGGTTGACCATTCGCCCGCGCTTGACGGCCGGGCGCTCACCGATTTCTTTCGTCCAGCGTGTCAGGTTTTTATATTCGTGCGTCTGCAGGAACGTGCGCGGGTCGTTGTAGGAGGCGCCGTTCAACATGCCGTTGCCGTACCACGGCCAGATCGCCATATCGGCGATCGTATATTCGTCGCCGGCGATGAATTGATTGTCCGCAAGCTGCCGGTCGAGCACGTCGAGCTGACGTTTCACTTCCATTGAAAAACGGTCGATGGCGTATTTGATCTTCACCGGAGCATAGGCATAGAAATGCCCAAAGCCGCCGCCGAGATAGGGCGTTGAACCCATCTGCCAAAATAGCCAGTTCAGCGCCTCAGTGCGCTTACCGCGATCCTTGGGGAGGAAGGCGCCAAATTTATCCGCCAGGTAGAGCAGGATCGCGCCAGATTCGAACACACGTCGCGGTGTCTGCTCGCTATAGTCCATGAGCGCCGGGATTTTGGAATTCGGGTTCACCCCGACAAATCCACTACCAAACTGGTTGCCCTCACCGATCCGAATCAGCCAAGCGTCATATTCCGCTCCGCTGTGACCGGCGGCCAGCAATTCCTCCAGCATAATCGTAACCTTGACGCCGTTAGGCGTCGCCAATGAATAGAGCTGAAGCGGATGCTTTCCACGCGCCAACTCCTTCTCATGCGTCGCGCCCGCGACAGGGCGATTGATATTGCCATAGCGCCACTTGGGACTGTCATCCTTCTCCCAGACCCAGACTTCCGGCGGCGTGTATGCGGGTGTGTCAGTCATGTTGGGCTCGCGTTTGTCGCTCAATAGGCTCGCCGAATGGATAGAGCGGCGATCGTGGTCTGTCCAATCATGGTTGTGGGCGTCGTCATGTTATGGGGCACTGCCCAACCGACTATCCAAAGAAACGCCTGCTGCTTCATGCTCGCCCCCGCCTCGGGAAGGTGATCGTATCGGTCGATGTCGCCGTCGGGTCATCAGCGGACATTCGAGGAGTTGCGACCAATGTCCTCTTTCCAGCGGACAGGGACATGCGAACCGGTCTCCGCTAGTACGAACCGAGTCTCGACGAATGGATTTCGAATATTGAAAATTCTCGATTGGAGACAGCGCGCCAAAAATCGCCAATAAGCGCGTACCTAGGGCGGATTTCACGCCTGAGAGACTGGTTCTCAGGCGCTAATGTCCTGAAATGTCGCGAACATTTCCGACATCCGGAGGTCGACATGGAGACGGGACTGGGTGGCTGACGACGCAGTCTTACGCGAACCCGTCTCCACCTGGAATTCCCTGCAACAGGGATAAAGAACAGGGAATTTTATAGATTCTGGCCCCCTGCCCCGATATTGGCGCCCCGTCGGCCAGCGAATCCAAAGGTTTGCAGCAAGATTTCCTGCTCAACAGAATAGGGAATTTTCAAACGCGTTACAGGGAAGACTGTTCAAGAAACAGCGAAGCTTCGCACGACCATTGAGAGTCCAATCCCGTCCTCGGCGTTTCCAGTACCTCTACAACCACCACAGGCCCCCCGGCGCTGTTGCCGGACAGACCTAGCCGACGACCTCAAGGCTCGCCGAGCAAACGAGACCCCCATCGTCTCATATGAGTTGATCCCGGACATCGGCTTCCAGATACCCCCGCAGAGTGCTATTGTCCCCCTCGCGCTCTGGTTGTCTTGGGAATGTCGGATCAGCAAATATCAGTGAAGACTAGGGAACGCTCACAAGGCGCATCATGTCAATTTCACTTGGTCATTCTCTTAATAAAGCCGTTTCCGTCTCCATACCTTTGCTGTTCGGTGATGGGCTGCCCCGCGTTTGCACGCTCGTCGGCACTGAAGCAGGCGGAGTTTGGCTGCAGATCACGGATCCGAGCTTCAAATTGTTTCGAACCGATAAAAACCGGGTTGCTCAAGCGAACTCGAACGTTTTCGTCCCGTTTGCGCAAATCGCTTACCTGCTGGACTCCGCGGCGATAACGAATCCGAGCGGCACATTCGGCCAGCCAACCAGTCAAACAAGCAATCCGAACCCTGCGGTCGAAACTCGACCGAAGCGAAAGAAAGTAACCCGAGGCAGGTAAAGCGTTTGGTGCCCGAGCCCAACTCTAGATAAACCGGCCGGGATAGCGTCACGGAGCGTGGACCGATGGCGGAGCAAGCAACAGCAGAGACTCCCGCCAGCTCGAAAGCATCCGAGTTTGCGCCGCCGCAGCTCACGCTGCCGAAAGGAGGCGGTGCGCTGCATGATATTGGCGAGAAATTCTCGGCAAACGCTGTTACCGGCACGGGTTCGCTGAGCGTGCCTATGGCGGTGAGCCCGGCACGCTCGGGATTTAGTCCGCAACTTTCGCTGTCCTACGACTCCGGCGCCGGTAACGGTGTGTTCGGCATGGGCTGGAGCCTGTCTGCGGCGGCCATCACGCGGAGAACCGATAAGGGACTCCCGCAATATCGGGATCACGCGGAATCGGACATTTTCATCCTGTCCGGAGCCGAGGACCTGGTCCCCGTTCGCAACGAAACGCACGGCGGCGCATGGGTGACGGACGAGTTCGATTGCGACGGCTACCGCATCAAGCGGTACCGCCCGCGCATTGAAGGCTTGTTCGCGCGGATCGAGCGATGGACCCGCATCGATGACGGCGACGCGCATTGGCGTTCGTTCTCCAAGGACAACATTTGCACGATCTACGGCAGCAGCCTGGAATCACGCATCGCGGATCCGGCGAACCCATCTCACGTCTTTAGTTGGCTCATTGCCTCAAGCTTCGACGACAAGGGCAATGCCATCCTCTATGAGCACGTGGCCGAGAACGACCGTGGCATCGATTTGACGAAGGCGAACGAGCGCCGTCGTGTAGCCACCGCCAACCGGTATTTGAAGCGCGTCCGCTACGGCAATCGAAAGCCGCTACGCGCCGGCAGCCACGGCCTTCGCGACGCCGATTGGATGTTCGAGGCCGTCTTTGATTTCGGCGAAGAAGCCTACCGCAAATTCCCGCGAGACGGCGATGGCAGGATTTTTGTCCAAGCCGCGGCCGAGCCAAGGGCGGATTGCGAGTGGCCGGCGCGCGCCGATTCCTTTTCCACCTATCGTTCGGGATTCGAGGTTCGTACTCACCGCTTGTGCCGGCGCGTACTGCTCTTCCATCACTTTCCCGACGAGCTCAAGACCCCGCATTATCTCGTCCGCTCCACCGAATGTGAGTTTCACGAAAAGCCGACCGGCTCCCTCCTCACGCGGATCATACAGTCAGGATACAAGCGTCAACCGGACGGACTCTACCTCAAACAGAGTCTGCCCGCGTTGGATCTGTCGTACACGGCCAGTCCGCTGGAAGACGAGTCCTTCGATCGCTTCGAACTAAAGCCGGCCGACTCCGAAAATCTGCCGCAGGGGATCGACGGCACCAGCCAGCGCTGGCTGGATCTGGATGGCGAAGGCATTTCGGGCGTGCTCTCGGACCAGGGCGCGGGCTGGTATTACAAGCACAATCTGGGCAACGGCCGCTTCGGAGCGATGGAGCCGGTCCCGGCCATGCCGACGACCGCCACCATCAGCGGCAGCAATCAGCACCTGATGGATATCGCCGGCGACGGCAATTTGGATCTGGTGGACCTCGCGCCGGCCGCGGCCGGCTATTACGAACGAACGATCGGGCACGGTTGGGGACGCTTTCGCGCTTTCCGCTCCTTCCCCGTCCTCGACTGGAACGATCCAAACCTGAGGTTCGTCGACGTCACGGGAGACGGTATCGCCGACGTTCTGGTCACCGAGGACGTCGCGTTTCGCTGGCATCCCTCGCTCCTGGAAGAGGGATTTGGTCCCGCGGTGCGCATTCCCGCTCCCCACGACGAGGCGGATGGCCCGCGCATCGTCTTCGCCGATCGCACGCAGTCGATCTATCTTGCCGACATGTCCGGCGATGGATTGACGGACATCGTGCGCGTTCGCAACGGCGAAATCTGCTACTGGCCCAACCTCGGCTACGGACACTTCGGCCGCAAGGTGACCATGGATCGCGCGCCATGGTTCGACACGCCGGATTTGTTCGACCAGAAGCGCATCCAGTTGGCCGACACCGATGGGTCCGGCACCGCCGATATTCTCTATCTCAGCCCCGACGGCATTCAGGTCTGGCTGAATCAGACCGGCAACGGCTGGTCCGGCCGCAGGCTGCTGAAGGGGATTCCCGCAGGCGACCTTAGATCGATCGCGGTGACCGATTTCCTGGGGCGCGGCACCGCTTGCCTGGTGTGGTCATCGCCGATGCCAGCGGATTCCCGGCGTCCGTTGCGCTATGTCGATCTCATGTGCGGGCAGAAGCCGCATCTGCTCACGCACGTGCGCAACAATCTCGGCGCGGAAACCGTGATCGAATACGCATCCTCAACCGAGTTCTATCTTGCCGACAAAGCCGCCGGTACGCCGTGGATCACGCGTTTACCGTTTCCCGTTCACGTCGTCAAACGCGTCGAGACTTACGACTACGTCAGCCGCAATCGTTTCGTCAGCAGAAAAACCTATCACCACGGCTATTACGACGGCGTCGAACGCGAGTTTCGCGGATTTGCCAGAGTAGAGGAACTCGACACCGAAGAAATCGGCAGCCTGACCGGCAGCGGCGCATTTCCCGCTGCGACCAACGAGAACGCCGTGTGGAACGTGCCTCCGGTCTTGACGAAGACCTGGTACCACACCGGCGTCTTTATCGGCGGAGCCGCGATCTCGCGCCATCTGGCGGGTGAATATTACCGCGAGCCGGATTCGGGCGCCGAGATGCTTCTCGATGACACGATTCTGCCCGGCGATCTAACGGCGGAAGAGGCTCGCGAAGCGTGCCGCGGGTTGAAGACTTTGATGCTGCGGCAGGAAGTGTACGCGCTCGACACCGTAAAGGAGTCGTCGCGGCCGTACACGGTGACCGAAAACAATTTCACCATAAGGCCGCTGCAGCCGCGCGGCGAAAACCGTTATGCGGTGTTTTTCACCCACGCCCGCGAGAGCGTGGCGTTCAACTACGAGCGCAAGCTTTACGACGCCAGCGGCGGCAGGCGAGCCGATCCGCGCGTGACCCACGCGGTGACGCTTGAGGTCGACGACTACGGCAACGTGCTCAAGTCCGTCAACATCGGTTACGGCCGGCGGTTGCCCGACCCGTCCGATCGTCTCACCGCCGCCGATCGTTCGAAACAGCAACGGCTATTGGCGACGCTGACGGAAAATAAGTACACCAACGCCGTGCGCGAGCCCGGCGCGTACCGCAAGCCGCTGCCCGCGGAAACCCGCGCTTATGAGTTGCTCAAGCTCAAGCCGCGCGCCGATCGCTTCGGAACGACAAATCTCTTTCGTTTTGGCGAACTGGCGAAAAGGGTGGGCGAAGCGAGCGACGGATGGCACGACCTGCCCTATGAAGACGTCGACGGCGCGGGCGCCAAGGGCGATGCGCCCTGGCGCCGGATCGTCCAGAAGAGCCGCATCCTCTATCGCGCCGACAAGCTGGATCGGCTGCTGCCGCTCGGGCAGTTGGAAACGCTGGCGCTGCCGGGCGAGGCCTACAAACTGGCGTTCACCCCGGGTCTGATCCGGGAGGTTTACCGGCGCGGCAAGGAAAACCTGCTGCCCGATCCGGCAGCGGTGCTCGGCGACGAATGCGGCTATGTGGATCTCAACGGCGACGGCCATTGGTGGATTCCGTCGGGCCGGCTGTTCTACGCATCCGGCGCGGCGGACGATGCGGCGGCGGAATTGGCGTACGCGCGCGAGCATTTCTTCCTGCCGCACCGGTTTGCCGACCCGTTCGGCAATGTCACAAGCGCCAGCTACGATCGTCACGATCTTGAAGTGGTCGAGACGCGCGATCCCATCGGCAACACGACGAAGTCGCAATGCGATTATCGCGTGCTCGCGCCGCGGCTGATCACCGACATGAACGGCAATCGCTCGGAAGCCGCGTTCGATGCGCTCGGCATGGTCGCCGGCACGGCGGTCATGGGCAAGGAAGGGGAGAACGAGGGCGATTCGCTGGAAGGCTTTGTCGCCGATTTGAGCGAGAGCGCCGTTCTGGCCCACATCCGCGATCCGCTGCGCGATCCGTACCGCATCCTCGGCCGCGCCACGACCCGCCTGGTCTACGACCTGTTCGCCTTCGCGCGCACGCGCGGCCAACCGCAGCCCGCGCCGGCCGTGGTTTACACGCTGGCGCGCGAAACCCACGACTCGGATCTGGCTGCCGGGCAGCAGACCAAAGTGCAGCATTCGTTTTCCTACTCCGATGGTTTCGGACGCGAGGCGCAGAAGAAGATTCAGGCTGAACCCGGCCCCGATGGCAGGCCGCGCTGGGTCGGCAGCGGCTGGACCATTTCCAACAACAAGGGCAAGCCGGTGCGCAAATACGAGCCCTTCTTCAGCCCGACGCACGCGTTCGAGTTCGCCAACATCACCGGCGTGAGCTCGACCTTGTTGTACGATCCGGTCGAGCGGGCGATCGCGACGCTGCACCCGGACCATATTTACGAAAAGATCGTTTTCGATCCCTGGCGGCAGGAGTCGTGGGACGTCAACGATACCGTTTTGCAACCCGACCCCGCGAAGGATCGCGACGTCGGCGGCTTCTTCCGCCGCCTGCCGCAAGACGATTATCTGCCCACCTGGTTCGAGCAACGCCGCCACGGCGCGCTGGGAAAGGAAGCGCAAGCGGCAGCCGCGAAGGCGGCACTGCACGCCCGCACTCCCAAGGTCGCCTATTTCGACACGTTGGGACGCAGCTTCCTGACCATCGAGCACAATCGGATCAAGCGCGGCGATGAGGTTATCGACGAAGACTACGCCACGCGGCTGGAGCTCGACATCGAGGGCCATCAACGCTCGGTGACCGACGCGCTCGGCCGCAAGGTCATGGTGTACGCCTACGACATGCAGGGCCACCAAATTCACCAGGCCAGCATGGAAGCTGGCGCGCGCTGGATACTGCACGATGTGACGGTAAAGACGGGCAAGGCGGGAAAGAAGGACGAGCCAGGCAAGCCAGTGCGCGCCTGGAACAGCCGCGATCATGAATTCCGCATCGCCTACGACACGCTGCGGCGGCCAACGGATTCCTTCCTCCGTGAAGGTGAGGGTCCGGAGCTACTGGTAGGGCGCGTTGTCTATGGCGAAAGCCAGCCCAGCCCGGAGATCAACAACCTGCGCGGCAAAACCTTCCAGCTGTTCGACCAGGCCGGCATCGTCACCAGCGACCAGTACGATTTCAAAGGTAACCTGCTGCACGGCCGGCGCCAGCTAGCGCAAGCGTACAAAACAACGCTCGACTGGTTGCTCGCCGTGCCGCTGCATGCCGATGCCTATACCGCCGCCACTCGTTACGACGCGCTCAACCGCGCGACTGAATTGACCTCGCCCGACAACAGCGTCATTCGCCACACTTATAACGAAACCAGCTTGCTGGACCGAGTGGAGACCAATCTGCGCGGCAAACAACAAAACGGCCAGCCGGTGTGGACACCCTTTGTCACCAAGATCGATTACGACGCCAAAGGCCAGCGCCAGTCGACCGCCTACGGCAACGGCGCCAGGACTACCTACAGTTACGATCCGCTGACCTTCCGCCTGGTGCATTTGCTGACCCGTCGCGAGGCGCCCGCCTTCCCTGGCGACTGTCCGCAGCCGCCGCCGGCCGGCTGGCCCGGTTGCCAGGCGCAGAACCTGCACTACACCTACGATCCCGCCGGCAACATCACGCACATCCGCGACGACGCCCAGCAGACCATCTACTTCCGCAACAAGCGGGTCGAGCCGAGCGCCGACTACACCTACGACGCCGTCTATCGGCTGATCGAGGCCACCGGCCGCGAGCACCTGGGCCAGGCCGGCGGCCGGCCGGCGCCGAGCTCCTACAACGACAAGCCGCGCGTGGGCATCCCTTTTGCGGCCAGCGACGGCAACGCCATGGCGCGTTATCTCGAGCGCTATGTCTATGACGCGGTCGGCAACTTCCAGGAGATGATCCATCGCGGCAGCGACCCGGCCAATCCGGGCTGGACGCGCGCCTATGCCTACAACGAGGAGAGCCAACTGGAGCACGGCAAGCACAGCAATCGCCTGACCAGCACGACCATCGGCGCGACGATCGCGGCCTACAGCAGCGGCGGCGACGGTTACGACGCCCACGGCAACATGCTGCGCATGCCGCAGTTGCATATTATGCAGTGGGACTTCAAGGACCACCTGCAAATGACCCAGCGCCAGGCGGTGAATGCCGATGACGAAGACGGCGTACGGCGGCAAGGCGAGCGCACTTGGTACGTCTACGACGCGGCCGGGCAGCGGGTGCGCAAGGTGACCGAGCTGGCCAGCGGCGCGGTCAAGGATGAGCGGGCCTATCTGGGCGGCTTCGAGATCTACCGCAGGCACGGCGCCGACCCGCTGGTGCGGGAAACGCTGCACGTCATGGACGACAAGCGGCGCATTGCCTTGGTCGAGACGCGCACCGAGGGCGACGAGCCAGGCGTACCAGCGCAGATCATCCGCTATCAGTTCGCCAGCCACCTCGAGTCCAGCAGCTTGGAACTGGACGATACCGGCGCCGTGATTTCGTATGAGGAATACTATCCTTACGGCAGCACGTCCTATCTGGCGGAGCGCAGACGGACGGAGACGCCGAAGCGATATCGATATACGGGCAAGGAGCGGGATAGTGAAAGCGGTCTGGACTATTTTGGCTCGCGACACTATGCGGCGTGGTTGGGGCGATGGACGAGTCCCGATCCAGAAGGGGATGTGGATGGACCGAACCTCTATCAGTTCGTTCGCGACAGACCCACGGTTCTAACTGATGCCGACGGGAGACAAGCGGAGCATCATTCAGGCGACCAGCCCAAGAAAAACGTTGCCAATATGCGCGCGCACGTTCGCTGGGGACCCTTTCACGGTGGCCCAAAGTATACCATATTTTCCCGCTTGCGCTTTCACCGTCGCCATCGAACAAAAGGTGATGAGGAGGGCCATTACGAGAAGAGGCTAGTCGGGATGAGACATGAAACTCGTCAGACCCAAAGTCATACTCTCCTTACACCTCACCACAACGCTCAAGCAGAAGAAACATTTAAAGGTCGATCACTAGACCCAAATGAGAAAATATTGGAGAAACATGTCCCGATGCGCGATGATCAGATCCCCTTATATGCGCCTGATCCTGATCCTCCTAAAGACCCCCCTTCCGGGGGGAAGCTCACAGATCAAAAACCGGGCCCAACGACGGTAACAGGAAATCTCAAATATTCCATCGGCGAGTCGTCGGATCAGGGCAAAGCTAAAGGACAAATAACAATAACGGGCACGGGCACGGGCAGCACAAATGCACCTCCGCCCGTTTTTGACTCCACGAACACTTCGACGGGAGGCCAAACCCGAACAGTTACGCTCACTAATCTGCAACCCGAGACCATGTACGACCTAAAGGTATGGGGCGACACATGGTGGGCCGGAAGCACGAACTACACGTACGACCTTAGGCTTGAGGAGACACGTACAACAATATGGACTTATGAAATTCCTATATATGAATATGTATGGGTCAAGGGTCCAAAGGTGAAGAAAAAAAATTAAAAGACTAAGTAAGAGTTTAGTTCTAATCGGTCGAGCTGCAACCAAGTAGCTAGATGGGAGTGAAACACGCCGCAACATGTCATCTTAAGTCTTTAGCCAGATCAATCCTTAAACGGAGGCGATTTTACCAATTTCCCGACGTACCCCACGAGCCACGCCTTTGAACGTTCGTTCAACTAGCTGGGCCGCGCGCTGATCGGCCCATCAATATCACTATCGGCGACCAGGAGGGCAGCTACAGCGTCGACAGTGGTGTAGCGATGCGCACCAATTGTCCCGCAAATCAGCCTCTTACCGAGGTTGTATTTCTCTGATACTCTATTTCCTGTTTAGTCCGTCGCGGCACGTTTTGGGGGCGTCGCGTGAGCTTTATCCAGCCGATCCGACGCGGCGCGCAAGGCGCCGCAGTCGCCAACCTGCAAGCAAGCCTGCTGCGCCTTCCGCGCCAGCCGATTATCCGCATTTCCAATACCGGGCATCGCGCTCTCGAAAAAGCACCGGCGCCCGCACTGCGCGATCGGGTCTGCAAGACCCGGTCCGCGAAACTTATCGCCCTGTCGCAGAAGCCGTTCGCGAGTGTACTCGGTCGCTACGTGGACCGGGAGCACGCCCGCGTGCGTCGATTGCGGCAAGCGCGATGAGACTTCGACAGACGACGTTTCGTTTTCAGAAAGACCAGTGACGTTTCGTTTTCAAGTGACACGTGATGCCAACGTAAGCGTGATTTGAATCACGCGATGGGAGCCGACCCATGCCCTACATCGTCCTTCGCCTGACCCCGGCCGCCGCGATCGATGCGACGACCTTCACGGACTATCTTACCAACTCCGTGGCCAACCTCGCGGTCAACGTCTACGATGTCTCGTTTGCGGGCACAGGAAGCATTCCTCTCGGCTCGGCCTCGGCCAGCGCCGGTACAATCGTCCAGCATGTTACCGGTCTCACGCCCACGCTAGTATCGGTCGCCACCGCCGTCATCTCCGTTCCGCCTAGCACCCCTGAATATGTAAGCCCCAATATCCAGATTGAGTTCGTTCGCGGCACCCAAAGGGTTCTCGATCCCAATATCTATTACGAGGTGCTCCTCTTTCCAGGTCCGCTTCCGGCCAAATACCAAGACATCCCATCGTCGAGCGTCAGCGCCTACGTCACCCTGCCGGCGCCGCCGCCGGCGGTTCCGAGCACGGCCGCCCCGGCGCTGCAACTTCCGACCAACGGCGCTCGGCCCAACTACGGCGACCTGCTGACCGCAATCAACGCGGTCCTAACAAAAGATCCGGGCGCGACGGCGCCGGCGATCGCCAACCTGACCCTCGATCAATGCCAGACCATCGCCTATGAGATCGCGTACGGGCCGCAACCGCCATTGCCCGCTCCGCCGAACCCTCTGGAAGCTGTGTACACGAGTCCGCCGAATAGCGGAGCGGCATCCGACCCGAACCAGCAGGCCCTGTCGGGATTTCAGGGCAGCCTGACCAGCTACTACGCTCAGATCAACGCGACCGCGGCGCAGCTGACGAATTTCGTGTTCAGTCTTGCCGCGGCACAATGGTGCGAATGGCAAAGCAGGGTGGCCACCAGCGCAATCCTGAGTTTTCCGGTCTACCCGAACCAGAACCCGGCGGCGCCCGCGACCAACGCGACGGTCAGCGAAGCCGAGGTCATTCTAACTGTTCCTCCGACTACTCCTGCCACCGTTCCCCCCACTGTTCCCCCCGTCAATCTCGGCATCGATGTCCCGGCGCAGTATTTCTACGCGCTTGCCGCGGGGCTGCCGGCGCAGATGACGGCCGCGCAGCGGTTCGCGGCGGCAACCGGCGCGGACCAGGCGCAAAATCTCACCCAATTGACGGCCGCCGTGAACGCGGGATGGATCATGCCGGCGGCGGGGATCAATCCGGCGCAGGCCGCGCGGGCGCTGAGCGCATTGAACGTTCCGACGACTTCAACGGTGACCACGTGCGACATCGCCTCTGCCACGTCCCCGACACTCTCGGTCGCGCAAATCTGGAAGGATTGGCTGGCGTTTCCCAGCGCTGCCTGGCCCTGGTCTGGCTCGCTGCCAGCCGGATACACGTATCAGGCCGGCGATGACCTCACGAATTTCTGGCCCACCGAGGCGACAAATCAGTCGCCAGCATTTCTCGATCTCGTGCTGTGGGTATTGACGGAAGGGTGTTTCGATACGACGACGACGCCCGGCAAGTTCCTGGCCTCGGAGATCAAGACGAATCTGGTCGTCGCTGCCACGTCGAGCCACCCGGCAATGTCCATCAATGACGTTGGCAACCTGGCACTCGCTTCACCGAGCGACTGGCAGACCTTCTTCGGGCCGCCGCCTCCGCCAAATACGGTTCCGGGCAATCTTCCGCTGTTTACGTTGCCGGGAAGCTTTACGACGCGCGTGGCCGCGTTCATCCGCCACTTCCAGAGCTTCTTCGGTGTGCAGTCGGTTGCCCCGATTATCCCCACGGCAAATCCTGCGGCTCCACCAAGCTTGAATCTACCGGCGTCCGACTTGATCGCGGCGACGATTGGAAGCCTGTCATTCGGTGCTCCGTTCACTGCGGCGCAACTGTCGGTTCTTGATTCTGCTGCGGGGACCGCCTCGGGTGGGAACGCTCAGGCCAAGGCGTGGGTGTTGCAGGCGATCACGACGATCAACAATCTCGCCACCCTGACAACGCCGTTGGTGCCGTCCGGCCTCCAGTTCTCGGTGA
>Ga0193726_1000219_pt1 | contig 78176 bp, 50 predicted proteins | sample H2c1metaG_FD_144928 | JGI IMG/M metagenome (GOLD analysis project Ga0193726, IMG submission 144928) | Soil microbial communities from a riparian zone of the East river system, Colorado, United States - H2c1 | ecosystem: Environmental > Terrestrial > Soil > Riparian zone | place: USA: East River... | reverse complement strand
GAGATGATCGACGCGGTCAAGGCGGAATTGCCGCTGCTCAAGGATTCCATCGATCCCAAGATCGATCTGGCGGTCACCTTCGATCGGTCGGTCACGATTCGCGCGTCGCTGCGCCAGGTGGAACAAACGCTGGTCCTCGCCGTGGCGTTCGTCATCCTGGTGGTCTACATTTTCCTGAATAGCTACCGCGCGGCGCTGATTCCGGCGCTGGTGGTGCCGGTGTCGCTGATCGGCACCTTCGGCGCCATGTATCTGCTGGGCTACACGCTCGATAACTTTTCCCTGATGGCGCTGACCATAGCCACCGGATTCGTGGTCGATGACGCCATCGTCGTCATGGAAAATACCACGCGGCACATCGAGGCCGGGATGTCGCGCATGAGCGCCGCCCTGCTGGGCGCGCGCGAGGTGGGATTCACGGTGGTTTCCATGAGCCTATCGCTGGTCGCGGTGTTCATTCCATTCATGTTCGCCAGCGGAATCGTCGGGCTGATTTTCCGCGAATTCACGATGACCTTGTCGGTCTCCATTCTCATTTCGCTGGTGATTTCGCTGACCACGACGCCGATGATGTGCTCGCTGCTGCTGGTACGCGAAGATCGGCGCAAGGCCACCTGGTTTGGGCCGGCATTCGAGCGCAGTTTCGGACGGCTGCGCCGCGGCTACGAGCGAACGCTCGGCTGGGCGCTGCATCACCCACGAACCATCATGCTGCTGCTGTGCGCGACCGTCGGCCTGAACATCTTTCTGTACGTCGTGATTCCGAAGGGATTTTTTCCGCAGCAAGATACCGGCCAATTGCAGGGCGGGATTCGCGGCGATGCGTCCATTTCGTTTCAACTGATGAAGAGCAAGCTGCAGGAAGTCGCTGCCATCATTCAAGCGGACCCTGCGGTCAGCACCGTCACCGGCTCCGTGGGCGGCGGCGGCTTTGGTCCTTCCGGCGGCAGTGCCAGCGCGAACGTCACCATCGCGCTCAAGCCTCTGGCCGTGCGCCGCATTTCCGCGGATCGCATCATCGCGCGGCTGCGTCCGAAGCTGAACCGGGTCCAGGGGGTGGCGACTTTTCTTCAGGCCGTGCAGGATATTCGCGGCGGCGGACGGTCGGCCAATTCCCAGTATCAGTGGACCCTGCTCGGCGACGACTTGACCGAACTACAGACCTGGTCGCAAAAACTCAGAACGGCGCTGCAGGAGGTGCCGGAAATCACCGATGTGGATACCGATTTGCAGCCCGGCGGCCTGGAGGCGGATTTGATCGTCGATCGCGATAGCGCATCGCGGCTGGGATTGACGGAGATTCAGATCGACAACGCACTGGGCGACGCCTTTGCCCAGGCGCAGGTGTCGAACATCTACAATCCGTTCAGTCCGCAGCAATATCATGTGGTGATGGAAGTGGCGCCCGAATTCTGGCAGAACCCCGAAGTGCTCAAGCAACTGTATGTCAGCACCTCCGGCGGGGCCGTCTCGGGAACTCAAGCCACTCAGTCGGTGGCGGGCACCACCGTGCTCACTCCGACCACGTCCAGCGCGAGGGCCAGCAGCAGCGCGGCCATTGCCGAGGACGCGGCGCGCAATCTGGCGGCCAATTCCCTCGCCAACGCCGGCCGAGGCAATACCTCCACCGGCTCGGCCGTCAGCGTCGCCGCCGAGACCGTGGTGCCGTTTTCCGCGTTCAGCCACTTCACCACGGGCACCACACCGGTGAGCGTCAATCACACCGGAACCTCGGTCTCGACGTCCATCGCCTTCAATCTACCCGAGAAAGAAACGCTGGATGTCGCCTTGTCCGCGATCGAGCGCAAGATGAGCGAGATCCACATGCCCGTGAGCATCATCGGCGGTACCTACGGGACTGCCCGCCTGTTTCAACAGAGCAACAGCAATACTCCGCTGATGCTGGCGGCCGCTCTGATTGCCATCTACGTGGTGCTGGGCGTGCTCTACGAAAGCTATAGTCAACCCCTGACCATCCTCTCGACCCTGCCCTCCGCCGGCGTCGGCGCCCTGCTCGCGCTGATGGCCACCGGTACAGAGTTCAGTCTCATCGCGTTTCTGGGAATTCTGCTGCTCATCGGCATCGTCAAAAAGAACGCCATCATGATGGTCGACTTTGCCCTCGAGGCGGAACGCACGCTGGGGATGGATCCGCTCACGGCCATCGCCCATGCCTGCAGTCTGCGGTTCCGGCCCATCATGATGACCACCTGCGCCGCCATCGCGGGCGCCCTGCCGTTGGCCATCGCCTCCGGCGACGGTACGGAGATGCGGCGGCCCTTGGGAATAGCCATCGTCGGCGGTCTCGTGGTCAGCCAGCTGTTGACGATCTATACCACGCCGGTCGTCTATCTATACGTCCACCGCTACTGGAAGCATCTGAAGCAGGGCCGCTACTCGCCGCCCGTGCGCCCGGCCGAATCCGGCTTCGGCGGCCCCGGCTTCGGACCTGTGGGAGCCGGCACATGATGCAATCGCTGCGTTGTTTGGGCGCCGCCGCGGTACTCACCGTGGTGGTCTCGTGCGCGGTGGGTCCGGACTACCATCGGCCGAAGTTCGACACCTCGCCCAATTTCAAGGAAGCGGGTGATTGGAAGCCCAGTGAACCCAACGATGTGTTCAATCGCGGACCTTGGTGGGAAACATTCAAAGACGATGCGCTGAGCCAACTCGAGGTACGCATCGATATTTCGAACGAGAACGTCAAAGCCGCTGCCGCCGCCTACGATCAGGCGCGCGCGCTGGTGGCGCAGGCCAGAGCGGGCTTCTGGCCCAGTGTGGGCGTAAGCGCGGCAAAGCAGCGCGGCTCGACGAACGGTGGCCGGACGCTCACCACCGACAGCGCGGGCATATCCGCCAATTGGGATCTGGATATTTGGGGACAGATCCGCCGCAGCACCGAGAGCAGCCGCGCCTCCGCTCAAGCCAGCGCGGCGGCGCTCGCCGCGGCACGTTTGTCGGCCCAGTCGGCGCTGGCAACCGACTATTTCGAACTGCGCGCGCAAGACCAATTGCAGAGGCTTCTGGACGACACGGTGGTGGCCGAGGAATTGTCCTTGAAAATCGCCGAAAGCCGCTACAAGTTCGGCGTGGCTGCCCGCGCCGATGTGGTGAGCGCGCAGGCGCAGCTGCTATCGAGCCAGGCTCAGCAAGTGAACGCGAAGATTCAGCGCGGCATTCTCGAGCATGCGATCGCCGTGCTGATCGGCCAGCAGCCCGCCGCGTTCTCACTGAGTCCCTCCTCCATGCGAACGGATGTACCCACGGTACCCGCCGGAATTCCTTCCACCCTGCTCGAACGCCGGCCCGATGTCGCCCAGTCCGAGCGCACGGTGGCGGCGGCCAATGCGCAGATCGGCGTCGCCAAGTCGGCGTTCTTTCCGAGCCTCACCTTGTCGGGATCGGAGGACTACACCGGCCCGAATTGGTCGCATCTATTCCTGGTGCCGAACCGGATCTGGTCAGTGGGTCCGCAGCTGGCGGAGACTTTGTTCGACGGCGGCTTGCGCCGCGCCCAGGTGGCGCAGGCCCGGGCCGCCTACGACCTCAGCGTCGACAACTATCGACAGACGGTGCTCGCCGGCTTCCAACAGGTGGAGGATGACATCGTCACTCTGCGCGTTCTCGAGCAGCAGGCCGTCATCGAGGAAGCCGCGGTCGCGGCGGCCCGGGAAGCCGAGAAGCTCACGCTCAATCAGTACAAGGCCGGAACCGTGCCTTACAGCAGCGTCATTACGGCTCAGACCACGCGCTTGAGCGCGGAAGAAACGGCGCTCTCCGTGCTGTCGAGCCGCCTGCAAGCCAGCGTCGCGCTGATCGAAGCCGTGGGCGGCGGCTGGGACGCCGCGCAATTGCCGCTGCCTTAGAGGCCGGATCGAATGTGAGTCACATCTATGTCCGCCAAGTGACTCACGCCGACCAAGCGACGTTCTTGGCTTCGGTCGCCAGCGGCAGAAAACTATATCACCCCTGGGTGAATCCGCCCGCCTCACCCAGACAGTTTGCGGCGTTCGTTGAGCGGATGTCATCCCCCACAAATCACTGCTTTTTGATCTGCACTCCTGAGCACCGGGAGCCGGCCGGTGTGATCAACATTACTAACACGGTCATGGGTCCATTCCGGAGCGGCTATCTGGAGTATTACGCATTCGCGGGGTTTGAGCGCCGGGGCCTCATGAAAAAGGGGCTGATCACCGTCGTGCGGCACGCCTTCTCTAAGCTCAAACTTCACCGTCTGGAGGCGAATATTCAGCCCGCCAACACCGCTTCCATCGCACTGGTGCGAGCATGCGGGTTCGCAAAAGAAGGCTACTCGCCGCGCTATCTCAAGATAAACGGACGCTGGCGGGATCATGAGCGTTGGGCAATCCTCCGCTAGTCGTGCGTACCGGCCGTCGCCAAGGATTGGGCCCGATCGAGCACGGGGTCGACGCCCGCCCGCCAGTCTTTGAAACTCAAGGGAATGACTTCACCCGGGTCGAGCGTCCTGACCCGGAACTGGAAAAGGTAGTTCAGCCAGAAGCAAACATCCCAATCGGTACAGGCATGCTGGTAATCATGCTTGCCCGTCTGGTACGCAACACACAGCGGGTAATGGGGCAGGCACGCCCAGCCTCCCTCCGACAAGAACTGCAGCCGATCGCCGACGGCTTCGCCCAGGATCACGACTCGTTCCTGCCCCGCGTGCTTGACGAAGGCCGCCGTGGATATTCCTGCCGAGAAGGTCGAAGGGCCGGTGAGCAGGAATATTTTCCCCGCTGCGGGAATCAAAGTCGGCAGCTTGCGCGCGAAGCCGTAGGTGTTCACGAAGTCGCCGCCATCGTCGTAGCGCAAATCGAGAATCACATTGCAGGGCCGAACCTGGCGCAGGCGGCTTCGGGTGCTCGACAGAAAATCCCGAATCTTCTGCTTGCCTTCATCGGCGTTGGACTTGAGCTGCACGAATTGGGTGCACGTTCCCGGCAGGGGTAGGCTGCGGAAGGCGGTGTCAAAATCGATCAATGAGATCGGCAGAGGACGGTCGGGTTCCACGGCCCGCCATTGGCCCGTCATCCCCGCCAAAGGCTCGCTCGACAGCCAGCGTTTGACGAATACCGACGGCTCACTCGCGGGAGGGGCGTAAGCATCCAGCCTTCGGGTCGTCATTGCTCCGGCGGCGGTCTCCACCGTCCATGTCGAGTGCTGCATGTCCGGCGCGACTCCCATGCCGTACAACAGGTCCTGCAGCACCAAATATTGTGAGGCATAGAGACGCCGCCATTGCGGTGCGCCGCCGCGCAGCTGCTCGAGTTTGGCCATGACGGCGTCAATGGATTGACCATCGATAGCCGTCACTCGACCACCCAGCAGATCCGCATTGATATCGGTGGCGCGCATGACAAAAAGCCCGTCCGAAAATGCCGCCACCCGCACGGGGAGCTCCAGAGGTACGGCGCCGGTGTCATTGTCAACCTTGGAGTGGCCATTGTCGGCCAACGCATCGATCTGCATCAGCGACACGCGAAAGTGCGGCGGATCGAGCACGGTGCCGAGCGCTTCGAGCGCTGCCAGCCGCCGATCGGCTGCGGTGCGGGCGGCCGGCGCAAAAGCGCGATCCAGCGATAGCAGCCGGCGGAAATAACGAATGTCCTCGCGCTGCGCCTCGAGAGTGCCGGCGGCGGCCGCGCGCTCGGGTTGCGGCGCGGAAGGATGAAAGTGATACCGCATTGCTGCCAAAAATCCACCGGCGGCCATGACGCCCAATAGGATCAGCCCAAGCGCAATCAGGCCGATTCTCTTAGCCATGGATTTCATAGTTGTCAGCCGCTGAACGCCGGGCGGCAGCATGTTATCCTGGGGGTCCAGGGGGCGTCCACGGTCTTGCGCCGGCGAGTCTGATCGGGGGAGCGATGATCGACTGGGATAAGAAGTTCAAAGCCGAATATGACTACGCGCGCGGCTGGCTCGCGAGCGAGCAGAACTTTGCCGAGAAATGGCGGCCGCTCATCCGGAGCCTTTACAAGCTGATGACCGCGGTGGGTTTCGATGCCGCGCGGGCGTCGGCGCTGGGCGACCTGCGCAAAATGGTCGTCCACGGCGATGGCGGACTGCTCCGGCACAAGAAGGCGAGCGAGGACCGCGGCATCCTCGACGCCGTCGGCGCCTGGACCGACGACGGCGGCGGCGTGGTCGAGGACACCAAGAAGATGCGGGCCGCGGCACTGAAGCTGCTCCGCCACACCTATCTTCTGAACCGCTCGGGCAATCGCAAGGTTTGGATCGTATCCCTGCCGACCGAGTTGCACGACTGGCCGTCGGACGATCTCAATGCACGGGCCGGAACACAGATTGCGGCGCGCGTGTTGCTGCGCAGCAGCTCGGAAATATTCTCGCTCGAGCAAAAGAAACATCTCGCCTCGGCCACGCAGCACTCGCTGGCGTGGTGTCACAAGACCTCCGTCGTCCTCGCGCACGCCGGCAAGGCGGCCGACGGCAAAGCCGGCGGGTCGGGTGTCAACGCGCTGAATCTGGTCAAGCGGTGGTTTGCCGATCCAGGAACGTCGCTGCCCGATCTGCAGGCATCTATCGGAACGTTGGCGGCAGGGTTCAAGAAGATCACGGCGACGATCAACAAGGGACACTTCCTGCTGACGGACTGGGCCGGATTGCGCACCGCCAGCGCCCAAGACGAAATAGGATTTCTGAACTCCGAGGCGTTCACCTTCAGAGCCCACGGCGAAGGCATGGACGTGGTCTATATCGAGCGTTCGTTTTTCACCAACCATCCAGGCAACGTGATCCACGGCTCCAGGAATTGGACCCGGATCTTGGTGCACGAGCTCACGCACCTCTCGGCCGGCACGGAGGACGTGAACATAGGGAATGTACGCTACGCGTGGTACGGCATCGGACCGCATGCTGGGTTCCCGGGGAGCGCCGCGATCCGCAATGCCGACAGTTGGGCCTTTTTCGCGGCTGACTGCGCCGGCATGTTGACCGATTCCGAGCGTGCGAAGGCGCTGAAAATCATATGAAGGGGCGCGGCCGCGCAGTGATCAGCATTTTGGCGTCCGCACCGGTGGCCTTTGTCGCTGCGTGCGGCGCCCCAGCGCCCTCCGGCGCGCAAACTTTGGAGAATCCTTCCATGAGTACACCCCCGACAGCAAGCCGCCCGCCCGCGCCGGACGTGGCACCCATCGAACATGCCGGCGTGCGCTACGAGCAGGACCGGACCGACGAACGCCAGGGAGATCAGCCGGGCGGCTATCTGGTCGCCATCGATGTCAAGACGGGTGCGCGAGTGTGGCGGCTGAAGGTGTACGACGTGCCCAACCATGGCGCGTCGGGTGTGTCGGAGGGCAGCCTCTTCTTCCGATCCATGCGACTCGCGCCCGGCGGCGCGGCGATCGAGATCGAGAACGAGTCCGGCGGGCGGTATCTTGTCGACATTGCGCGCCGCACGTCGACGCAGGTTGCAGGACCGCCTGCGACAGGGACCCCAAAACCGGTACCGCCCAAGCCGAAGCCGCAGCCGCAATAGCGGCACCCGCGATGGTCCGCGCTACGGCTCGCCGGCGCCGATTGCCGCGCGCCGCTCGACGACATAGGCGTCCAGCGCCTCGCGAATGGCCGGATCCATCGCCGGTGCTTCGTACTCGTTGAGCGCTTCCTTCCAAATGACGGTGGCGCGCTGGGTCGCGTCCTTGCCGCCGGCAAGCTGCCAGTTCTCATAGTTCTGCCAATTGGACACCAACGGGCGGTAGAACGCGTGTTCGTAGCGTTCCATGGTGTGCGGCTCGCCGAAAAAGTGGCCGCCGGTGGCAACACCCTTGATGGCGTCGAAGCCCAGTTCCTGCTCATTGACGGCAATTGGCTTGAGGAACTCGATCATCATCTGCAGCATCTCTACATCGAGCACCAGCTTCTCGAATGAGGCGGTCAATCCGCCCTCCTGCCAACCGGCGGCGTGATAGACCAGATTACCGTGTCCCAGAATCGCGCCCCACAGCGACATTTCGGTCTCATAGGCGCCTTGGGCGTCCGCCATGTTGGAGGCGCTGGCATTGGAGGTGCGGTACGGCAGGCCATAGCGGCGGGCCAATTGACCGCTGGCAATATTGGCCTTGGCGTTCTCCGGTGTGCCGAATGCCGGCGCTCCGGATCGCATGTCGACGTTCGAGGTGAAGGCGCCGTACATCACCGGCGAGCCGGGACGCACCAGCTGCGCGAGCACCACCCCGAACAGCGCCTCGGCGTTTTGCTGCGCGAGGGCGGCGGCCAGCGACACCGGCGCCATGGCTCCCATCAAGGTGAAGGGCGTGATGACCACCGCCTGACCGTGTTCCGCCATGGCGATCAGTCCCTCGCTCATGGCCTCATCGAAGCGGCGCGGACTATTCACCGAGATGATGGTGATGACTCCAGGGCTCGCGGCGAACTGTTCCAGATCGAGACCTCGTGAGATCGCCATCATTCGGATGCCGTCGAGGGCGCGGCCTGCGCCGATCGCGGTGCAGTGGAACACTTTGTCCGAATACTCCAAGTTCGCCCGATAGGTATCCAGATGCCGGGAATTCGCCGGCAATTCGACCGGTGCGCACACTTGATTGCCGATCAGATGGATGACATTGAAGTACTGCGCCAAGCGGATGAAATCGCAGTAGTCCCGGAGATTTCCCGGGCGCCGGCCGCGCTCGCTGTCGTGAACATTGGGGGGACCGGCCACCAGCCCGAAGTTGATGTGATTTCCGCCCAGGATCACGCGCCTGGCGGGATTGCGCGAGGTGAGCGCAAAGGAAGCGGGCGCGGTCTTGAGCGCGTTCGCCACCAGTCCGCGATCCAGGCGCACCGTGCGCGTCGCCGCGTCGACCGTGGCGCCGCCTCGTTCAAGAATGCCCAGCGCGCGGGACGACATCACTTCCATCCCCAGCTCCTCGAGGATGCGCAGCGACGTCAGATGAATGGCCTCGAGCTGATCCGCCGACAGCATTTCCATGGGCGGGTAGGGATTGGCGACTTCGGCCCAGGGCAGCTGCGGAACGCGGCTGGTTGCGATTCGTCTGCCGCGGCCCCCTTGACGTCGTCGACTCGCGTCCATGCTAGGAACTCGCTGTCATGCTACGAGTCCGTGGGGGCCAAGTCGTCCAGCGCGGTCGCGGCGTGACGGCGCAACAGCGCCGTTTGCGCCTCCCACTGCTCCGTCTCCGGAAGTTCTTCCAGAAAATGAACTTCGTCCGCCGCATACGTCGCCACGGGCACGCCGTCCCGATACAGCAGCCGGTTGCCGGCGAGCGACGCCAGCCTTGCGCCCGGTGTAATGATGCCGAGCAAATTCAGTGGATCCGCGGCGGAGACCGACAAGTAGCGGCGCGCCGGCGGCTTGCGGCGCACATCGCGCAACAACCCGACGGCCTCGGGAGTCGCGTATTGCTCGCCGGAGAAGCCGGCGACGAAGCGCCCACCGCGAATCTCGCCGCGGGCCTCCAATCGGCGGCAACACATGAGTATGTCGCGCCAGGGCGGCAGCCAATTCGCCTCGCGTCCCAACAGCTTCCAGAAAATGACGCCCCAGCGGCGCAGCAGCGCACGCACGATGTGCTCGACCGCCTCATCATTGCGCTCGGGCGCCGTGGCCGCGGGCCGCCGCACCAGCGCCCACCGTCCCGCATCCGCCATGCCGAACAGCGCCAGACGGCGCTTGCGGCGCGCGGTGTAGGTGGTTGCCTTGCCGCGGCGGCCGCTGGGCAAGAGCAGCACGCGCAAACCGGCGAAACTGTCTGAGTTCACCATGCCGAGCGCCACCAATTCCGCCAGCGCATCCTCCACTTCCACGGGCAGCATGCGCACATGCTCGGCGATCTCGTCGAAGAACGAGGCGCCGTGCTCTCGAATGAAATCCGCCACCGCCCGGGCTCTCGACGTCAATTGGACGGGCTCTGAATTTTCCGTCATCGCCGTCCACTGCGGCACGCTGCGCCTCGCCAGCAAAGTGATGGGCGTGGATCGGATCGGCGAGGGGCCATGATTGCGTTCGGAACCGGCGGCGTGCACCGTGCCGCGCGCGGCGAGCCGCGCCCACACCACCCGGCCCGCGCGGCAATGTTCATCCAGCCACTGCGGTTCATACTCGACCATGCGCGAGGGGATGATTTCGGTTTCCCACGCGCCGGCCGGCGCCTCGAAACCCTCGAGTTGCGTGAGCACCGCCGCCAGCGCATCAGACCCCTGCATGCGTGCTTCCGGCAGCGCGCGCTGCCATTCGCCGAGAAACCGCAGAAAATCGCGTGCCTGCACCGGCTCGATCTCGGCGCGCAGTCGTTTGACCGTGTAGCGGTGGATACGCGCGAGCAGCCGGCGTTCGCACCATTCCTCGTCCCCGGCGCCGCCCGCCGGCGGGCTCTGGCCGAATCGGCCGCGCATTGCAAAGCCTTCGGCCTCGAGCTTGGCCAGGGCGATATTGATTCTCGAGGCGGGCAGCCGCAGGGACTCGGCGAGGGCCGACGCGGTAACCGGCCCCAACCCTTCGAGCCGGCCGCGCACGATCTCGATCAAGGATTCGTCGGACACCGGACCCGGCTCGAACAGGGCGCGCCTTTCAGCGGCGACCCACACGGCCGCGCCGGCGCCTGCAATCCGTGCGACGCGCCGCTGCGCCGCGAGCTCATCCATCAAGGGCGGCCAGGCCGCATTGCCCTCGAGTTCCGCCTCGGTGAGGAACGTCAGCCACAACAAGGCATCATGCAGCTCATCGGGCGTCGCCGCGTCGGGCCACGCCTCGGCGCGCACCCGTGCGATGGCCTCCGCATCGAGCCTGCCGATATCGCCGGCCGATGCCGGGTCGAGCCAGCGGCGGCTCATCACCGCCTGAGTGCGGCGCTCCTCGAGCGGGGCATCGTCGAGGAAGGCGTAGGGACGCGCATTCAATGCCTCGAGCGCCAGCGGCGACGGCTCGGTGAGATCGCGCGCCACGACGCGGATGGCGCCGCTCTCCAGGCCGCGCAGGACGGCCTCGAAGCGGTGAATGTCCATGGCATCCTCGAGGCAGTCGCGAATCGTCTGCTGCACCAGCGGGTGATCGGGTACCTCGATCTCGCCCGGCAAATTCTCGGCGCAGGCCACTTGATCCGGGAACACGGACGCCAGCAAGTCCTCGGCATTCATACGCGCGATCTGCGGCGGGATTTTCTTGCCGCCGCGAAAGCGCGGCAGCGCCAGCGCAATGCCGGCATCCCAGCGCCACCGCACTTCGAACATCGGCGCCGCGCACAAGGCTTGCACCAGGACCTGGCGTACCGAGGCCGAGTGCAGATACCGCGCGGCCTCCTCGAGCGCGAAGCTGTGGGCGTGAGTCAGCGACAGCACGATGTGGTTTTCAGTGGCGGCGGCCTGCAATTCGAAATTGAACGTGCGGCAGAATCGCTTGCGTAGCGACAAACCCCATGCCCGATTCACGCGGCTGCCGAAAGTGGAATGGATGACCAGCTGCATGCCGCCGGATTCGTCGAAGAAGCGCTCGAAAATGACGGTGTCCAGCGCCGGCAGGCAGCCGAGCGCGGCACGGCCGGCGCTCAGGTATTGAATCAGTTGCGATGCGGCGGCGGCGTCGAGTCCGACGCTCTCGACCAGCCATTGCAGGGCTGCGCCGCCCGCGGGGTCCCCGGGTGCGCTGTCGAGCCGCCGTTCGATGTCCTGCCGCAGCCTCGAGACGGCCGCCGACAGCTCATCGGTGCGGCCGGGCGCTTCGCCGAGCCAGAACGGAATCGACGGCGGTTGGCCATGCGCATCTTCCACGCGTACCGTGCCCCGCTCCACGCGCAATATCCGATAGGAGGTATTGCCGAGCTGAAATACGTCGCCCTGCAGGCTCTCCACCGCGAAGTCTTCGTTGACCGTGCCGACCAGATGGCCTTCGGGCTCCAGCATGACTCGGTAGTCGGCGTTGTCCGGGATCGCGCCGCCCGAGGTGAGCGCAGTCAGCCGGGCACCCTTGCGCGGCCGCAGCATCTTGTTGACCGAGTCGTGATGCAGCAGCGCCGCGCGGCGGCCGCGGCGCGTGCTGAATCCTTCAGCCAGCATGGTCACGCACTGGTCGAACTCGTGGCGCTGCAGGGTCTGGTAGGGATAGGCCCTGCGCATCAGATCGAACAAATCATCCTCGCCCCATTCGCGCGCCGCGACCTCGGCGGTCACCTGCTGTGCCAGCACGTCGAGGGCATTTTGCGGAATGATCAGGCGATCCAGCTCGCCGCGGCGCACCGCATCGAGCAGCGCCGCGCACTCCACCAGCTCGTCCCGGGACAGGGGGAACAGCCGACCCTTGGAGGTGCCTCCCACCGAATGGCCGGCACGGCCCACCCGCTGCAGGAACGCATTGATGGAACGCGTCGAACCGATTTGACAGACGAGGTCCACATCCCCGATGTCGATGCCGAGTTCCAGCGACGCGGTCGCCACCAGCACCTTCAACTCGCCGCGCTTCAAGCGCTGCTCGGCGCGCAGGCGCCTGTCCTTGGCGAGGCTGCCGTGATGGGCGGCCACGTTCTCCTCCCCCAGTCGTTCGGATAAATGGCGTGCCACACGCTCGGCCAGCCGGCGGGTATTCACGAAACACAGCGTGGTGCGGTGCTCGCGCACCAGTTCGGCGAGCCGATCGTAGACCTGCGTCCACACCTCGCCCGACATCACCGCCTCGAGCGGCGCCGGCGGCAGTTCCAGGGCCAGATCGCGGCTGCGCACGTGACCGCTGTCGATGATGGTGCAGGCAGCGGGATCCGCGTGGCCGGCGCCCAACAAAAACCGCGCTGTTTCCTCGATCGGCTTCTGGGTCGCGGACAACCCGATTCGCGTCAGCGTTCGCCCCGTCAGCGATTGCAATCGCTCCAGCGACAGGGCGAGATGGGCGCCGCGCTTGTTGCCGGCCATGGCGTGAATCTCATCGATGATCACGGTGCGGCAGGTGGCCAGCATGGACCGGCCCGACTGCGAACCCAACAAGATGTACAGCGATTCCGGCGTGGTCACGACGATGTGCGGTGCCCTGCGGCGCATGCCGGCGCGCTCTGACTGCGACGTGTCGCCGGTGCGCACCACCGCGCGAATAGCCACATCGGGCAGCTGCCGCGCGGCCAGTTCTTCGCGGATGCCGGCGAGCGGCGCGTCAAGATTGCGCTGAATGTCGTTCGACAACGCCTTCAGCGGCGATACATAGACGATGCGGGTCTCATCCGGCAGCCCTCCTTCCAATCCCTCCTTGACCAGTTGATCGATGGCAGCGAGAAAAGCGGCGAAGGTCTTGCCCGATCCGGTCGGGGCAGCCACCAAGACATGCTGCCCCGCCTGCAACGCCGGCCACGCGCGTTCCTGCGCGGGCGTGGGCGCATCGAAGGTCCGCGAGAACCAAGCGGCAACCGCGGGGTGAAAGGAATTTAGAGCGTTCATGGAGTGGCGCCGGCAGGCACCCCAGAATAATCGCGGTTGACGGAGGTTGGCAAACACAATATCTTGTGTCCCGTTGCGGTACCCGGCACATCTGCTGGGTTTAAGAGGGAATCCGGTGCGAATCCGGAACTGCCCCGCAGCGGTAACTGGGAACAACCCATGCCTTGGCACTGAACTCTCGCCCTGGAGAGCTTGGGAAGCGGCATGCAGTAGGAGGCGACTACGTCGCCAGGCCCGGGAGTCCGAAGACCTGCCGCGATCGGCGCCTCATGTGGGGTGCTGGCCATCTTTGGAGCTCTCGTGGGAGGAGCGGCCGGAGTGATCGCGCGCCAGGCGTTGCCGACACACCCGTTCGACCGTCCATTGGGGTTCCGTGCTCAACGGATACATCGCCATGAATACTCAGATCTCGCAGCCCTCCTTCAATCTTCACCAGCCGCCGTCGCCGCGCACGCCCATGCGCGTGACCAAACGTTCGGGCGTCCATGAACCCATCGACGTCAACAAGATCGTGCGCGCGGTCAGCCGCTGCAGCGAGGGAATTCCCGACGTCGATCCGATGCGCGTGGCGCTCAAGACCATTGCGGGCCTGTTCGACGGCGCAACTACGCGCGCGCTGGACGAGCTGTCGATCCGCACGGCCTCGTCATTCATGGTGGACGACCCGGCGTACTCGAAACTCGCGGCGCGCCTGCTGGCCGCCTACATCGACAAGGAGGTGCAGGGCCAGGGCATCTATTCGTTCTCGCAGTCGATCCGCGTCGGCTTCGATGTCGGCCTGATCAACGAGCGGGTCCTGCACTTCGTCGAATCCCATGCGCGCAAGCTCAATGACGCCATCGATGCCGACCGCACCCGCAAGTTCGAATACTTCGGCTTGCGGACTTTGTACGACCGGTATGCGCTCAAACACCCCACGCTGCGGCAGATCATCGAAACGCCGCAGTACTTCTGGATGCGGGTGGCCTCGGCGCTCAGCACCGGCCCGCACGATGCGATCGAGCTCTACGACCTGTTCTCCTCGCTCGACTACCTGCCGAGTTCTCCGACGCTGTTCAACGCCGGCACACAGCACGAACAACTCTCCAGTTGTTTCCTGCTCGACTCCCCCGCCGATTCGCTGGAGGGCGTCTACGACAAATACAAGGACATCGCGCTGCTGTCGAAATTCTCCGGCGGCATCGGCGTCGCCTGGCACCGGGTTCGCGCCGAGGGCTCGCTGATCCGCTCCACCAACGGTCTGTCGAACGGCATCGTGCCCTGGCTCAAGACCTTGGATTCGTCGGTGGCCGCCGTGAATCAAGGCGGAAAACGCAAGGGCGCCGCCTGCGTGTACCTCGAGACCTGGCACGCCGACATCGAGGCCTTTCTCGAGCTGCGCGACAATACCGGCGACGACGCGCGCCGTGCCCACCACCTCAATCTCGCCAATTGGGTGCCCGATCTATTCATGAAGCGCGTGGACGCGAACCAGGAATGGTCGCTGTTCGACCCCAAGGACGTACCCGAGCTGCCCGACTTGTGGGGCGATGCCTTCGATGAGGCCTACACGCAAGCCGAAGCGCGCGGCCTCGCGCGCAAGCGCCTGCCGGCCCGCGAACTGTATGGCCGCATGATGCGCACCTTGGCGCAGACCGGCAACGGCTGGATGACTTTCAAGGACGCCGCCAACCGCACCTGCAATCAAACGGCGCAACCTCAGGCGGTGGTGCACCTGTCGAATCTGTGCACCGAGATTCTCGAGGTGACGACCGGCTCGGAAACGGCGGTCTGCAATCTCGGATCAATCAACCTGGCGCAACACGTGGCCGGCCCAGATTTTGATTTCGACAAACTGGCCCACACCGTGGAAGTCGCCGTACGCCAATTGGACCGGGTCATCGATTTGAATTTTTATCCGATTGCGAGCGCGCGCTCGTCCAACCTGCGGTGGCGTCCCGTCGGCCTCGGACTCATGGGACTGCAGGATGTGTTCTTCAAACTGCGGCTGCCGTTCGACAGTGAAGCCGCGCGGGCGCTGTCGCGGCGGATCTCCGCCGACGTGTATTTTCACGCGCTGCGCACCTCCTGCGAGCTGGCGCGCGAGCTGGGTGCGCATCCCAGTTTCTCGCAGACCCGCGCCGCCGGCGGTGAATTGCAGTTCGATTCCTGGGGGGTGACGCCGGAGAATGCCGCGCGCTGGCGCGACTTGAAGAGCGAGATCCGCAACCACGGGCTGCGCAACAGCCTGCTGATTGCCGTCGCTCCGACCGCGACCATTGCCTCGATCGCCGGCTGCTATGAATGCATCGAACCTCAGGTGTCGAACCTGTTCAAGCGCGAGACTCTGTCCGGGGATTTCCTGCAGATCAATGCCTATCTGATCGAGGAGCTCAAGCAATTGGGGCAGTGGACCCCCGAGATCCGCGATGCCATCAAGCTGGCGGAAGGGTCGGTGCTGCAGGTGGAATCGCTGCCCATCGAGCTGCGGCAGATCTACCGCACCGCCTGGGAGCTGCCCATGAAGGCGCTGATCGAGATGGCGGCCGAACGCGGCGCCTACATCGATCAGAGCCAGTCCTTGAACCTGTTCATCGCCAATCCCAACATCGGCCAGCTGTCCAGCATGTACATGTACGCCTGGAAGCAGGGGCTCAAGACCACCTACTATCTGCGCTCGCGTCCCGCGACGCGCATCGCCAAGACGACGGTGTCGGAGCCGGACGCCGTGGCATGCTCGCTCGAGAATCCCGCCTCCTGCGAGGCCTGCCAATGACGCGGCTGCTCGATCCGGGATTCAATCTGACCATGCGCCCGATGCGCTACCCGAAGTTCTACGACATGTACCGGGCGGCGATCAAGAACACCTGGAGCGTCGAGGAGATCGATTTCCAAATCGATATCGGCCACATGCAGCGGCGCATGAGTCCGGCGGACCGGCACTTGATCGAACGGCTGGTGGCTTTTTTCGCCACCGGCGACTCCATCGTCGCCAACAATCTGGTGCTGAGCCTGTACAAGCACATCAATGCCCCTGAAGCACGCATGTACCTGTCGCGGCAGCTGTACGAAGAAGCCCTGCACGTGCAGTTCTATCTGACCCTGCTCGACAACTACGTGCCGGACCAGGAGCAGCGCGCCCGCGCATTCGCCGCCATCGACAACATTCCCTCCATCCGCCGCAAGGCGCAATTTTGTCAGCGCTGGACCGATTCGGTACTCGACCTGCGGCGCATCGAATCCATGGATGACAAGCGGCAGTTCCTGCTCAATTTGACCTGCTTTGCCAGCTGCATCGAGGGATTATTTTTCTTCGGCGCATTCGCCTACGTGTATTTCCTGCGCTCGCGGGGCCTGCTGCCCGGTTTGGCGTCGGGCACCAACTGGGTGTTTCGCGATGAGAGCGCGCACATGGCCTTTGCCTACGAGGTGCTGCGCACCGTGCGCCGCGAAGAGCCGGAATTGTTCGATTCGCATTGGGCGGCGCAGGTGCGCTCAATGATCGAAGAGGCGGTGGAGTGCGAGGCTGCGTTTGCGGATGATGTGCTGTCGGAAGGCGTGGCCGGGCTGACGCGCATTGAAATGCGCCAATACCTGCAATACGTGGCCGATCAGCGGCTGGTCATGCTAGGCCTGCCGCAGATCTACGGCGACCGCAACCCCTTCGCCTTCATGGAGCTGCAGGACGTGCAGGAACTCACCAATTTCTTCGAGCGCAAGGTCTCGGCCTACCAGGTCGCCGTGCAGGGCGAGGTGGCCTTCGATCACACGTTCTAATCGAGTCAAACGCAGGTCAAGTAATTCGGGCAGTGCTCACTATCATTAGCCGTGGTTTGAGTATGGTTGGATCATGGTATTATTGTGCCTATGAATTCCCCCGCTGAATCGCTTCGAACCCATAGGCCCCCGATCGTCAGGCACATTGCACGCGAAGACCTTCTGCACCTTTACAGCGACGGCCGTCCTGACTATAAGCGTATCGCAGAGCTCGCAAAGCTGAGCAAGGCAGATTTAGGAAAGATCTCGCAAGTCGCCAAGTCCTGTGTGCGATTCGACGCGCACATTCCCGAGCCCGTGGCAGAAAGACTGCGCGAGATAGCCAATATTGCAAACCTCGTGGCTGAATTCTTTGCCGGCGACGCCCAAAAGGTTGCCCTTTGGTTTGAGATTGCCAATCCGATGCTCGGTAACATATCGCCGAGAACGATGATTCGACTCGGAAAATACAAACGCTTACTTAGTTTCGTACTACAAGCACGGGAGGCCGAAGCCGAGAGTTCTTAAATCAGATGATCGAGAACAAACCTTCGTGAGATTGCTTGCAGCGTTTGAAGGTCGGTCATGAGAAAAAGCAAACAGCGCCATCCAAATACCCCAAGTCCGGCAGGCGATGGATTTCTCGACTCTTTCACTGAAGCCCAGCTAGATAACTGGACTCGTGGCGGCGACTTACTCCAAAGGCTTGCCGACAAGGTTTACTTTGAACTAGAAGCACTTCGTGCGGCAAAATACGACGCGCTGTGCGACGCATTGCGACCGGAAGGCCATTTGCACTCGCCTGCTCCACCACGCGGGGAATGCCCAAGCGTGGCCAGCATCGTGCTGTCCCGTAGCGAACTCGGAGCGGTGGCCGCTCCGAGTTCCCTGTCCATAGAAGCAGCAATCCCTATTTGGCTTCGAACATCTTCTTCAAATTGTCCAAGCCGCCCTGATAGACCCCGGTGATGGCGTCCGTGGCGGTTTTGTCGTTCTCCTTGTCGCCGGGATTGTCGCCGACGTTCTTGCGCTTGAAGTGACCGCTCCAGGTGACCGTGGACTTGTTGTCACCGGCGGACTTGACGGTGAGCGTCGAGGTGTAGCCGCTCACCGGAATGACCCCGTCAACGATGGCGTACTTGAATGTGTGGCCCGCCGAGTCAAAGCTGAGCAGCTTCTCCTTGATGGTGCCGCCGCCTTTGAGGGTGAGCAGACGCACGGCGCCGACCGCGTTGTTCTTGCCTTCGACGATTTCGTCCGTGGCAACGGCGGGATGCCAGCTATTGAGAGCGTTGAAGTCCTTGACGGCATCCCAGACCTTGGCCGCGGGCGCGTCGATGCTCGCGGTTTTGGTGACGCTGAGTCTCGGCGCCTCGGCCGCGGCGTAGCCGCATGCCAACACGGATAGCATGATTGCAATACTAGATTTGATTTTCATCGTAGTCCTCGTGAGTTAATTATCCTGATCACTACTCGCAAAATTCGGCGGCCGCAGCCAGCGTGCCGCCAGCGGCGGTATCAACAGCAGGCTGACCAGCGTGGACGACACCAGGCCGCCCAGAATCACGACGGCCATGGGGCCCTCGATTTCATGTCCGGGCTGATGCAATTGCAATGCCACCGGCAGCAGTGCCAGGCCGGTGAGCAAGGCGGTGAGCAGAACGGGGGTGAGGCGCTCCTCGGCGCCGAGCGAGGCGGTCTCCAGATTCCAGGCGCGCCCTTCCCGGGCCACCAGATGATCGAAGTGGGATACCAGCAAAATGGTGTTGCGCGCGGCCATGCCGAACAGGGCAACAAACCCCACCATGGCCCCCAGGGTCAGCGTGCCGCCCGTCACCGCGACCGCCGCCACCCCGCCGATCAGGGTGCTGGGCAGGGACAGCAGGACCAGCAGCACATGGCGGGATTGTCCGAATGCGAGAGCCAGCAGCAGCACGATGAGAACGAAGGCGGCGGCCGAGTGCAGCAGCAATTCATTCCTGGCGGCGGTCTGCGCCTCGGCCGCTCCGCCGTAGCGCAAGAACACTCCCGCGGGCAACGTCACCTGGGCGGCAAGCGCCTTGCGCGCGGCGTCGGCAAACCCGGCTTGATCGGCGCCCTTCGGCGACGCGACGACGATCTGGCGCCGCAGTCCGTCCTGATGATCGACCAGGCTGCGCGCGGACACCATGGTGACCTTCGCCACCGCCGACAGCGGCGTCAATGCGCCGTCCCGGCCGCGCAGCAGCAGCGCGCTGAGCGAGCGCGGATCGGCGCCGGCATGAGCGACGCGCACCACCACCGGCACGCTGCGATCCGCTTGGTTGAGCTCGGCCGCCACGCTGCCATGATAGGCGGCATTCACCGTCTGCAGCACATCGGCCGCTTGCAGGCCGTACAGGGCGAGCTGCGCGGGCAGCAGTTCCACGTGCAGCTCCGCCTCGCGCGGCGGCACCGTGAGACGCACGCTGCCGCTGTCCGGCAAGCGCTGCAGCACCTCGACGATTTGCGCCCCGACGCGGTCGTCCGCGTCCAGATCGGAACCGATCACGCTGATGGAAAACGGCGCCGACTCGCCCGACAGCGTCTCGCCGATGCGCTCGGCCAGCACCGAATAAATCTCCACCAGCTGATTCGGAAAATCGTCGAATACATCGCGGATGGCGGCATCGATGTCGCCTGCGCTGTGGCCCTGGCCCGGGTCGATCTGCACTTCGAACTCGCTCTTGTTCGGGGCGTCGGGATCCTGCCCGTTCTCGGCGCGGCCGATCTGCTCGGCGACGCTCTTGACGCCGGGAATCGCGATGAGTCCTTGCGAGATGCGCTGTCCGATGCGGGTGGTTTCGGCCAGCGAGATTCCGGGCCGCAGCGAGGCATGGGCGATCAGATAGTTTTCGCGGAAATCCGGCAGCAGCCGCGCGCCCAGCAGCGGCAGCAGAACGATGCCGGCCGCGCCGCTGGTGAGAACGATGGCCAGCAGCGCGCGCGGCCTCAAGGCAAGCCAGGCGATCGTGGCCAGCTGCCCGCGCTTCAGATGTTGCAGAAAACCCGCTTCGGGCTTCGGGTGATGATTCGCCATCACCAGAGCGCACAGCGCCGGGGTGGCGCTCATCGCGACCAGCAACGACAGGCCGACGGCGAGCAGGAACGAAATGGACAGGGGGCGGAAAAATGCCCCCTGCAAACCGGACATGGTCAATATCGGCAGGAATGCCACCGCCACCGCCACCGTCGCATAGAACACCGGCCGCCGCACCTCCAGCGAGGCGCCGATGAACAGCGGGCCGATGTCGGCATCCTGAGCAGCGCCGCGGCGGCGCCGTAGAATGTTCTCCACGTCGATGACGGCATCGTCGACCACCACGCCGAGGGCCACCACCAGGCCGCCGAGCGTCATGGTATTGAGGCTCAATCCCGCCGCGTCGAGAATCCATACCGTCGTGAGCAGGGCGAGCGGAATGGCGCTGAACGACACCAACGCGCCGCGCCAGTCGCGCAGGGTGAGCAACAGCAGGGCGACCACGAGCACGGCGCCGATGAGCAGTGAATTTCGCAGCTTCTCGATCGCGCTTTCGATGAAGCTCGCCGGCCTCAGCAGGGCCGGATGGTATTGCACGCCCTGCTTGGCCAGCACCGGCGCCAGCGCATCGAGCCGCAGTTCAAGGGCGCGCGTCACCTCGAGCGTATTGGCGCCGAACTGCGTCGAGGTCTCGATGAGGATCCCCGGCTTGCCCGCGATCAAGGCATCGCCGAAGCGCGGCTCCGCGCCTTCGCGTAAGGCCGCGACATCCTCGAGGCGCACCGGCAAGCCCTTGCGCGTTCCCACCACGGCTTGCCCCAGTGCGTCGAGGGTGGCGCCGGGCGCCTGCGCCTGGATCACGATGCGCTGCATGGGCGTTTCCAGATAGCCCCCGCCGATCAAGGAGGTGGCGCGCTTGGCGGTGGCCAGAACATCGTCGAGACTCAAGTCCGCCGCCGCCAGTTTTGCCGGATCGATCTCGATCTGCCGCTCGCGCACTTCGCCGCCGAAAATTTGCGCCTGCGCCACGCCGGGCACGGCGAGGATCTGCGGCTTGACGATCCACTGCACCACATCGCGCAGCTCCACCGGCGAGAGCCGGTCGCTGGTAAAACCGAAATGCACCAGGTATTCCATCGAGGAACTCAAGGGCGAGAGCAGCGGAGCGCCCACGCCCGTCGGCAGCAAGCCGGCGAATTCGGCCAATCGTTCGGTCACGACTTGACGCTGGCGGTAGGGGTCGCCGCCGCGATCGAACACCACTTGAATGGCCGACAGGCCCTGGCTCGATGTCGACCGCAGCGTCTTGACGTTCTCGGTGCCGGCCAACAACCCTTCCAAGGGGCGTGTGACCAGCGCTTCGACCTGGGTCGCGTCGAGACCGGGGGCTTCGGTCTGCACCAGGACATGCGGCGGGGCGAAATCCGGAAACACATCGAAGCGCGCCGACAGCACGGCGGCGAGGCCGAGCGCGGCGATCAGGCAGGCGAGCGCGGTGACAATGCGCGGATTGCGCAGGGACGCGCGGACGATGGCGGCGAGCATGGCGTATCTTCCTAGTCGTCGTCGTCGCCGTCATGCGGCTGGGCGCCCACTCCCTGCAACGACCACAGGACCCCCGCCCCGTGAACCACGATGTCGTCATCGTCATCGACGCCTTCCACCAGCCAACCGTCCCCGTAAGGCAGCAATACTTTTACCCGGATCGGCGTATACAGCGTCTTGCCCGCCGCCGCCTGCTTGGAGGAGCGCTTGTAGACGTAGGCGCCGCTTTCATCGTAGAGCAGCGCGTCGCGCGGCAGCAGCAGCCCCGCGCGGTCGGCGGTCAGCAGAGCGAGCGGCAGGCGCGCGCCGGGGCCGAGGCCGGCAGGTGCGTTCGGCACTTCGATCAGTAAACCGATGCTCTGCAGTTCCGTGGTCTCCCGCAGCATCCCGAGCACGCGCCCGGGAACCTGTATGCCGTCCACGTCCAGCAGGGCCTTGCTCGGCACCGCGCCCAGGGTGTGCCGGCCCGGCAGGTCGGCGCGCAGCAGCAGGCTGCGCCCGCTCGCCGAGGCCTCGATCAGCTTCTGGCGCGCGTCGGCCGGCAGCGCCGCCAGAGGACCCCAGTGCAAGGCGAAGCGCGCCGCGGCGAGCTGCGCCTGCGCCTGCGCTTTCGCTTGATCCGATTGCGCCGCTTCGATCATCTTGACCGAGGCCCCGGCGCCGCCGTCGTGCAGCGCGCGCAGGCGCGCGACTTCCGCCGATGCCGAATGTTCCGCCGCGCCGGCCGCGGCGGAATCGCCCAGGTCGGATATCAGCGCGGTCGCATCCAGCACCAGACCGAGCGCCTCGATGCGCTCCGGCGCCTTCACCGCCACGGCATGCGCCACCACGATCCCCACCGCGCGCTGCTGTTCGGCGTTCAGGCTGGGCTGCGCGCTGTCGTCGGCGAGAGCCAGGGGAGCCGCAGCGCACGCGGCGCCGCAGCCGAGCAGCAGCAGGCGCTGCGCCCAGGCGGTCACGGAACGCCCCCGGACGCGAGCGACGGCAGGGATTTCGCGAGCGCAAGTTCGGGCCCCGACAGCGGCGCGTGCAGCACATCCTCGAGAGTGTTGCGCGAGTCCTGCAATTCGGACCGCATCTGCACGACCTCGAGTTCGGCCCGCGTGGCGACTATTGCCGCGCTCAATTGTTCCTGCAGGTCCGAGGCGCCCAGCTTGAGGCCGAGATCCGCCGATTGTTGTTGACGCCGTGCCGCCTGCAGCTGCCGCTCGGCCGCATCGGTACTCTCGCGGGCGATATGTTCGGCGCGCTCCGCCGCGACGATCTCGCCATAGATGCCGGCCTGCAGCGCCAGCATGCGCTGCCCGGCGAGGTCGCGGCCGGCGCGCGCTTCGGCGATCTCGCCGCGATTGCCGTTGAAGGGCAGCGTGAAGCCGACGTCGAAGGGAAACTTGGCGATGCCGTGGTCCCAGTAGTAGCCGGGCGAGAGCACGAACTGCGGATACTGGCGCGCGATGGACTGCTGCAGCTTGGCTTCGGCGGCCGAATACTCGCCGATCGCAACGCCGAGATCGGCGCGCGACAGGAGCGCCTCTTCGCGCGCGGCGCGCTGCGCCGCTTCCGCCAGTGGCGGTGGTTCGCCCCAGTCAGCCCAAGCGAGACTCATGCCGTCCAAGGCTTGCAGCGGCAGACCCAGGGCCTTGGCGGCCGCGGCCTGAGCGGCATTCACCGACTCGCGCAACTCGGCCTCTTGCTGCTCGATCTGGATCCGCGCTTGCTGGGCGGACACGATCTCCGTGGGCGAATCCTCCCCCGCCGCCACCCTCTGCTTTTCAAGCGCCAGCAACCGATCCTGCGCCGCGGCCAGCTGCGTCAGCAGCGTCAAGCGCCGGCGTCCGCCCTCCCACTCGGACAGCGCCGCCGCCAAGGCGCTGCGCACCGCCCACGCCTCATTCATGAGCTGCAAACGAGCGTTGCCGGTGTCCAATCTGGCGATGTCGCCCTCGAGGCGGCGGCGCTCGGGCGAGCGCAGCAGCCAATTCAGGCTCACGCCGTACAGCCAGGGATGCGGGTCATGCCGCGCATATTCGGATTGCAAGGTGAGGTCGGGATTGGGGATTTGCGCGGCGCTGATTTCGCGCGACAGCGCCGCGGCGACCTGCGATCGCGCCACCGCCAGCTGCGGGTTTTGCGTCAATGCAACCGCCAGCAATTCGGCGCGGTCCCATTCACGCGGCGGCCACACCGCCGCTGCCTGTGGCATCAGCCGGGAAATGTCGTCCCGCAATTGCGCCTGGTCGAGGCGGCGCGCGGCAAACTCATCGGCGCTGTGTTGCGGCGCGAGCGGCGCGGCATGATAGTGAGCGCAGCCGCCGGCGACGATCCCTGCGAGCGACAACCATGCGCCGTAGCGAAATTTGCATTGCACAGCGGGAGTTTTTCTCCATGACGCCAAGGAATCGTTCCTTTTTTTGCGATAATACCCGCACCGGTGCGCAGAGAGAACCCGTGTCTCGGAAATGATGCAGCTGAAATCAACTTGGTTGGTGGCGGGAATTTGCCTGTGCGGCCTGTGTTCGATGCCGCATGCGCAGCCCGCGGCCGCCGGCGCCGAACGCGGCGGCGGAATCTGGAAGGCTGCCGTGCCGCCCAAGGCGATGCAGGGCGAATTCGACAATTTCGATCCTCTTGGAGTCGCCGCGGGAGCGAAAATCAAGGCCGATTGCTCGCTCAATTGGATTAATCCCGACGACGGCAAGCGTTACTGCTTTTCGAGCGGCACCTCGCTGGAGTTCTTTCTCGATCAACCGCAGGCCAATCTCGCGCGGGCGCAGAGCGGTTGGCGGAAAATGACGGCCGGCAAAAAATAGGATCGGCGACGCGGGCGCCGCCGATCCTGACCACCACTGGCTACATGCTGCGTGTTGCCGGTCAGAAGAAAAGTATCCCTCCCAGCGCGATATCGTGCTGTTTGACGGACTCGCCGCCCCAGTCTTCGGCCTTGGTTTCGACGAACTCGCCCACCAGGGTCACGCTCTTGGTGAGGCTGTAGTACACGCCCACCACTCCGGACTCGTTGCGCTTGACCAGGGTATTGCCGGTGGATATTTCATCATCGGCGAGCTTGAGATCGGAGATGCCGTAGCTCAAGCCGATTTTCAGCTTGTCCATTTTGTAGGTGGCCTGCACATAGCCGCCGTCGGACTTGCGCGTGTCGCCCAAGGCCGAGGTCGCCAGATAGTACAAGCCTGTCGTTCCCACGCCCTTGCCGGTGTATCCATAGAGCACGGCTTCGAACCCGGCGACATCCAGCTTGACGCCGCCGTCGACGGCGGTGCCGGAGTAGTCCGTGGCCTTGCCGATCAAATTAGCTGCGGCGACATCGGTGGAATTGAGCTTCAAGTGCTGGGTCACGACATCCACCCACACCTTGCCGGTCAGGCCGTCGCTCTTCGGATCTCCCCAGGCATAGGCGAGACCGGCCTGTATCTGCGGCGAGTTGTGCGAAACGTATCCTGATCCATCCAGAGGATCGAGAGGCTGAAACACGCCGACTGATCCGGTGAAACCGCTGAAATTCGCCGTGGTGTACGTGATCTGCGGTTCCCAGTCGGTGTAGATGTAGCCGATGCCGATGCGGCCGAGGCTGGTATTGCTCGGCGCGGCGTTGGCCGACGCGGTGCCCATTCCGAGCAGCGTCATGTCGTCGAGGATGGCATCCTTGCCGAACAGTCCGATGTCGCGGCCCATTTTCACGGTGCCCCAGCTGGCGTCGCCGAAAGTGAAATACGCCTGGCGTGCATCGATGCCGGGCGACTGCAAAGCCGACGGATTGCCGGTCCCGTTGACAGCGCCGCCGAGGGAACTGTTGATGCCGGGATAGAAACCGATGGTCACGTCGATATCAAAATCAGCTTGGCGTGTGGTCGCGCTGAACACCAACGCCGCCGGCAGCAGGCCGTTGCGCACCGAGGCGGAATTGTCGCCGGCACAGGCCAAACCGCCATTGATGTTTGGACTGGTTGAAGCGTTGTCACAACTGGTCCCCACATAGAAGGCATTCACGTTGCCGGAAAAATCAATCTTCCAATCGCCGGCGGTGACGTCGATTCCGGCGACCGCCCGGGTCATCGGAATCATCCAAATCGCGGCGCTGGCTGCGATCACTAGCTTGATACGCGTATTCATGAAACCCCCTCCATTTCGAGTTCTTTGTCGTGACATCGATGGCTGCAGTCCCTCGCCGCAGCCGGCCGCAGCGTTTCCCGCAGCCGCCAAACGCCGCTAGGCGTCGAGCGAAGCCTGGTTGAATGTCTGCAAGAGGCGTACCAATGGCGCAACGGCGCGAGATCCCACGCCCGCGCCCCCGATCGGCGACGCGCCAACCCCTGCGGCGGGCCGGCGACTTGCGGCGCAGGCGCTCAGTTGTGGCTTTAAAGCAAATGCCGCGGCGACAAACCGCGGCCCGCGGCACAGCAGTGTCACGCCGCAGGATCAAATTTGTCGCACTCTGTGTTGGATTAGATACAGGCGGCCCGGCGCGGCGGCCGCATTTCCGCGGGCCCCGCGGTTTGATCCGTCGGCGCCTGTTGCTTCATTTTTGAAGCACAAACTGTGGCGGATCAGTAACACCAGGCCCCGAGGCTGCCGTGCGGCGTAATTGGCGGTATCGCAAGTAGTTGATCGATCAGCCTTATGTGCGCCCGAGCGTGCGCTGGCACGCTTGCTGCTTATCGATACCAAGAATTGCTCTCGGAATTGTTTCGCAGAGGAGCTCCAAATCAATGAAGACGAGAGCGGCTGTTGCCTGGGAAGCCGATAAACCGTTGCGCATCGAAGAAGTCGATCTTGCCGGGCCCAAGGCGGGCGAGGTGTTGGTGCGCATCGTCGCCACTGGCGTGTGCCACACCGATGCCTTCACCCTATCCGGCGCCGATCCCGAAGGCTTATTTCCGGTGATTCTGGGTCACGAAGGCGGCGGCATCGTGCAGGAAGTCGGCGCAGGCGTCACCAGTGTCAAGGCCGGCGATCACGTGATCCCCCTGTATACCCCCGAATGCGGAACGTGCGAGTTCTGCCTGTCCGGCAGGACCAATCTGTGCCAGAGAATCCGCGTCACCCAGGGCAAGGGCGTGATGCCGGACGGAACCTCGCGATTCTCGTTCAAGGGCAAACCCATCCTGCACTACATGGGCACCAGCACGTTTTCGGAATACACCGTGCTGCCGGAGATTTCGCTGGCCAAGATCAACCCCAAGGCGCCCCTCGACAAGGTGTGCCTGCTCGGCTGCGGCATTACGACCGGCATCGGCGCGGTGTTGAACACTGCAAAAGTAAGGCCCGGCTCGACGGTGGCGGTGTTCGGCCTCGGCGGCATCGGCCTGTCGGTGGTGCAGGGCGCGGTCATGGCCAAGGCGTCGCGCATCCTCGCGATCGATCTGAATCCGAGCAAGTGGACCATGGCCAAGTCGCTGGGCGCGACGGACTATGTCAACCCGAAGGATCACGACAAGCCGGTCCAACAGGTGATCGTCGACATGACCAACGGCGGCGTCGACTATTCATTCGAATGCATCGGCAATGTCCATGTGATGCGCTCGGCCTTGGAGTGTTGTCACAAGGGATGGGGCGAATCGGTTATCATCGGTGTTGCCGGTGCGGGCCAGGAAATTTCCACCCGCCCGTTCCAGTTGGTGACCGGTCGCGTCTGGCGCGGCTCGGCTTTTGGCGGCGTCAAGGGGCGTTCGCAATTGCCGGGCTACGTGGACCGCTACCTTGACGGCGAGATCAAGATCGACGAAATGATCAGCGAAGTGCTGCCATTGGACAAGATCAACGATGCCTTCGAGTTGATGCATGCAGGCAAGGTTATTCGTTCCGTCATCAGATATTAATCGAGAGATGCCGTGGCAACGGCTGTATACGAAAACTAGTGGGAGGAGGAATCATGGCAGTTTCAATTCATCCGTCGGTCGACAACGGCGTCAAGCAAGGATCGAAGGACTTCGCAGGGGGCACCCTGACCTGCAAATGCACGGACCGGCCCGTCAAGGTGTCGATCGGTGCGCAGATCGCGCACAATCATGCCTGCGGCTGCACCAAGTGCTGGAAACCGAAGGGCGCGACCTTCTCGGTGGTGGCGGTGGTCTCCAAGGACAAGGTCAAGATCACGCAGAACGGCGACAAGCTCGCGGTCGTCGATCCTTCCGCGACCATTCAGCGCCACGCATGCAAGGTGTGCGGCGTGCACATGTTCGGCCGCATCGAGAACGGCAAGCATGCGTTTTACGGTCTTGATTTCGTGCACCCGGAGTTGTCGACGGAAAGCGGCTGGGCCGCGCCGGGATTTGCGGCCTTCGTCTCCTCGATCATCGAGTCGGGCGCGGATCCGGCGAACATGGGTGCGGTACGCAGCCGGCTCAAGGAACTGGGCCTGGAGCCGTATGACTGCCTGAATCCGCCGCTGATGGATGCGCTGGCGACGCACGCGGCGAAACTCTCCGGGGTCTTGAAGGCCTGATCACCCTTTAGAAAGCATCGACGCGGCGCTGCCCTAAGCCGGCAGCGCCGCGCCCATGCCGATTCATTGTTCGAGCACGATGTTGTGCTTGTGAATCTTGCGGTACAAGGTGTTGCGGCTGATGCCGAGCGCCTGCGCGGTGCGGCTGATGTTCCAGTGCATCCGCTCCAGTTCGCGCAGCAGAGCTGCGCACTCGGCGTCGCGCAGCGCGGCGGACGGCAGAGTCGCCGCCACAATCGCCTCCACGGCCCCCTCCACGCTCGGCGGCGCGACGGCGCGGGTCTCGGTGTGCAGAGTCTCCTGCGGCAGGTTCGACAGGCGAATGATGCCGTCGCGGCACAGCGCGGACGCGGTGCGCAGGGCATTGCGCAGCTGGCGGATGTTGCCCGGCCAGGAATATTCCAACAATTTTTGAAAGGCGTCTTCCGCGATTTCAATCGATTCCTGTTCGCTGTTCTCCTCCCGCAACAGCGTGCGGATCAAATCCGCCTTGTCCGCACGTTCGCGCAGCAACGGCAAATGCAGGGTGATTCCATTCAAGCGGTAGTACAAATCCTCGCGGAATTCTCCGTCCTGGATCATCTGCCGGATGTCGCGGTGGGTGGCGCTGATCACGTGCAGGGTGACCGGTATGGCCTGATCGCTGCCGAGCGGAACGACCTCGCGCTCCTCGATCACCCGCAGCAAGCGCGTCTGCAGCATCAGCGGCATGTCGCCGATTTCGTCCAGAAACAGGGTGCCGCCGTTGGATTGCAGAATTTTCCCGACCCGACCTTCTTTCACCGCACCCGTGAATGCGCCGCGCGTGTAGCCGAACAGCTCGCTCTCGATCAGGCTCTCGGGAATGGCCGCGCAATTGACGGTCACGAACGCCTTGTCGCACCACAGGCCGCTGTGATGCAAGGCCTTGGCGAAAGCTTCCTTGCCGGTACCGGTCGCGCCCTGCAGCAGGATCGGCACCTGCTTCGCGAATAGCTGGCGGCCGAAGCTCAGGTTCTTGCGCATTTGCGGATCTTCACCCACATGGTGTTGTCCGCGTTCATGCCCCGGTTCGGCTTTATCGGCGGCACGGTTCGGCGCCGTCAATTCCAGGGTGCGCGTGGCCGGCCGCAGCGGCGCCCGCGCGATCGCAAAGAAGCGCCGCCCATGGGCGAGATCCCGCACCGGCCATATGGTGCTGGGTTCGAATTGCGCCCGCCGCTCCAGCGTGGCGAAATCGAATTGAAAGAATCTCTCGATGGACTCGCCCACCAGGGTGCTGCGGGTGGAGCAACCCAGCTGCAGCAGAGCGCTTTCGTTGAGCGCCAATATGTTGCCGGCCCCATCCATCGCCACCAGCGCTTCGTGCAACAGACCGACGAATTCGGGTCTGCTGTGAAAGCGCAAGATCCAGGATTGGCTGAACTCGTTCAGGAAGTTCCAGCGTGAAATCAGATGCGCCGACATGTTGACCAGCGCCATGGTGTGGCGCTGGATCAGGCGGCTGTCGCTCGAATTGGCCGTGGAGGCATCGAGCACCGCGATGATGGAGCCGTGCGGATCGAGAATCGGCGCGCCGGAGCAAGATAAGGACAGGTTGTAGCCGCGGAAATGTTCCTCGCGATGCACGGTCACCGGACAGCCTTCGGCGAGGCAGGTGCCGATGCCGTTGGTGCCCTCGTGACGTTCGTCCCAGAGCGCGCCGAGCGACAAGCCGGCCTTGCGGAATTCGGGCTGCAGCGTCGGATCGGTAATGGTCGTCAGCACCACCCCCTGCGTGTCCGAGAGAATGACGGCGAATCCGGAGCCGGCGATCTGTTCGTAGAGGCTCTCCATCTCCGCGCGCGCGACCGGCAGCAGCTCGCCCATGCGCTGCTGCAATTCCCTGAGCGACTGGGAGCTGAGCACGGTGTTTTGCCGCGGCGCCGCCGGCTCAATGCGGTATTCCCGCAAGCATCGATACCAGGAGCGGGTGACATGCGGTTCGATTCCCGCGGGCTGGAGTCCGTTTTGGACCACATGAATGATGCGCGAGGCATGGCTCGTGGCGAGATTCAGGTTCGTCATGACATCCCCTGCTTTTTCGCTTCCCTGCTCAACCGAGTTTTCCGCCCGTTGCGAAAAACCCACAGTCGACTGCACCCTCGCGAAGGGCCCAGCCACCTCCATTAAGGTTGGCCCCTTTGCGCTGCCCGCGCAATCTGCACTGCAACATTTTACTGCTGGTCAGGCGGAGTTCCAAACTTGTAGGCGGGATCGCCGCTGTACTTGGAGCGCACGAAAGCCAGGATCTTCCACAAATCATCCGAGTTCTTGATGATGGTGCCGAAGGGCGGCATCGGCCCGACGACGTTTTCCCGCCCCTTGCGGGTGTAGCCCTGCTTCTGCAGTTCATCGCTGCCCAGGGTCACCAGCCGAAACAAGGTGTCGTCATCGCCGCCGTAAACCCAGGTGTCGTTGGTGAGCGGAGGACACATGCCGCCGCCGCCGCCGCCGCCGTGGCAACCGCTGCAGGAGTAGCTCGCCAGAAACTTGCCGCCCTCGGCGACGACATCGGCCTGAGTGTCCTTGTAGGGATTCACCAGTTTGCCTTGCGGCGTGTTCTTGACGAGATCCGCCGGCAAAATCTTGGTGTAGTCGACCGGCGCCTGGGGCGCGTCGGCCCACACTCGGCCAAGGCTGCAGAGCACCGCCACACCGGCGGCCAGTACCGCCGCCATTCCCACCATCAGAACTCGTCTTCTCACTGCCTGTCTCCTCTTCGTGACTCGCAAGGATCAACCCGACTTTGCTGCGCCGCCGTGCGCGGCCTCCTCAAGTATTTTGATGACGGCCTCGCTGTTGTTGCCTTGGGCGATGCTGAGCGCGGTGCGGCCATCTTCGCTGCGCGCATTCATATCGGCGCCGGATTTGAGCAGCAGCGCGACGACGTTCGAGCGGTTGCCGGCCGCCGCGATCATCAGCGCCGTGACGCCCCCCGAATTAGCGGCGTTCACTTTGGCGCCGTGTTCGATCAGCGAGCCGGCCAGCTCTTGCGAGCCGGACACCGCCGCCAGCATCAAAGGAGTGTAGCCGCCCTCGGCGACCGGCGCGTTGACGTCGGCGCCGGCCTCCAGCAGCACCTGGGCCGCCTTGATCTTGGCGTTCTGCGAGGCGATGGCCAGTGCGGTCAAGCCGTCGTGATCCGCCGAATCCACTTTCGCGCCGTGGGCGAGCAGCATTTTGACGAACTCCGGCCTATCGCCCCACGCGGCATACATGAGCGGCGTCCAGCCGCTGCGATCCGCCTGATTGGGATTTGCTTTGTGCTCGGTCAGATAGGTGGCCACCGCCATGAATCCGAAGCGCGAGGCATTGACCAGCGGCGGATAACCCTCGCCGTCCACCGCGTCCAGGTGCGCGCCATGGCCCACCAGGTAGCGCACTCGATCGATGTCGTCGGCCACGATGGCATTGTTCAACTCTTCGTCGGGATTCGCCCCTTGCGCAAGCCAGCGCTTGAGATCCGTCATGCGGGCCTGCCGCGCCTTCTGGTCGACGGCCGCCGCTTGCACATCCGGCTTCGGCGGCAGATAGGGTCCATGGGCGGGCAGCTCCCCCGAAATGAAGCACTCATCGCATTTCACCAGCGGCACGCCGTAGTCGGTGAGAATTTTCTGAATCTCGCCCTTGTGTTCACCGATCGCCTGCTCGATGGCCGCCTTGATATCGGGACGGCCGCGCGGCACCGCCAGCGCCATCTCGAATTGCATGGGCACCTTGTCCTCCATCATGTTGACCGGCTGGATGATCAACGGCGCATGCAGCATGGTCTTGTAGTAGCCGGCCATTGGGCCCCACGCCGCGGCAACATCCAGGCCGCCGTCGATGACCTCCTGGACCTGGTAGGAGGGTTGATTGTCCGCCACGATATCGGCGTTGTGGCTCAGGTAGTGAATGACGGTGTTGGAGACGACTTGATGATCGGCCAGCGCTTGGCGAATCGCCGACACCTGAAATACGCCCACCCGCAGTTTCTTGAGTGCGGGATCATCCAGACTCTTGATGTCGATGCCTTTGTCGCTGCGGTAGGCCAGCACGAAGGTGGACCGATACAGGGGAGCGAGCACGATGGCCCCTTCGGTATCCGTCGCCATGTCCATCCACAGATCGCAATTGCCCTCGCTCAAGGTGGTGCGCATCAATCCGCGCTCGATCGAGGGCCGCCAGTAATACTGCACGCCGGTGCCGAGGGCCGCGCCGATGACCTGCGCGATCTTGTTCTCGAACCCCTCCCCCTTTTGGTTGGACAGCGGCATATTGCCCGGGTCGGCGCATACGGTCAGGGACTTGAGGTCGCCGCCCGCGGCGGCGGCGCTTACCGCCAGCAACCCCGCGATGAGGGCCACTCGCGGGTATAGCCCTGTGATCTTGTTGTTCAATGCAGCTCTCCTTCGGGGCGCCCGCTTGGAAGGCCCCGTTCACTATAGGACTTGCGCGGTCACCGAAGGTTGCACCGCCTGTCGCAAAGAAAAGCCCGGTGACTCACGTCACCGGGCATGTTCTTAAAGAAGACCTCGAATCAATGTAGGAGTTAATCGCCCAGCCTGAACGTATACAGGGTGCCGCCCTGCGGAATGTGGCTGAGGTTGGCGGCCTTGGTCATGGCGGTTGCACCAATGGCGCCGAACTTGTCGTTGAGGTCCAGGCCCGCCGTCACCGGCAGTCCGATCCACCCGCCGATGCCCGACCACACCGACACATACTGCTTGCCCTTCACGGAGTACGTGATGGGATTGCCGATGATGCCGGAGCCGAGCTTCTTCTGCCACAGCACCTTGCCGGTCGCCCGATCGACGGCGCGGAAATCGCCGCCCAAGCTGCCGTAGAAGGCCAAGCCTCCGCCGGTCACCAGCGCGCCGCCCCAATTCGGATACGAATCGGGAATTTCCCACTCGGTCTTGCCGGTCACCACATTGAACTTCTTGAACTTGCCGGTGATGCCCGGCTTCTCGGGGTACATGAACACATTGGCAAACACGTATACCGTTCCCTGCGTGGTGTGCGAGCGCGGCTGCGGCTCGAGTTCCATGCACCAGTTGTTCGTGGGTACATAGAAATTCGCCGAATCGTTCGGATCCACCGCGACCGGTTGCTGGTCCTTGCCGCCCATCGCCGACGGACAGGCCTGAGTATTCTCACCCACCTTGAGGGGTGAATGCTCCGCCACCTTGACCGGCCGGCCGGTCTTCATGTCGATCTTCTCGGCCCAGTTCACCGTGACGTACTTGTTGGCGCGCAACAGAGTGCCGTCGGTGCGGTCGAGCACGTAGGCGAACCCATTGCGGTCGAAGTGCACCAGACACTTGCGCATCTTGCCGTCGACCGTGATGTCGACCAGCACGACTTCGTTGATGCCGTCATAGTCCCACTGGTCGAACGGGGTCATCTGATACACCCATTCAGCCTCGCCGGTATCGACGTTGCGGGCGAAAATGCTCATGGACCACTTGTTGTCGAATTTGCCGCTGTTGCAATTGGCCTGCGTCAGAGGCTCGGCGCAGCGGAACTGCGGCGACCACAGACCGGGATTGCCCGTGCCGTAGTACACCAAGTGCAGCGCCGGGTCATAGGCATACCAGCCCCAGGCTGCGCCGCCGCCGCGCTTCCATTCATCGCCCACATAGGTGCTGATGCCCAGATCCTTGCCGGCGGTCCCGTACTCGGGATGCTTCTTGTTGGTGTTGGGAGTCAGACACACGTCCTTGTCGCTGCCCGTGGAATGACATTCCCACACTTTCTTGCCGTCCGCGAGGTTGTAGGCCGTGACCCGGCCGCGCGCCGCGAATTCATCGCCGCCGAAACCGATGATGACCTTGTCATTCGCAATGATCGGCGCCGGAGTGATGGTCTCGCCCTTATCCGGGTGAGCGTGCTTGACGACCCAGATCTCTTTGCCGGTCGCCGCATCCAACGCGATGACATAGCCATCCAGGGTGCCGAACACCAGCTTGCCGTCCGCATACGACATACCGCGGTTGACGGTGTCGCAGCAGGCGCGGGGCACGGCGGACTCATCGCGTCCGCTGGTCTTGGTGTAATTCCACACCTGCATGGGATGATCCGGATCACTGAGATCCAATCCCTGCAGGATATTCGGCCAGCCGCTTTCGATGAACATCATCGGCTTGCCGCCGACACTTTCAATGACCAGCGGTTGACCTTCATGGCCGCGCAAGGTGCCGCTCGACTGCGCCCACACCATGTTCAGGCCTTTGACGTTGCCGGTGTTGATGTCCTTGAGCGAGCTGTAGCGGGTTTGATTCAGATTGCCCGCCGGGGCACCCCATTGATTGGGATCTTGAAATCGCTGGAACTGTTCGGAATCCGAGGCGGCCATCGCGGCACCACAGGTCGTCACAAGCGCTGCGAAGGCATAAAGTATCTTGACCTGACGTTTAGACGTAAGCCATTTCATCTCAATTCTCCTGCTGCGTAGGGTCTTTTCTGCACACAGTCGTTGAGCCTGGGTGCCGTGCGGAATGCGGATAGTTGTTAATCGTTGCTGCCAAAACTCCCTCCTTCGCGATGCTTACCTATTGATTATTGGTCCGGCCGCGATCTCGCCGCGACTAGTCTGATCCCAACGAGATGGTAAGTCAGCGATAGGCACCACCGCCTTGGGCCGCCATGTTGGAATAGCAATGCCTATGCCATCCGTCGCAAATGCGAAAAGAAAAAAGCAGGAGCCTGGAAATCGTTTCAAATCAGTTATTTACAATTTGCCGATACGGTCTTTGGGCGGCGCTCCGGCGCGGACTGTGTCATACGCGTGACAGTGGAGCAGTTGTGATTGCGTCGTTAGTGAGGCGCAACGCCGCATTTAATTTTTCAGGCAGTTTTCGCCGCTGTTGCCGGGATGAAACAAAGGCGCGGCGAACGAGCGCCGCCGGCGCGAGTTAGACTGAACGACATGGGCCACCAGCAAGACACGCGCGCCGGGCAACGCCTGGGCGTGGGATTCATCGGCAGCGGCTTCAATGCGCGCTTTCATATGCAGGCGTTCCGCGGCGTGCGCGACGCGGACGTGCGCGGGGTGTGGAGCCCGAATCCCGAGCACGCCGCCAGCGCGGCCGCGCTGGCGCGCAGTTTGGACATCGGCGAGGCGAAGCCCTTCGCCTCGATCGGCGACCTCATCGCCGACCCAGGCATAGACGCCCTCTGGTTGACCGGTCCGAATCATACGAGGGTCGACAACGTCGAGGAGATCGTCCACGCGCTCGAGTCCGGACGCGGAACCCTGCGCGGCATCGCCTGCGAAAAGCCGCTCGCGCGCACCGTGGCGGAGGCCGCGCACATTGTCCGCCTGGTCAAGCGCGCAGGGCTGGCCCACGGTTACCTCGAGAACCAGGTGTTCGCGCCCCAGGTGCAGGCCGGCCATGCCCTGTTGTGGGCCCGGGGGGCGGCGAGCGCCGGCCGTCCATACCTGGCGCGCGCCGCCGAGGAGCACAGCGGTCCGCACATGCCGTGGTTCTGGCGCGGCGAGCTGCAGGGCGGCGGGGTGCTCAACGACATGATGTGCCATTCGGTTTTGCTGGTTCGGCACCTCTTGACCCGCCCGGGCGCCCCCTTGTCGTCGGTGCGCCCGGTGCGGGTCACGTCGCATATCGCCAGCCTGAAATGGACGCGCCCCCACTATCGGAAGGAACTGAAACGCACCTTCGGCCGGCGCGTCGACTATGGCAAGCATCCGTCGGAAGATTTCGCGAGCATGACGGTCGAATTCGAAACCGATGATGGTCACACCGTGATCGGCGAAGCGTCGACCTCGTGGAGTTTCGTGGGCGCGGGGCTGCGTTTGTCCGCCGAACTTCTGGGGCCCGAGTACTCGATGTCCTGGAACACACTCGACAGCGGACTGAAGCTGTTTTTTTCCCGCGCGGTGCGCGGCAAGGCCGGCGAAGATCTGGTCGAGAAACAGAATGCGGAGACCGGCTTGATGCCGGTCATCGCGAGCGAAGCGGCGGCCTACGGCTATGAGAACGAAGACCGGCACTTCGCGCGCGTGTTTCTCGGCAAGGAGAAACCGCTGCTGACGTTCGATGACGGCCTGGAGGTCGTGAAACTCTTGATGACGGCGTATCAAAGCGCCGAGCGGCGCAAGACACTCGCGTTTCCGCCGCGCGGCCTGGATGGATTCGTTCCCGCGGTGGCGGAGGGCAGATGGAAACCAAAGACCTGACTCGGCGAGAATTCGTGGCGGGCGCCGGCAAGGCCACGCTGGCGATCGCGGCAACCGGTGCGCCGATGATCGTGTCCGGCCGCGCGCTCGGGCGCGGCGCGCGCGCTCCCAGCGACACGGTGAACGTCGCCATCGTCGGTTTCGGCGGCATGGGCAGCCAGAATGCGCTCGCTGTGGCGCAAACCGATCATATCGGCGCCGTCTGCGATGTCGACCTCGCCTTCAGCGAGCGCAACCTCATGCGGCGGCTGACCGACGATCAGGGCAACTCGCGGCCGGAGGGTGAGAAGCTCAAGGAGCAGTTCGGCAAGGCGAAACGCTACAGCGATTTTCGCCACATGCTGGCGCAGGAGAAAAGCATCGATGCCGTGCTGATTGCAACCCCGGATCATCTGCACGCGGTGATCGCCAAGGCTGCCATGGATTTGGGCAAGCACGTCTACGTGCAGAAGCCTCTGGTTGCCACGGTGCACGAGGCCCGGGTGCTGCGCGCGAGCGCACTCGCCCAACCCAAGCTGGTCACTCAAATGGGAAATCAGGGCCACTCCAGCGAAGGCGCCCGCCTCATCAACGAATGGATCGGCGCCGGCATCATCGGCCCCGTGCACGAGGTCCACGTGTGGACCAATCGTCCGGTGGTCTACTGGCCGCAAGGACTGCCGCGCCCGACCGGCGCCGCGCCGTCCGACGCACCCGGCGGTTTTGGCAATCCTTGGACGTTCAATCACGTGCAGGAGGTGCTCGCCGCCGCCATGGGCAGCGGCGGCGCGCCGCCCGAGGGGCTCGACTGGGCCATGTTTCTCGGGCCGATCGCGCAGGATGTTCCCTATCATCCCATCTACCACCCCTTCAACTGGCGCGGCTGGCTTGATTTTGGCTCGGGCGCGCTGGGCGACATGGGCGCTCATCTCATCGATCATCCGTTTTGGGCCTTGGGGCTGACGCATCCCTCGAGCATCGAGGCAACGTCGACTCCCTGGGGCACCTCCGAACGCAAGCCGGTGTCGTATCCCCTGTCCACCTGCGTGCACTATCAATTTCCCGCCCGCGGCGCGCAGCCGCCCGTGAAGCTGTCCTGGTTCGACGGCGGGATCTATCCGCCGCGTCCCGACGTGCTGCCGGATGACGTCGGCCTCAAGAGCGAAGGCGGCGTGATATTCATCGGCGAGAAGGGAATACTCTTGCACGACACCTACGGCGCCAATCCGCGGCTGTACCCGCAAGACCTCGCCCAGGCGGCGGCGGCCGTGCCGCGGAGCATTGCGCGGATTCCCTGGAGTCATGAGCTCAACTGGATCAAGGCGATCCGCGGCGAGGCAAAGGCGAGTTCGCCCCTGGAATATGCGGCGCAGCTCACCGAGACCATGCTGCTCGGCCTGGTCGCCCTGCGCACCGGCCAAGGCCGCAAGATCTTGTACGACGGCGAGACCGGCCGGATCAGCAATATTGCCGACGCCAACCAATACCTGACCCGCGAATATCGCGCCGGATGGGCCATCTGATGATCGCGCGGCTGGGCGCGATGATGTTGCTGCAGTACTTCATCTGGGGATCATGGTTCGTCACCATGGGCACCTACCTCGGCAGGACGCTGCACTTCAGCGATGCGCAAATCGGACTGGCCTACGGGGCAACGGCGCTCGCATCGCTGGCGTCGCCCATTTTCATGGGAATCGTCGCCGATCGCTTCTTCGCCAGTGAAAGGATTCTGGCGGGCTTGCACCTGCTCGGCGCCGGGCTGATGTGGGCCGTGTCGCTGCAAACAACTTTTGCCCTGTTCTATCCGCTGCTCATACTCTACGCGCTGTGCTACATGCCCACGCTGTCGCTCACCAATTCCATTTCCTTTCACCACGTCGCCGATCCGACTCGTTTCCCCTACATCCGCGTGCTCGGCACCATCGGCTGGGTGGCGGCGGGCATCATCGTCGGCAAGGCCTTTCATGCCGACGCCCTGGTGCTGCCCATGCGCATCGCGGCGGGGGCGTCGCTCGCCATGGCGGCCTACTCGCTGTTTCTGCCGCATACGCCGCCGAAGGGCGCGGGCGCGCCGTTTCGGCTGCGCGACGCGTTTGGACTCGACGCGCTGCAAATGCTGAAGCAGCCGGATTTTCGCATCTTCGTCCTCGGTTCCTTCCTGCTGTGCATTCCGCTGCAGTTCTACTACACGTTCGCCAACCCGTTCCTGAATGAAATCAAGATTCCCGAGCCGGCGTTCATCCAGACCTACGGTCAAATGTCCGAAGTGGCGTTCATGCTGCTGCTGCCGTTCGCACTGCGCCGCTTCGGCATCAAGGTCATCATGCTGGCGGGCATGTTGGCTTGGTCGCTGCGCTACCTGGCGTTCGCTCATGGCAACGCCGGACCGGGTATGGCGCTCATTTACGCCGGCATCCTGCTGCACGGCATGTGCTACGACTTTTTTTTCGTCGCCGGACAAATCTATACGGATCAGCGTGCCGGTACGAAGATTCGGGGCGCGGCCCAGGGACTCATCAACACCGTCACCAACGGCTTGGGCTACTTCGTCGGCGCCTTTGTCTCGGGCTGGGTGGCCAATCGCTACGCCGTTGCCGATACCGCGTGCAGCGACGCCGCCGCTGCCGCGCACCAGTGCTCGCAGGTAATCCACGACTGGGCGGCGATCTGGATCGTGCCCGCGACGGCGGCGTTCATCGTGTTCGCGCTCTTCTTCATGGCATTCCGGCAGCGGCAGCGTCGCTAGAGCTCGCGGACCCAGATATTGCGGAAGCTGATGGGCGCGCTGGGATCGTGATGGGACTGCAGTTTGATGGCCGCGCGGTCATATTTGCGGTAGGCGGGCTTGCCGCGGTACAGGGTCTCGCCCCTTAGCGGGAAATGGTTCTGCACCAGCACGCCGTTGTGGAACACGGTGACGAACGCGGATGTCTCCAGCGTTCCGTCGGTATGAAACACCGGCGCAGTCCAGATCACGTCGTAGCTTTGCCAATCCCCTGGTTTGCGCGATGCGTTGACCAACGGCGGGTTCTGTTTATAGATGCTGGCCGCCTGGCCGTTCACGTAGGTCTTGTTCTCCCAGGAGTCGAGAATCTGCACCTCATAGCCTAGATCATCGGGTCCCGTCGAGGCGAGAAACAACCCGCTGTTGCCGCGCCCCTGGCCTTCGCCGGTGACATCGGCCGGAATGCGCCATTCGAGATGCAGTTGATAGTTCTTGAAGAGGCGTTTCGTTTCAATATTGCCGAAGGCCTTGTCGACCACCAGCGCACCCTTCTCCACCCGCCAGCGAGCCGGCGAGTGATCATTGGTCATGACCCATTCATCGAGATTGCGGCCGTCGAACAGGACGATGGCGTCGGACGGAGCCTCGCCGGCAGTCACCCCCGGCAATACCTTGAGCGGAACGGGCTCCCATTGTTCGGTATCTTCGGGCTTGGCGGCGGCGGCCTCGGGGGCGGAGTTGCGGTCCTGGGAATAGGTCCCGCCCGCGGCCAGTGCCGTCAGGCCGCACAGGCAAAGCAGCAGCTTTTTCATGTCCGCATTATTCGCCTTCCTCGCCGCATCGTCCACATGGCGAGCGGTGCTACAGTGCGGACCTATGAACTTTGCATCGCGCAGACGATTCCTTATCGACTCGAGCCGGGTCGGCGCAGCCGCGCTCGCCTCAGCCTGGCTGCCGCATCGCGCGTCGGCGAATCCCCTGGGACGGCCGGTGGGCATCCAACTCTACACCGTGAACCAGCCGATGCAGGCGGATCCCGCAGGAACGCTCAGGCACCTGCGCGACATCGGCTTCGGCGAGGTCGAATCCGCGGGCTTCGGCAGTCTCTCGGCGAAGCAATTTCGGCAATTGTTGGACGACGCAGGGCTGGCCTGCCCCAGTGCGCACCTGACCTTCGACATCGACAATCTGGGCGCCGCCTTCGACGACGCCCACGCCCTGGGAGCACAGTATGCGGCCAGCGGTTCGCTGCGACCGGCAGCGGCCGGGTCAAGACCTCCGATGAGCCTGGATGAGGCCAAACGGATCGCGGAACTTGCCAATCGCATCGGCGAAGCCGCCAGGCGCGCCGGCCTGCAATACGCCTACCACAATCACGACGCCGAATTCGCCGATCAGGGCGCCGGAGTCATCGCCTACGATTGGCTGTTGCGGGAGACCGATCCGGAGCTGGTCAAATTCGAAATCGATTGCGGCTGGATGATCTTCGTCGGCCGCAACCCCATCGACTACTTCAAGAAATATCCTGGACGCTTCCCGATGATTCACGTCAAGGATTTTTTGGCTGCGCAGGATGCGGGTGCCGCGGCGGGCCGCCCGGCGGAGATGCCCGGCGCCGAACTCGGACGCGGCCGGATCGACTACCGGCCGATCTTCGCCGCCGCCAAGAAGGCCGGACTTAAGCACTACTTCGTGGAGCAGGAGGGGCCGTTCTCGCGCATGACTCAGCTACAGGCTGCGCGCGTGGACTATCTATACCTGCACTCCCTCGATTGACGGTGCGGCGGCGCGCGTGCGCGCATGCGATTACAACGCCTTGCGTGTGAGCTTCACTCGTCCGCTCGCATCGCGATCAATGGTGATGTCATAGCGTCGTCCGCGGAACGCAATGTCCTTGAGCGTCATGGATTGCCACTCCGGCGGCAGCACGGGCGCATAGGCCTCGGCAAGGCCTTTCTCTTGAATGCGCAAACCGCTCAGACCATAGAGTAGGTTTTGCAGGAAACCGCCTGACGAGGTGACGAAGTAGCCGGTGTTGTTGTTCGGCGTTTCCGTGCGCACATTGAACGGCGGCTTGATCAGCCCGCTGCTGAAGTTGCTTTGCAGCCATTCGACCGCGGACGCGGTATCGCCAACCGCCGCCGCGGCGATCGATGCCGGCGCCAGACTCATGCCGTGCGGCGTGTGATGGCCTTCCTTCACCGAGATCATGGTGTAGTCGAAGTCGTTGCGGCGGACCTGCGCGCTCATCGGCAAGTCGAGCGACGGATACATCAGCAGCCCCAAGGTGCTTCCCTCCAAGGGCGCGCGCGGTACGCCGGCATCGAAGTCCAGATGCCGCTGTTCGGCTTGCGAGAACGGTATGTACAACTTTGCGGCAACCTCGGCCCAGTGCGGGTCAGGCCGCTCGCCGACGAGAGCCGCCGCCGCGGCGGCCAGTGTCAGCACTTTTTGCGCAGAGACATTGGTGAACGTATCGTTGGGAACATCGTTGTAGCTTTCGGCGACCGACGTGACATGCACGATTTCGTAGCGCCGCTGCGCGGGGTTCCACGTTGCGCGGCTGGCCCAGAAGTCGGCCACGTTGCGTATCACCGGCCAGCCGTAGTGCTTCAGCCAGTCGCGGTCCTGGGTCGCGAGCCAGTACTGCCATTGCGCAATCGCAATATCGGCGTTGACGTGGATTTCGCGCTCGCCGAGCACATAGGCAAAGTGCGGCGTCTGCTCGCTGCCGTTTTCCGGATCGGACTCCCAGGGATACATTGCGCCTTTGAGCGCTCGCGCCGCGGCGCGCGACTGCGCGGCGGGAAGCGTGTGTGCACGGAACATCACCAGCGACTTGGCGCGTTCGGGATGCAGCAGCAACAGGGCCGGAAAGATCCAGGTATCGCTGTCCCAAAACGCATGCCCCGTGTACCCGGTGCTGAGCCCGCACGCTCCCATCGGCCAGCGCGTATCCGGGGTCGAGGTGGCCAGCAGGTAGTAGAGATCCGAATGGACGGCCGTTTGCGCCTGTAAATCGCCGGCGATCTCAATGTCGGATTTCCAGAGCTCGCGCCAGGCGGCGCGGTGCCGCTCGAGCAGTTGATCGAAGCCGGCGCTGCGCGCGTCCATGGCCAATGCCAGATCGGCCCTCGCATCGCCGCCCCAGTCCTCGCGCGAGGCGGCGACGAATTTGGTGAAGGTGTAGGTCGTGTCCTTTTGCAGCCTGATGTTCAGATTCAAGGCGAGGCGATACTGACTCTGGTAGACCGCGATCTCGGCCGGCGGGATACCCTCGGGCAGGCGGATCGCGGCCGCTTCGGCCATCGCCAGGCCCTGTTCGGCGCGTCCGTCGAGCGACAGGGTCAGCTGCTGCGCATCGCCGCTTTGCGCCAGCACGTGGGTGTCGCCGTGATACCAAACCGCGGCGCGGTCGGGGGTGGCCGGCGGAATTGCGACCAGCTGCATATTGTGGGCCGCGACCGCTTCCTGCATTTGGTCGCCGGTCAGCTTGGCGAGCGGCAGCCGCGGTTGATACGGCGCCCACAGATTGAGCGCGAACGACAGCTGCACCGTGCCGTCGAAATCCGGCGTGAGCGAAATTTGCGTCGCGGCCAGATGCGGCGATGCCTGGCTGACGAGAGTAATGACTTTGACCTGGGTGGATCTTCCATGGTCGACGTAGCGGTAGCTGGTGGTGAGCGTGGCATCCTGCATGTTCAAGGTTTGGCGATAGTCCCTGAACAGTGCCGGATTCAGCGGCACCTGATTCATCCAGAAGTGGCCGGCGGCGGACTCGCCGGTGGAGTAGTCGATTTCGCTCCAGCCCGGAATCGCCGCGGGACGCGCGATGTCGTCCTTGGCATAGTCCATGAACGCCACCATGTAGGCGAGATTGCCTTCGGTGCCGCGCGGCGCGGTCATGGTCGAAAAGTAGCCGTTCGCAAGATAGCTTGGAAAGTAATTGCCGAAATCCTCGGCGCCGGCGCTGAGGATGAAGCTGGAATCGGCCGCCCCCCATGCGCGGCCGGCTGCCCATGCCAGTGAGGCTAGTAGAAGAATTGATCGCTGCATACGCGTTCCTCCCTCTTGCAGACCGTCAGCGGAACAATCGCGGCAGAAAATCGTTGAGCGCGCGGCGCCATGTTTGCCATTCGTGCGCGGTTCCGTTCGACTCGACATACACCCGCCGCACCCCCGCTGCCTGCAAGGCCTCGGCGGCCCCGCCGATGCCGGCACGAAAAAACTCCGGCTCCGCGCTCCCCACGCCGAGCCACAGCAGCTTGACGCGGCTGTTGAATGCGGCGGGGTTCGCGAAGGCCGCATCGTACGCCGTTAGTGGGTCGAACCGTTTCTGCGCATGGCTCAAGGGTTGCGGCGAGTCGAGGTCGGGCGCAATAGGGCCGCTGAAGGAGCCGATATAGGCAAACATGTCCAGGTGATGCAGCGCGATGAACAGAGTCTGCATGCCGCCCATCGACAGACCGGCCATCGCGCGATGCCCGCGGTCCGGTAGGGTCCGGTAGGAGGCATCGATGACCGGAATCAAATCCTGCACGATCACGCCCTCGAACACGCTGAAGGCAGCCTTGACGCGCTCGAGCGGAGTGTTTCCGTCGATGCTCACGAGTTCTTGTCCCGGCCTCGCGGCGTAGCCGCGATCCATGACGACAATCATGGGCCGCGCCTTGCGGGCGGCGATTAAATTGTCGAGGATGAATTGCGCCCTGCCCTGCCGCGTCCAGCCGGTTTCGTTCTCCCCCGCACCGTGCTGCAGGAAGAGCACCGGATAACGAGTTCGCGGGTTTTTATCGTAGCCGGGAGGCGTGTAGACGAACGCGCGGCGCCACTCGCCGGTGGTTTTCGACCAATACCATTTTTCGCGCACCTCACCGTGCGGGACCTGGGAGATGGCGTAGTAGTCGGCGCCCGCTTCCGGCACCTCGATGCCGCTGGTTGGCTTGCCGTAGCCGAAGAAGCTGTCGCTCGCAGGATCGCTGACCACGACGCCGTCCAGAACAAACCAGTAGTAATGGAAGCCCGGAACGGCGGGCGGAGTCGTCACGCTCCAGACCCCCTCGGCATCCCGGGTCATGGAATACGGGCCCGCCCCGAGTCCATCGCCGCCGGCCACTTGGACGGCGCGGGCCTCCGGAGCGTTCAACGTAAAGGTGATGCCGAGGTCCGGGTGAATGCGGGTGCCGGCCGCGCCGGGCACGGCTTTACTCAAGGAGAGCAAGAGAAGGGCAATGGTTGCAGCGAGATGTTTCATGAACCGTACCCTGCTGGTGAACCGCGGCTCAGCGCCGCGACTTCGCGAAGGTGTCGAAGGCCACCGCCGCCACGATGATCAAGCCGATCACCACCTGCTGCCAGTAAGAAGAGACATGCATGATGACCAGACCGTTGGTCAATACGCCGATGAGCAGCGCTCCGATAATGGTGCCGCCGACGCCGCCGCGCCCTCCCGAGAGGCTTGCTCCGCCGATGACCACCGAGGCGATGACTCGAAGCTCATAGCCCGCACCGGCGGTCGCTTCGGCGGCGCCGAGCCTCGCGGACTGCAGGAAGCCGGCAAGCCCCGACAGCACGCCGACCACCGCATAGACGCTGGTCACGATGGCCGCAACATTCAGTCCATTCAAGCGGGCGGCCTCGGGATTCCCGCCGACGGCATAGAGGTGGCGGCCGTACCGCGTGTAGCGTTGCACGACATAGCCCGCGGCGGCGACCGCCGCAAACAGAACCACGGGCACGGGAATATGCGCGATCGTGCCGCTGCCCCACCATCGATAGCCGGCGTCGAAGCCGGACAATGGCGCTCCGTCGTGAAGAATGAGCGTGGCGCCCCGCCAGACCGTCATGCCTCCCAGGGTGACGATAAACGGCGGAATGCCGAGCAGGGTGACGGCCCGGCCCTGCAGATATCCCGCGGCGGCACCCACGCAGAGCGCCGTCAGCAGCGCGGCGCTCCAGCTCAGGGAGGCATCGGCGCCGAGCCATTGCGCGACAGACGCCCCGGCCATTCCCGCCAACGCGAGCAACGAGCCCACCGCCAGATCGACGCCGGCGGTCAGAATGACGAAGGTCATGCCGACCGCGATGATGCCGTAGATCGAGCCCTCGGTGAGAATATTGCTGAGGTTTCGCAGCGAGATGAAGCGTTGGTTCTGGCTGGTGAAGAAGGCGATCAGCAGCGCCAGAAACAGCGTCGTGCCGTATTTTCGCAGCCATGCGATTGCATCGATACGCCGCGGCATGCCCGGCCTCACGTCGCGAGATCCATGAGCGCCGTCTCGCTGGCATCCTGCGCCGCGAGGATGCCGCTCACCCTGCCTTCGCGAAACACCGCGATGCGGTCGCTCAGCGCCATGACTTCCGGCAGTTCGGAGGAAATGACGATGACCGCCACGCCGCTCGCGGCCATGTCGCACAGCAGCTGGTGGACCTCCGCCTTGGCTCCGACATCGATGCCGCGGGTCGGCTCATCGACGATCAATAGCTTGGGGTCGAGCGCCATGCAGCGCGCCAGCAGAACTTTTTGCTGGTTGCCGCCCGAGAGCGTTCCGATGTTCACTTGCGGGCCGGCCATCTTGATGCCGAGCGCGCGCCGATAGTGCTCGACCAATTCCCGCTCGCGGCGCTCGTCGACGAAGACCCGCCAGCGCGCGAGCCGTTTGAGACTGGGCAACGTCATATTTTGAGTCACCGATTGTTCGAGGAAACAGCCATGCTGTTTCCGGTCTTCCGGCACCAGCGCCATGCCCGCCTCGAGCGCCTTGGCCGGGGAACCCAAGGGGCGCAGCTCGCGTCCGTTCAAGTAGAAAGCGCCCCGCGCGCACGGGTCGGCGCCGAACAGGATACGCGCGAGTTCAGTGCGGCCGGCGCCCACCAGGCCCGCAAAGCCGAGCACCTCGCCGGCGCGCACCTCGAGCGAAATGCCGTGCAGCGCCGTCGCATGCCGGCCGGAGGGATCGCGATCCGTGGAAATATCCTTGACCGACAACACCGTGCTGCCGACAGCGGCGCCGCGCGCACGCTTCACGAACTCGACCTCGCGTCCGACCATGAGCCGAACCAGATCCTTGACTTGCGTGCCGCCGACGGCGCCGCGCGCGACGAAGCGGCCGTCCCGCAGCACCGTGAAGCTGTCGCAAATCTCCTGCACTTCCCGCAGCCGATGGGTGACGTACACGATGCTGACCCCGCGCTGCTTCAGATGGCGGATGACGCCATGCAGTACCTCGACCTCGCGGCTGCTGAGCGCGGCGGTGGGCTCGTCCATGATGATCAGCTTCGCACTCTGCGTCATGGCGCGCGCAATCTCGACCATCTGTTGCTGCGCAACGCTCAGCCAGCGAACCTCCCCGCGCGGATCGACCTGCAGTCCCAGGCTGCGGAGGACCGCGGCGGCGTCGGCATGCAAACGACGCCAATCGATCAAACCGCGGCGCGTGGGCTCGCGGCCGAGGTATACATTCTCGGCGACCGACAGGAACGGCAGCAGATTGAACTCTTGGTATATGGTCGCCAGGCCCAGCCGCTGACGCGCGAGCGGCGTATCGTCCGGGTCGAGAACCTGCCCATCGAGGAAGCACTCGCCCTGGTCCGCGGCCTGGGCTCCGGAGAGGATCTTCAGCAGGGTCGATTTGCCGGCGCCGTTTTCGCCGAGCAGCGCGTGCACTTCGCCGCGTTCCACCCGCAACTGCACCGCGTCCAGCGCCTTGACTCCCGGAAATTGCTTATGAAGATTGCGGACCTCGAGGACTGGACCCGTCATCGGCGGCTCTAACGCACTTCGCCGAAGCGCTCGGCCTGCCCGATGTTGGCCTTGGTGATCAGGATCGGGGTGATGCTGGCACCGAGAATCGGCGCGTGCGTGCGGATTCTGGCGACCAACTGCTGCAGGGCGGCCTGCGCCTGGCGTGCCGGAGATTGCTCGACGGTGGCCGCCAGGTCGCCGTCGCGCACTCGCGCCAAGGCCTCGGGCGTTGCGTTGAATCCCAGCACTTTGACGCCCGTCATGCCGCTGGTGCGCAGTGCTTCGAGGGCACCCAGCGCCATGTCATCGTCTTCGCACAGAATCACTTGCGGTGTCTGTGTCCCCAACGAAATCAATATGTTCTGAGTGACTGTTAATCCTTGTTCCCGCTGCCAATTCGCAGACTGTTCCGCCACCAGTTGGTACTGCGGCCCCGCCGAACGAAACGCCACTTGGATTCCGCGGGTGCGGTCGATCGCGGAACTCGAGCCGGGCTGGCCTGAGATCAGCACGATGTGCGCGCCGTTCGGAAAATTTTCGATGACCCACTGCGCCAGGCTGCGGCCGCCGGCGAGGTTGTCGGCGCCGACGTGGGGCACGATGACGCTGGTATGGTCCACGCGACGATCGAGAGTCACGATGGGTATGTCGGCCCTGAGCACGCTTTCGACCGCCGGCGCCAGCGCGTTCACATCGGTCGGCGCGAGAATGATGCCCTGCGCGCCGCTCGCAATGGCCGCCTCGACGTCCGCGGTTTGCTTGGCCGAATTCGACTGCCCATCCACGACCGACACCTCCACGCCGAGCCGCGCACCCTCGCGCTCGAGTTCGCGCCGCACGGCGATGAAGAACGGCTCGGACAAATTGTGCAGGCTGGCGACGACCAAGGGTTTGTCGTGAGCGGTGTTGGGGGAGCAACTTGTCAGCCAAGCGATCGACAGCACCGCCATCGACAGCGCGGCGAGGGAGGCAACTCGCTTGATCATCATGTTGATCCTTGCGGCTTGCTCAGCAGCCATGCGTGCTCGGGGTCATTGTGGATGACCCAGGCGCGGCGCGGTCCGGCCATCACGTTGAGATAGTAGAGATCATAGCCATGGGCGGCGCCCACCGGATGATAGCCGCGCGGCACCAGCACCAGATCGCCGTCGTGCACGCACATGGTTTCGTCGATGCCGCGGTCATCTGTATAGACGCGCTGAAACGCGAACCCTTGCGAGGGATTCATTCGATGATAGTAGGTCTCCTCGAGGGCGGTTTCTCCGCCGGGGGTCGCCGTATCGTGCTTGTGCGGCGGGTAGCTCGACCAGTGGCCGCCCGGGGTGATGACCTCGACCACGATGAGGCTGTCGGCGCTGCGATCTTCAGGAAGAACATTGCGCACATAGCGGGTGTTGGTGCCCGTACCGCGCACGGCCTTGGGCATGTCGGCCGGACCGATCGCGCGCGGCCTGCCGCCCGGCTCACCGGGTGCCGAGCACTGGGCGAGTTCCACCGGGTCCCGCGCGGTCACCGTGAACGGCATGCCGGCCGGCGCATACACCGCACCGGGCGATGCGTCATCAAACACGCTGGCGCGGCCGCCTTGCCGCTCGAATCGTTGCGCCCCGACCGTGATATCCGCGATGCCCGTCAATACGACGAGGCAGGTTTCGCGGCCGATGCCGCCGCCGCCGACGGTCTGCCCGGCCGCCAGGCGATTCACCTGGAATCCCACGCGCTGCCAGCCCGCGCTCTGCGGCGTAATCTCGAGCACGCACCCGTCGGCGTCGGGCGGATGAGGCCGTACCAGTAGTTGCTTGGACATCGTTACTCCGCCTCTTTGAATCCCGCTGTCGATGCTTCGCGCCGCAGCGTGGCCAGGCCGAGCTGTGCGTAACGCCGCGGCTCGGCAACGGCCGGATCCTGCTCGGCCTCGACCACGATCCATCCGTCATAGCCGATGTCGGCGAGCGCCCGCATCACCGCCCCGAAGTCGAGGTCGCCGTCTCCCGGCACCGTGAACATGCCCTGCAGCACACCGTGCAGGAAACTGCCGTTCTCGGCCTCGAGCCTGCGAAACACCTTGCCACGGATGTCCTTGCAATGCACATGCGCCACGCGCTGCGGATGCGCGCGGATCAGCGCCACGGCATCCACTCCGGCCAGTGCCGCATGGCCGGTGTCGATGGTCAATCCCACCGACGCTCCGGTGGATTGCAGCAGCCGTTCGATCGTCTCGCTGGATTCAACCACCGTTCCCAGATGGTGGTGGTAGGCGAAGCGCAACCCCGCCGCGGCCACCGCATCGGCGACCTCGGTCAGTTCGGCCCCAAAGCGCGCCCAGTCTGCCCGATCCAGCCGCGGAGTTGCGGACAGCGGGCGCAAACGATCGCCGTGCACCGCATTGCTGGTCTCGGCGTGGATGAACACGCGGCAACCCAGCGCCTTCAGCAGCGCAAGGTGCGGCTGCAGCGCCGCGATCTCCTCGCGTGCGGTGCGGGTCAACAGGCTTGCGCTGTACCAACCGCCCACCAGAGCCAATTCAAATCGGGCAAGCAGCGCGGCCAGCGTCGGCGGGTCGCGTGGAAAACTTCCGCCGAGCTCGATGCCTCCGAACCCTAAGTCGCGGGCGTCGGCGAGCACCTGCTCGAGAGCGGTGCCGGCGCCGAGCTCCGGCATGTCGTCGTTGATCCACGCAATCGGGCTGACGCCGAAGCGAATACTCACGCGCCGTCTCCGTCGGTCCGCTGCTTGAGTCGATCGACATAGGCCGCTCGGGCGGCGCGCACCTCGGCTCGCGGCGAGACTTCCGCCACGGCAACGTCCCACCACGCGCCGCCCGCCTCGGTCGCCGCGGCCGGATCGGTGTCGATGACGATCACGTGGGTCCGATCGGAGGTTTTCGCCCGGCGCAGCGCCTGTTCCAGATCCGCGATGGTGCCGACTTTTTCCGCGATGGCGCCGAGACTAGCCGCGTGAGCGGCGAAATCGATGGGCGGGAGCACCTCATGGTGAGAATCCGCCCACAGCGTATTGAAGGGCGCGCCACCCGCGGCCTTCTGCAAGCGATTGATGCAGGCGAAGCCGCGATTGTCGAGCACGGTAACGATCAGCTTCTGCCCCATCATCACCGAAGTGGCGAGTTCCGAGTTCAACATCAAGTAGCTGCCGTCGCCGAGCATCACATGCACCTCGCGCTGCGGCTGCGCCATCTTCACTCCCAATCCGCCGGCGATTTCGTAGCCCATGCAGGAATAGCCATATTCGACGTGGTAGTCGCCCGCCGACCGGCAGCGCCACAGTTTGTGGAGTTCGCCGGGGAGGCCGCCGGCAGCGCACACCACCACGGAATTTTCACCGGCGCTGCGCCACACGGCCCCGATCACCTGGGCATCCGACGGCAAGGATTTCTCGGCAACGGACGCGAGTGCGGATGTGGCGACGGGCGTGGGTGTGGCGGCGGGCGCGGCCGTTGCCTTCAGCCAGGCAGCGTTCCACTGCGCGGTGGCCGCGGTCATGGTGCTGGCGCCCGCGGGCGCCCGCCAGCGCGGCAGGCGCTCACGCAGCAGTCCGAGTACCGCACCGGCATCCCCCACCACCGGCACCGCGCCGTGTTTCGCCGCGTCGTAGGCGGCGACATTGACTTGCACCAGCCGGCGCCCCGGCGCTCGAAACAACGCGCGCGACCCGGTGGTGAAATCCTGCAGCCGGGTGCCGATGCCCACCACCAGATCGGCCGCGGCCGCCGCGGCGTTGGCCGCGCTCGATCCGGTCACGCCGATGCTGCCGAGATTGCAGGGATGATTCCAGGTGAGCGCTCCCTTGCCGCCCTGGGTCTCGGCGATAGGAATGTCGGCGGATTCGGCGAAAGCGGCCAGTGCCGCCTCGGCGCCGCTGTAGAGGACACCGCCGCCGCAAATCAGCAACGGGGAGCGCGCGGCTTGCAGCAAGCGCACCAACTCGTCCACTTCACGCGGGTCGGGAGGCTGCGCCCGAATGGTCCATACCCGCCTCTGAAAAAACGTCTCCGGACAATCGAACGCCTCGGCTTGCGTGTCCTGGCACAAGGCCAGGGTGACGGGTCCCGTGGAGGCCGGATCGAGCAGCGTCGCCATGGCGCGGGGAAGCGCGTCGAGAATCTGTTCGGGCCGCAGGATGCGATCGAAATAACGGGACACCGGCCGGAAGCAGTCGTTGGCTGACAGCGTGCCGTCCGTAAAATCTTCGATTTGCTGCAGCACCGGATCGGGACGGCGGGCCGCGAAGACATCGCCGGGCAGAAATAGAACCGGGAGGCGGTTGATATGGGCAAGCGCGGCCGCCGTGACCATGTTGGTGGCGCCGGGTCCGATGGAACTGGTGCAGATCATGGCGCGGCGCCGCCGCATCTGCTTGGCGTACGCGATCGCGGCGTGGGCCATGCCCTGCTCGCTATGCGCCCGATAGGTGGGAAGCACGTCGCGCGCGGCGTGCAGGGCTTCGCCGAGTCCCGCGACGTTGCCGTGCCCGAAGATCGCCCATACTCCCGCGAAATAGCGCGCCTCCCCGCCCCGATCAGCCACGTACTGATTGGCCAGGTAGCGCACGACGGCCTGCGCCGCGGTCATTTTGACGGTGTTCACGCCGCCGCCTGCGCACGCGCGCGCCGCCATGCGCTCACCAGCGCGGCCAGCTTCTCGGCCATGGCGTTCACCGCCGCATCATCGTCCATCAACCCACGAAACCAATCGCGCGCGGTCTCCGCGAAGAGGGTGCGCCCCACGGCGAATCCCTTGACGATGTTGCACGAGGCCGCGGCGGCAAAGGAACCGGCCAGTTCGTCCGGCGGTGCCGCCGAACCCAGCAATACCACGCCGCGGCAGTACGGATCACCGCGCGCGATGGCGCTGTCGATGTGCTGCCAGGCCGCGCGGCTCGCGCTCGGCTCGAGCTTCCACCAGTCCGGACGCACTCCGGTCTGATAAATGCTGGAGATCGCGCGCGCGACGGTGTGTGCATCGGCCGGCATGCCGGCGGGAAGGATGATCTCGACCAGCAGCTCATGCCGGGTCTTGCGGCAGGCGTCGAACAGGCGCTCGAGCTGCCGGTCCTGTCTGCCGCGCAGCTCGGCCGCGTCATCGGGATGGTAGTGGAGCAGGCACTTCACGACCTGATGCAGCGGCCAGGTGGCGAGCTCGGTCGCGACGTCGGCGGAGCTTTCAAACTCGAGCGGGCGCGAGCCCGGCAGTTCGATGGGGCGCCCCACCCAGTAGGGATGATCGGCGCTGCGGGCCAGCGCCTCGAATCCGTGGCGCCCGTCGAGCAGCACGCCGAACCGAGAATCGCCCTGCGCGACGCAGTCGAGGGCGCGCAGCCCCAGCATCTTGAACCGCGAGATCCGCGCGCCGTCGGCGCCGGTCTCGGCGGCAAGCTGCTCGAATTGGCTGCGATGATCGATCGCCAGGACCAGCAATTCTTGGTAGCGCCGGGCGCGAGTGGTGGCCCAGTGCGCGTGCTCGAGCTCGGCATCCTCGCGCAGACGAAACTTGCGCGGCTGTGCCGCGAAGAACAGCTGCAATTCCGCCCACGTCGGCATGGCCGGCGCGCAGCCATGCCGCGAGACCACGATGGCGCCGCAGGCATTGCCGAGCCGGCAGCACTGTTCGAGCGGCTCATGGCGCAGCCAGCCGCGCAAAAATCCTCCCATGAAGGCATCCCCGGCTCCGAGAACGTTGTACACCTCGACCCCAAAGCCCGCGGCGCTGACCCCGTCGTCGAGGTGGTCCGGCACGCGCTCCGGAAATACCACGCAACCCTGCGCACCCCGCTTGCAGACCAGGGTGGCGGACGTGCGGCCGCGAATGATCTTGAGTGCGGCCAGGGTGTCTTCGGCGCCGCCCAGAATGCGGATTTCCTCTTCCGTACCCACCACCAGATCGCACAGCGGCAGCACATCTTGCAGCCGCTGCGTGACGCCGGCGTGCGCCACATAGCGGCTCTCGCCGAGATCTTTGGCCGCCAACCCCCACAGCACCGGCCGGTAGTCGATGTCGAATATCACCCGGCCGCCGGCGGCCTTGACGATTCTCGCCGCCCTCACACTCGCGGCAAAGACACCGGGAGTCGAGAGGTGCGTGCCGTTGATGAGCACGGCGCGCGCCGCGCCGAGCCACGCGTGATCGAGATCCGGCTCGCACAACGCCATGTCGGCGCAGTTCTCCCGGTAGAAGATCAGCGGGAAGGTCTCGCGATCGCGGATGCCGAGAATCACCAGAGCAGTCAGCCGCTCTGCGTCGGCGAGTACGCCGCGCACGTCGACGCCTTCCCGGACGAGCTGCTCGCGGATGAAGCGTCCCATGTGATCGGCGCCGACGCGCGTCAACAGGCCGGTCTTCAATCCCAGCCGGGCGCCGGCCACGGCCGTATTGGTCGGGCTGCCGCCGATGTATTTCGCGAACGAGCCCATGTCTTCCAGGCGTCCGCCGATCTGCTCGCCGTACAGGTCGACGCTCGATCGTCCGATGGCGATGAAATCCAGAGCCGCGTGTGCTCCACTCACGATGTCACTCACTGCCGCGACCATGGAACAACTATAATCTCATTCGACCATACGGAGCGTTCAATGTTCAACGTCGCATTGTTCGGTGCCGGGCGCATCGGCGAGATCCACGCCGGCAATGCGGCCGCGCATGCCGACCTGCATCTCAAGTATGTGGTGGATCCCAACCGCGCCGCCGCCGATGCGCTGGCAAAAAGGACCGGCGCCGCCGTGGTGGACTTGGACGCCGCGCTCGGAGATGCCTCCGTGTCGGGAGTCATCATCGCCAGCTCGACCAACGCGCATCTCGAGCAGGTGCTTGCCGCCGCGGCGACGGGCAAGGCGATCTTTTGCGAGAAGCCGCTCGATCTCGATCTCGAGCGCGCGCGCCGGGCAGCGCCGCAGCTCGAGAAGGCCGTGCTGCTGATGGGCTTCAACCGCCGCTTCGACCCGCATTTTCAGGCGCTGAAGGCCCGCCTCGATGCGGGGGCGATCGGACGGCTCGAGAGCCTCACTATCATCAGCCATGATCCGGCGCCGCCGCCCATCGAGTACGTCCGCGTCTCCGGCGGGCTGTTCAAGGACATGGCCATTCATGACTTCGATATGGCCCGCTGGCTCATGGCTGAGGATCCCGAGGAGGTGTTCGCCAGCGCGAGCTGCCTGATCGACCCCGCCATCGCGGCCGCCGGCGATGTGGACACGGCGAAAACCATTCTGCGCAGCCCGACAGGAAAACTATGCGTCATCAGCAACAGCCGCCGTTCGGCCTATGGCTATGACCAGCGCATTGAAGTGTTCGGCGCGGCCGGTTCGCTGCGCGCCGACAATGTCTACGAGAGTACGGTGTCCACCTGGAGCGACCGCGGCGGCGCCGGCGATTCGCTGCAGAACTTTTTCCTCGACCGGTACGCCCAGGCCTATCGGCGCGAGATGGCGCATTTTGCCGCGATCCTGCGCCAGGAAACCGCGCCCGCCGTCGGCTACCGGGACGCCGTGGCGGCGCTTGCCTTGGCCGAAGCCGCCGGGCTTTCCGCACGCCTGAACAAACCCGTGCGCCCGATCGAGGAGACAGGCTCCTAGGCGCAACCCGATCTTAGTGGATGGATGGCGGGCGCCATACGGATGCCCACACCGAGGGCTTGGGTCCCATGACAAAATCCAGCCTGCCGCCGGCTTCGATCTGCGCATAGGTGATCACGGGGATATCCAGCGTCTTGCCGTTGAGCGCCGCCGATTGGATGTAGACATTGCGCGCGCTGTTGTTCTGCGCCGAAATCGCAAACGTCTTGCCGTTGGGCAGCCGCAGCGCGATCCGGGTGAACAGCGGGCTGCCGATCAGATACTCGGCGGAAGCCGGGTTGAGCGGATAGAAGCCTAGAGCCGCGAACACATACCACGCGGACATTTGCCCGCAGTCCTCGTTGCCGAGCACGCCGTTCGGCGTATTGGAATAGGCGGTGCGGGCGATTTCCCGCACGCGCGACTGTGTCTTCCAGGGCTGTCCGGTGTAATCGTACAGATAACCGTAGTGATGGCTGGGCTCGTTGTCGTGGCGGTTATGGCCGCCGTTGAAGTGCTCATCCAGCTTGGCGGCAGCGGCTTGCGGGCCGCCCAACAATTGCACCACGCCCGGCACGTCGTGCAGCGCGGCGAACAGATACACCCACTGATCACCTTCGGTCCAGCCCTCTTCCGGCGGCGCCCAGCTGCCGTCGGAGTTTCTCGCCTGCATGAAGCCGCGGGCGGGATTGAACAGTTTCTGGTAGCTCGTCGACCGCCGCATAAAAAACGCGTAGTCGTCCGGCTTACCGGCGGCCCTGGCCACCTGCGCCACGGCATAGTCGTCGTAGGCCTCCTCCATGGTGCTGGACGCCGACTCCGATACTTTGTCAGCCGGTATGAACCCCAGCGTCTTTGCATACGTGAGGCCGGCGCGCGCCTCATAGGGCGTGTACGGTTCGCGGTCGAACCAGCGGCGGGTGGTGTCGCCGTCAGGCGGCGTCATCGCATCCTTGTACACGGCGTCATAGGCCAAATGGTAGTCGAATCCCTTGAACCCTTTGGCGATCGCTTCGGCGACCATTGAATCCGCGTGGGTGCCGATCATGATGTTGGTGTAGGAAGGGTTGGGCCATTTCGGCATCCAGCCGCCTTCGACGTAGTCCTGCAGCAACGCCTGCACCATGCCGTCGATCCGCTCCGGCGCGAACAACGTCAGCAAACTGTTTTCGGCGCGAAAAGTGTCCCAAATTGAATAGGCGGTGTACGCGGTGCCGTCGTGCACCTGATCGTCGAAGGCGCTGTAGTAGCGGCCATGCTCGGAGAACAGCTTCGGATAGAGCAGTGCGTGATACAGGCCCGAATAGAAGATGCGGCGTTCATCGTCGCCGGCGCCGTCGATGGACGCCATGCCGAGTTTCTGATTCCAGGTGGCTTCGAGCGCGCCGCGCAGGCTCTCAAAATTCCAATCGGGCATTTCTGCCTCCAGATTGGCGCGCGCCTGGTCGATGCTGATGAACGACGTGCCGACCTTGGCGTCGACCACCTCGGCACGGCGGGTGTCGAAGGAGACGAAGGCGCCCACGTTGACGCCCTTCACCTCGTCTTTTCCCGGCCACATCAGCACGCCTTCATAGACCGTCCGCGCCGCCAACGGCTGCTTGAAGCGAACGACGAAATACCCCTTGAAGTTCGCCAATTTGAGCGGGCCCAAATTCGCGTCCATGCGGTCGGGGTTGTAGCCGACGACTTCGTTCTTGTCGGCGTCGATTTTGACGAAGCCTTCGATGCCGGGCCGCGTCGCCTCGATGAGCACACTGCCCTGCGAGCCCTTGGGGAAGGTGAAACGCAGGTAGCCCGCATGATCGGTGGCCGTCATTTCCGCCCGAATGCGCTGCGCCGGCTCCGCGCCCATGCTCACCGAATAATAGTAAGGAGTACTGACTTCATCCCGGTGGCTGAACTTGAGCCGGCGCGCTTCGGGCGCATAGTTGATGGAGCCCAATTCCGGCATCAGCGTGACATAGCCGTAATCGCCCATCCAGATTGCCGGTTGATGCGTGCCGATGAAGCCCTGGATGTAGGTATCTTCGTAGGCGTACGAGCTCACGCTGATCCGATTTTGCCGCGTTTGCGCGGTCCAGTTCGTCATTCCGAACGGCGTGGTGACGAAGGGCATGGTGCCGCCATAGTCCACGCCGCCGCCGCCCGTGCCGATGAAGGTGTTGACCCACGCCACCGGCGGCGTCGCGTTCGCGCCGGCGCTGATGCCTGACGCTCCCGTGCCGACCAATACCGCGCAGGCCCCGCACAACAGGCGGATGCAACAATGGGAGCGGCGGTGCCTCGTGCTGGTTGCCATGATGTTCATCCTGAGCCGTGTCTCGTACTGTATACCCCATGGATAGTATCCACCGTCGGCGGTTCGCCTGCTGCTCCCTGAGCTGCTCGCTCGCGCTCGTCGCCGGCGCCGGCGCCGGCGTGATGCAGGCGGCGCGGGCGGATGACTCGAGAATTCTGACGGGCGAGCTCGCGACTGCCGATACCTCCATTGCGGTCGAGGCCGGCGAGCATGCGCCGCGGCTGCGCACGCTCCGGGCTCGCGGCGTCAGGGATTGGGACAATCGCGCCGACGAAACGCTGCCCGCACAGGTGGAGGTTCAGGGCGTGGCGCGGCCCCTTCAGTGGCATCTTGATCGCTCGGCCAGCCGCGCCGATGCGACCCAGATTCAATGGGTGTACGTCACGGACGCGCCGCGCCTGAGGCTGACGTGGCGCTGGCGCGCACGCGCCGGGCACGGTCCGCTCGAACACCGCGTGTTGATTGAAAATCTCAGCGGCGAAGCGCTGTGGTTGCCGCTGCAGCCCAGCCTGCGTTTCGATTGGCAGGTCGACGCGAAAGCCCAGCTGCAGCGATTCTGGGTGGAAAAAGGCGCCGACATACCGTCGGCGCAGGGCACGCATCTCGACGCAGTGCGCGACGGCGATACCTGGGCCGGCAGGTCCGGCACCTACGCCCGTCCCATTCCCGGCCAGCCGCGGGAGATGATTCCTTACTTGCTGGTCGATGAGCCCGGCGGCGGCCGGCCAGGCTGGTATCTCGGCATTGAATTCAGCGGACCCACGCGCATCACCCTGCAACGCAGCGGCGCGTCCCTGCACGGCGACGCGGGTCTTGATCCGCTGCCGGGTCCTTACCGCAGCCGCCTACCGCCGGGCGGCGCCTTCGAAACACCGGCCGTCTTCATCGGCACCTTCGGCGGCGGAGCGGACGGCGGCGGGCCGGACGGCGCCGGCAATATCCTGCGGCGCTGGGTGCGAGCCGTGCTCAACAATCCGCACACGCTGCGCGATCCGTCCTATCCGCTCATGGTCAACAATAGCTGGGGCAGCGGCATGGCCGTGAACGAAGATCTGGCTCAGCGCATGATCGAGGAATCGGCGCAGCTCGGGCTGGAGATGTTTCATCTGGATGCGGGTTGGTTTCGCGGCGTCGGTGATTGGCAGGCGGATCCGGCGAAGTTCCCGCACGGCATCGCGAGCGTCGCCGATTTTGCCCACGGGCACGGCCTCAAGTTCGGTCTGTGGATCGACTGGACCCAGGCCGGCACTTCCCATGAGCCGGGCGCGCTCGCCGTCGATGATCCCAGGGTGCGAGACTGGCTGATCGCCGACCCGCCCGCAGGCTGGAAGCACACCGAACCCTTCAAGGGGATCACCATCGACTTGGGCGTGCCGGCCGCCCAAGCGTGGGCGGCAAATGAACTCGAACGCATCGTCACCGACTATCACCTCGACATGCTCGAACATGATGGCTACCTGGTGGCCGAAGGCAGCACGCGCGGCGATCATCCTGCCGCGGCGCCGGACCCCGCCACGGTGCGGGTGTATGAAGATTCAGGTTTCCTCATGGTCGATGGCTCGAATCGGACCGACGTCGGCTATCACGCCACCCGCGCCTACTACGACATTTACCGGCAGCTGCGTGCCCGTCATCCGCGGCTGCTGCTCGAAGTGTGCAACGACGGCGGCCGCATGGTGGATTTTGGCAGCGCCGCGCACGGCGATTATTTTTCCATGACCGATACCTATGATCCGCTCGCCAACCGGCGCGCGTTTCACGACGCGAGTTTCGTGCTGCCGCCGGCCATGCTGGAAAGTTACGTGCGAGACTGGCCGGCGCCGCGCATCGAGAATTTTCGCTACATGCTGCGAAGCGGCATGCTCGGTTGGTTCTCCTTGATGCTGGACACCAGCCGCTTAAGTGAGCAGCAGCGCGCCGAGGCGCGAGTGCAGTTCGCGCTGTACAAATCGGCACTGCGGCCGTTGATTCGCGCGGCCGATCTCTATCACGTCGCGCCGCGCCCCGACGGTGTGCACTGGGACGGCATCGAATACTATTCGCCGACGCGGCGGCGCGGCGTGCTGTATGCATTCCGCGGCACCATCGCCGGTGAACCGATGCATCGATTTCGCTTGCTGGGCCTCAAAGCGGGGAGCCGCTACCGGCTGACATTCCAGGATCAGAGCAGCGCCGGCGGCAAGGTGCTCGCCGGCCGTGCCCTGATGCAGGAAGGCGTGGCAGTCGCCCTCCCCTTGCCGTTATCCTCCGAACTGATTTTTGTCGAGGAAGTACCCGGACAATGAACTTGCACTCAGTCCTGCGCCGCTTGGCCGTGCCCTTCGGTGCCGGCGTGCTGGCGATGATGCCGCTGTGCGGGCTGGGCGATACCGCCGCCGCGCCACGCCTGTCCTTCGATGTCGCCGAAGGTCTGAATCTCAACAGTTTCTTGCGCGAAGGGCCGGTCGCCGCGCATCTGCTGCTGCGCTCCGGATCCGATCCGCGAATTCTGGTGGCGTTCCCAGCCGGCAACAGCGGTGTCGGTCTGTGGTTCTCGCGCGGCGCGCAGCCCGTGGCCTGGACATTGCTCGGGCGGCCCCAGCCGCTCATCGTCAAGGACGACAAGGGACGTTCCTTGTACGGCATGACCGTCGAGGCCGCCGCGACCGGTGCCGCGGACTTAAGTATGAAGCAGGCGGTGCTATCCAGTGTCCGTGTGCTGCGGGACTATCAAGGCCTGGGCACTGTTCCGGCGGAAGTGGCCACGCAGCCCGTCGTTGAACACTCGACCATCACCTGGGCGCGCGATCGACTCGACGGCGCAGCGGGCTATCGCCTCAGCCTCGAGGTCACTGAAGGCACGCTGCAGGGCGATCGCCTGATCGCCGCGAGCAGCGGCAGGATCGGACTCAAGATCATCGCCGCGAGCGGCGAGACGCCCTTGACTCCGCTGCCGGAGGCGCAGCTGCTCAACGCCGACGCCCAAGAGGACGCCGCGGCCCGCAAGGCGCTGACATTCCTTAGTTACCGCGAGAAATTTCTCGCCGGCTCCTGGCGCTTCAATACCTATTTCGGTCGCGACACCCTGATGTCGGTGCGCCTGCTGATGCCCGCACTCACGCCCGCTGCGGTGGAGGCCGGACTCGGCGCCGTGCTGACCCGGCTGTCAGCGCAAGGCGAAGTGGCGCATGAGGAAGATATCGGTGAGTTCGCGGTTCTCGATCATCGACGTGCCGGCGGGCCCCCGTCGGACGCTCCGGTGTTCGACTACAAAATGATCGACGGCAGCTTCATGCTGGCGCCCGTGGCCGCGGAATGGCTGCTGAACGATGCACGCAACCGATCCCGGTCGGCGGCCTTCCTGGCGCGCATGGATGGCCGCATGGGCGAGACGCCGCGCACCTTCGGCGCCGATCTGACGCGCAACTTGCGGTTCGTGCTGCAGGCGGCGGCGCCCTTTGCGAAGGAGCCGCGCGCGGCGAATCTGATTGCGCTCAAGCCGGGATTGTCCGTGGGTCAATGGCGGGACAGCAACGACGGCCTCGCGGGCGGGCGTTTCGCCTATGACGTCAACGCCGTGTTCGTGCCGGCGGCGCTCGACGCGGCCGGCCGCTTTTTTGCCAGCGGCCTGCTCGCGCCCTATCTTGATCCTGCCGACCGGGCGCAATTCGCGCGCGCGCGCAACATGGCGATGCTCTGGCGCGCCAAGGCGGCACCGCTGTTCGACGTCAGCATCTCGAATGCCGAGGCGCGCCGCGACATCAGCCGTTACGCCGCCGCCCTCAAGGTGTCAGACGACGCCGCGCTGCGCTCCGTGGGTGGCGCACCGTTGCGCTTCCACGCCCTGTCGCTCGGCGCCGATTCCCATGCCATCCCGGTGATCCATTCCGACGAAGGCTTCGAGCTGCTGTTGGGTCAACCGACACCGGCCGCCCTGGTCCGAGCGGTGACGGCGCTGATGCGGCCGTTCCCCGCCGGACTGCTGACCGATGCCGGCATGGTGGTGGCGAACCCCGTGTTTGCCGATGCTCTCATCCAGTCCAAGCTCACGAAAAACGCCTACCACGGCAGCGTGATCTGGTCCTGGCAGCAAGCGGTGCTGGCCGCGGGGCTCGAGCGACAGTTACAGCGCCACGATTTGCCGCAGCCGTTGCGCAAGCTGCTGCTGACGGCCCAGAGCCGGCTCTGGGCCGCCATTGGCAATGCCCAGACCATGCGCAATTCGGAGCTCTGGTCCTGGAGTTTTGCGGAGGGCCAATTACACATTGCGCCCTTCGGTGCCGACGCAGCCGATGCCGACGAATCCAACGCGGCGCAACTATGGAGCACGGTGTACTTGGCCATTCCCGACCCGCAATCGCAGCGCGCCAAACGACGCTAGCAGCGTCGCCGCGAACGCAATTTTTCTGTTGTGCAATTACTACAAAACTTGATATTGAGCATTTTTCCGCCTACAGTTGATCGGCATTGAAGCGCCGGCAGGAATATGCCGGAGATTGATCCGACTGATGCCATTAGAAGCTGCTCGAAGCCGCCCCACGCATCCGTCTTGATGGGGTCGTAAGCATCGAGCGCGCACTCGCCCGCTGCAGACGACGGCAACGCGAAAAGAGGGGCGGAACATGGATTTTTGCGGAAAACAATCCATCGCTGCACGGTGTCAACCCCTTGAAAAAGAACAACTACAGCGCTGTCACATAACCATTGGCGAGCCCACGCTTCGAGAGCACCCGCATCCTTCTGCTGCTGCGCGATCAGCAGCATCCGTCTATTCAAATGATCGTATATCGCACACTGCTAAAACTGGCTTATTCAGGGGAACCATTACATGAGACTAAAAGGCAACAAAAGAACTTGCGCGACTGCGCCTTCGGCGCGGCCGCACGCCCCCACTTCACCGGCGTTCGTGCTCAATGCCCTGGCTGCCGCGGTCGCCGGGATCCTTTGCGCCGGCGCCGCCTACGCAGCCGATGAAACGGCCACCGCTGCGGCTCCCGCCGCCGAGGCTGCCGCCACCGGGCTCGACGAAATCGTCGTCACGGCCTCTGCCCAAGCGGTCAGAAAGTTGGACGCCAGCTACAACATCGTCTCGTTGTCCCGCGACGATATTAAAATGGCGAACCCCTCGAGTGCGGCCGAAATATATAAACTCTCGCCTGGGGTTTGGCCGGAATCATCCGGCGGACAAACCGGCGTCAATATCGACGTGGTCGGCTTTCCCAACGGCGGCGGCGACTCCCCGTATTTCACGACCATGATCCAGGGGTCGCCCCTCTACGGCTCCCCCTACTTGTCGTTCATGGATAACAGCTCCCTGGTGCGCTTCGACGACACCGTCGAGCGCGTTGAAATTGTCCAGGGCGGAACCGGCGCAATTTTTGGTCCGGGGCAGCCGGGTGCTACGGCGAACTTCATTCTGAGGACGGGCTCGGAGAAAACCACAGGCTCGGTCAGCGTCACTTGGGGAAATGAGGGCTCGGAACGGGTGGATGCGTTCTTGAGCGGCAAGATCCTCGACGGATGGTACGCCAGCATCGGCGGCTTTTACCGCGTATCCGACGGTGTGCGTGATCCGCAATATCCGTCCGACATCGGCGGCCAACTGACGGCCACGTTGAAGCACGATCTGGACGGCGGCTCGATCATGTTTTGGTACCGAATCCTGCAGGATAAGAATCAGTGGTACGCCGATTTTCCCTACGTCGTTACCAATGGCAACGTTTCTGCGTATCCCGGTTTCAATCAGCTCAACTCCACCTGGAACAGCAAGCAGCTGCAGAATTTCCTGATACCGAGCCCAGGCGGCGGGTTTGAAAATGACGATATCAGCGATGGCCGCGGCGCCGCGCTGAACTATTTCGGTTCTGAGCTTAAGTTGAAACTCGGCGGTGGTTGGTCGATCAGCAATAACTTCTTGTTCGACGGCGGCTACGTGAACACACAGGCGCTGGTGAACAACGGCAACCCGCAGTCATTGTCGAGCTTCATTGCGACTGGATTGACAAATCTGCCCTCCACATTGCCCTCGTCCCTGGTCACGGCTCAGTATGCAAACGGCGCAGCAGTCGATCCCAATCAAAGTGTGGTCACCAACCAGGTATGGTTGGTGCGCAAGAAGATCACGAGTGTCAGCGACGAATTCCGCTTGAACGAGGACTTCGGCAACGGCAATACATTGACCCTTGGTGCGTACGTGGCCCATTACACGGACAACGATGCCTGGTCGCTCAGCTCCAACGTGCTGATGGATAACGTGCCGAATGCGAGTCCGATCGTATTGCAGGCCGTCCAAGCTGGAAATATCTATGACGTGACCAGTCCTCAAGGCCTCGTGAACGCCAACGGCGGCTACTACATCCTCGAGCAGGGTCAAGCCACCAATATTGCCGCTTATCTGTCGGACTCATGGAAAATCAATAATTGGTTGCTCGATGCCTCGGCTCGACTCGAGCATCTGGACATGACGCAACAGACGACCAATCAGTCGCCGGTCCAGCTGGGCAGCCAGTACGATTTGTGGGACAACTCCGTCGATTTGCCCAATGGTACGTACTCGCACGCCAGTAAAACCAACACCATGCCGACGTTCTCTGTGGGCGCCAATTACGAGTTCACTGACCATATGAGCGTCTACGTGCGGGTCAATAATGGCGTGCACTTTGCCAACTTCGACGACATCCGTTGCAATACCAACGGGCCTGCGAGCGCGGCTGTGGATCGTGGCTGCTCGAATAACGTGCCCCTGCAAACCATGCGGAATTACGAAGGCGGTTTCAAGATTCAGAATCGCTATACGTATATCGACGCATCGATTTATGACAAGACGTTCAAGGGATTGCTGACTACGCCCGTGAACCTACAAAATCAGCCGATTGGCCCGCCTGAGGTCTACGGCTCGACGGCCAAAGGAGCACGGCTGGTCGGCAGCGTGAATCCGTTTGCGGACTTTGATCTACAACCTCTCAAGGACTTCAAGATCACGGTGAATGCCAACTACATGGATGGACACTATCAGGACTTCCAGGGTTGCTACATTTACACCAGCATCTCTGGGGGAACGGTCTGCGGCACCATCAATGGCCAACCGCTCGCTCGTACACCAAAACTTGGGATCATTGTGACACCCAGCGACATACAGGTTTTCAGCTGGGGCACGTTGACCGAGTCCGTGACTTACGAGCACGTCGGTCAGCACTACCAGGACCAGACGGGCTTGAACCCTCTCGGCACCTATTACGACCTGGGCGCCGCCATCGTTGCTGATATCGGCGACAATTGGGAATTCCGCGTCATGGGCTCCAACCTCACCAATCAATTTGGGTTGACCGAGGGCAATGCCCGATTCGGCGGCAACGCCGTGCAAAACGAAGTGGCTATGGGCCGGTCGATCGTTGGCCGCGAAATCAACATCGGAGCCAAGTATAAGTTCTAAGTATTGGTCGGGAGTTGTCTCCCCTCGCGGCAACGCGAGGGGAGATTTCCTGTCACTTGCCCCCGTCCGGCACGACATCGAACGCCACGGTGAGTCGCGGCTGGTCGCTCTGAAACGGCAGCGTGCCGTGCCAGAAATACGACGGAAACAGCACCAGCTGACCGACTTCGGGACGCACCGACAGCTCGGCCTCTAACGCCGGCGTCGTCATCATCCCCGGCGCGCCAAAGCTTAAGATCCCTTCGCCCGTGCGCCCCGCTCTCATGCGATCGGGCAGCTGAATATAGCAAGCCGAGGAAATCCATCCTCGCGGATGCACGTGGCTGGTGTGATAGCCGTCGCGGTGCAGACGCACCGACCAACTGCCGTTGTATCCTGACGCGCCCCGATTGCGGCGCCGTAGGGCATCGCCGCCTTGGCCGATGTGCTCACGGTAGCGCGCGATCGGTGCGGCAAAGGCGTGAAACAGCGCCTGAATGACGGGATCCTCCTGGCGCGAAAGATCTTGAGTGGTCTCGGTGCCCCGGCGCAACGATTGGTAGAGCAGTCGATGGCCGTGCGGATTGTGCAAGGCGTCCAAGCGCGCGGCGACGTCCGTCAGGAAGCCGGCGAGATCAGGCCACCCGCGAGGCGTTTCGAGGATCTGCGACAGCACCATGCCGTCGTAATCGCAGAGCGTCTCGTAGCGAGGATCGTTCAATAGCCGCAGCGCCGTGGTTTGCATGGCAATGAGATATTGATCGTCGGGAGTCGCCTTCAGCAGCATTGCGCACTCGGCCAACGCCCTGGCTCCATCCCCGACCCCGAGGGTTGCGGCGCACAGTAGTTTGCGCGCGGTCGGGTTGTTGGGCTGCGTTCGCAGCGCCTGCTCGGCGAGTGTGAGGGCGGTGGCGGGTTCAAACTCCAGCGCCGCCAGTCCCGCACGGATGAGCAGCGCCGGGGGAGGCTGGGGCCGCGCGGCGCGTTGGGCCAGGCACGCGTAAGCGCCGCGCGCGTCGCCTGCTCCCTGCAGCAAGGTGGCTTTGGTCGCCCACAGCGCATCGTCATGCGGGTATTGGTCGAGTGCCTGATCCAGCACGCGCGTGGACTCGAGGATATCGCCGCTGCGCATCCAGATGAGCTGCGCCAGGCTGTTGTGCGCCTCGGCGAGGCGCGGCTCCAATCTGACGCAGTCGCGCAGCGCCGCCTCGGCTTGATCGAATCGTTCCAACGTGATGAGGCTGCGAGCATGGGTGTGGTGCAGCGCCGCCGTCGGCCGTGTGCGGGACAGCATCTGACGCACGACGCGCTCACCCTCCTCCGCCTGGTTGGCGGCATTCAAGGCAACCGCCAGCGTATGCGCCGCCACGGCGCTGTCCGGGGCGAGCGTCACGAGTCGACGATAGTGCGCCACCGCTTCGCTTGGGCGACCCAGAGCGGCGTAGGCCGCCACGTGCAGCGCCGACAACTCGGCATCGAGCGTGCCGCCATCGCACCACGGTGTCGCAACATCGAGTGCCGCCGCCGGCTGGCCCGCGTCCAAGTAGTGGCGAACCAATAGCAGTGCGGCGCGGGGATAGGCAGGGGTGCCGCGGATTGCACGTTGCAACAAGGGCACGGCCTCGGCGCTGCGGCCCGCGGCCAGGAATAACTCCGCCAGCGTGGTCAAGGTGGGCGCCCATTGGGGCTCGAGGTCCAGCGCACGCCGCAGCAGCGACTCGGCTTGAGCGAGATCGCCCAGGACTTGTTTGGTGCCGGCAAACAGCCGCAGGCCTTCCACGTAATCCGGATTGGCCGTCACCAAGGACTCTAATTGCGCGTGCGCTGCGCGGTACTGACCCGATTGCAGCAGGCCGCTGATGCGGCGCATGGACTCAGCCAGCACGGCTGACCGCGGGGCGCCCCTGCGTTCCATTCACGGCAGGCCCAGCGCCTCGAGCAGCGCGGCCGGCGGCCCGTCGAAGCGCGTGAGCGGGACGTTGCCGATGTATTTCAGGTCTTTGCGGCCGGCCGGTGTTGTATAGAACCCGCCGGCGGTCAAATCACGATAGCGCGCGAAAAAGCGCGCAGCGTCCCGGCGCGATGCCGCCGCGCGCGCCAGGTCGCAGATGTCGTCGCAAATGCCCTGCTGTTCCGCGATGCCGAGCTGCGAGAATTCCTTGCCGGAGCTGCGCACGGCTTCGGCATCCATCCAGGCGAGGCCGCCGAGCACCAAGGTCCGGTCTTTTTGCTGCGCGGGATAGGGCGCACTGACCCACTCATCGATGAAATCGACCACGCCGACGGCGGCAGCGCCGGGCGAATGCTCGTCGGCCGGAATGATGAGGTCCGACAGAATGCCCGCCAGCCGGCGCTGCGCCGCATTCAAGGTGAGCGGCCACAGCTCGCCGGGCCGGTGATTCGTCACGAGTGTTGGATCCGTGCCGTAGCCTGGTGCGGAGCGGGCCGGCACCGGGCCGGCGCGCGCCGAGCCATCGAAAAGCGGCAAGGAAGCGCTCGCGGCAAGCACCCACTTGATCGTCGTGCGCCGATCCATCTAGAGCTCCTTGCGCCGCATACGGTCGAGTATATGGTCTGCCGCGCGCCACGCCAAAGCCATGATGGTGAGCGTCGGATTCTTATCCGCGTTCGACGCGAATACGGCTCCGTCGGTGATGAAGAGATTGTCGACGTCCCAAGTCTGGCACCACCGGTTGGTGACCGAGACTTGGGGGTCGGATCCCATGATGGCGCCGCCGACTTCGTGAATGATCGAGCCGCCGGCGGCGATGGCCTGGGCGCCGTCGGCCTGCACCTTGCCATGGACGCGTCCGCCCATGGCCTCGATGATGCCGGCGAAAGTCTTCTGCATATGGGCGGCCTGCCGCTGTTCGTGGGCCGACCATCCCCAGTGGAAACGCAGCACCGGGATTCCCCACTGGTCCTTGACCTTGGGATCAATGTCGCAGAACGACAGGTCGTTCGGGATCATCTCCCCGCGCCCGTCGAAGGAGACAAAGGATCCGTAGTAGCGGCGGACGTCCTGCTTGTACTTGATCCCATAGCTGCCGCCGGTGAGCCATTCCATGCCGGCCCCGGTTCCGAATCCCGGCATGCGTTTGCCGCCGCCGAATTCGATGTGATAGCCGCGCGCGAATCCCAGCTTGCCCGCGAGCTGCTCTTGATAGAGCCACCAGGGCACGTACATCTGCACCCCGTCTGCGGCGTCTTCGTTGAGCGGCGGCAGGTTCTCGAGCAGCGGGATCTGTCCGTTGAGGCTGCTGCCCACCGTATCCATCAAGTAGCGCCCCACCTTGCCGCTGGAGTTCGCCAACCCCTGCGGAAACCGCACGTTCTTCGAGTTGAGCAGAATGCGCACGGACTCACAGGCGCTCGCCGCCAGTATCACCACCCGGGCGGCGGCGTGGCGCTGTTTGCCGCTGATCCGGTCGATGAAGTTCACGCCGTTTGCGCGGCCGTCGGCCGCGAGCGTCACCTCATAGACCATGGCGTCGGTGGTGATATCAAGGTTGCCGCTCATGAGGGCGGGCGGCAAATGCACGGTGGGCGATTGGTAGTTTGCACGGATGGCGCAGCCGCGCCCGCAGGGCGTTGCCCATAGGCAGGCCGCGCGTTTGCGCATGTCCTCGGCGAGAATCTTTTGCGCAATCGGATTGCCCGGATGCAAGCGCGCCGGCGTGTGCCGATCGTCCAACGGTTGAGTGAGCACCGCGCGGTGTCCCGGTATCACGGGTATGCCCAAGCGCTTGGCTCGTTGCGCGACAACTAAATCGCTGACCAGAGGCTTGGGCGGCGGCAGCAAGCAACCCGGCGGAGAATTCGGCGTGTTCTCCAAGCCTTCATTGCTGCCGTACACCCCGATCAATAACTCGACCTTGTCGTAGTACGGCGCGACGTCCTCGTAACCGATTGGCCAATCGAACCCAAGACCATCGCGGCTGTGCACCTTGAAGTCGTAGGGGCCGTTGCGCAGCGAAATGCGTCCCCAGTGATTGGTGCGGCCGCCGAGCATCCGCGCCCGCCACCAATCGAAGCGCAGCCCACGGTCCTCGCTGACGCGCACATACGGCTCCCCCGGCACCTCCCAGCCGCCGTCCACCGTCGCGTCATAGAAACCGAAGGGTTTGTCGGGAGTGCCGTCAGCTCGCAGCGGCGCGGCATCCGGCGTCTGAAACATGGGTGTCTCGGTGTCGGGCGAGTAGTTGCGCCCGGCCTCGAGCATCAGGACCTTGGCACCGTCCATGCACAGGGTGTAGGCGGATTGACCGCCGGCGGCTCCGGAGCCGACCACGATGACGTCGTAGCCGCTGCGCTGGGCGGTCGAATCTACAAAAGGCATGGGAGACGGAAACGACCTTCCATGTTTCGACACTAACACCGGGGCAATGCCAGCTCAATCAAACTGCCCGGCGCCCTTGCGCCTTGGGTACCCGCACGACAGAATGATTGCCATGACTGTCCGCACCTCTTGGCGCGGCACGGCTTGCGCGCTATGGCTGGCGCTGCTGCCGATCGCCGCCGCCCTGTCAAAGCCCTCGGACACACCGGCGATCGACCCGCCGCAACTGCTGTTCAAGGATTTATTCGTCGCCGTGCAAGACGCACAGCTCTTTCCCGACGGCAAAGCATTTGCCGATGCGGTCCCCAACGCCGCGCCGGCGGATATCTTGCAGCAGTACCATGCCGAGAAGCCCGATTCGCGCGCCGCTCTCGAGCGTTTCGTGCAGCTGCATTTCGTGTTGCCGGCGCCCGCGGGCTCGGCGCCTTCCTCGCCCGGCCAGGTATCCATCGGCGCGCACATCGATGGGCTATGGGACGTGTTGACGCGCAGCTCGGTCAGCGCGCCGCCGTATTCTTCCTTGTTGACGCTGCCGCAACCCTATGTGGTGCCGGGCGGCCGTTTCCGCGAGATGTATTACTGGGACTCGTACTTCACGATGCTGGGGCTCGCGACCAGCGGCCGGCAGGATTTGCTGTCGGGCATGGTTCAGGATTTTGCCTATCTCATCGACACCTTCGGCCACATACCGAACGGCGCGCGCACCTACTATCTCAGCCGCTCGCAGCCGCCGTTTTTCTTTGCCATGGTCGGTCTCACCTCTCCCGGCGACCAGCCCGGCGCCTTTGCGGCCTATCTCCCGCAGTTGCGCCGCGAATATGCATTTTGGATGGAGGGCGAACACGGGCTCAAGCCCGGTGCGTCCCACCGCCGCGTCGTCACCATGCCGGATGGCGCCGTGCTCAATCGCTTCTGGGACGACAGCGACACGCCCCGCGATGAGTCCTACCGCGAGGACGCGGAACTCGCGCGCGCGAGCCGGCGTCCTGCGCCGCAGCTGTTCCGCGATATTCGCGCCGCGGCGGAAAGCGGCTGGGATTTCGGTTCGCGCTGGTTTGCCGATGGGCGCACCCGGGCGACCATGGACACGACGGAGATCATACCCGTCGATCTCAACAGCCTGCTGTTCGGCTTGGAAAACGCCATTGCGGCGGGCTGCGAGCGGCACGGCGAGGCGGAGTGCGCGCGCGAATTCGCCGGCCGGTCTCGGGCACGGCGCGCCGCCGTCGACCGCTATCTGTGGAACGCGGGCCGCGGGGCGTATCTGGATTATCGCTGGACGAAAAAATTGCAGGTGCCGCGGCTGTCGGCGGCGACGCTGTATCCGCTGTTCGTGTCCCTGTCGTCCAAGAGCCAATCAGCCGCGGTGGCGAAAACCACCGCGGCTGAGTTGCTCAAGGCGGGCGGCATCGTCACCACCCCTGTCACGACCGGCCAGCAATGGGATTCGCCGAATGGCTGGGCGCCGCTGCAGTGGATTGCCGTGTCCGGCCTGCGCGGCTACGGCGAGGCGCCGCTCGCCTCGGCCATCGCCTGCCGCTGGATGGCGAACGTCAATGACGTCTACGGTCAAAACGGAAAACTGGTGGAGAAGTACGATGTGGTCACCACCGGGCGCAGCGGCGGCGGCGGCGAGTACCCATCGCAGGATGGCTTCGGCTGGACCAACGGAGTCATGCGCAAGCTCATGCAACTCTATCCCGAGAGCGCGGCGCTTGCGGCGCCGGCGCGCTGCCCTGCATACAACGCCTCAGCCGCAGTTCGAGCGTCCCGATAAGGCGCAGTCCTGCAGCGCAGCCATGCCGCGCAGCACATGAGTGAGCGCCAACCCGCCCGCCACCAGCAGGAGCACGACAATCAGGCCGGCCAGCGCGCCGCGCCGCGAACGGGATGAGCCGGGCTCGCTCGGCAGCCACTTGTCGGGGTTTCTCATGCCGGGATATTGACGCACCTGGCGCCCTCTTTCACCCCTCGAATGCCGGCGTGGCTAAAATGCTACATTCGCCGCTCGGTGGACGCCGCAAACGTCCTATTCCTCAGGAATGGCGTCCACGGTCAACATGTTGACGCCTCAAGCGAGGTCCCCACAGGACCCTTCCCGTAGGCTCACTACAGATATATTGTGGCGGTAGGCCCACAGGGGGTGGGCCGCGCGGCGCAACTCCGCGCCCCTCATTAAGAAATTGGACAAGGGGAGAAGTATGACCAATCGACGCGTGCTTGTGCGACAAGCGCTTGCTCTGTTATCGGCCATTGGCGGCGTCACCGCCACGAGTTCCAGCTGGGCGCAAGAAGCGGCGCCGACTCTCACGGAAATCATCGTTACCGCGCAGAAGCGCGAGCAAAACATCCAGGACGTGCCGATTTCCGTCATCGCCCTCTCCGCGCAACAGCTCAAGGACGGCGGCGTCACCGACATCAAGAATCTCCAGGCGCTGACTCCGGGACTCACTGTCACGTCGACGACCTCCGAGAATGTGACGACCGCGCGCATCCGCGGCATCGGCACCGTCGGCGACAACCCGGGATTGGAATCCTCCGTCGGCGTCGTGATCGACGGCGTCTATCGTCCCCGCAACGGCGTCGGCTTCGGCGACTTGGGCGAGATTCAACAAATCGAAATCCTGGAAGGCCCGCAGGGCGAACTGTTCGGCAAGAACAACGACGCCGGCGTCATCAACATCGTCACCAAACGGCCGTCGTCGACCTTCGGCGCCACGGCGGAGATCACCGGCGGCAATTTCAATGACCGGGAGATCAACGCCTCCGTCACGGGCCCGATCGGCAGCATTGCCGCGGCGCGCTTCTATGCGGGATATCAAAAACGCGACGGCTTTCTGGACATAGATGCCAGCGCCGGCCCGAACACGGACAACAGAAGCAGCGACCGCAACATGTACACCATGCGCGGTCAATTTTTGCTCACCCCGAGCGATGCCGTGAACTTGCTGGTGATCGGCGACTACTCGAAGCGCAACGAATCCTGCTGCGGCGCCGTACCGGTGGCCGACGGGCCCTTCGTCGGAATCGTCAATGCACTCGCGGGCGTTCCGCCGCTCGGCGGCACCGCCGGCGTGGTCGGTCTTGCGAGTCCACCGCTGTCGCTGACCAGCCGCCTGGCCTGGGCCAACCAACCCATCACCCAGCAAATTCGCGATATGGGAATTTCCGCCGAACTCAATTGGGACTTCGGTCCCGCGAAACTCACCTCGATCACCGCGTGGCGCGACAACACCAGCGTCGCCGGCAATGACGTCGATTATTCCGGCGTCGATATCATCCAAGCGCCGGCCAATGAAGGCAATCAGACCGACTTCAAGCAGACCAGCGAAGAGTTGCGCTTGGCCGGCAAGAACGGGCCGCTGGATTGGTTGGTGGGCGCATTCTTCTCCAGCGAGATCCTGACCAGCAACACGGCCATCTATGCCGGCAATGACTTCGACTTGTACGTGGGCGGCGTGGCATCCGCATCCGTCGGCACCAGCCCGCCGAACTTTCTCGAGATACCGGGGTTTACCGGCCAACCGCCGGGCGGCACCTTCATTCCGGGCGTATCGGGCGAGCAAGATTTCTATCACCACACCTCCAAGAGCTACGCCGTCTTCACCAACGAAACTTACAACCTGGCGCCAGGCTTGGACCTGACGGCCGGATTGCGCTACACGTCGGAGAAGAAAACCGCCGATTCGAACTATGTCGATCCGGACGGCGGCTCAGGCTGCGGGCGGTTGCTCACCTCGCCAGGCGTCAACGCTCTCAACCCGGCGAGTCCTGAGTATCAATTCCTGGTCGGCTACGGCTGTTCGACGGTGTTCAATCCGTTTTTTGCCGGGCAGTCGACCGCCCAATCGTTGAGCGAGGGCAATGTGTCCGGGACAGTCAAGCTGTCCTATCACGTGAACGAGGACACCATGACCTATGTGTCCTGGGCCAATGGCTACAAGGCCGGCGGCTTCAACCTGGCGCGGGTCACCGCACCCACCGGGCCGGAGGGCGCACTGACCCCGGATTTCGATACCGAATTCCCGCGCGAAACGGTGCAATCCTATGAAGTCGGCATCAAGAGCATGCTGGCCAATAGGACCTTGCGCTTCAACGCGTCCGTGTTCGACCAGAGGTACACGAATTTCCAGCTGAATACCTTTACCGGCATTCAATTCGTGGTCAGCTCGATTCGCAAGCTCGACTCGAAGGGCGCCGAATTCGACATGGCATGGGCGACCCCGCTGTCGGGCTTGAGCTTGGGCGGCGGCGTCACTTACGCCTTCACCAATATCAACGACTTCGGCGATTCGGCGCCCTTGTTCGCGGCCAACCGATTGAACGATCGGCTGTCGTTTGCGCCGCTGTGGTCCGGTGTGGCCTCGGCGACGTATACGGTGCCGATCTCCGGTGACCTGGAATTTAGGGCGAGCGCCACCGAGAAGTACAACTCTTCGTACAATACCGGATCGGATCTCGATGCGCGCAAGCTGCAGGGCCCCTATGGCTTGCTGAACGCGCGGCTCGGACTCGGCGCGCCGGACGGCAAGTGGACCGTCGAAGTGTGGGGCGCCAACCTCACGAACAAATACATCTATCAAGTCGCCTTCGACGCACCGTTCCAATTCGAGCAGATCGATGCCTTCTTGGGCGATCCGCGCACGTTCGGAGTCACGGCTCGGGTGAAGTTCTAGCGGCTTTGACCGATTCACGCCGATTCGGCGGCGGCCCTGGCGGATGCGTCGTATCCATCTTGGGACGCCGCGGCCGTCAGGCCGCCGACTTAGTTGCTTGCGCCTCGCAAAACGCTGATCATCGGACCGAATCGGCCGGGTATCGAACATGACAAAAACCGCATCGCGCACGTGGATCGCCCTGTTCATTCTCTTCGCCATCAATTTGCTGAATTTCTACGACCGTCAGTTGGCGGGCGCGCTGGCCGAACCGGTGCGAAAAGAATTCCACTTGAGTGATACCGCTCTCGGCTTCCTGGGAACGGTGTTTATCTTGATGTACGCCTTGGTCGGCCTGCCCCTGGGCCGTCTGACGGACAAGTGGTACCGCACGCGGCTCATCGCGATCGGCACCGCGGTGTGGAGCCTGCTCACGGCCGCATCCGGCCTCGCGCAAAACTATACCCAGCTGTTCCTGTCGCGCGTCGGAGTGGGACTCGGCGAAGCGAGCTGCGCACCCGCGGGGCAGTCGCTCATCGGCGACCTGTTTCCGCCGCAGCAGCGCGCCCGCGCCATGGGCGTGTTCATGCTCGGACTGCCGGCCGGCCTTTTCCTGGCCTACTACACGGCGGGGACCATCGGCGCCGCCTTCGGCTGGCGCAAGACATTTCTATTCGCCTGCATTCCCGGATTGCTGTTCGCGGCGCTGGCGCTGACGATTCGTGAACCGGTGCGCGGCGCCTTCGATGCCGCGAGACCGGCCGTGGCGGCCGATGCGGCGGTCAAATCGCCCTACGCCGCGGTGCTCAGACTGCCCACCATGTGGTGGATCATCCTGTCCGGCATCTTCCACAATTTCAACATGTACGCGATCAATGCGTTTCAAACAGCATTCTTGCAGCGATTCCATGAACTGAGCCTGCGGGAAGCAAGCAATGTATCGGCCATCTCAGTGGGCGCCGTGGGCGCCATTGGCCTGCTGGCGGGGGGCTGGTTCGGCGACCGCATGAGCGTGAAGCGCCGCGACGGTCGACTGCTGCTGTCCGCGTGCTGCATGGCCATCACGGCGCCCAGCATCTTTTTCGCACTGAGTCAGCCCAAGGGATCAATCACGGCGTTCATGCTGCTGATGGCGATCGGCACCATGACCATGTACGTCTACTATGCCACGGTGTACGCGGCCATCCAGGATGTGATCGAGCCGCGGCTGCGCGGCACGGCGGTCGCCATCTACTTTTGCGCCATGTACTTGCTCGGCGCGAGCTTGGGACCGGTGGGAATGGGCATGTTGAGCGATCACTTCGCGCACCAGGCCATGCACGACGCGGGCGCCGCCTCCATGACCGAAGCGTTCAAAGCGATTGGTCTGCACAGCGCCTTGTATGCCGTTCCCGTCATCGCCGTGCTGGCGTCGCTGGTACTGTTCGCGGCGTCACGTACTGTGGAGAGCGATATCGCCAAGCAGGGGCGCGCCTAAAGGAATTCAGCCCATCAAGCTGCTGAAGCGCGCGAGGTGAAAATCAACGTCGCCCAGCGTCAAGTCGATCATGGTGAGCCGTTTGAAGTAGTGGCTGACGATGAGTTCGTTGACCACCCCCATGGCGCCATGCATCTGCACAGCCTGCTGGCCGACCAGGCGCGCGGCCTGTCCGATATAGGCTTTGGCTCCGGAGACCGCGCGCCGGCGTTCTCGTACGTCCTCGGAATCGGCGTACACCGCGGCGAAAATCGCCATCGAGCGCGCCTGCTCCGCGGCAATGAACATGTCAGCCATGCGGTGCTGCAACGCCTGGAACTTGCCGATAGGAACTCCGAATTGTTTTCGCACTTTTAGGTAATTGAGGGTCGCTTCGTTCAAGGCGGTGATGATGCCGACGGCCTCGGCGCAGAGCGCGGCCGCGCCCTTGTCGGCGGCGCGCTCCACGACGGTAAGACCAGACTCGGCAGTGCCGATCAGGCCATCGGCGGCCAGTTCCACATTCTGCAGGCGCACATCGGCGGCGCGGCCGCCCGACTGCGTGGGATAGGCCAGCAGGGTCACGCCGGCGCTTTCGCGAGGAATCAGGAACACGCTGATGCCTTGCTCATCGCCCGACTTGCCGCTGCTGCGTGCCGACACCAGGAAGTAGTCGGCCGAAGGGGCATCGAGCACCACGGTCTTCTGGCCCGATACCCGCCAGCCTCTGCCATGGCGCGCGGCGCTGCACTCCACCCGGGACAAATCGTAGCGTCCTGTGGCCTCATGACAGGCCAGCGCCACCTTGATCTCACCGGCGCCGATACGCGGCAGCATTTGCTGCTTTAGCGACAGCGATCCGGCATCGCGGATCAATCCGCCGCCCATGACGACGCTGCTCAAGTAGGGTTCCAGCAGCAAACCCCGGCCGGCCATTTCCATCACCAACATGACGTCCACGGAATTGCCGCCCAAGCCGCCGAATTCCTCTGGGAACGGCAGCGACAGAAACCCCAATTCCGCAAACTGCGACCAGGCCTCCGCGGAGTAGCCCAGCGCCGAACGCGATAATTCGCGCCGCCGTTCGAAATCGTAGTCGCGGCTGATGAAGCGCTGCAGCGTTTCGCGCAGGGCGACTTGCTCGTTGCTGTAATTGAAATCCACGGCGCGTCCTTCAAAGCCCCAAAATCAGCTGCGAGATGATGTTCTTCTGGATTTCCGTGGAACCGGCATAGATGGTGGTCTTGCGCATGTTGAAGTAGTGGCCGGTGAGCGGCGGCGCGTAGGGACGGTAGTGCCCCGCGAACAACGGGTCGGCAATCCAGTCCATCTCCAGCGCTTCGCGCAGGTAGGGCAGTGCGTCTGGGCCCAAAGCCTGCATTTGCAGCTCAGCGATGGATTGCTGAATCTCCGAGCCCTTGATCTTGAGTACGGACACTTCCGGACCCAGCGTCCGTGTTTCATCCGCCGTCGCCGACAGCACGCGCAGATTCGTGATTTCGAGCGCCGTCAGCTCGAGTTCCACCTGCGCGATGCGGTCGCGGAAGCGCGGATCCTCGATCAGCGGGCGGCCGGCGGATACCTGCTGCGCGGCGATCTCCTTGAGTTTCTTCAGCGCGCGCTTGCACGCACCGATGCCGGCATTGTTGGTGCGCTCGTGAGTAAGCAGAAACTTGGCGTAAGTCCAACCCTTGTTCTCATCGCCGACCAGGTTCTGCACTGGCACTAGCACGTTCTCGAACCAGATCTCGTTGATCTCGTGCTCGCCGTCCAACATGGTGATCGGCCGCAACCGAATGCCGGGTGATTTCATGTCGATCAGGAGAAACGAGATACCCTGCTGCGGCCGGCCCTCGGCACTGGTGCGCACTAAACAGAAGATCCAGTCGGCGTACTGCCCCAAGGTGTTCCAGGTCTTCTGACCGTTGACGATATAGTGGTCGCCCTCGCGCACGGCGCTGGTGCGCAGCGACGCGAGATCGGAGCCGGAACCCGGCTCGGAATATCCCTGGCACCACCAGTCCTCGCCGGTGATGATCCGCGGCAGAAAATATTCCTGCTGCGCGGAATTGGCGAAGGTCATCAGCACCGGCGCGAGCATTCTCAGTGAAAAGGCGTTCTGCGGCGGTGCGCCGATGTCCGCCCGCTCCTCCTCGAAGATATGCTGCTGTACGACGCTCCACCCCGCACCGCCGAAGCGCGTCGGCCACATCACCGCACCCCAGCCGTGAGCGTGAAGAATCCCTTGCCAGAGCGTCAGGTCTTCCTTGCGCAGCCGCTTGCCCAGGCTGCTCTTGGCGCGAATGTCGGCGGGCAGTTCAGCCTCGAAGAAGGCACGCACCTGCGTTCGGAATGCGTCCTCCTCGGGCGTGTATTTTAGGTCCACGCGAAGTTCTCCATCCTATCCTTATGGCATCCGGGGGCCCCGGATGCAGAGCCTTCGGCGACAATCGATTGACCGCCGGCGACAACTTATGCGTCGATGGTCACCACTATCTTACCGCGTGCCTGGCGCGCACCCAGCCTCGCGATTGCCTCGGCGCCGCGCGCCAGAGGATAGCGTTCGGTGATGGCCGGCTTGATGCGGCCGTCTTGATACAGCGCCATCAGCGCGGCCACATTGGCGGCGTGCAGCTTAGGGTGTCGGGCGGTGAAGTCGCCCCAGAAGACGCCGACGATCTGGCAGCTCTTGAGCAGCGGCAGGTTGAGCGGCAGCTTGGGTATGCCGGCCGGGAATCCCACCACCAGGTGCCGTCCCTGCCAGCCGATCGACCGCAGCGCGGACTCGGTGTAGTCGCCGCCCACCGGGTCATAGATGACTTGAGCGCCGTCGGCGCCGCACGCGGCCTTGAATTGATCCGTGAGCGCCCGCGCCTGAACTTTGTCGAGAGGGCCGATCGGATATTGAACGACCTGGTCCGCGCCGTGAGCGCGCGCCAGAGCGAGTTTCTCCTCGCTCGACGCGGCCGCGATGACGCGCGCGCCCATGGCCTTGCCGAGCTCGACCGCCGCGAGGCCGACGCCGCCCGCCGCACCGAGCACCAGCAAGGTCTCGTTGGGCAATAGTTGCGCGCGATCCTTGAGCGCATGCTGCGACGTGCCGTAGGTCATGAGCAGAGCCGCCGCTTCGTCGAAGGGCATGGCATCCGGAATCTTCCAACAATTACCGGCCGCTCCCACCGCCTTTTCGGCCATGCCGCTGCGTGCCGGCGACAGCAGCACACGATCGCCGCTGCGCACGTGCGTGATTCCCTCGCCTACCGCGTCCACCGTTCCCGCCACTTCCGCACCGGGAGCGAACGGCCGCGGTGGCTTGAACTGGTACAAATCCTGAATGATCAGCAGGTCGGGAAAGTTGACGGCGCAGGCGCGGACGGCGACGCGCACCTGACCCGGACCCACCGCGGGTTCCGGAATGTCGTCGAGTACCAAGGTATCCGGACCGCCGGGGTTCTTGCTGAGAAGTGCCTTCATGATGGGATTGCTCGTTGGTTGACTGCGGCCGCTTCGCGATCCTGCAGTTCGCGCCACATGATTTTGCCGGCGCCCGACTTGGGCAGGGTCTCCACGAATTCGACGATTCGCGGACATTTGTACGCGGCCATGTGATCCCGGCTCCAGTCGATGATGGCCTGCTCGTCGACGCGGCCGCGCCATTCGGGCCTGAGCAC
>Ga0193726_1000218_pt1 | contig 78216 bp, 73 predicted proteins | sample H2c1metaG_FD_144928 | JGI IMG/M metagenome (GOLD analysis project Ga0193726, IMG submission 144928) | Soil microbial communities from a riparian zone of the East river system, Colorado, United States - H2c1 | ecosystem: Environmental > Terrestrial > Soil > Riparian zone | place: USA: East River... | reverse complement strand
GGCGGGGACTGGACGATGCTGTCCTCGACCTACAAGGGCACAAAGACGGCGGCCTTCGCGGCGCAGTTTCACGTGCCGGTCGAGAAGGATGGGACTTCCGTATTGAAATACCGGGTGCGGGCGCGGTGGTAAGGAGCTTCTTTAAAATCGTTGGCTCCGCGCGAAGCGGGGTGCCCCACGTGCCGCTTTTGCACCTGGGGTTTTTGTTGGCGGCGCAAGAAAAGCCGGCGAGCGCGTTCTAAGTGAGGACGAAAACTTCAGCGAGGTGAGGCGATGAGCGAGCAGCGCCGTAAGCTTCCAACAAAGTTTCTGGCGACGGGACTGGCAATGGTGATGGCTGGCGGCTTGGGCGGGGCGATTTACGCCGCCGAGCACGGGCGCAATAGCGCCGCGACCGCGCAGGAGACGGAAGCAGCCAAAGAGAAAAACACGCAGTCCACCACGCTTGCAGATCAGACCGACCTGAACGTCACGGTATACAACTCCAACATTGCGCTGGTGCGCGATGTGCGTCAACTGACGCTGCCCAGTGGATTGATCAATTTAAAATTTGCCGACATCGCCGCAACGGTGAATCCGGCCACGGTGCATTTTCGTTCGTTGACGGAACCGGACAAGTTAAGCGTGATCGAACAAAACTACGAATACGATTTACTTGATCCCGCCAAACTGCTCCACAAGTATGTGGGGCGCGAAGTGACGCTGGTACGCTCCTTCCGCGAAAACGGCGAGACCAAGCACGAAGAGGTGAAGGCCACGCTGCTGGCCGACAACAACGGACCCGTATGGAAAATCGGGAAGGACATCGTTACCGGCGGCTATAACGAAAGCTACCGCTTCCCGGAAGTGCCGCCGAATCTCTATGAGCGGCCAACGTTGCTGATGTCGCTAGAAAATTCCGGCTCGCGCAAGCAGCAAATCGAGGCTTCCTACCTGGCGGGAAATCTTTCCTGGAACGCGGATTATGTTTTGACCGTGGGCCGCGAAGACAAGGCCGCCGACCTGGACGGCTGGATCACGCTGGCGAATACCAGTGGCACCGCTTTTCATAACGCGCGGCTGCAGCTCGTGGCGGGAGACTTGAACCGGTTGCCGGTTAGTGGCCGCGTCATGCGCATGGAGGCCGGGATGGCCGCCAATATGGCCAGGAAAGACGCGCAGTTTCAGCAGGAAAGTTTCAGCGAATACCATTTGTATACGCTGGGGCGGCGAACGTCCGTGGAGGACAAGGAAACGAAACAGGTCAGTTTGCTGCAAGGTACCGGCGTGCCCACCGAGAAGATCTTCATTGTGAACGGCCAGAATTACTACTATCACGCCGCGCAAGCCCCCGGACAGCCACACAAAGATCCCGTGATGGTGTATTACAAATTCAAGAACGAGCAGAAAGCCGGATTGGGCATGCCCATGCCGGCAGGCAACGTCCGGGTATACCAGAAGGATTCAAAGGGCGGCGTACTGTTTATCGGCGAAGACCGCATCGACCACACCCCCAAAGATGAAACGGTGACCATTCACATCGGGAACGCTTTCGACATCGTGGAAGAGCGCAAGCAGATGGATTACAAGCGCATTGACGGGCACACCTGGGAAATGGAATTTGAGATCAAGCTGCGCAACCACAAGGACACGCCGGTGGTCGTGGAAGTCAACGAGCCCATCGGCGGTGATTGGGAAATGCTGTCCTCGACTTACAAGGCCACCAAGACCGCAGCCTTCGCAGCTCAATTCCACGTACCGGTAGCAATAGACGGAACGTCAGTGCTGACCTATCGCGTCCGCGCCAAGTGGTAAGTGCACACCAGTAGCTCCTGCGCGTTTACACTCGGGTGAATTTCCTCACGACAGCACTGCATCCGCTTCAATTTCAATCAGCATATCCGGCGAAATCAACTTGCTGACCTGCACCATGCTGGTCGCCGGACGAATCTCAGAAAAAACTTCTCCGTGCGCGCGGCCGATTTTTTCCCACTCGGCGATGTCCACCACAAATAGCCGAGTGCGCACCACGTCCTTAAGGCTGGCGCCCGCGCCAGTAAGCGCCGCTTCAATGTTTTTTATGGTCTGCAAGGTCTGGATGTAAACATCTCCGATGCCGACGATGTTGCCGTCCGGACCGGTGGCGGTGGTTCCCGAAACCGAAACAATGTTGCCCACCCGCACGGCGCGTGAGTAACCCACAATCGGTTCCCAGGGTGTGCCGCTGGAAATATTCTGGCGAGTCACGAGTGCATCTCCTTCATGGTGCTTCCTGCCATTCTTTGGTGCCACGATACGTGAGGTCATTAGGATACCCAAGAAAGTTTAGAATTTTAAGAAATGCGTGCGATGCTTCAGCTGCTAAAAATAGATACGTTGCGCGCTACATCTAGTTGGTTGCTTGCGCGCGCGTATTTGTCACAGCCGAGACGCAAAATAGTCAACGCCCGTTCGTTACGGCGGGCGCGGGGCGCATGCTAAACTGAATAAATCATGTCCTGGGTATCATGTGGAAGCGGGCCACCCGAAAGGCCCGGCGGCGAAGGTCTAACGCGGCGATGAAGTGCAACAACATCCTTGAAGCCATCGGCCACACCCCACTGGTGCGGCTGAATCGCATCAACAAGGGCCTCGCTCCGCAAATTTTTGTGAAAGCCGACTTCATGAATCCCGGCGGCTCGGTGAAGGACCGCATCGCCATCACCATGATCGATGACGCGGAAAAACGCGGTTTGCTCAAGCCTGGCGGCACGATTATCGAGGGCACCTCTGGAAATACCGGCATGGGGCTGGCGCTGGTGGCGGCCGTCCGCAACTACAAGATGGTTTTCACCATCACCGACAAACAGTCCAAGGAAAAAGTGGATTTGCTGAAAGCCCTGGGCGCCGAAGTGATTGTCTGCCCCACGGCGGTCGAGCCGGAAGATCCGCGCAGCTATTATTCAGTGGCCAAAAAATTGGCGCGCGAAATTCCCAACTCGTACTATCCGAACCAGTACGACAACCAGATGAATCCCGAGGCGCATTACCTGACCACTGGGCCAGAGATCTGGGAAGACAGCGAAGGCCAAGTTACGCATTTCGTTTGCGGGATTGGCACCGGCGGCACAGTCAGCGGCGTGGGCCGCTATCTGAAAGAAAAAAACCCGAACGTCAAGGTCATCGGCGTCGATCCGCTGGGCTCGTTGTACTACGACTTTGTAAAACGCGGCGAGACCATCAAGGCAAAAACATACGTAGTCGAAGGCATCGGCGAAGATTTCTTCCCCACGACGATGCATCTGAAAACTCTGGACGACGTCATCCAGGTGAACGATGAAGAATGTTTTGTGGTGGCACGCCGGCTGGTGAAAATGGAAGGACTCTTCACCGGCGGCTCCGGCGGAGGTTGCATTTCCGCGACGCTGCGACTCGCGAAAGACCTCGGACCGGAAGCTTTTATAGTGGCGCTCCTGCCGGACACCGGCATGCGGTATCTGAGCAAAGTGTACAACGACGAATGGATGCGCGAGCGCGGCTACGTGGATGCGGCGGTGGCCATCACGGCAGCGGAAGTGGTGCGCGCCAAGCACTCGACGGGAAAAGTGCGTGAGTTGGTCATCGCGCGCCCATACCAAACGGTATTTCACGCGTTGAAATCGATGCAGGAACAGGACATTTCGCAAATCCCAGTGTTCGAAGAAAATACTCCCATCGGCACGATTTACGAGGACCAGATTTTGAACCTCGCGTTGCAAGGCAAAGACCTGCGCAAGCTGGTGGTGCGCGAAGTGATGAGCAAGCCCCTCCCGCAGATTCCGGGAAATGCTCCGGTGGAACGCGTCACCCATATTTTGAGCCACGAGAATCCGGCGGTATTCGTGGAAATGGGCGATGCCAAGTTTGAGATTCTAACCAAATACGATCTGATGAGCACCGTCGCCAGCCTGATGGAACAAAAGCGCTGATCGCTTCGCCGCTGCGGAAGAGCACACAGGAAGAGCCAAGTTGAAAATTCAAGAATTCAATGAACGTTTGAAGAACACTATTCTGATTGCCGACGGCGCGATGGGCTCCCTGCTGCACGAAACGGTGGGGGCGCAGAGATGTTTTGACGAGCTGAACAGCACCGAACCGGAAGCGGTTTATCGTGTGCACCAGGCCTACATCGAAGCCGGCGCGCAGATTATCGAGACGAATACGTTCGGTGCCAATCGCTTCAAGCTCGCGCCGTTGGGCCTGGGCGATGAAGTGCAAAAATTAAACAGCCGCGGCGTGAAAATTGCGCGCGAGGCTCGGGATTCGGCGCGCCGTGAGGTGCTGGTCGCCGGCTCCATGGGGCCGCTCGGACTGGGCGTGCAGTCGCGGCATCCGGAACCGGGCGAGATTCAGGAAATATTTTACGAGCAGGCGTTGGCTCTGGAAGAGCGCGGCGTAGATCTCTACATCCTGGAAACTTTTTCCTACATTGAAGAATTGTTGCTGGCGATTGACGCCATTCGCTCGTTTTCGGGACTGCCGATTATTGCGCAACTCACCTATTCGGAAGAGGGCACCACGTTTGGAGACTTGCGCCCCATCGGCGCTGCCGAACAGTTAAAAAACAAAAACGTTCAAGTGGTGGGCGCGAACTGCACGCTGGGTCCGCAGGCGCTGCTGCCGATCCTTCAGGAGTTGGCCGGAGTGGAAGGCGTGCGCGTCAGTGGCATGCCCAACGCCGGCTTTCCGAAACGCGAAGGCGATCGCATCGTCTATCCGAAAAGTTCACCGGAATATTTTGCGCTGTTCGCCCGCGAAGCGGCAGCCATGGGCGTGCGCATACTGGGCGGCTGCTGCGGAACGACCCCCGCGCATATTCAGGCCATGGCCGAAGCGGTGAAGTCGCTGCGTCCCGTAGCGGCGACAACTGTAGCGCACGTGAACGCAGCTCCAAAAGAAGCAGCGGTGGCGGAGCGCGAGCCAGCGAGCAAATTCTGGCGCAAGCTGCAGAACAAAGAATTCACGGTGTGCGTGGAGATTGACCCGCCGAAAGGAATTTCTCTCGACCGCGTGTACGAGCAAGTCCAGAAAATCATGGCCTCGGGACGCGTGGACGCCATTGATATCAACAGCGGCGCGATGGCCCGCGTCGGCATGGACGCGCTCGTGGTGGCCGGCGCGCTGGAAGCGCGCGGCGTGGAAACCGTGCCGCACCTTACTACTCGCGACTTTAACATTATTGGATTGCAGGCCATGCTGCTCGGCGCGTGGACGGTTGGCGGCGTGCGCAACGTGCTGGCGATTACCGGCGATCCTCCGTCGGTGGGCGATTACCCCGAAACTAGCGGAGTATATGAAGTGGACTCCGTGGGCCTGGTGAAAGTTTTGCACCGCTTGAATCAGGGCACCGACTGGGCGGGAAAAACTCTGGGCGGGGCCACAAATTTCGCCATCGGCGTGGCGGTAAATCCGGTCGCGGACGATCTCGACGGCGAGATAGAAAGATTTCACGCAAAAATCGAGGCCGGCGCGCACTTCGCCATGACGCAGCCGCTGTTTGATCCGGAACATTGGTACGCGTTCGTAAAAAAACTGGGCGGCAAGCCCCAGATTCCCGTGCTGATCGGGATCTGGCCGCTGAATAGCTACAAGCAGGCTCTGCGTCTGAATAACGAAGTGCCCGGAATCGTGATTCCAACGGCAGTATTGAAGTCCATGGAAGACGCCGGAGCAGGAGCGCGCGATTGCGGGTTCGAAGTGGCGCGCAAGATGCTAACGTGGGCGCGCACGGAGTTGGCGGGCGCATATTTGATTCCGCCGTTCAAACGCTACGAAGAAATTCTGGAAATTTTGTAATTCTCAACAAACGAAAACCGGGTGCCCCAGACGCGCGGTGCCCCACGTGCCGCTTGCACGTGGGGATTTTGTGAGTGAATAACCGACGCTGCCTGAGTTCTGAGGCCACTCGCAAGTTTCAAAACAGACGTATCGTCACCAAAATTATTTGGCCGCTTCATCGGCGCTAGTGTGATCGTGAACGATACGCCAGCCTTGCGGGAAACGCTGCCACACCAGCGAGAAAACTCCGCCGACGTCGCCCTGGTCGCGCTTCAGGCGCCAGTGGCCGAGGACCAGCGCGGCGTCTTTGCCCAGAAAATGAAACTCCAGTCCGGAAAAATCAAGCTGCCCCATGGCGGCCCGATCAGGGTAATTTTTTTTGTACCGGGCCATCACACCGTCCCAGCCATGAGCGATTCCGCTGCTCCCAGAGAACGTGAGATCCGGCGAGTGCCAGTAGCCCACCAGAAATTTGTCCACGTCCCCGTGATTCCAGGCCTCCTGTTGAGCGGTCAGTACCGATGTTATGGCGCTGCGATCTCCTTCACGGTCGGCTCGATTGGCAGAGACCGAAACCCCCAAGGTAGAAAACAACATGCCCGCCGCAAGGGCTAAAATCCGAACCGACCGCCTGGAAAATGTGCACATGTTCACCTTTCAAATTAAGCGCCGTCAGGATAGTGGAACCTGTATCGAACGGCAACGCAACCCGACTTTCCCGCAAATGCCACAGGGTATGGCTGTCACCGGGTGAACCCAAGTGTCGCTTCCGCACGGGGGGATTTTGGACCGCCTACGCCGCTCCCGTTTCCCATGACCATAAACCGAAAAGTGGCTCATATACCAAATGTCTTCAGCTACTTAGCGGAAAGTCCTATTCGGGATAGTACTCCCGCGCTATAGGCGTCGACAGAGTGCAGCGGGAGAATACGCCTGAGGAAAAAAGGATGTTCGCCGCCATGCTCTTCGCCATATCGACCGTCGCCATATCCCAATTCGGGATGTATTACTGGCGTGCAGTGCTCGCGAGTGTTGCCTCTCAGCCTGTTTCCGAATCTTTGCTGGCGGCCGTCTCGGCCGAGAATCGCCCCCTACAAGCAGCCGACTTTGTGCAGTTCGCCGGCCTGTATGAGCTGACGCCAGACTTGAACCCTAAAGGTACCGGCCTGGGCCTGGTGCGCTTCTACTACGGAATCATCCGCGCCGTCGACATGCTGGTTGGAGCGCGCGTCCCGGTAGTAGCGCAATGGAGCGAACGCGAAGGCGCCATCTGCGCACGTTACGCGGCGGTGCAAGTTGGCCAGCGCCTGCAGGGAAACCTGGAACTGGCGGCGGCCCTGCGTTCCTGCTAACAACACATTTTTCCCCAGGCTTCCGCAATTCAACAGTCTAGATGTAATGTCGGGTGCGGCAGCCTGCGGTTTTCAGGATGCGGGTTTTGCGACGTGGGTTTAGGACCCGCCCGTCTAGCGGACACGTTTTTTCCCAGACAGCCGCACCATTAAGCTTCGGAAAATTTTAATAAGCCCACCGCATCAGAATCCCGCCAGTGGTGTATCCGGCGCCCACCGCAACCAGCAGCACTAAATCACCCTGGTGCAGCCGGCCCTGCGCCACAGCGTCGCGCAATCCCAGCGGAATAGTTCCCGCCGTCGTATTCCCGTAGCGATCGATATTCACCATCACTTTGGAATCGTCCACACCCAGCCGCTCCTGCATCGCGCGAATAATCCGCAGGTTGGCCTGGTGCGGCACCACCAGCGCGAGATCTTCGCTCTTAAATCCGTTGCGCTTCAGAAGATCTTCCGCGAGCTCGGCCATGCGCCGCACCGCATATTTGAAAACCTGCGAGCCCTCTTGATGCACCACGTGCATATTCTTGTCCACCGTCTCGTGCGTGGGTGGATTCAACGACCCACCGCCAGGCATGTACAGAAAATTCCCGCCGGACCCATCCACGTCGTGCGAAAAATCCAGAATGCCTTCATTCTCCCCCGCCGGCTCGACAAGAACCGCCCCAGCGCCATCTCCGAATAAAATTGCCGTACCGCGATCCTGGTAATCAATGATGGAGCTCATGGTGTCGCTGCCGATCACCAGGACTTTTTTGTGCGCGCCGCTGGCAAATTGCGCGCCCACCGTGAGCGCGTACACGAAACCCGCGCAGGCCGCGGAAATATCAAAGCCCCAGGCCTTGGTGGCTCCCAGGCGATCCTGCACCAGGCACGCGGTGGCAGGAAACATCATGTCCGGCGTCACGGTGGCGAGGACAATCAAATCAATTTCGGCGGGGTCGGTTTTGGTCTGCTCGAGAAGAATCTTGGCGGCTTCCACGGCCAGGTGCGAAGTGGGCGTGCCTTTTTCGACGATGTGACGCTCACAGATGCCGGTACGGCTGCGAATCCACTCATCGTTAGTGGCGACCATTTTTTCCAAATCGGCGTTGCTGAGAACTTTCGGTGGGACGCAACCTGCCACACCCGTAATTTTTGCGGCGATGCGATGGGACATGAAACTCCTTCACGACCGACCTGGTAAGAAGAGATTGAATTTTATGCGATAGCGGCGCGGCGTTACAAGGCGTGATGAAAACGAAAACCCCGGCCAGGATGAACCGGGGCTCCCGAGCATCGATAAACAGAACGGCGGCTACGACGCTGTACGCGCGCGCGCCTTGGGTTCCGCCAAAAGCGCAAGCATTTCGCGGTTGAACGCGGGAATGTCCGTGGGCTGGCGACTGCTCACCCAGTTGCCATCGCGCACAACTTCCTTGTCGAGCCATTTGGCGCCGGCGTTGCGCAGGTCGTCCTGGATGGTATGGTAACTGGTCAATGTGCGGCCCTTGGTGAGTCCGGCAGAAACCAGCAGCCAAGGCGCATGGCAAATGAACGCAATAGGTTTCTTAGCACGATCCATTTCCTGTATGAATTTCTGCGCAGCGGGCTCCACTCGAAGAGCGTCAGCGTTCAGCGCACCGCCGGGAAGCAATACTGCGTCAAAATCGGCAGGATTGGCTTTGTCCAGAGTCGAATCCACCGCGACACTTTGTGATTTTTCGTCGTGCTTCATTCCTTGGATCTTTCCGCTCTTGGGAGCGATAACCGCGGTGCGCGCGCCAGCCTCATCCAGTGCTTTGCGCGGCTCGAACAGTTCGGCTTCTTCAAAGCCATTGGTGGCCAGGATAGCTACTCGTAATCCGTGTAATTGTTTGTCACTCATGTGAACCTCGACTTGTTGGAATAGGAGCGCGCTGCTTTAGCAGATTGAAGCGCTCCACTTTCATGGTTGGCTTCGATCCGCAATGAAGCAATCGGGAGAAGGCTGTAGGGGAAAGTAGCAGGAATAAGAATTCACGATCTGCGAGAAGATGTTAATCAGTCCTGCGCCAGTCAGCTCTGCGCAATTTGGAAGAATCCGGTTTAGCCGGCACAGCTACGCCAAAAAAAGTAGCCTTGGATGGTTCCGAGGATTCCTGGGGCAAAGCCTGGACTGGCAGCGAAGCATGCACCCGTGTGCCATCATTGCCAAATTCCACTTCCAGCTGGCCGCCAAGTTGGCGGACTCGTTCGCGCATGCCGGGAATTCCGACGCCCAAGGTTGGCGCGCCGGCGGACGCCGAGCGATCAGTACCGGCCCGAATGCCCTTCCCGTAGTCCACGATTTCCAGATGCACGCTGCCGCCCGAACGAAAAATGCAAATGTCGGCGCTGGCGCTACCGGAATAGCGGTGCACGTTGGTGAGACTTTCCTGCAATACCCGGAATAGCGCCGTTTCGGCGTCGCTGGAAAGCCGCACCAACTCTTCGTCAATGTTGACGTTGAGGTGAATGCCGCTCCTTTTTTTGAACCCCTCGATATACCACAGCACCGCGGAGGCTAGGCCGCACTCATCAAGCAGCGGAGGATGCAGCAAATAAGAGAGTGTCCGAATTTCTTCACCGATTTTGCCCACCACCTCGCGGCATTCGGCCAATGCGTCCGCGACCGATGGTTTTTGCGAATCGAGAACTTTGGCCAGCCGGTCGAGCGTCATGGAGAGCACCGCGACTTTCTGGCCAGTAGTGTCGTGCAGATCGCGAGCAATGCGCCGGCGTTCCTCGTCCTGAAGTTTCAAAAGGCGCGCCGAGAGCTGGCGGAGGGAAAGTTCACTGACGCGCAAGGCTTCGTTGGTTTCGATTAATTCGGTGAGCTCGGTGGCCACCACGCAAATGGTATGGACGCCATGTTCGCGGGTGGGGCTGAGGGTCAGACGAATGGTGCGCGGACGGGCTTTGCGGCTGTCGAGGCGAATCTCGCCACGCACAATATTCTTGTTGGCATCGGCTATCAGGGTATCGAGAAGTTCGCGATCTTCGCCGAAAATGGAATCGTTGAGCGGCGCGCCAATGAATTTTTCGAGCGGCACATTAAAAATTTCGGCAAAACTTCTGTTGGCGTAGAGAACGGTGCCATCGTCAGCCAGCGTAGCCGCGCCTTCGTCAATGGTTTCCACCATCAGTCGGTAAGGGTGTTCGGCGCCTTGCAGCGTGAAAACCTGGTCACCTTCCGGGCCGGAGACCAGCACTGCGTCGACTTCGCCCATGCGGATGGCGCGAAGCGTTTCTTCCAGTTCGGCGACGCGCGCGCGAAGACCGGGGACCTGTCCTGTACGAGCGGGGCGCTTTTTTCGCTTGGGCATCGCTATTCCTACTCCACCATCAGATCGAGGCCGAGAATAACGCGTTCCTTATCAGAAAAATCGCCGACTAGCCGGCGCAAAGGAAGGGGCATGGATTTAATCAACGTAGGCGCGGCGATGATCTGGCCTTCCTTGGCCATAGCTGGTTGTTGATAAATGTCTATGATTTCCAGGTCAAATTGGCCAGGTAAATATTTATCGCAGAGCGCGCGCAAATTTTCTACCGATTGTAAAGAGCGGGGAGTTTGTCCGGTGATATAGAGGCGCAAGATGTAGCGAGCCCCCCCGGCCTTCCTGGTTTTGCGCGGCCTTGCGGTGGTGCGTTTTTTCTTAACTTTCACGGGGATTCGCTTGCGGCCGGAGGTTCAGGCCGACAAGGACGCGTTGCGTGTCGGAAAGGTCGCCAATGATTTTACGAATGGGCTGCGGCAAATTGCGCACCAATGTGGGGATTGCCAAAATCTGGTCGTCCTGGGCAAGTTGAGGAGTTTTTACCAGATCAATCACATGCAGTCTGTAGCGCCCCTGCAAATGCTCGTCGCAAATCTTTTTTAAATTCCTGAGTGCAATCAGAGATTTGGGGGTCTGCCCGGCCACGTAAAGGCGTAGCTCCAGGATGACGGCTGCGCCTTTGGCGGAAGCTGACGCCACGGATTGGGGCGCAGCCGAATTCGACTTGGGAGACTGGGCCTTCGTCTTGGAGGTCCTCATGAGGTCACGGCCTTATCGGCCGAGCTTAGGCCTCGAATCTTGCCCATAGCTGCATGCTCTTCGGCGAGAAGTCCCTGACGTTTTTTCTGTTGCTGGCTAAGACGCTCGAATGCAGCGTGGCCCTCGAGCAGTTCTGATCGCAACACGGCGATCTGCGATTCCAGAAGTTGCCGCTTGCGGGAGATTTGCTTCCGCTGATTTTCGAGATGCTGCTCTTCGACAACGGCTGCCGCTCGTTCCCGCGCTTCCTGTGCGAGACGGGCCGAGCCGGTATATACCGTGCCCGCGCCGATGTAAGCGGGCAGCAAGCGCACTCCGTTGCGAGAGAGGACAAATTCACGGATCTGGTTGGAGTGCGCCATACCGCGTGATTTCAAAACGTACAGGCAGCGGTTGCGCTCTCCATTGAGTTCGACGTCGCGCAAGAGAATCCAGGTATCGGTCAAGGAAGAAATTCCCACTTCGGTTTGCTCTTCCGCGCCTTGGTTGGCTGTGAGAGTGACAAACATGGCAGTGATTTGGCGCTCCTTCAGGAAATCGAGCAGGCGCATGAGCATGCCGTGTACTTCGTGGATGTTGGCGCTGATCAGGTTGGTGATGGGATCGATGATCACCACTGCGGGATTAAACTTTTCGACCAGGTCGTGGATTCGCAGCAGGTGCATTTCGAGGCCATGTTGCGTGGGGCGCCAGGCACAGAAATGCAGCAGGTTTTTCCTGATGTGGCGGCCGAGATCAATTCCCACCGACCGCATGTTGCGAGTGACCTGCGCGGCGGATTCCTCGAACGCAACGTACAGGGCACGCTTTCCGTTGACGCACGTCTGATTGGCAAAGTGGGCTGCCAACGTAGACTTGCCGGAACCGGAGGTTCCCGAGACCAGGACGGACGAGCCCTTGAAGAAGCCTTTGCCTTCCAGCATAACGTCCAAATCTTTCATGCCGGAGGAGACGCGCTCCGCAGAGACTTTGTGATCCAGGTGAATGCCGGACAACGGCAGAACCGAAAAACCTTTGTTGTCGATCAGGAAAGGATATTCGTCGGTCCCATGAGCTGAGCCGCGATATTTGACGATGCGCATGCGCCGGGTGGAGATCTGGTCGTTAACGCGATGGTCCAGACTGATGACGCAGTCGGAGACATATTCTTCCAGGCCGTGGCGGGTGAGCGCACCCTCTCCGCGCTCCGCGGTAACGACGGTGGTGAGCTTGCGATCCTTCAGCCAGCGGAACAAACGGCGAATTTCGGCACGCAGCATGCCTTCATTGGCAAAACCTGAGAAGACGGCTTCCAGGGTGTCCAGAACCACCCGTTTGGCGCCGATGGAATCCACGGCGTGCTGCAACCGGATAAACAGCCCTTCCAGGTCGTACTCGCCGGTTTCCTGGATTTCGCTGGGCTCGATACGCACATAGTCCAGGAAAAGTTTTTTCTTGCCGACCAGAGTCTGCAGGTTGAATCCCAAGGATTCCACGTTGCGGGTCATCTCTTCGCCGGTTTCTTCGAAGGTCATGAGCACGCCCGGTTCATTAAAATCGGTGGCCCCGCGAACGAGAAACTCCATGGCGAACATGGTCTTGCCGCAACCCGGACCGCCGCACACGATAGTGGGGCGTCCGGCGGGCAGGCCACCGCCGGTGACTTCATCGAAGCCGGCGATTCCCGTGGGCGCCTTTTTCAACTGCGGAAGGCCGTGGGACGCGCCGGTAGCCTGGGACCGCTTGGAGGGGCGACGTTGACTTGAGATTTTCGGCCTCGCGACGACAATTAGAGGTGAGATGCCACAGCAACTTCCAACCGAACTTGATTATCTATAGAACTGCTAGTTATAAAAATTATGGTAAAGGGATTCCCCCACGAAAGGCCCGGGCGGGTGGGCACATCACGCAGTGCAAACATGTCCGATGCGTAAAACCAGTCTGCCCTGCCGAGCGTATTTTGGCAATCCAAACGTTCAAGAGAACGAGCCAGCACATGGCGTTCCGGAGGGTGACGAGGTACCATGCCGCATTGCATAACAAATCGCGGTGTGATCAAGGAGATGCCATGAACAGTACTGCAGCGAAATTGAAGGCTTGGGCACTGGTTCTAGTGGCTGTTGCAGCGGCGGGCGCGCGCGTGAATGCCGGTGGCAGGCAAAGCGGAATGACCGCGGACACGAAAGAGGAGCCCTTCGTGGTGGAATATTATTACAAGACCAAGTGGGGGCACGCAGACGAGTTCCTGACACTTTTCAAAAAGAACCATTACCCAGTTTTGAAGAAAGAAATGGAACTGGGGCGTATCCTGCGCGTCAGCATGGCGACGCCGCGCCTCCACGCCAGCGAGGACGGGCGATGGGATTACCGAGTGACCATCGTGTTCAAAAACGCAGCGATTGCCAATGACAATTTCGACAGTGAAGCGCTCATCAAGCAGTTGTATCCAGATCAGGATACTTATAAAAAGGAAGAGCAGCGGCGGTTTGAGCTTTTAGAGGGGCACACGGACGTGCCAATTAAGGACGTGGTGCTGGACAAAAAATAATCCTGAGCAGGCCAAGCGCTCTCAGGCTTGCGGCGCGGGGACTACGGAGGCGATCTCGATGATCGGATTCGGAAGCTGCCGCATGGTGCGCACGAAAACTTCCACGATAGTGGCGTCAAACTGGGCGTTGGCGCAGCGTTCCAGTTCTTTGAGGGCGTCGGACGAGGGCCGGCCTTTTTTATAGACGCGGTCGCTGGTGATGGTGTCGTAGGCGTCGGCCACCGCAATAATGCGCGCGCCCAGCGGAATTTCCGTGCCCACCAGGGCATCCGGATAACCGGAGCCGTCGAAATATTCGTGATGGTGCAGGACCATCTCGCGAATGCGCGCGAGCGGCGTCAGCGGCTCGAGAATTTTTGCGCCGAAAATTACGTGACCCTTCATAGTTTCCCATTCTTCGGGATTCAACGCGCCGCCCTTATTCAAAATTATTTCCGGTATGCCCACCTTGCCGATGTCGTGGAGGACTGCGCCAAGCCGCACTTCGTCCACTTCAGCTTCAGTCATGGACATGGCTTCAGCGATAAGCGCAGCGTACGCGGAAACTTTTTGTGAGTGGCCCTGCGTGTAGTGATCCTTGGCATCAATCGCGAAGGCCAGCGAAGTAACGGTGTCGAGCACCGCCTGCGGCAAGGCCTGCGGCCCCTGCAAGGGCACGGCGGGCTTGTCAGTGACCGGCTCGGTCATGGCCAGCGATTCGGTGAATTGTTTCAAGCGCGAATAAATTTCTTCAAAGGCTTCCGGCCCAGTTGAGAACAGCCGCTTCAACGTGACGCCGAGATAAGCCTCCAGGACGTCACGCTTCCATTTTTTCGCTTCGTTGGGATCAAAATGGTCGGCGGTAGAAACCGTGTTGCCGCCCTGATGCTTAGAAAGATACATGGAGGCGTCGGCGACCTGGATCAATTCTTGCGGCGAAGAACCGTGCAGCGGGTAACAGGCAATACCGAAGCTGGCGCTGATATTTTTCTCGCGCAATAGGGGATCGACAGCCACGCAGCCGCGCAGCTTGGAAGAAAGTTGGCGGGCATGCTCCATGTTGGTTTCCGGCATAAGGATGACGAACTCGTCGCCACCATAACGCGCCACCACATCGGAACGACGGCAATTGGTTTCCAAAATGTGACCGACGCGCTGAAGCACCAGGTCGCCTTCGAGGTGGCCGTAGAAATCGTTGACGAATTTGAAGCGGTCCAGGTCCATCAACACGAGCGCGAAAGCGCGAGCGGCGCGCGTGGAGCGTTTCCATTCGGCGGACAGCGCCTCCATAAAGAAGCGATGAGTCTTCACGCCGGTGAGACCGTCGGTGATGGCCTGCTCCTGGGCTTTCTGGAAAGAGTAAGCGTTGTGCAGCGCGCCGGCGATGAGGTCGGCGAGCGTGCGAATGAGTAAAACTTCTTCGTCGGAGAATTCCACGGAAGCAGCAGACTCAATAAACAGGATGCCGTGCAACTGTTCTGCGTAGAAAATCGGTAGGGCTACGGCGGCGGCACTGTCCGGAAGCAAGGGCTTGAGTGCGGCATCGGCAATATTTGCGGCGCGATAGAAAGCCATCTGCCCGTTGCGTGCGACGTGTCCGATAAGCCCGGAGCCCAGTGGAATGCGCTGGCCCAAACTTCCGCGGCGCTTCCCGGCCTCGGCTTGCACGACGATTTCGCGGGTGGCGTAATCAAGAACGCCGATGCCGATGTGATCGTAGGTGAGCCCTTCTTCAAGTTGCTCGGTAATTTTTGCCAGCATCTCGTCGGGATTCAAAGTGGCGATGGCGTTGCGCGAAATAATATTCAGCAGCGAAAGATGGCGCGCCTTAGTGCGCTCTTCCTGGAAGAGTCGCGCATTTTCGATGGCGATACTAGCTTCGCTGGCCAACACGCGCAGAAGTTCCAGGTGCCCTTCGTCAAAAGTGCGTTCGTTATCGGAGAAGACCGCCATGGCTCCAATGGCGCGGTCGTACGCCACCAGCGGCACGCCGCAGAAGCACCCGCGGGTGCGAATGGGATCGACACCGAGTTTCTTGGCTTCTTCCACGTAGTTATCGCGAATCAAAACTGGCTGGCGTGTGCGAATGATGTATTCGGAAATGTGATTACCGGAGGGGCGCGTACGTTTCGGCATGCGCGCGCCATCGATCATCTCGAGATCAAAAGTCATCTCATCGCTCGAAGGATCGAGCGAGGTGATATAAAAATTTTCAACGTCAAAGAGGCGTCGCAGTTCTTCCCACACCTTGCGAAGCAGATCTTCCTTGTTGAGAGTGGAGCTGAGAGCTCGGCCGATTTCGTTAAGAACATGCAGCTCTTCAGAGCGGCGCGAGGTCTGTTGAATGAGGTAGCTGTTTTCAACCGCCATGCCGATCTGGTGGCCAAGGGCGAGGAGCAAACGAAGTTCTGCGGGAGTGAACCGGCGGCTGTCGGAGGTCCCCAGAAGCAACACGCCGAACGCGCTCTCTTTAGCCTGAAGACTGATGGCCACGATGCTGCGCAATCCCTGGCCGAGAGCAATTTCACGGAAGCGGCGGATGGCCGGCTCCTTGTCAAGGGCGGAAAGCGAATCGTCGCGCAAATCGCGGAAACCGAGCAGGCCGCCGAGGCGCGCGACGAGGCCGACAAGATAATCGTCGAGGCCTTCTTCCTGGACGGAGCGACTGAAAGAGTCGTCGAGCCCAACTGCAACGACGGAAGTGGGTCCCTGGGGATCACCGTGATGCAGGAAGAGCGCGCCACAAGGCAGGCGTACGACGCCCAGCACGCGGTCGAGCGCCTGGGAAAGCATGCGCTGAATTTCGCCGCCAACAAAACTGGAGGTGGCCAGGTTGAGATTGGAAAGCGCCAGCATGTTGCGCTCGATACGGCGCTTTTCCTCTTCGTAAAGAGCCATGACCATGAGCATGGCCACGAAGGCGGAAGGCACGGCCGCGATGGAGCGCAATGCGGCTTGCTGGTTCTCCGGCGAATTCTGCAGATATAGGAATAACGAAATGCGCAGGATGGCCCAAGAGGCGAAAGAAATTGCCAGGAGGCGGTCGGCCAGCGTTTCCTGACGGCGACTTTCCTGCAAAAAAATGACGGCGATGGCAATAAACAGAACTGCCGAGGGAATGGCCATCGATATGGAAATCAGATGGAAGGCGTTGCCGATCGTCCACAAGCCAAGCACGCCGGCGGTAACGATGGCGGGCACGATCCAGGGCTTGCGTTGTGAATACAACTGAGCGCCGAGGAAAAACAAAATGGAAGCCAGGGCATATAGCCAGCGGCTCAGGTACACTTCCAGCGAAAATTCAGGAACCCAGCGGGAAATTGCGGGACCGAGAAAATGCAGCGCATATAAAGCCCAGCCAAAGGTCCAGTACAACAGATAGGTTTGACGCTTGATCGTATAAATGTAGGCGAAGAAGACGGCCACCAGCGCGGTAGCCGAGAGCAGAGCCAGCATGACTAAATTTTGATGTATCAAGGGCGCGGTCGCTCGTTAATACCTTTACAAAACGTAAACCTGTTTGACGTTTCAAATGCGCACATTGCCCGGGGCCTTCGCGCCAGTTTGAAAAATTGGCGCGGACACGCGGGTGCTGCACAAAACAAAGTACTTGCGATTATGCGGCATAGAAAATTCGCTAGGCAAGCGTACATAGGTACTGGTAGCCAAAAGATAACCGAAGCGGCACGAAGTACTTTTAAGGTGTGGGCAGGTTCGGGCGACGCGCTACACAAGGGAAGAGCACACGGTTCCGAGGACTTGTGATAGGCTCTGGCAATTCCACCGGGTGTCGTGCTGGTTGGCAGGTTATGGATCGAAATTCCCATCGCTCGAAATACCTCTGCGGCGAATAAAGGAGACATCCCATGAACGCACTTCGTCTAGGAATCTGCGCGTCCACAATTTTAGCCACCGGGCTGGCGCTGGCGTCATGCGGGACCGAGTCGTACCACCAGAAGGAAGAGCGCTACGTCTTCGTGACCACCAATATTAATCTACCGTACTGGCAGGAGGCCGAGGCCGGCTTCCAGGACGCCGCGAAGTGGCTGGGAGTGAAGGTGGAATTCAGCGGACCGGAGAAATTCTCTCCGGAAGAGGAGCTGGCCGCTTTTCAAAAGGCAGTGGGCGAGAAGCCCTCGGGGATTTTGCTCTCCGCTTCGCGGGTGGACATCTTCAAGGACGCCATTGACGGCGCCGTTGCGCAGGGGATACCGGTGATTTGTATAGACTCGGACGCGCCCAACTCTAAACGAGTCACCTTTATCGGCACGGATAATTTCCGAGCCGGCATGGAAAGCGGCAAGCGCATGAGCGACTTGCTGAAGGGCCAGGGACGCATCGTGATCGTATCTATTCCGGGTCAGAACAACCTGGACGAGCGGGTGCGCGGAGTGAATGAGGCGCTGAAGAAATCTCCAGGAATGAAAGTGGCCCAAACCATTGACGATAAGGGCGACCCGCGCAGCGCCAACGATCAGATTTCGGCCCTAATGGCTAAAACTTCCAAAGAGAAAATCGATGCAATCATTTGTCTGGAAGCTTCGGGCGGTTCGGGAGCGGCGGAAGCGCTGCACCGTTTAGATCTGTCCGGAAAAGTTCCCATCGTGGCGTTCGACAAAGATCCCGAAACGCTGGACTTCGTGGAAAAGGGAGTGATCTCCGCGACGATTGCCCAGAAGCCTTACGTGATGAGTTACTACGGGCTGAAGTTTCTGGACGACCTGCATCACAACGCCGTGCATGAGTTCAAGGAATGGAATACCGCGCCAGTAACGCCGATGCCGACGTTTGTGGATACGGGAACGGCGGTGGTGGACAAATCCAACCTGAAGGCATTTCGCGATGCGCTGGCGGCGCATCCGAAACCGATGTGATCGACGATAGACGATAAAGGTGAAATGCAAAGCGCGCCGCGGCTCAAGAACTCGCAGCGCGCTTTTTTTTAAGCCTCGGCCTGATGCGGACTTTAGCCCTTCTTGTGCTTGAAGTACTCTACCTGCTGCAGACGCTTTGCCGCTTCCTTCTTCGTTTTGTATGGGCCGCCGAGGTTTTTTCCTTTTTCGGACAACACCTGGTAGCCGCCTTCCGCTTTTTTAATCATGGCAACCTCCTGGTTGAAGACGCTTCCACAAATATTTGCCATAGGCCCTCGCACGGGGTCCATACGGTTTGTTACTGATGATTTGCCGGGATGATTCGTACAACTATTCAGCACGCGATTTTCTTGACACGATTCCAGCGCGGCCCTACGCTGCCTGCGCGTAGAAATTTATATTGACGGCCCAGGAGAAATACGTGAAAAGGCAATTTTTGGTGCTCGGCGGACGGCGCAATTCCCACGGCACACTGGTGAGAAAGGTTTTAACCGCGAGTTTGCTGTTTCTTTTTTTGGAAGCAGTCGCGACCGGCACGCCAACTCTTGCAGCGGAAATTCACGAGGTCACCGTGGAACGAAATGTCGCGGCCGCCATGCGGGATGGCGTCATCCTGCGCGCGGACATTTACCGGCCAAAATCCGAAGGCAAATTTCCGGTCCTGCTGGTGCGGACTCCTTATGACAAGACCGGCGAAATGAATTTTGGATTGAAGGCTGCGGCGCGCGGCTACGTAGTGGTGGCCCAGGACGTCCGCGGCAGATTCGAATCGCAGGGCCACTGGTACCCTTTCAAAAACGAATCGCTGGACGGCTACGACACCGTGGAGTGGGCTGCGGCGCTGCCCTATTCGAACGGCAAAGTAGGAATGTTTGGAGGCTCGTACGTGGGTGCGACGCAATACCTTGCGGCCATCGCGCATCCGCCACACCTGGCGGGTATTAGCCCGAATGTGACGGCTTCAAATTACCACGAAGGCTGGACGTACCAGGGCGGTGCCTTCGAACAGTGGTTTGATGAGTCTTGGTCCACGCAACTGGCCGCCAACTCCATGCGACGACGGGTGGAATCCAGTGGGAAACCCGCGGAGTGGACAGCCAAACTTCCACTCACCTCGTATCCCGTGCTGGAGACCGTTTCCGGCACCGGCGTGGCCCCTTATTTCGGGGATTGGCTGGCGCACCCCGACTACGACCAGTACTGGAAGCCGATTTCTATTGAGGAGCATTACGACCAGATCCAGGTTCCGGTATTCGGCCTGGGAGCGTGGTACGACATTTTTCTGGGCGGGACGTTGCGAAACTACCAATTGTTGAAATCCAAAGCTGGCTCCGCGGCCTCGCGCAAAGGCCAGCGCTTGCTGGTGTACATCGGCGGCCACGCGGGCGGAGCGGAGCTGCGAAAAATTGGAGGTGTCGATTTCGGCGACAAGGCGCCATTTGATTTCGATGCCACAGTGCTGCGCTGGTACGACTATTTGTTGAAAGACGAAGCGAACGGCGTGGAAAATGAGAAACCGGTGCGCCTCTTTGTGATGGGAAAAAATGCATGGCGTGACGAAGAGGACTGGCCGCTGGCGCGCGCGAAGAAAACTTCGTACTACCTGCACAGCGGGGGCGGCGCGAATGGCGCGAGTGGCGATGGTACCCTCAGCGTAAAAGCACCGGGCGATGAGAAGCCGGATCGCTATACCTACGATCCTGCTAATCCAGTGCCGACACTCGGCGGGCCGCTGTGCTGCGGACCATTCCCCACAGGGCTCGGACCTCAGGATCAGAGTTCGCTGGAATTGCGCAATGATGTTTTGATTTTTTCCACGCCGCCTTTCACCAAAGACACCGAAGTGACTGGCCCGATTTCACTGGATTTGTGGTCCAGCAGCTCGGCGATGGACACAGATTTTACGGGAAAACTAGTAGACGTGAGTCCCAGCGGCTTCGCACAGGAACTTACGGCCGGGATTCTGCGCATGCGCTACCGAAAATCTCCCGAACGTCAGGAAATGATGAAGCCGGGCGAACTGCAGCATGTGGTGGTCGATCTATGGGCTACCAGCAATGTTTTTCTGGTGGGGCACAAGCTGCGGCTGGAAGTTTCCAGCAGCAACTTTCCGCGCTTCGACCGCAACATGAACACCGGCGAAGAGCAAGCCAGCGCGACACGTGTGGCCAAGGCCGATAACGTTGTCTATCACGATCGCCAACACCCCTCGGCGTTGATCCTTCCTCTTGTACCGTAGGGGCGGTTGTAACTTAACGGCCGCGCGCAGAATCTAACAACGCTCGCAGAGGCTTTCCGTAAGTGCGCGAGTACAGTGTGTTTCCTGGACAACTAAGTGGAATAGCACACGGCGTTCCCTTGACACTGCTTTGTACTCGGCCTACACTACGGAGTTTTTAGATGCCCTCGAGAACCGACAATGAGGGTGGGACTCCTATGGACAAGAAGAGATTAGACTATTACAAAAAGAAATTATCCACGCGCCGCGAAGAATTGATGAAGACCATCGCGCGCACGCAGGAAGAAGGGCGCACGGCTGATGATGATCAGACCGTGGACCTGGCGGACAAGGCCGCAAATTCCTACACCAAGGAATTTCTCTTTGGCATGACCAACACCGATCGCACCATCCTGAACATGATTGACGCGGCGTTGCGCCGCATTCAGGCAGATGAGTACGGCGTGTGCGCGAACTGCCAGGACGAGATGCAACAGAAGCGGCTGGAAGCAGTGCCTTGGGCCAAGCACTGCATCAGTTGCCAGGAAAAGATGGAACAGGGTTTGCTATAGAGCCGCGTCTGACCGCATATATACCTGACGTTTACCATTGATAAATAATTACGAAAGTAATCGCGGGCAGGTATGCTACCGCGATGAAAGCTGCGGGAGAAGCGGATTCACTAAGCACGCGCATTCCCATTTGTAATGGCGTGCCTCGATGCATTTCAGCGCATCAATGGACGGGCGTGTGACGTTTTGGGGCATGCCGGCTGCCCGGCTTATGACGCTGATGTGCTTGTACCTGTGCCGCTGCACCGCGAGCGTGGCTACAACAGGCTGCGCTCAAACGCCTCGGATTGCCGTACAAATCGCTGCTGCTGACCAGGATTCGGCCTCGCCCGGACAAACACATTCTCACTATGAAAAAGCGCTGGGACTCCGTTCGTGCCGCTTTTGCCACACGTCCAGGCAGCCAAGTTGACAATTTACGCGTCTTACTGATAGATGATGTAGTGACCCTGGACTGCTGCGCGAAGACGTTGCGCGAGGCCAGAGCCAAGTCGGTGGCAGGGGTGACGGTGGCCCGAACCAGGCAGCGAAGCGCTGCGGCGCACCGCCAGTGACATCAATCTGTAACATTGGTCGTTTAGCATCAGATCCCGAGGGAAGCGCGATGAGCGCACGACGGCTTACAGCAGTCGATTCCCGGGGGCGCCATACCCCCGAAGCTGCCGGAGCGTCCGTGCCCAGCTCCGAGGGTCCCGCCGGCAGTAGAATCCCATCTCCGATAACGGCCCGCCGCATGGCGTTGATGCAGGAGCCCGTGTTGGTGCTGAACGCCACCTACGAGCCCATCAACGTAACGGCGGTACGACGCGCCATGGTGCTGATGCTGAAAGGCGTCGCCCAGGCCGAAGAATTGCACAACGCCGAAGTACATTCCGCGGCGCATACGCACCGGGTGCCTTCCGTGATTCGCCTCTTGGCCTACCGTCACATTCCACAGCAGAGCCGCGCGCTTTCACGGAAAAATATTTTGTTGCGGGACAGAAATACTTGCCAGTTTTGCGGGCGAATTTTTCCCAGTTCCGAGCTGACGCTGGACCACGTGGTGCCACGTTCGCGGGGCGGCCGCTCTTCGTGGGAAAATCTCGTGGCCTGCTGCTACCGTTGCAATAACAGCAAGGGCGACCGCACTCCGGAAGAAGCAGGAATCAAGCTGGCGCGCAAACCGCGGCCTTTTACGCTGCATACATCGAGACAATTGATGCGCTTGATCGGCCATCGCGATGACCGCTGGCGTAAGTACCTGTTTTACTAGAACTTTCGGTGTTAACAATTCTTAACATTGGGCGGACAAAATAATTTAGGCGGTGATGAAACCTTTTGCGCTGCCGTACATCTAAATTACCAATACCACTTCGAGGACACACCCCGGGAAGCAGCTAAAGCTCAACGCTTTAGTTGCTTCTCTCCTTTTACGGCGCTTTTTCAACTAACCTCGCGAGTACGCTGCCTGAGTTTTCGGTGAGCGACGAAGCCACGTGAATCCGGGAAAGAAAAGAAGCGCGATCCAACGGAAGATTATCCAGCCAGCCTTCACCACGGCGATGATGATGAATCCCCAAATGACTGCCAGCGGAAATTCCAGGAACAACGCTACCATCTCGTTAGCGAAGTCAGCCATTTCAACAAGTGCGCTCCTCAGTGACTCTTTCGCTTGATGAAGTGGCCGCCAACGTATTCCGAACAATTTTTCTTCTTCGCGCCCACTGATGTAAATCGTAAGCATCGACGTATCAACCTGGCTTCGGCGAAGTCGCAGATCGGCTTCCGAGACGTCGATGCGTCCCCGGACTTCAGAGAGCTTGGAACTCACCTCCAAAATATCCTTAACCGCCGAAGCCCTCTTGAGGATCGCGAGATATTGAGCTTCTTCAGCGCGAGAATTGCGCAAGGCTGCAGCCTGATCGACATAGTCGCGGGTCTCGTCGCGCGCCTCGATGGTTTCGCGGGCGACCGTGCCGGCGATCTTGCGCACGTGGGCTCGTGCTTCATCGAACGATATGGCGGGAACGCGTACGCTGAGCTGCGCTGAACGAGACTGACGATCGCTGCCGCTGGCGCTGAAATTCACGACGAATCCGGACAGTTCCCCAGTCAGGACGCGCAGGCGTTCAGCGGTTTGTAGCGGATCTGCAGCAATGATTTCCAACGTTCCTATGCGCACAACCTGGCGCCCGGCTCGTTCCGGTTGTGTGTCTGCCGACAATTGTTCTGCCGCACCGCTAGTGAATGTAGGCCTGGAGCCACTACTGAGGCCCGACCCAGCGCTGGCCAAGTCGACATGCAGAGGTTCCGGCTCTCTAGTGTGCCGAGGCCAAACCTTGAAATTATTTGTGGCCGCCATCGGCTGAACAGCGTCGAGGGCAGATAACCCCGTGGCCCTGGAAGTGGCCAAACCCCGTTCTTTGTTTCGATGCTGCACAAATGTGATGAAGAAAAACAAAGTGGCGAAAGCAAGAAAACCCGTGGCCAGCCGGTGCCGATTAACATTCCACGCACTTCGTATGTACTGGATCATTGAAGTTACCTTGCTCGTTAGACAACGGCGCAAAGTTTTTGTTCCCGTGATTCGTGAAGCGGGCTGGATATTATTGGCGGGCGACGACGCGGATGCCGCGGTGCCAGCTTTCGGTGGTCCCGACGCGACACATCTTCTATTTCGTAGGACAGGTGGCGCAACAAGTTTCCAGTGGCCGGATGAAAGCTCAGCGCGGGAGCGACGAGATAAACGAGCGGCGGAGCACGCTGAATTTCGACGCCCGGAAAATAGCCGTAGCAGCGAAAGTCGCCCAACTCCAGATGGCGGCGAACCCGCAGCCATAATCCGGCCTGAATGGGGAGATGAAGTTGCTCGCTGGCTTTCAATTCGAGAATGGCCAAACGGCCAGCGCGAGTGATGGTCAGCACGTCGATGATTCCATGTTCGGCGCCGCTCCTGCAAAGACCTGCGTGTAAACAAAACGCGAATCGAGCACAGCGTCAACGCGAGTTATGTCCTGGCGCACGATGGCTTTTAGTCAGCGCTCCGGCTGCGTGCCGCGTGTCACTGGCTAGCGAGTGGGGTGATTCTGCAGATCCAGCAGTAAGCGTTAGAGTGCCGGGCGCGTCGCGGGAGTTAATTCTTCGCGCAGGTCGTGGTGCCCGAAGAAAACTTTGCCGTCATCCCAGCGCGCGATGGGCAAGCCGCGATACCGCAGAAAAACTTCATAGGAAGTCGCCGAAGGAGGAACGACGATAGCCTGGGAATCAAGCGCGATAAGAGGCTCAACGGCGGCTCGCGCGAGCGAGCCGCGCTTGGCATTCGCAGTGCGGAATGAGGGCGACCAGAGTGGGCTTGAGGAGAGCGCAGAATTCAGCACAAACGTAATTATTTAGTATCTATTTAGCGTCGGCAAATTCCATGGCGCTGACGCGCACGGCCGGTGGCCGCATGTTCCACATGGCGGAAATGTGTTCGAAGGAAACCTCGAATTCGCGATGATCGCCGGCGGAAATGGGCCGCCCAGGGGGACCGAATAAGGCACGCACTTCGCGCTGAGTGACCTGGTTGGCTTCGTCGGAAAATTCGAGAGTCAGTTCCACGCCGGCGAGTGGACGGGCTCCGCCGTTGCTGACTTCGCCGGAAATGGTGGTGACTTCCTGATGCAGAAAATTTTCTGCGCGGGAAACTTCCAGATGGTCCACACCGACGTTGCTGAGATACGCGCGCTCTTCCGGCCCGAGCGCGCCGTGCTGCGCCGTAGTGGCACCAGAGGTGGGCGCCGCTTGTTTCGAAGGGGAACGCACAAGGATAAAGGCCACGCCGCCGATGAGCAGGGCGGCAACCAATGCGACGATGCGACGCGTACTGCCGCTATTTTCCTGCGATGCTGGTTCTGGAATGGGCAGATCGTCAGGCATATAGTTCCAGATTTGATTCCGAATTCACGTGAAACGGGCCGTTTATTTTGCGCCGCGAATAAAAACTAGCGGCCGATCACCAGGCGCTGCACCAGCGCTTCCGGAAGCCGGGCTTTGCGCATGCGCTCCTGGACAGCCGCGATGTCGTAGGGCACGCGCCAGAACTCGACGGTCTGATGTTCCAGATCGGCGATGGCGAAACCGGCGCGCGGGTCGCTGTCACGGGGTTGGCCGACAGAGCCCGGATTCAACAGGTAACGACGCGGCGGATCCAGGCGTAGAGCGGTGAATGATTCGCTCATGCGCGGATGAATCTGCAAAACTTCCAGCTTCGAATCCAGAATGGAAAATCCGCCCTGGTGATGCGTGTGGCCGAAAAAAGTAACTGGCGCGGATGAGTCGAGCAAGCCTTCGAGAGCTTGCGCCGGAGTGAAGACATATTCGTCTTCATCCTGAAACGCACCGTGGACCAGGACAATGCCATCGGTGGTAAGCGGGCCGCGCGGCAGGTTGGTGAGCCATTCCAGGTGCGCTGGATCGAGTTGCGTATTGCTCCAATCCACTGCAGCCTTGGCCACTGGATTGAAGTCATCGGCAGGCATTACGCCGGAGATTGCCTTGTCGTGATTACCACGAATGGTTTCGGTGCCGAGCTCGCGGAGACGGGCGGTAACTTCGTTAGGGTCCGGGCCGTAGCCGACCACGTCTCCAAGACAGACGGAGCGGTCCCAGCGGTCCTTGGCGGCGGCCAGAACGGCGTCAAACGCAGTAATGTTGGCGTGAAGATCGCTGAGAACGAGAATCCGCATCATGGCCCCGAAAAAAAGTGCTCCTGAGTATAGATGAAGAGGCCCGGCGATGCACGGAGGATGACGGCGCGGTAGTGGGTCAGTTTGAATTTACACAGTAAAGAATTTGTATTGTCCAGAAAAATGACTATGTCATTATTGGAATATGCCCAAGCGCCCACGCGATCCAAATCAACTTGCCAGCCTAATTGTTGGTATAGCCGTTGGGCAAGCGGAGGACGTAGTTAGTGCCAAAAAGCGTAATCCTTCATCCAAACGATCAGGCGGCCTAAAGGGAGGCAAAGCCAGAGCCAAACAGTTGTCTCCCGAGCAGCGTCAAGAAATTGCTAAATTGGCAGCTAACGCTCGCTGGAAGAAAAAGCCTTAAGCAACTTTCTTAAGTTCCTCACGCTCGGCCACGTCTTCGGTAAAGTCCAGTACAAGCTGAATCAGCGGCTTACTACCAGTGACCATATCGTTGTAAACGTCCACGTCTACTTTCAATTGGGCACATTCTCCGATGATCAATTCACGCCTCTGAGCAAACGTCTTCTCCATGAAATCATGGGAGGAATGCGGCATGGAACCCCAAAAAGAATATTGAACGCCGCCCTTCGTTATACGAACCGAATGGTTAACTCTACATCGCCTACCCTTTTCATCGTTTCTGTACTCGTTACGCAACGCTTGCGCCATCTGTCCTGCGAGAATGTCGTAGGGGTCTGTCTCCGGAAGCTCCAAAAGACCTTCCTGAACGGCCCATTCAACAGCTTCACGCGCACTTGTTGGCTTGTGCTGACGATCAGTCTCGTAACGGTGCCAGATTTGTTGCAATCTATCGTCTTTTCCGTTCATAAATACCCCCTACAGTGTCACTGGTACAACTTGGCCCCATCCATCGGCAACTGAACCGGGAAGAACAAAATGCCGAATCTTAACGAGGTGCCTCGCTAAGTATCGATAGTCTTTTAGACGCCGTTGCATTTGACCAATGATCAAACCGGGATGTCTGTTAAGAAGCCGAGCAAATGCAACTACGTCCTTCTCGTAAAAAAATGGGTGCTTGCGAACCATAAATGAATCAAGTTTGGACCTTGGGGCACAAAAATCAGCGGCGGCTTCATTTGCCACTTTTTCTTCGATAGAGGCATTTGACTGATCCCCTTCAAGGTCTGTATCGACCATTTCTCTTTCTTGGCCGTGTCCTTCGAGTACGTGTTGGATTTCGTGTCGAAGCACAAACCAAAAGTTATCAATTTTGTCGCGCCGCGTAGACATCCCAATCACGGGAGATTTAGAGTCCAACCAAAAGCAAACGCCATCAATGTCCGCTTGCGGCAGTTTCTCGACCAGGATGAATCTAACGCCGCACTCCAACAAAATGCGGGGAACATGACGCGCTTCTTCTGGCGTGTATAAGAGCATTTGTAGATCGGCTAGGGCATTACGCAACCCCTTCTCCGAGTAATTTGGAACCTCTATGGATTTAGCTATTTGGCGAACCCGGTATAGCCAAGCGAGCTGAGCTGGCGAAATATCCTCGTAGTTTGTTTTCTTGGCCGCATGCGCCAATTGGGGGATGTCAAAAAAACGCTCAAGCTGAGTTTTCAGCATGGGAGCATCGCTTTGTTCAATCCATCCACGTTTGATCATTTCTCGCACCGGGTATTCCATTTGCATGAGCCTGCGGGCCGCAACGCTCGGATCGGGATTTCGAGCTTGTGCCAAGTCGTAGGCCTGCTGCAAATTAGCGAAAAATTCGGCAGGGACATCGAACGCGTCCCCTAATGCTTTCGCCATTTCGGGGCTTACGCTGCGCTTTCCATTCAGAATCGGATTGATCACTTGCTCGGAGCAACCGAGAATAAACGCAAGGTCTCTCTGACTCCATCCGCGTTCTTCCATCTCTTCCTTGATGTAAAAACCCGGATGATTAATCCAACTTGCACTCGCTGTCGCCACGATTGCACCCCTTTTCTCGCTAGTCATGGTTCCATACTCTTAAAATTTCCATCTTGTTAGGCTTACATCCTGTATCAAGGGTAAATATAAGTCGGAATTGTTTATTGATACGGATGGACCGTTCTTCGCCCTCCATCTTTTCGTAGTGAAGACTCTTCCAATTTCTCAATGTTCTTTCGTCCGGTGCGGCCCGAATTACGACCAATTTTTGCCGTAACGAATTGACAACCGAAATAGGCAATCGGGTTTCCGCTGCACGCGCGGTCTCGACCAGAGCCAAAGTCTTGTCTCGAAACTCGACTTCCATGCAGCATATCCCCGCCGAAATGCACTGTAACTTGTTGATAGTGGGTTGTCAATAGCAATTATCGTTAGTTGTTAAACTGTCTTTTATGCTTGACAAATAGAGAGTCCTATGCCAAAATCCTCTCATTATGAACGTCCTCACAACCGCAAAACGAGTACAGGTGATTAGTGCGCTGGTCGAAGGCAATTCGATTCGAGCGACAGTCCGCATGACTGGCGTAGCAAAGAACACCATCGTTAAGCTGTTGGCAGAGATCGGCGCGGCCTGCGAGAAGTTCCAAAATGAGACGCTTCGTAACCTGCCCTGCAAGCGTGTCCAGTGCGATGAAGTTTGGTCTTTCTGCTACGCGAAGCAAAAGAACGTACCTCAGGATTTACAGGGACAGTTCGGCTACGGCGATGTTTGGACATGGACAGCCTTTTGCGCCGATACGAAGCTGATTTGTAGCTGGAAGATCGGCACGCGGGGAGCTTCGACGGCCTATAGCTTTATGAATGACCTAGCTGGCCGATTGGCGAACCGCATTCAGTTAACAACCGATGGACACCGCATTTACGTGGATGCGGTGGAAAGTGCCTTTGGCTCTGCGATTGACTACGCAATGTTGGTCAAGATTTATGGTGCTGACCGCAGGGAGACGGAAGCACGATACAGCCCTGCGGGATACATGGGATGCCAAACGATTCCCATATCGGGGCACCCCAAAGCGGAGCACGTTTCGACTAGCTTTGTGGAACGCCAGAATCTAACAATGCGCATGCAGATGCGCCGTTTTACTCGTTTGACGAATGCGTTCAGCAAGAAAATCTCTAATCACGGGCACGCGATTGCGCTCCACTTCATGCACTACAATTTCTGCCGCGTACACCAAACACTGCGCGTGACACCTGCGATGGAAGCGGGAATTGCGGATCACGTTTGGGGCATTGAAGAACTCATATCATTGGTGAACTAGGTTTGAGTCTTTTTCTGTCCCTGCCCTGCTAGAAATCCGGCTAAAAACAGTACCGTCGCACCTATAATATCTTTGCCGACTGGATTATTTTGGAATATCAAAACCAGTCCAGATACGATGATTACCCCAATAAAAAAGAAGCCTCCCCAGTTGAGCCTATGCTCTCGCACCCTTTGGTCATCCAGAGACTTGATGTTAATTACCCCCATTTCTTTTTGCTTCTGATGTAAGTCCATTAGAGCCTGCGTAGTCCATACATGCGGCGGTACATATGCCGGAACTTGGGTTAATTGTGTCCACGATGCGGCACTAGATTGCTGAACTGGGACCGCAGGTGCTTGGGGCTCAATTGAAACTACCGGGTCCGCTTTGGCTGGATCTGCCATACACACCTCTCGTATTGCAAAGCGGGCGAATTGTATAACTTTAGTTCCCATATTCAAACTGACCCACTACCGACGGGCGGAGGAAAGATTTCCCAGAGCGCTGCGTGAGCAACTTTTCGTGGCAGCCCCTTTTAGATTTCGCAATAAACGCCCAACATTTGTCACTCCGACCGTAGTGCACCGACGCTCCTTCCTCTCCTTCGCTCCTGCGAAGGAATCGGTTCACGAAGCGGAGGAATCTCTCTTCGACCTAACGCGGGAGCCCCCAGCATCAATCCACCGAAGCCTTTCACACGATTTTCAGCAAAAAAGGGAAGAAATTGACGGTTCCAATATGGCCGCCGGTTAGTTAATGGTCACACTGGAATGGCGATTTAGCTGAAGAAAGCAGAGACCGTCTATTTTTTAGAGCGGGTTTAGCAGCTGCGGCGTTTCGATTGCTACGGACAGGAGCAAATTCCCATTTCTGCAGGCGGCCAGTCACAATAATTTACAACCAGCATTCAAGAATCTTCTGTAATGAACGAAACATTCGCCCACATGGCTTCGTCTATACCAGTGCAGCTGGGTACGGGCTGTTTCGGGTTAGATATGGAAAACCCCGCGGTGGCAGCCGCGGGGCGATGACACGCAGTCTTTCCGGCCGTTAGTCCAGGAAGAAGAGGTGTCTTGCGGCGAGACTACTCGCCCTAGCTTTGCGTGTCAACTCTGTCTTGCCAGCAGAAAGAAAGCCCTGCGGCTGACTCGATCCTCGAAAGGGAGTAGACACACATGAACATCCAATCGTTTCTCCGTAGCGCCGCTTTAGTTGCCACGCTTACAGCAGCGAGTGTGCCGGCTTTTTGCAAGCCGGTAACCAAGACCATCAACATTTCGCAAAACGCGAAAATGGGCAAAGCCGATCTGCAGGCCGGTGAATATCGCTTGCTGATCGACGGGAATAAGGCGACCGTAGCCAAGAACGGTTCAACCGTGGCCGAATCCGAAGGCCGCTGGGAAGAGCGCGAAGCCAAGTCCAACTATGACGCCGTCTTGCTGGGCGAGAACGGTCAAGTAAAGGAAGTGCGTTTCTCAGGACAGAAGCGCGTTTTTGTTTTCAGCGAATAGACGGAAACACTTTTACAAAATCAAACCAGGAAGCCGCCAGCAGGCGGCTTCCTTTTTTTTGCGCTCAGCGGATGAGCATGCAGTCGCCGTAACTGTAGAAGCGGTAGCCAGCTTCGACGGCATGACGATAGGCGGCGAGAACCGCTTCGCGCCCGGCGAATGCGCAGACGAGGGCCAGCAGTGTGGAACGCGGCAGATGGAAATTGGTGAGCAGCGCGTCCACCGCGCGAAAAGCAAAACCCGGAGTGATGAACAGGCGGGCTTCGCCGGGACCTGCGACGAGCACATCGTGGCTATGGGCTTGCGCAGAGCGCTGGGCCGCATCCTCCAGCGCGCGCACCGCAGTGGTCCCGATGGCCACTACCGGCCGACCTTGCCGTTTTGCGCGCGTGACGCGTTCCGCGGTTTCCGGCGGAATCTCGTAGGATTCCGCGTGCATGGTGTGACCTTCCAGTGTATCGCTGCGAATGGGTTGAAATGTTCCCAGGCCAACGTCCAGGGTAAGTTCGCAAATTTCCACGCCGCGCGCGCGAATTTTTGCGATGACCTCAGGCGTGAAATGTAAACCGGCCGTGGGCGCCGCGATGGCTCCCGGACGACTCGCAAAAATTGTTTGATAACGCTCGCTGTCGGCAGGCTCGTCAGCGCGATCGATATAGGGTGGAAGCGGAATATGCCCCGTCGCGTGGAGTTGTGACGTGATATCTCCCCCCGCGTTTGAAGAAAACCTCAGGGTACGCTGGCCGTGATCGCCATGGGCGATAACCTCGGCCTGCAAGTGGCCATCTCCGAATTGCATGCGCTGCCCAACATGCATTTTTCGGCCAGGCCGCACCAAGGTTTCCCAGGTGACGGCGTCGATCTGGCGAGCGAGCAGAATTTCGATTTCGGCGCCGACCGCCGGCGACCGCTCGTTGGAGGTTGGCGCAGAACTCTCGAGGCGACGGCCGCGCAGTCGCGCCGGAATGACCTGCGCATTGTTCACCACGAGCAATTCGTCACCCCGGAGCAGCGTGGGAAAGTCAGCGAAGTCGCGATCCACGTATGGGCCTGAACGGCGCTCCAGAACGAGCATGCGGGAAGCGTCCCGGGTGGCGAGGGGTCGCTGGGCGATCTGCGTCGGCGGAAGCCGGAAGTCAAAATCGGAAAGAAGCATGACAGGAGTCTAGCAGGGAATGATAGAGAGGCAGTGTGAGATACTTTTGTCATAAGCGGGCTGGCACAGGCTCTCAGGGCGCCACAGTATCTCACTGATAATGAAACCGTTATTCTATTATCTAAAAGGGAATCTAGGACTTGACAATGATGTACGCAGATTGTATCATCTCGTTGTAGTCACATTCACATGGAGCTTGGAGGTAGCACCACAATGTCGAATCTGAATCGATGGGAACCCTTTCGCGGGGCAGCCACCCTGCACGAGCATCTGAATCGTGTATTCGCTGAAGGCTTTGGCCGTAGCGGTGAAGAGTCCAACTTGACCACTTGGGCGCCAGCCGTGGACATTCTCGAGAACGAACACGAGTTGGTGGTGCAGGCCGATGTGCCGGACGTGGATCCGAAAGACCTGGATATCCGCGTGGAAAACAATATCCTGACCATTCGTGGCGAGCGTAAATTCCAGAAGCAGGTGAACGAAAACAACTACCTGCGTGTGGAACGCTCCTACGGAACGTTCGCCCGGAGTTTCTCGCTGGCCAACACGGTAAACTCGGAGGCCATCAAGGCCGACTATCAGAACGGCGTCTTGACGCTGAACATTCCGAAGCGTGAAGAAGCCAAGCCCAAGCAGATTAGGGTCAACGTCGGCACACCGGCGGTGGCCGCGGCTGCGGGAACGCGGTAAGAAATAGACCAGCCTAAAAGGCGGTAGCGAAAAGGGCTGGCGAGGTTGCCAGCCCTTCTTCTTTGCCTCTGGATTGAGCGGAAATGGCGGCAAAAAATTAGCCAAAAATATTTTTCCTGAATCAAAGGAATTGAAGTTTCAGCCACTAATGAGGAAGCAATGTTGAGATTTGAAAAATTGACGGTGAAAGCCCAGGAAGCGGTACAGAGCGCACAGGAAATTGCGGCGACGCGCGAGAACCAGCAGATCGAGCCCATCCATTTGTTGGCGGCGCTGGTAGCGCAAGATGGGGGCGTGGTGCCGCCTCTGGTCACCAAGCTGGGAATTCGTCCCGAAACACTTTCGCAGGAAATCGAGCGCGTCCAGGCGCGCCTGCCAAAAGTCCAGGGCTTCGGGCAGCAGCACATGGGTAACGCCGTAAACCAGGTTCTGGAGCGCTCCTTTAAGGAAGCGGAAAAATTCAAGGATGAGTATGTCTCGACCGAGCATTTGTTTCTGGCCATCGCCAGTGAAGATCGCGATCCCGCCGGGCAGTTGCTGAAAAAACTGGGAGCTTCGCATGAAGCCATTCTGCAAGCACTGACCAGTGTGCGCGGCTCGCAAAGAGTAACAACGCCAAATCCGGAAGCGACTTATGAATCGTTGGAGAAATACGCGCGCGACCTTACCGAACTGGCGCGGCGCTCCAAACTCGATCCGGTCATCGGCCGCGATGAAGAAATTCGGCGCGTGATGCAGATCCTGGCGCGACGCACGAAGAACAATCCTGTGCTGATTGGCGAGCCGGGCGTAGGCAAAACCGCGATCGTCGAAGGCCTGGCGCAACGCATCGTGTCGGGCGACGTTCCCGACGTGCTGAAGACCAAGCGGCTGGTGGCGCTGGATCTTGCGGCTCTGGTAGCCGGAGCGAAATATCGCGGGGAATTCGAAGACCGCTTGAAAGCGGTGCTAAAAGAAATCACCCAGGCCGAAGGGCGGATCATCCTGTTCATAGATGAGCTGCACACCCTGGTGGGAGCCGGCGCCGTCGAAGGCGCCATGGATGCCTCCAACATGCTGAAGCCGGCGCTGGCGCGCGGAGAGCTCCGCGCGATTGGCGCCACCACCCTGAACGAATACAAGAAATATATCGAGAAGGATCCCGCGCTGGAACGGCGCTTCCAGCCCGTCCTTGTGAGCGAGCCGACGGTGGAAGACACCATTTCCATCTTGCGCGGATTGAAAGACCGCTACGAAGTACATCACGGCGTGCGCATCAAGGATGCGGCCATTATCGCGGCGGCTACCCTTTCGCACCGCTATATCTCCGACCGCTTCCTGCCGGATAAGGCCATCGACCTAATCGACGAAGCAGCCGCCAGCCTGCGCATGCAGATCGATTCCCTTCCGGTGGAAATCGATGAAATTGAGCGACGCATCATGCAGCTGGAGATCGAGCGACAAGCATTGTTGAAAGAGACGGACGCGCATTCCAAGGTACGCCGTTCACAAATCGAAAAAGAGCTGGCCAAGCTCAAGGAAGATTCCAGCGGACGCAAAGCGCGGTGGCAGTCGGAAAAACAGGCCATCGGTAAAATCCGTGCGTTGAAAGAACAGATTGAACAACTGAAAGCCGAAGAGCAGAGATACGAACGCAGCGGCGAACTGGCCAAAGTGGCGGAAATCCGTTACGGCCGAATGGCCGCGGCGGAACGCGATCTGAAGCAGGCCGAGGCGCAATTCGGCGACATGCAGAAAAACGCGCCAATGCTCAAGGAAGAAGTGGACGAAGAGGACATCGCCAAACTGCTGAGCAAGTGGACGGGCATTCCCGCCGGGCGCTTGCTGGAAGGCGAAGCGCAAAAACTGGTGCGCATGGAAGAGCGCCTGCGGCAACGCGTGGTGGGCCAAGACGACGCGCTGGCGCATGTTTCAAACGCCGTGCGGCGCAGCCGCGCGGGACTGTCCGATCCCAAGCGGCCCATCGGCTCATTTATTTTCATGGGACCGACAGGCGTGGGAAAAACGGAACTCGCTCGCGCGGTCGCGGAGTTTCTGTTCGACGACGAAAAGCTCATGATCCGCATTGACATGAGCGAATACATGGAAAAGCACAGCGTATCTCGCTTAATCGGCGCACCTCCCGGATATGTAGGCTACGAAGAAGGGGGCCAGCTAACGGAACAGGTGCGCCGGCATCCTTACTCGGTAATTTTGTTCGACGAAATTGAGAAGGCCAATCCGGACGTGTTCAACGTGCTGTTGCAAATCCTGGAAGACGGGCGTTTGACCGATGGAAAAGGCCGCACGGTGGATTTCCGCAACACCGTGTTGGTGATGACCAGCAACGTGGGCTCTGCAGCGATTTACGAACTGGCGGGAAATGATCCTGACGCGGCGCGGAAAGAAGCTATGGAAGCGTTGCGCGCGGCATTCCGGCCGGAGTTCATCAATCGCATCGACGAGATCGTAATCTTCAACCCGCTCGGAAAAGAGCAGCTCGGAAAAATCGTCGGCATGCTGCTGAAGAGTGTCGAGAAACTGCTGGCGGAGCGACAGATTAGGCTGGAACTGGCGCCCGCGGCGGAAGAGCTGATTCTGCGCGAGGGCTACGATCCGGCGTACGGCGCGCGGCCGCTACGGCGCACGATTCAGCGCATGATCCAGGATCCCCTGGCCTTGCAGATCCTCGAAGGCAAAGTTCTGCCAGGCGATCGCGTGCGCGTGGATCGCGACGGAAACGGAGAAAAAATGCGCTTCGAGCGCGTGGCCGGAAAACAACCCGCGGCGGCCGCACGAATCTAATGAGGTGGTGGGCCCACAGTTCGCCTTGCAACGACGGCTTCGCTGCGTCGGCAAGTGCAATATTCTCGCGGTTTGTACGTATTGTTAGATGAGACCCTTATGAAAATCCTTCGAACAGGTGTGCTTTTAGTTCTTTTGAGCGTGATGCTGGTAGCGGCCGGCGGCGCGATAGGCGGGCAGAACGGCCTGAAAATCGCGCTGGGAATTGCCGTGCTGATGAACGGCGTGTCGTACTTTTTCTCGGACAAGATCGCTTTGAAATCCAGCGGCGCGCAGCCGGTAACGCGCGAGCAGGTGCCGCGGCTTTACGCGGTGATGGAAAGACTGGCGGCCAAAGCGAATTTGCCGGTGCCGAAACTTTTCGTGATTCCGGAAGCGGCGCCCAATGCTTTCGCAACCGGAAGAAATCCGCGGCACGCTTCGGTGGCGGTTACCGAGGGGTTGCTCGAATTGATGAATGACGATGAACTGGAAGGCGTCATCGCCCACGAACTTTCGCACGTGCGAAATTACGACATTCTCACCAGTTCGATCGCGGCGACCCTCGCCGGAGCGATTACCTATTTAGCTTCCATGGGCCGCTTGGCGATGCTGTTCGGCGGATATGGCGGCGGCAACGACGATCGCGATCGCGGCGGAGGTCTGGCGGCGCTGCTGACAATTATTTTGGCGCCCATCGCCGCGCTGATGATGCAGCTTTTTCTGTCGCGCACCCGGGAATACTCCGCGGACGAAACCGGAGTGCGCATGGTGGGCCAGCAATTCGGATTGATCAGCGCTTTGCAAAAGCTAGGTGCTTATAACCAGCGCATCCCGACAACCAGCGTATCGCCATCGACGGCGGCGCTATGCATCGTGAAGCCGTGGTTTGCCGGCGGCACGTTATCGTCGCTATTCAGCACTCATCCTCCCTTATCCGACCGGATTGCGGCACTGCGGGAGATGACCATCGTTCCAACCCGCTAAGACGGGGTTAAAGGCTTGGAAACGGGCGGGTAATGGGCCGAAAGTGGTAAAGTACTGGGCCATTGGTAACGTAAATATTCCCGCCGGCTCGGCAGCGTTATTCACAGGCTCCCGCCTAAGACCCGACAATTCATAGAATTACGTTATTCTTTGGGAAAAGTGCTGATGGTCAACCGAGTGCAACATTTAAAACAGGAACGAGATGCGGCGGCATTTGACGTCCAGGAAGACGGGGATCATGAGCTGTCGGGACACTATCCATCTTATTTGCTGGTATTTAGAACATAGACTCTCGCCCACGGTGGAGCACGAAATAGCCGCACACCTGGAGCACTGCCCCGATTGCCGACTGGTGCTGGAAGCCGCTACCCACACCCTGGATCGTTATTTTGGCTCCTCTCAGGCTGAGGACACCAAATCCTCAAGTCGGGCGGCCTAAACAAAGCTATTTTTAAGAACGACTTAGGTCTCGACTACGCGTTAGATCCCCGCTTACAATCTCCGCGACTCCACGCAAACGCTGTAAGACTCCCACCATGGCGCTAGAAGTTTTTACCCGTCTTTAAAAGACTGTGTAAGGATTACTGGCCCTAGTACCATTAGGACTTCCCGCGGATTTGACTGGAGTGAGGCTATCTATAAGCAGACTCGAAAGTTGCCCCGATACCGGCTGCAAATGGCACATTGGCCGGAGGGATGCAGTATTCACTGTAGATGCGTGAGCGCACCGCCAAGGAGAAAACTCAATGAGCGAATACCAGGAACCGGTAGTGCATACGGCTGGGACGCCACGGTGGGTAGGATTGGCAGTAGCGATTATCGCGGCATTGTCGCTGGTTGGGCTGGGAGTTGGCTGGAGCGCCATCAACCACGCCAATAGTCTGGAGCAAACCACGCAAGCGTCGTTGAAGCAGACGAATGATACGCTGGGTCAGCGGCTGGCAAAAGCGGAAGACCAGAACCAGCAACTACAGAGCGATCTGAAAGTTGTTACCGACAAATTGAACGTCACGCAGTCCGAGTTGGTAGCGGCGCGCAAGCAGACCAAGTCCGCGACCGTGGCTTACGAAAAGAAACTGAGCGGTTTGCAGAACTCGGTGCAAACGGAACTGGCTACCAAAGCCAACAACGACGACGTGAACAAGCTGAACGGCGACGTCAACGGCGTCAAGGGCGACCTGGACGCGACCAAGAACAGCATTCAGATGGCCCGCAGCGAAATGGGCACACTCATCGCCCGTAACCATGACGAGATCGACCAGCTTCGGCGTATGGGCCAGCGCGATTATTTTGAATTTTCGCTGACACGTAAGTCCGGCGCTCAAAAAGTCGGCAGCATCCAGGTGGAACTGAAAGACACCAACGTGAAGAAGAACCGCTACACGGTGAACGTGCTGGCGGACGACAAGAGCTTTGAGAAAAAGGACCGTTCAGTTAATGAGCCCATTTTCTTCTACACCGGCGGGAGCCGCGCGGCGCTGGAACTGGTGATCAACAAGGTTACCAAGACGGGCGCATCGGGTTACCTGAGCCTGCCTAAGTCGGCGGGAACGGCGAGCGCCAGCAACACTGCGGCGAGCCGGTAAACCGTAACAGATTGCGTTTCCAGACCAGCCGCCAGAGCCGGATGCTGGTCGCCAGAGGAGGACCCGAAAGGGTCCTCCTTTTTTTGACTCGTTGAAATTCCAATTCAAGACAAAGGCAGGCGTTTTGTGAGACGCGGCGTTTCCGTTAGGATGTAGCTCTGCCATGACGACGACTTTAATTCATGCGGGATGGGCACTGACGCCTAGCGGCAAGATCCCCGACGCAGGGATTCTCATTCGCGACAGCGTGATCGAGGCCATCGGGCCGCGCGAGGGGATGAATCTGCCAGCCGACGCGACGGAGATTGCCGCAAAAGATAAGGCAGCAATTCCGGGATTTGTAGATGTACACATCCACGGCGCGGGCGGGCGCGACGTGATGGAAGCTACGCTCGAAGCGATGGCCACCGTGACGAAGACGGTGGCACAGCATGGCACCACCTCGATTGTGGCTACTACCGTGACGGCCAGCGTCGATGACATTTGCAGAAGCGCCGAAGGCATTGCGAAATATATCGTCGCGCAGCAAGAGTCTGACGAGCCGCGCGCGGAGGTGCTGGGAATACATTTTGAGGGGCCATTCCTGAGCGAGATTCGCCGTGGGGTACATCCCGCGGAATGGCTCAGGCCGCCTTCGGCGGAGTTGCTGGAGCGATTTGTGGCCGCGGCGGGAGGAAATGCGCGCATCCTGACGCTTGCCCCCGAACTGCTGGGCGCCATGCCGTGCATCGATGCGGCGATAAAAGCCGGGATGGTGGTGGGCATCGGGCACACCGACGCTACGTACGAGCAGGCCCGGGCAGCCATCGCGCATGGCGCGCACCACGCCGTTCACGTGTACAACGCCATGCGTCCGTTTTCGCACCGCGACAGCGGAGTGATCGGCGCGATCCTGACGACGCCGAACGTGACGGCGGAATTGATCGCGGATGGAGTACACGTCGAAGAAGCGGCCATGCGGCTGCTGCTGCAGGCCAAGAGCGCCGACTGCGTGATCCTGGTGAGCGATGGAATTTCGGCGACGGGCATGCCGGACGGAAAATACATGCTGGGGCAATTTGAAGTGATCGTGAGCGGCGGGGTGTGCCGGAACTCCGAGGGAAAACTGGCCGGCAGCACGTTGACGCTGGACCGCGCGCTGAGAAATGTGGTGGCGCTGGGCAAATCCTTTGAAGACACCACGCGCATGCTGACGTTGAATCCCGCAGGATTGCTGGGAGTGGAATTCAAAAAAGGCACGCTGCGCGTGGGCGCGGACGCCGATGTGTTGCTGATGGATGAGGGGATGCAATTGTCAAACGTGTGGGTCCGCGGAGTGGCAGTGAATTGAAGCGAAACTTTGTACCCGTGTTACACAATTAAATTCGGGTCTGCGGTTGTCCACCAACGAAACCCCATGTACAAATTCGGCTCTTTGGGACACCCGCGCGGCGATAACCAGGAGATGCTCAGGATTTGTTTAGGGGGATATTCAGTTCGGTCGCGAGTTGGATGGGATTGAAGGGGCTGCAGGCGAAAAAACGTGTGCCGACCTGAAGAGTGGGAACTTTTCGTTTGCCGTTGTTGGCTTGCATGACGATTTCTTCGCCGGCTTCGTCTTCCTCGATGTTTACTTCTTTAAACTCCACGCCACGCTCTTTGAGGAAGGATTTGGCGCGGCGGCAATCGGGACACCAGGCCGTGGAGTACATCGTGATGGGTTCCATGGGAATTACTTTCCTTTTGGCAGGGAGGCCTGGGGATTCCGTAGTGACCTGAATAGTTTACCGTAAACGAAGGGTTACGTGTTTTGGCTGTGGTGCACGCGGCGACGCACAGTGCCGACCTGAATGCGCACGAGGGCGCGTTGTAACGCGACAGCAGCGCGATCCCAATCCACTTCGGGATCGGTGGATTTGAGGCGCTTTTCGGCGCGCTCCAGAGCCTGCTTGGCGCGTTCCACGTCAATTTCTTCGGGGCGTTCGGCGGTTTCAGCGAGGACGGTGACGCGATCGGGCAAAACTTCGGCGAAGCCGCTGAGGATGGCGAGGAACACGCGCTCGCTGCTGCTCGAAGCCCGATAACTCAATTCCCTGTTGCCGAGCTCGGTGATCAACGGCGCGTGACCCGGCAAAATGCCGAGCTCGCCGCTGGCGCCGGGAAGCTGCACGCTGGCAACTTTCTCGCGCAGCAACTGACGCTGCGGGGTGACGATGATGAGCTCGATGGCTTCGGGTAGCATGCCTTTAATCCGTCGTCCTGATCCTAGGATGAATTCTTTGCGCTACGCGTTGGCCTTCATGGTCTCGGCTTTCTTCAGAGCCTCTTCAATGGTGCCCACCATGTAGAACGCCTGCTCCGGAACATCGTCGTACTTTCCTTCCACGATTTCCTTGAAGCTGCGCACGGTGTCTTCGATCTTGACGTACTTGCCTTCGAGGCCGGTGAACTGCGCGGCCACGAACATGGGCTGCGAGAGGAACTTTTCGATTTTGCGGGCGCGGGCTACGGTGCGCTTGTCGTCGTCGGAAAGTTCTTCGATGCCAAGAATGGCGATGATGTCCTGGAGGTCCTTGTAGCGCTGCAAAATGGATTTTACGCCGCGGGCGACGGAGTAATGTTCCTGGCCAACGATGCGGGGATCGAGAATGCGCGAGAAGCTGGCCAGGGGATCAACGGCTGGATAAATGCCGCGTTCCACGATCTGGCGGCTCAGGTTGGTGGTGGCGTCCAGGTGGGCGAAGGTGGCGGCCGGCGCTGGATCGGTGTAGTCATCGGCGGGCACGTAAATGGCCTGAACCGACGTGATGGAGCCGTTCTTTGTGGAGGTGATGCGCTCCTGGAGCTCGCCGATTTCGGTGTTGAGGTTGGGCTGGTAACCGACGGCGGAAGGCATGCGGCCGAGAAGAGCGGAAACTTCCGCGCCAGCCTGCACGAACCGGAAAATGTTATCAATGAAGAGGAGCACGTCGAGATGCTCTTCATCGCGGAAATATTCGGCGACGGTCAGGCCGGTGAGGCCGACACGCAGACGCGATCCGGGCGGTTCGGTCATCTGTCCATAAATCAGAGCGGCACGTGATTTTTCTGTGTTGCCCGGTACGATGACGCCGGACTCCGACATTTCCAGCCACAAATCGTTGCCTTCGCGGGTGCGTTCACCGACACCGGCAAAAACCGAAAGACCGCCGTGCTGCATGGCGACGTTGTGGATCAATTCCAGAATCAAAACTGTTTTGCCGACTCCCGCGCCACCGAACAGACCGATCTTGCCGCCCTTTACGTAGGGCTCCATCAGGTCCACGACCTTGATGCCGGTCTCAAACATTTCGAGGCCGGTAGATTGATCTTCGAGTGGGGGAGCCGGGCGATGAATCGCGTAATGCGTGGGGCTGTCAATGGGGCCGAGCTGGTCCACGGGTTTGCCGAGCACGTTCATCACACGGCCAAGAGTGGCGCGCCCTACGGGAACGGTGATGCCCTGGCCCAGATCTTCCGCGGGCATACCGCGAACCATGCCTTCGACAGCTTCCATGGCGACGGCGCGGACGCGGCCTTCGCCCAAATGCTGCTGCACTTCGGCGGTGACGTCCAGAGGCTCGGGAATGTTGAAGCCTTTGCTGGTGATGCGCACCGCGTTGTAAATTGCGGGCAAGTGTCCCGCTTCAAACTGAATATCGAGGACGGGTCCGATGACCTGCACAACTCGTCCCATGCGTTTATCCGCCATGCTTTCTCCTAAGCGCCGTAAGAGGCGCCGCTGACAATTTCAATAATTTCCTTGGTAATGGCCGCCTGGCGCACTTTGTTCATGTGCAGGGTGAGGGCCTCAATGACGTCGTTGGCGTTGTTGGTGGCCGCTTCCATGGCGGTCATGCGCGCGGCGTGTTCGGCCGCGGAAGATTCCAGCATGGCGCGCAGGATTTGGGTTTCGACGTAGCGCGGCAACAACTTCGCCAGGATTTGCTCTTCGGGCTGTTCGTAAATGTAGTCGATGGGGGTTTCTTTGGGTTTTTTGGTGTCGTGGCCGTCGCGTGCGGCAGACTCGTTTTCTTCGTCGCGAATGGATTCGACGGGGAGAAGTTTTTCTACCGTGAGCGTGGGAGTCATCACCGTTTTGAATTCGCTGAAGATGATGTAGACGGAGTCGATTTCTTCCTTGACGTAAAGTTCGGCGACGAGATTGGCGATTTCGCGAGCGGTCTTGAAAGCCACGCGGGCGAGAACGTTCACGTATTCAGCGGCGAAGGTAAAACCGGCGCGGCGCAGCGAGTCGCGTCCTTTTTTGCCCACCGGGATGGTGGTGATTTTTTTGCCCTGGCGCCCGCGGAAAAATTCGTGGGCTTTGCGGAGCACGTTGCTGTTGAAGGCGCCGGCCAGGCCGCGCTCTCCAGTAAGCACGATTACCAAAATATTGTTTTCGGGGCGCACGGCGAGCAGCGGATGTTCGGGCGACTCGATGCGCGCCATGGTGGAACGCAATACGCGCGCCAGCTCGACGGCATAGGGACGCGCGGCCAGCGCAGCTTCCTGGGCGCGACGCAAGCGGGCCGCAGCGACAAACTTCATCGCGCGGGTAATCTGCTGGGTGTTTTTCACCGAGCGAATGCGGCGCCGGAAATCGAGTAGTGTGGGCATTTACAGTCTAATCTTTGCTCCGAAAACTATTTCGCCACCGGAGTTTCTTCTTTCTTTGCGGATGGGTCTCCCGACTTGGATGTCGAACCGGCATCATCCGGTTTTTTCGCGGGAGCAGCCGCAGCCTTGGCCGCCACATCGCCAGAGTTGGCTTCCACGTCGGCGTTGAACCGCTCCTTGAAGGCGTCCACGGCCTTTTTGATTTCGCCCTTGATGGTGTCGTCGAGAGCTTTCTTTTCGGAGATGGATTTGAGAATGCCGGAATTATTGGTTTCGACGAAAGCGATGAATTCGCGTTCGAAGCGGCGCACCGCGGGGACAGGAATGCTGTCCAGAGCTCCGCTGGTGGCGACGAACAAGCTGAGGACCTGCTTTTCCACTGTAAAGGGAGCGTATTGATCCTGCTTCAGAATTTCGGTGAGGCGCTGGCCGCGGCCCAACTGGGCTTGCGTGGCTTTGTCGAGTTGGTCGGCGCCAAACTGCGCGAAAGCCGCGAGGTCGCGATACTGGGCCATGTCGAGACGCAGAGAGCCGGCTACTTGGCGCATGGCCTTGATCTGCGCATTGCCGCCGACGCGGCTGACGGAAATGCCGACGTTGATGGCGGGGCGAATGCCGGCGTTGAAAAGATCGGCTTCCAGATAAATCTGTCCATCGGTGATGGAGATAACGTTGGTCGGAATGTACGCGGAGACGTCACCGGCCTGGGTTTCAATTACCGGCAGAGAGGTGAGTGACCCGGCGCCGAGTTTGTCGTTGAGCTTGGCGGCGCGTTCCAGTAAGCGGGAGTGGAGATAAAACACGTCGCCAGGAAAGGCTTCGCGGCCGGGCGGGCGGCGCAACAGCAAAGAAATTTCACGATAGGCTTGCGCGTGTTTCGACAGATCGTCGTAAAAGGTGACGGCGTGGCGTTTGGTGTCGCGAAAATATTCGCCCATCGCGCACGCGGCGTAAGGCGCGATGTACTGCAGCGAGGCGGGCTCGGAGGCGGTGGAAGCCACCACAATGGTGTAGTCCATCGCGCCGGCGTCAGTGAGCGTCTTCACGACTTGTGCGATGGTGGAGCGTTTCTGGCCAATGCCGCAGTAGATGCAGATTACGTCGCCACCTTTTTGATTGATGATGGTGTCGAGGATGACGGCGGTTTTGCCAGTCTGGCGGTCTCCGATGATGAGTTCGCGCTGGCCGCGGCCGATGGGAATCATGGCGTCAATGGCTTTGATACCGGTCTGTAGAGGCTCGCGAACGGGCTGGCGGTCGAGCACGCCGGGAGCGATGCGCTCGAGGGCATTACGCTGCTTGGATTCGATGGGGCCTTTGCCGTCGAGCGGTTCGCCTATGGGGTTGACCACGCGGCCAATCATGGCCTCGCCGACAGGCACGGACATAATGGTGTTGGTGCGCTTGACGACGTCGCCTTCCTGCAGGTCGCTGGATTCGCCGAGGAGCACCACGCCGACTTCGTCCTGTTCTAGGTTCAGCGCGATGCCAAAAATATTGTGCGGGAAAGCGAGCATCTCACCGGCCATGACTTTTTCGAGACCGTGTACGCGCGCAATGCCGTCGCCCACGCTGATGACCGAGCCGACCTCGTCAACGCTGACGGTCTGTTCGTAATTTTCGATCTGCTCGCGGAGAATTTTGCTGATTTCATCTGCCTTGATATTGGCCATTCATGCTCCTGATTGCATTTGGACCACACGGTTCAAGTCTTTGCTGCTGCGTGGTGCGGGTCGTTCGTTTGGCGGCAGGTACGTGCCGCAAATCATCCTCAAATTATTCCTGTGCCAGCCGCGCGCGCATCTCTGACAAGCGACTACGCAAAGAACCATCGTAGATGGTATCCCCGACACGGGCGACGGCGCCGCCGAGAAGGGTAGCGTCCAAAGAAAATTTTGGATCGATCTTTTTTCCGGTCAGACGGCTGAGGGTCTTGGCCATTTCGGTCTTTTGGGCTTCGCTCAACTCGACGGCGGAGGAAACTTCCGCCTCGGCAATGCCCTGGCGCTGGCGAACCACACTTTGTACGGCCTCGACGATTTCCGGAAGTATCGCCGAGCGCTGATGGTCGGTAATCACAAAAAGAAAATTGCGCACGATTTTGCCAGCGCCCTGGCGCGCGATGATTTTGTCGATAACGCCATGCTTGTCTTTGATATCCACCGCGGGACTGCCGAGAAAATTGCGGAGCTCGGCGGATTCCGCATAGGCCGCAGCGAAATCGGCGAGTTGCCACACGGAAGTTTGCGGGGCGCCCTGGCTGATGGCGATGTCCGCGAAGGCGTTGGCGTACTGCAAGCTGGCGGACTTCAATTGGGCCTTCTATCCAACGTTTTCACAAAATTATTGATCAACGATTCTTGTGCGGCGGGCGTCAATTGGCTGGCAAGAAGTGCTTCCGCGCCATCCACCGCGAGATTGGCGGCGAGGGTTTTCAGCTCCAGCCGAGCGGCGCGCTCGGTGGCGTTCACTTCGGCTTTGGCAGCGGCATCGATTTTCTGTTCATCGGTGCCGGTTATGTTGCGGATGCGTTCGCCTTCGGCGGTGGACTCACGCAAGGCGGCGGCGCGCAGTTCGGCGACCTCTTTTTCCAGATTTTGCAGCTTGGTTTCGGCTTCGTGTAGCTGTTCGTCGGCGCGATTTTTAGCCGCGGTGCTTTTTTCAATGGCGGAAGTAATCACGTCGGCGCGGCGGCTGAAAAATGCCGGCCCACTCCGGAGGCAAATCCAGATAATCACGCCGGCGACGATGGCGAAATTGATCCACTTGAAAAGATTTTCGGCGGATTGCTGGGAGGCGTTGGCGGTTTCTTCGGCGTGAGCACTCAGGGCGAGAAGCAGCATGGCCAGCAGCTCGGAGGCCGCGACTTTTGCGTAAAGAGTTATGCTGCGAACTATGCGCGGCATGGTCATCGGCCCTCTCGGGGTGGAGCGCCAGGGGGACGCGTGGATTGCAGAACGCGGCGCGCGACTACGGCCGCAAGGGGGGTGACACTGGCCTCCAAATCGCTCTTTGCGGCCTTCACTTCGGTGGCAATGCGCTCTTTGGCGGAGGTGACGACGGCAGCGGCTTTCGCGCGCGCGGCTTTCAACTGCGCGGCGCGTTCGTCGAGAAGCTTTTTACGGGCGGCTTCCTGCTCCACGTATACTTCGGCGCGGGCTTGTTTTAGAGCGTCCTGATATTGCTTAACCTTTTCGGTGGCGGCGGCTTGCGCGGCTTCGGCGGATTTCTGCGCACCGACAGTGCGGGCTTCACGCTCGCCAATTACCTTCAATAACGGCTTGAAAAACAGGACTCTCAGGACTGCGTAGAACACCAGCAGTATCAGGACTATAGGCACAACTTGAAAGAACAGTTCTCTCATTGGTGAGAATTAAAATGCATCGAATTGTGTCGCCTGAACCCCAGATTGGCAGCCACGCCGTTTCCCGACCCGGGAGGGGATCACAGCGGGCTAAGTGGTGCCGACTCGAATAATAATTTATATCATCCGCACCAGCGTGCGTCAATCCGAGGGGTGGATGCTACATAACAATTTTGAGGAAAAATTGCCAGTTTGTGGTTAGCGTGCGCAGGTGTAGGGAGTGACCAAGCTACCAAGGCTGGTAGGGTAGCCTACGGAAGCTACAGATCGGAGTCACGTCGCTAAGTGGGCAGGACTAGTGCAGAACTGCCGCATGGGATAGATTCATTGGCGGAGGAAGCCATGAACATCGTAGCGGCTCTGAAGCGTGAAGAGCGCAAGCTCGAAAAGGAATTAGGAAAATTAAATCACAAGCTGGATGGTGTACGGGCGGCGGGAAAGGCCCTGGGACGATCCGCGGGGCGCGAACTGAAGTCCATGAAGAAGCGAGTATTGTCCGAGGCCGGCAGGGCCAAGATCGCCAAGGCCGCCAGGAAGCGCTGGGCCAAGATCCGTGCAGAAGCAAAAAAAGCTGCAAGCTGAGACAATCATTTGGCCAAGCCCAGCTTGGGGCGTAGTGCCTGCCGCGAACTTAATCCTAGTGGGCTAAAAAAATCAGCGTGCGCCGGTCAGCCAGGCGTTCACCGCGGTGGCACGCGGCAAGAGAGCGAGCGCGCCGAGTTTGCGGAACGTGGCGGCACGGGCGCGGTAGCCATGTTCACCCGGGGCGATGATGGCCATGAAGGGCAGGCCAACTGCGCGAGCGGCAAGGGCGTCATCAATGTTGTCACCGAGATAGAGCGCGGTGGCGGGGTCCCGTCCAGCGAGGATTTTGTGCAAGCCTTCCGGATGCGGCTTGATATGCGTTACGTCGTCCATGGTGATGACCTTGCGAAAGTGATGCGCGGCGGGCCAATGGCCGAAGGTGAAGGAAAATTCACGACGGTTGCGTCCGGTGAAAAGATTCAGTTCATAACGGCTCGCCCAAGTGGAGATTTGTCTGGGAGTGATGATCAATTTTTCATTGCGAATATTGCCGGGTTTTTCCGGGGTGCCCCAGTAAAAATCATTGAAAGCGGCTTTCGCCTGCTCGTAGGTAACGGTGGTGCCGAGAGAGCTGACCCAGTCGGCGGTCATACGCCAGTCATCGTTGTAACCGGGCTTGGCTTTCCAGCGATGCAATTCGGCGTAGGTGACGCGGCGTCCACTGAGGTGGCGGACGGTGTCGAGAGCGGAGCGCCAGTAGGTGCCGCGGACGTCGACGAGGACGCCGTCTACGTCGAAGATGAGGATTTGTGGTTGAGTGTGGAGCGCTTTGCGATTGCTCGACAATTGATTCCTCTAGATTGAGCTTAAAAATCTGCACAAAATCGGCACGCGGGGCAGCTAAATTTCGACCGACTGATTCGAGGCCGCTGATTCGTTTAGGAGGCGCTAATAGCCTCACGCAAGATTAACATCTTCGCATCAGCGGGATTGCGGCGTTACCATCCAACGGGTGCCCTACGTGCCGATTTTGCACCTGGGGATTTTGGTGTGGTCCCGTGCCAAAAACTTGAAACGCTACGATGGACGCGGGGATTGGCATTTCATAACGTTCAGTTGCTATCGAAGGACCCTCTGCTGAGTACGGCTTACACCCGCAACGCATTCCTGAAGGCGCTGTCGGACATCCGTTGAGCGCTACGAATTCAAACTGGTGGCGTATGTTGTGATGCCCAAACATGTGCATGTTCTGATCGGCGAGTCACTTAAGGGAACGTTATTTACCATAGCAAGAACGAGTTTCTCGACAGTTGCAAGTGAAAAGTCCCGCGCATCTGTGGCAGGCAAGATTTCATGATTCCAATGTCTACAGCGCGAAGAAGTGGAAAGAAGAATTGGATTACATGCACGCCAACCCGATGGTGAGAGGTCTGCTTAACAAACCGGGAGATTGGATGTGAAGTAGTTTTTCGTTTTATGAAACGGGGGCGTGAGGCCTGGTGACGATTGAACCGTTGTCAGAGAACTGTGCGCGAAAGACTTCGAGTAAGGACCGATGTGCTAACGATCAGTCTCATCCGTGGGACAGAAATCAGAGTCAAGAACCCCACGTGCAAAACCGGCACGTGGGGCACCCGCTCGATACTTACATCGTGATGAACGGGGACCGGGTGAGTGAGGCTTGACCAGTGCGGGGGATTCAGTTTAGCTGAAAGGTATGAGAGCTCGGCTGTTTCTTGCTGTTGTTGTGGTGCTGGCGGTGGGGTTGCTGGGTGGGTGGTTTTGGCGCGCGAGACGCGCGGCTGCGCCTCCTACGTTTACCGATGCGGCGCCTGTTGCGGTGATTTCCAATGACAGCGCGGATACTCGCGCCTCCGCTAAGGCCCCTACTGACATTTACGCGCACAATCTGATGCTGCGCAAAGGTGCTACCGGATTTCGCGTGTATGTGCGGTGGCTGCGCGGGCAGATGGCGCGGACTTCGCGGGACGTGAATCCTTCGTTTGATGAGCCGGAGTCGTTTTTTATCGATGTGAAGACTGGGGTGATTCACACCAATGTGGGGGATCTGGCGAATTTTCTGAACGAGGGCATCAGTGATTCGCCGCTGAAAAACATCAAGCTGGCTGGCGACGGCGACCAACTGAAGATTACCGGAACGCTGCACAAAGTTATTCCCTTACCCATTGAGGTCATCTCCACATTGGGAGTGGCGCCGGACAATCGGATGCAAATTCACGTTACGAAAATAAATGTGCTGAAGATTCCGTTCAAGAAACTGCTCGGCGGCTTTAACGTTACCGTCGCCAGTTTGTTCCGTTCCACTAACCTGCCGGGCGTGGAAGTAAAGGACAACGACATTTTTCTGGATACCGGGAAGGCGGTGCCGCCGCCGCACATCCGTGGGCAGCTGACCAGCGTTAAGATTATCAATCCTGATTTTCAGCAGATTTATGGCAACGCGCAGCAGGACGTGACGCGCACAGAGCAATGGCGCAATTATCTGCAACTGAAGGGCGGAACGATCGACTTCGGTAAGCTCACCATGCGGCACGTGGACCTGATGATGGTGGACCTCTCAGACAACGCCTGGTTCGACCTGGATCTGACCAACTATCAGGACCAGCTGGTGAACGGGTATACGAGGATGACTCCTGAGGCGGGATTGCAGATTTTCATGCCCAGCCTGGACCAGATTCCTGCCGACAAGAAAAACCACAGCATCAGCATGGAGTGGTTGAAGCATCGCAACATGCCGCCGCCGGCAGACATTACTTCGCGGTAGAACTAACCGTTTGCGAGCTGCGGGACGCAGCATTTGCTGCCGCTGGAACCGCCTTGTTACACTGTCTTAGGGAAGCAGGCCGCATTTTTCTACCAACCGCACTGATTTTCTGAATATTTCGGGGACAGCGGCACAGCGCGCCAAACTGGCGCGCGAGGAGAGCAGCATGGCTGGATTTGGTGGAGTGGATTACATCGATTTTGATTCGCAATTAAATGATGAAGAAAAGCTTGTGCGGCAGACGGCGCGGCAGTTCGTGGACAACGAAGTTATCCCCATTATTGAGAAATGCAGCCGCGAGGGAACGTTTCCCAAGCATCTGGTGCCGCAACTGGGGGAGCTGGGATTTTTTGGCGCCAACCTGCACGGCTACGGGTGCGCGGGAATGTCCAACGTGGGGTATGGCTTGGTTACGCAGGAGCTGGAGCGCGGCGACTCCGGGTTACGCAGCTTTATTTCGGTGCAAAGTGCGCTCGTGATGTATCCGATTTATACGTACGGCTCAGAAGCGCAAAAGGATAAATGGCTGCCGCTGTTGCAACAGGGCAAAGCTATCGGGTGCTTTGGATTGACGGAGCCGCAATTTGGATCGAATCCCGGGGGCATGTTGACGCGCGCGGTGAAAAAAGGCTCCAGCTACGTTTTGAACGGTGAAAAAATGTGGATCACCAGCGGGTCTATCGCGGACGTCGCCGTGGTGTGGGCCAAGTGCGAAGACGAAAAAATTCGTGGCTTCCTGGTGGAAAAAGAGCGCGCCGGATTCAAGTCCTACGACGTGCATGGCAAATGGTCGCTACGGGCTTCGGTGACTTCGGGCTTGTCGTTCACAGACTGCGAAATCCCGGAAGAAAATTTGCTCCCCAAAGTGACAGGACTGAAAGGACCGCTGGGCTGCCTGAACCAGGCACGCTACGGAATCGGCTGGGGCGCGCTGGGTGCGGCCATGGCCTGCTATGACACGGCGCTGCAATACGCGAAAACGCGCAAGCAATTCGCCAACAAGCCCATCGCTTCGCACCAGCTGGTGCAGGAAAAATTGGCATGGATGATTACGGAAATCGTGAAAGGGCAATTGCTGGCGCTGCACGTGGGACGATTGAAAGATAACGGCAAAGTGGATCCTGCCCATATCTCCATGCTGAAAATGAATAACGTGGCCATCGCACTCGAGACGGCGCGCAAGGCTCGCGACATTCTGGGCGCCAACGGCATCGTGGACGATTACCCCATCATGCGGCACATGAACAATCTGGAGAGCGTGTCCACTTATGAGGGCACGAATGACATTCACAAGCTGGTGATCGGCGAACGCATCACCGGGATCGCCGCGTTCCAGTAGTATCTCTGCCGCGGTGTGATGGCATTGTCGTCTTTAGTAACGGTGGTGTTATGGCGACTTCGCCGCCACGCGACTGTCGACTGTGGCGGCGGCTTGCCCTATCATTAGCGTCCGTCCACGTTCTCTCTGGACCACCGGAGATCCCCACACATGGAAGCTCAACTTAGTCTCGAATTCCTGCGCGTAGTGGAAACCGCCGCCATCGCCGCGGCGCGCACCATGGGTTTTGGCGACGGCCACAAGGCCGACGAAATCACCGTGGAAGCCATGCGTAAGACGATGGACTCGGTGCAGATGGACGGCACCATCGTCATTGGTGAAGGGGAACGCGACGAAGCACCCATGCTGTACATCGGCGAAAAAGTTGGCTTGGCCACGCACGCGCCGAAGGCCCTTTTTCCGCAGGTGGATATTGCCGTGGATCCGCTGGAAGGCACCAATCTTTGTGCTACCGGCGCGCCCAACGCGATCGTCGTGCTGGCCGCCAGCGAGCGCGGCGGCTTGCTCCACGCGCCCGACCTGTACATGGAAAAAATTGTGGTGGGACCATCGTGCAAGGGCGCGGTGGACCTCGACGCGCCGGTGGCCACTAATTTAAAAGCCATCGCGCAACGCCTGGAGCGCGACGTGGAAGACTTGGTGGTGATTGTGCTCGACCGGCCGCGCCACGAAAAACTTATCGCGGATATTCGCGCGGCGGGGGCGCGCATTCGACTAATTGGCGATGGCGATTTGTCCGCTGGTATTTCAGCGGCAGTGGTCGGCACTGGCGTTCACGCCGTGATGGGAACTGGGGGCGCGCCGGAAGGTGTACTGACCGCCGCGGCGCTACGCTGCCTAAATGGAGAAATTGTCGCGCGCCTGGTGGTCACCAAGCCGGAACACGCCGAGCGGCTCGCCAAAATGGGCGTGAAAGATCCCCAGCGCATCTATGGCACAGAAGATCTGGCCCCCGGCAAGAAAATGATTTTCGCGTGCACGGGCGTGACGGACGGCAACTTACTGCGGGGGGTGCGTTTTTTTGGCGAAGGCGTGCGCACACAATCCATGATCCTTACACTGGATGACCGCCAAGTCCGCTTCGTGGACTCTGTGCATCTCGAAAAGCGCTCCGACGTTAAAGTGCGGTTTAACTAAAGATTTCGTCGCGACAGCTCCTTTTTCAACGAGTGGAAAACCTGCGGCGAGCCAGCCTGATTAAGAGTTTCCTTGCCGGTGCGCTGGCGGCACTGGCCCTCTCGTGGCATCTGTTTCATCGTGGACCTGTCGTAAATGGGGAATACACAATTCCTATTCCGGGCCATTTCTACGTTCGACAGACGTCCATGGGTCCATGCGTATGGACCTTGTCTGCGGGTTCGCCTTTGTTTACTACGCCCTATAAGAGGCACCTTAATTTCAAAGACGAGTGTCCGTTTTCGAGAGACAAAGACTATTCCGGATTTGCTCAAGCGATGGCGCAATCCGCCGGCCGTGGTGGCCACCAATTGAAGTCTCAGAAACAGTCGCGCTAGGTAGTGGCCACTCAGCATCCAGTTTGGAATTTCGCCGGGATTCATCAAAACATCCCCGTGCTCTCATGCGCTGCGCAAGCAACAACAGAATCTTCTGATCTTCCCAAGGCGATGCGCGATACTTTTCTGATGTCCTCGACGTCTTAACGGCCTCTCTCCGCTGAGATCTTCAGAGAATCAGGTACTTTGAGGATGACCTTCCGATCACGAAACCTTTCACCGGCCCCGCGAGGCGCTCAGCAGATTCACGAACAAGCGGTACGCGCCTGGCACCCCTTCTGGTATTTGGCGGAAAAACGCGAGGCCAGTGTAAATGTACGTGCCTTTTCCCAGATGCGTGTACGCCAGGGCGCCATTCAATTCGGGCTCGCCGGGATCGTTCATTGCAAGCAGGGGCGTATATTTTGCGTCGAACTGGCTCCAGAAATAGAGGCCGCGCTCCTGAATCCACCCGTTGAAATCTTCCGGCGTAATTTTGTTTGGAGTGTTGAGCAGCGAGTCGTCGGGCTTTAGAAATTTGACTGGCGAATGTTCGTCGGTGATGCGCGGCAACGGACTGTTCGGTTTGTCAGGAGTGATTTTCGCCGGGTATGGAGCGTACTGAAATTTGTCCCACGCGAAATCGCGCTGGTATTGCACCACCAGCGTCCCGCCGTTGGAAACGTAGCCGAGCAGCCGCTGATTTGCGCCAGCCAGTTCCGGGCGCAGCTCGTAAGCGCGCACTCCAACGACTATCGCATCAAATTTTGTAAGGTCGCCAAAGGTCAGCGCCGCGGCGTCCAACAATTCCGCGTTAATGCCCAGCCTGTCGAGCGCTTGCGGAATGGGCTCGCTTTCCGCGGAAACGTATCCAACGCGCAGATGGTCCGGCACTTGGGCATTAAAAGCGAACACGCGGCATTGCGCCGGTTCGGTCCACAGCAGAGTCGGCATGGAAGGCAATGGTGTCAGTGAAGTGGTGAAGGTTTCGCTGCCACGGCGCGCGAAGGCGTTCACCGGAAAAATTCCGGGCGCGAGTTTTGCCGGTGGCGTGACTTTCACTTTGGCGTACTGATCGCCGGCACCGGGAAACTGCAGCGCCACTGGCGCGCCGGTTGTCCAGCCGGCCGGCGCGAGCACGCCGGCTTCTACTTTCCCCGGCTTGGTGGCGTAAGAATGCACGCGCAGAAAAACATCAAAGGATTGTGTGGGCTTGGCCAGCAGCTGCACGTTTTGGTCGGGCTCCAGCGCTAGGGTGTAGGCCGGCACCAAGCGGACGACCACGCGATCGGTGCGCGTGGAAGTCGCCGCGATGTGCGCCACGGGTTGATCTACGAGGAAAGAGTAGCCACTGACGGTTACTTCTTGTTTTGCGGTGGCGAGCGCGGCAGGCTCCGGCTGCTGGCGTTCCCAACTGCTCGATTCCGGGGCCAGTTGATCTATCGTCACCGTAAACTTTTTACTTTTGTTCGAATCCGTGGTGTCGGCCGAGACATTCGATTGGGCCCGCAGCGCCAAGTCCAATTTTCCCATTTCGCAGTGGGCTTCTTTCCGACATCGCGATTCGATGGTCACGGAAAACGGTTCACCGATTACCACCTCGCTGCGGTCGGCTTCCGCGACGACTTCGAGGCCGGCGGCGAGAGCCAGCGCGTGATCAAGCCGGCGCTGGACCAGATGTAAATCAGTCAAGAGCGGATCGCCCGCTACCCAGTGCGCGGCGTGGCCGCCGCCCGGATATAACGAGGAGATTTCTTTCGCGGCGGCGGCAATTTCTGTGGCGGATTGTTGCCAGTGGAGTGAGAGCGCATCCTGCCGCGCTTTTTCCAAGTTGGACTGCGCCGCTTTTAGAACCGGACAGAAAAATGCGGCCTGCGGGCACGGTCCCGCCGGATCATTTCCAGTGTCCCCAACCAACTGGTGCAAAGGTTGGGCAAAAAATGCGGGATCTATTTTTTCTTCGTTTTCAGACACCAGCGAGATCGGGCGGCGCAAAAAAGAAGATCCCAGAAACGCGGAGATACCCTGGGTGCGATGGTTCGCGAATGCATCGATGCCAACCTCGCGCCAAGTTTTTCCCCACAGCGGTGAGACCTCATCCAGGGGCACTTCATAACGTCCGGAACTTACGGTGCCTGAGCCTCCGCGATCCACGTCCAGCACCCGCACCGCATGATCTTTTCCACCCCAAGGTTTTTCAAAGTCCACGGTATCCACGCCCGCAGCCAATTCATTCAGTCGCGCGGCATCGGAAGACAAGTGATATGTGGGATCAGCGGCTAACTGCACTGCTTTGGGCGTCCACAATCCCGCGGCCTGGTGATGACCGTGGCCGGAATGCACGCCACCAAAATTGTTGATCACGATGTTGGGTCGGAAAACGCGAATTGCGCGAACCATGTCGGCGAGCACTTCGTCTCCCCACATTTTCTCGGCTTCTTCGGGGGTCTTGGAAAATCCAAAATCCCTGGCGCTGGTAAAGAATAATTTGACGCCGTAGCCACGTGTGGCGGCCAACAATTCCTGGGTGCGAATCAGGCCCAACTGAGGAGCTTGTTCGGGGCCAAGCGCGTTTTGTCCGCCTTCGCCGCGCGTGAGCGAGAGCAGGGCCACGTCAGCGTGCAGCCCGCGCGCCAAATAAGTGAGCACCGCAGCGGATTCGTCGTCGGGATGGGCGGTAATGTACAGAATGCGAGTGCTGACGCCGGCGCTTTCGATGGCTTCTACTGTTTCATTCAGCCCCGGGCCCGTACCGGGCGGCGGCGCGAATTGAGCGAGCGCCGCGCCGCCACCTGCAAATAGCAGTGCGAAAATTGCGACAATTCTATATCCCCAAAATTTCAAGCACCCTCCGGCTCCGGCCGCGCTTTGGCGGCGAACGGCCATTGTCGCATTTCCCGCGAGCGCAGCAGAAATGCCATTACGCCGAGCGAAATTACCAGCAGTCCCCATTTGCGCGCCGCGCCGGTGGCCCAGAAAAGGGCCGCCCATCCGCACATGGTCAGAACCGCGGGCAACGGATAGAGCCACATTTTGAAAGGGAAACGTTCTGGCGGCCAGCGCTTGTGCAAGAGCATGATGCCGATGGCCTGTCCGATGAATTGCACGAGCAGTCGCGTGGCCAGAATGGCGGCGATGACCGTAGACAGTTTGAAGAGCAGGCTGGAAACGAACGCCACACCTCCTAGAAACAACAGCGACACATGCGGGAATTTTTTCTGCGGGTGCACGCGCGCAAAAATCGAGAAAAAACTTCCGTCCAGCGCCGCGGCGTAGGGCACGCGGGAATAACCCAGCAGTGCCGCGAAAATAGAAGCGAAGGCGATCCATAGAATCAAGAGGGTGGCCACACGCGCGGCAAACGGTCCGGAAATGGTTTCCACGAAGGTGCTGACGAGAAATTGCGAGTTCTGCGCTTTTTGCCAGGGGACCACGCCCAGGATGCTGGTCTGCATGGCGAGATAGAGCACCGCGATGCCGGCGATAGAAATAAAAATCCCGCGGGGAATATTTTTTTCGGGCTCGCGGAGCTCTCCGCCGAGGTGGCAGATGTTGTAGTAGCCCCAATACGTATAGGTAGTGCTGACCATGGCAGCGCCCAGACCCGCAAAGAACAGATGTGAAAGATGGAACGCGCCCGGCGGGAAGGAAAAAGCCATTTGGGCGTTGAAGTGGGTGATACCTCCGGCGATAAGCCAGATCATGGTGCCGATCACGCCGATCCAAAGAAGCACGGAAATTTTACCGATGGTGGAAATGCGGCGGTACAGGAGCCCGATAAGTAGCAAAACTACCGCGCCGGAGATGGCCTTCTGCTCATAAGCGGTGAAGGGATGCAGGTAGCTGGCGTATTGAGAAAAGCCGATGGCTCCCGAGGCAATAACCAGCGGCGCCTGAATCAACGTTTGCCACACGAACAGGAAAGACATGAGGCGTCCCCATTTTCCGGGGCCGTAGGCTTCGCGCAAAAAAACATAACTGCCACCAGCTCGCGGGAGAGCCGCTCCCAACTCTGACCAGATGAAGCCATCCAGCAACGCCAGCAACGCGCCCGCGGTCCAGGCCAGCAAGGCCTGCGGCCCGCCCATGGCGCGAATCACCAGCGGGCTGACCACAAACGGCCCGATGCCGATCATGTCGATCATGTTCAGCGCGACGGCTTCTTTCAGGCCGAGGGCGCGCTCAAGTCCGGGATCGGTTTGTTGGAAAGGGGCGGCGTCCGCGCGGCCGCTCTCCGTTGCGGCAGCAGGCGGGGAATTCTCGCGGGGCTTCATCGGTCCGCCGAGAATAACAAATGCCCGGCGCACCTCCTACGGCCATTCGTTGGACAACAAAAATCACGGTTTGAAATTTGAATCAAGACGGCCAGCAGCGGCAAAACGGAAAGATAGAGCGTACTGTCAAATGAGGTGGAGGAGCGAAGCTATGCAATGCGCCTTGATGTGCGCGAGGCCCTGCTTGCACTGTTATTTGCGGCGGCGTTTTTCCAGCCGACCGTGCTCCTGGCAGATGCGATCGAGCGCGTTGTGGCCGATGCGCAGGTCGAATTCGCGGATCAGGCGGCGAGAGGCGAATGTGGGGCAGAGTTTTGCGAAGCTCAAGCAACTGAGCTTCGACGTTAGGAGGAGTCTTGCGGGGCTGCTGCTGACGCGCACGGGATTGCTCGCACAGGCCGCAAGGGCCGTGCTGCTGGAAGCGGCGCAGCCATTTCCGAACCGTGGGCACGGTGGTGGTGAACAGCCGTGCGGTCGGCTTAATGCCGATGCGCTTGGCGCTCTCCACCAGCCGCAGGCGATGGTTGTAGACGTTTTTCATCTCCCGCACCAGATCGAAATAACGAGCGGCGTTGGCCAGGGCGTGGCGATTCTACTCGCCACGGGCCGCTCGGCTCTCCCCCCAGCCGGGCGGCCATCACCTGCCCTCTTATCGCTCTCACACTTCAACCTCGCTAGAGGGATGCGATGTGACGGGGCTCTTCCAGCAGCCTCTGAACATTGACCTCCGCCTGCGGACGGTGATAATCATGAAGGGTTGCGTGGAGTCTCGCGGGGCGTGGCAGTTGAGACCGGGGCGGTTCACACTGGCGAGCTCGCCGGGATGCCGCAACCTGGCAGTCAACGCGCAACGGGGAATCGGCATCACATCCCAAAAGCAAACTGGCAGCACGTGCTTGGTCCTGCTCCGTGCCTTGTCATACGGTTCACTACGTTCGAACTTGATTGCGGCGAGCGTGGGTTCAGTCGAAGTGATGAAGGAGTCTCATGAAGCGGTCCTGGGCAGCCTTGGCTGCCGCACTGATTACGATTTTCGCAGCCGCGGGCTGCAACGATTACGGGAATACGTTTCAAAACAATACCGGCGCGGCGGTACAATTCTTATCACCCTCCAACGTCAGCGCGGGCAGCCCGGACTTCGTGCTCACCGTCAACGGCGCGGGCTTCGTGGCCAAAACTTTCGTCGAGTGGAATGGCAAGAAACTTGCCACCACGATTAACTATGACTCCAGCGGTACGGTGGTCGTGTCCGTGAGCGCCACCGTTTCGGCCGCGCTGGTAGCCAAGCCCGGGACTGCGACGGTCATCACGCAAAATCCGTTTTCCGGAGCGGGCAACAACGGTTTGTCGAATCCTGTCACGTTCGTCATCAATCCCCCGCCTAATCCGGTCCCCGCACTCACTTCCATCGCACCGGGAACCATCGCGGCTTGCGGCAGCACTTGTCCAGACATTACTCTCGATCTGCAAGGCAGTAATTTCATGGCCTCGTCCGACCCCACGCAGGTTTCGCAAGTGCACTGGACTGCCGGCGCGACGCAAACCACTCTGGCAACCAGCAGCGTGACGACTTCGGACATCAAGGCCACGGTACCCGGCGCTCTCTATGCGACCGCGGGAACCGCCAGTGTTACGGTTTTCAATCCTCCGGCACCGCAGACGACACCATCCGGGGGAACCCCCAATCCCGCAGCGGGCGGCGGGGGAACGAGCGCGGCGCAAACGTTCACGATTACCGTCCCGGCGCCGGCCTCGGCACACGGGACGACGGAGTCCGCGCTGGAAGAAACGCCTTCGGTGAGCGCGGACGGCCGCTACGTGGCTTACAGTGCGGCGCAAGACGAGCACAGCCAAGTTTTTCTGCGCGACACGTGTGAAGGCGCCGTGATTGGATGCAAGCCACAGACGACCTTGCTTTCCGCAGCCGCTGATGGAAATGCCGCCAATGGCGACAGCAATTCGCCTTCGCTGAGCAGCAATGGCCGCTACGTGGCGTTCAGCTCGGCGGCGACGAATCTGGTGGACAATGGTCCGACGGGCCGCCAGATTTATTTGCGCGATACTTGTGTGGGCGCGGATGGCACGTGTGCACCTTCCACGCAAATTATTTCCACGGATACGAATGGAGCGTTGAACGGAGCGGAAAGTTTGCTTCCATCCATCAGCGCTACCGGAAGATTTGTAGCGTTCATCGCGGTGTCGCAGAGCCACGCAGCAAAAGAGTCGGCGAGCAATACGGCGGCCAGCAACACGGCGGCCGACAAGAAAAACAGCGGTTATCGCCAGGTGTTCGTTCGTGACACCTGCCTGGGAGCGTCGGGCTGCACTGCGAAGACGACACGCATCTCCCTGCAATCCGGCGACGGCGGCGCCAGCAGCGCCAAGCGCGCCGGCCCGGCAATCGCTTCAGGCGGTGATCATGTTGGATTGGCCGGACAGGCCGCGACGCTGTTCACCCATTCCGTGGCCATAGACGATCGCGTCTTTCTGGCCGTGACCAAGTCCAGTAAGTGATCGCGGACAATTACTACTACCGACCGTAAAAAAGACAGGCTCACTGAAAAATTATTCAGCGAGCCTGTCCAGTGTGCTCTGCAGAAATCTACTTTCGCCTACCCCAAAAATCCCAGATTGGAAGTCGTGAAGTTTACGAGGTTTGGAAAAATACTCGGTAAATCCGCATTGGCGACTCCAAACCACGATGCCAGTGTCGCGGCATATTGATCAACGGACGTGGATGGAATCCAGCGCCCGTTACTGCCGGTGTCGTCCGGCCCTCCGGGCGTGAGCGTTGGAAATTGTCCGTATAGCGCGTTGCCTTTCACCGCGCCTCCCATCATCAATTGGTGGCCGCCCCAGGCGTGATCGGTACCGGCATTGGAACCGGGCTGAAAGGTGCGGCTGAATTCCGATAATGTGAACGTAGTGACGTTGGCCGCTACTCCCAGTTCCTGAGTGGCCTGGTAAAACGCCGCCATTGCCGGACTCAACTGACCATACAGGCCTTGCTGGGTAATGAGTTGATCGCTGTGGGTATCGAAGCCTCCCTGCGAGCAAAAGAAAATCTGGCGGTTGACGCTGAGGGCGCTGCGCGCCGCGATTACTTGGGCCACTTGCTTCAACTGCGAAGCCAGGCTGTTGCCCGTGGGAAATACCGTTTGAATTGCTGGAATATTCTTTAGCGCATCCGAAAGCAGCGCGCCCTGGTGCACCGACTGCCCCGTGACTGTGCTGGCCGCCTGCACCATGGACACGCCGGTATCAAAGGTCAGCAACTCCTGCATCGACTGAAAGCGCGCCTGGCTTGCGGCGGACGTGCCAATGCCCTGCACGCCGGGCGTGCTGCCAGGGTTCATCGTAAACGGCCGCGTAACGTCGCCGGTGCAGAAAATGGGATTGCCGGCGACGGAGAGAATCGGCGGGAATTGCGCGCTGCTGTTAAATGTCGGGCCAAGCTTGTCGGCAACTTTTCCGGCCCAGCCGGCGTTCGGCAACCCCGCCAACTGCGTGGTCTGCCATTGATCCTGCTGGTCGGCGTGAGAAAACAAGTTCTGCGGCAGGTTTTGAAACTTCTGGTAATTCTGGCGCGTGGTGGGCTGCACCAGTGTGCCGACGTTGGCCAGCACCGCGAGCGACTTGTTGGTATTGAATAGGGTCTGCAATTCCGCCAGCTTGGGATGGAGACCAAATGGCGCTTGCCCGCCGATTTGCAAGGGCAGCAGCGAGCCCTGTCCGAGCGCCAGGTTCGCGCGCACGGTCTGATAGTTCGCGTAGCCCGCCGAGTCGATCGGCACGATCATGTTGTTCGAGTCATTGCCGCCAAAGAAAAAGATGCACACCAGCGCCTTGTAGTCTGTCGAGCCCTGCGCCATGGCGCTCACGAGGCCGAACTTGCTCAGACCGCCGACCAGCGACGCGGTCGCCGCCGAGCAGCATGCCAGCCTCAGGAAATCCCTTCGTGTGTGCGGGCTCATGTGCGTGTCTCCCTTGTGCGCCCTAGCGCTGAACCTGATATTGCGACGAAGAAAGGACCAGGTAGATGGCCGTCTTCGCCTGATTATTGGTATCCGTGGCGCCGTTAGCATTTACAGCGGTGAGGATGCTCTGCTTCATGGAGTCTGACATGGTGCCGTGCAGCAGTTGGGTATCCAGTAGCGCTACCATCTGGTCCGGCGTGCCGGCATTCCTCACCGGCGTGAAATCCAGTTTCGTCGCGCTGCTGATCTGGCCGTACACGATGGAGTTGATGAAATTGACGCGCGCCAGGCTGGTGTTGGTGTTGAAGATAGCGAATTCTGGCCCGTTCAATGTGGTCTGCGGAATTAGGCTGTCCGGCGGAAAGAAGTTGAATACGCTCGGTGCGTTGAAGACACTCTGCGCCATGTTCCCGCTCCAGCCGGAAAATCCCGTGCCATCCGAAGCCGCGCCGAAGGCTCTGGCCACCGCGACTTCCATGACCACCGGCTCGCGGAGTTTTCCGTCCGTGGCCACCGCGGTCGTGGGGTCATCTCCACGACGCGCTTCGGGATCCAGCAGAATGGCCGCCGCGACCGCTTTCATATCGCCACGCTGACCCGCTCCGTAGGTATTAAATTTTCCTGCGATGAACGCCTGGGCCACACGCTGAACATAGGCGGGACTAGGATTGCTGGTCACCAGTTTTTCGATCAATTGTTTGGCAACGAAGGGCGGCAGGTTGGGATGATTGAAAATAATGGTCAACACGCTATCGAGTTCCTGCCCGGCCGATTGCCCGGCAGCCACCGATTGACCCAGAAAAGTTTTTGCCCCGGTGTCGTGGTTGGATTCGAATGGCAACAGGTTGCCGCCGTAGAATTCCGGATTGTGTTTCGAAAGCGTCTGCCCCGCTTCTGTCGGGTACGTCCACCCCGTCAACGAGCGGCCCAGCGCCATCACATCATCCTGCGTATACGTCGGCACCGGAACGCCCGATCCATCCAGCACCGGTGTGCCGTCGGGATTCAGTTGGCTCAGGCCGAGAGTGAAGAGCTGCATCAGCTCGCGGGCATAATTCTCGTTGGCGTGTTGTCCTGTCCCGGGCTTGTCGTTGTTGACCATATCGAGCCAATGGCCCATTGCGGGAGTAAGGGTGACGTCCTTCATCACGCTATAGTAATTTCCCAGTCCATTCTTGGTGAGCACTGTCATGTAGTTGGTGTAGCCCACTGGGTCACCTACTTTGTTGCCGCCCACTACCCACAGCTCGTTCAGCGCGAAAGCCATGCGCTGGCGCAGTTGGTCGCTGTTATTCACAGCGTTCTTGAAGAACGCCTTCTGCACATTGCCCAGCCCGGAATCCATCGCGCCGGGGGCCGGATAGGTGGAGGATGTAGCGGCGAATTGTCCCTGCAGGAAGGTGTCGATACCGGTCTGCTGAAGTTGATTCACCAGCGCTGGAGTCGGTCCGAAAGTGGATTGCTCCAGGATGCGCACGGCCGCCACAGCCGAAAGCACCTGTCCTCCGTTCACCACCTGAGCATTCAGCGCTGCAGATGTGCTCGTTCCGGGATTTGGATTCGTGACCGTGACGGGGACATTGCCGGCTTGCGCCGCCGTTGCCGTACCCGTGGCGGTTAGTTCATTGCGGGACACGAACAAGGTGGTCAGGGGCTGTCCAGCGAAATTAACTTTGGAACCATTCACAAACCCGGAACCGTTTACCGTCAGCATGAAGGCCCCGATCCCGATGCTGGTGGGGCTAACGGAGGTCAACACGGGCTTGGGATTCACGATGGTGATGGTGCCGGAAACTTTCTTAGTGGGGTCGGCAACACTGGTCGCAGTGATCGTGACGGTGTTGGGATTGGGAACAATTCCTGGTGGAGAGTAGCCGCCGGCGGCGTTTGTGTAGCCGACGGTCGGAGAACCAAAACCGTTGCCGTTGAGCGTCCAGGTCACAGCCTGGTTCGATGTTCCGGTAACCGTTGCGACGAAAAATAAATTAACACCAACGCTAGTTGTGGCGTTGGCGGGTGAAATCGAAACGCTGATTGCCGAGGTGCTGCCGCCGGTGACTTTAGCCATTATGGCCGCGGAGGAAATTGTGCCAGGGTCAGGATTCTTTACCGTCACCCCGACGTTGCCAACCTGAGTGCTCGCTGCCGTGCCCGTGGCGGTCAATTTTGTGGAAGATACTCGGGTGGTAGTCAGCACCGTGGAGCCGAACAGCACTTTGGCGCCAGCGGCAAAATGCGCGCCATTCACAGTGAGGGTAAACGCCCCCACCGGGATGGACGTGGGAGCAATCGTGGCCACCTGGGGTATGGGGTTCTCCAGGGTCACCGCGCTGGAGGCGGTCTTTGTGGCGTCCGCCGTTTCCTTCGCGGCGATCGTCAGATTGGTGGCCGCCATGGGAAATTCGGGCGCCGTATACTTGCCCGCCGCACTGATCGTTCCGAGGCTGGAGTTGCCGCCTGCCACGCCGTTTACCGACCAGGTGACTGCCGGAGCCGTGCTGGATCCGCCCTCATTCGCGCTGAACGTTTGTGTGTCGCCGCCGCGCAGATCCGCGCTTACCGGGGAAACCGCCAGTTGGCCGTTTTGCGGCTGAGGTGTCTTGGGCGTCGTCGAGCCGCCACTGATCCCACCCACGCAACCAGCCATCGAGAACGCTACCAATGAAATCAGGCCACTCCACTTTAGTTTCGCGGTTCGGTTTCCCTTAGCGTTCATCGGGCCTCTCACGTTTAGCAAAAATCCACTTCTCGGTGGCCATGCGATTGAGTTGTTCGTCGCAACAATCAGCGTTTACGAAAAGTAAGACTTCGTTAACCTAACCGCTACTGTCCCGCGGGACGGATTAGGGCCATGGACCAATCTGGGAAGGGAGCTGTTACTCAGTGCATGAACAGCGAGAGGGAAACTACCGCGCGACAACCATACAAACACGGTTCTACAAAAAAATTTGCGCTTATTGCCCGGGCGACTTATCGAAACGCAGCAGCGATATGGAAGTTCCCGTGGCGTTCAACGAAAGCGCTACGATGCGAACCTGCCGGCCACGTTCCGCGAGGAAAGCTATGTCGCTATCTGAAACGCGGACGTCGTGAAAAACTTCCGGCAGAGGTTTCTCGCCCGAATCGTGCCGCGCAAATTCCGGGCCCAGATGTTTGGAATACCAGAGGTCCACGGAATCTCGCGTGTCTCTCGTCTGGTAGGTGACTGTGCTGATGCCTGCTTTGCGTTCTTCAATTGCCCGCGAGGTAGCTTTGTCAGTCGGCAGCACCATCGCCGCATTGGGATACACCGGCATGCCCGGCCCGACCTCGCCTTGTTTTTCCAGTCGAAAACTTCCCGCCGGAGTGCGAATGGTGCCCTTGCTCGTCGCGGCCGCCAAGCCCATGGATCGCACCATGCGATTGGCCAGAAAAAGCCCTCCGCCCAGCAATCCGCTGAGTCCCACAAACACCGCGATCATCATCCACAAAAGTGATTTTGATGAAGACGAGCCGTCCGCAGCCGATTCCGCCATCTGTTTCTCCGCATACAGGGCATTTTGCCCCGCTGTAAGTCTGGCAGACAATCCCGCCGCCTTGCAGGGGAAACACGAAGTTGTGCCTTAAGGCGCTCCTGTTCCTTGGTGCAGGTGCCTCAGGGATCGGGGATTTGGTTGCAGGGGCCGGGGTGTGGAACGGGCCATGGTGGACACTTCTCGAATTCGAATCGCGAACAACGTCTCTAAGCGCTGGTTTTCCGGTAGACCAACTGGACACAGCACAGTTAACAGAAATGTGGCGTGCTATCCTCTAGCAGTTCTCTCTCAGAAATGCCTATGTTCAAAAGGAGTTTTGTTGGGAATGAAGATTCCGCTCGCAACTTCGTGTACCACAACACCGCGAACGAGTGGTGAAATTCGCGGCGCCACGCGCTTCCTGCTGGCACTCGCCACGATTGCCGTGTTGGCGTTAGCCTGCGCTTTACCTGCCGCGGCGCAAAAAGACAAGAAAAAGAAGCAGCCGGCCATTACGCCCGCGGACAGCACCAATCCGTTGGTGCCCATGTCGGACGAGAACCAGATTGATTACATGGTTTCGGAGATGCTCGGGGCGTGGCAACTGGGTGATGTCGATAAATTGCACAAGGACTACGCGGACGACGTGACGGTCGTGAATGGTGCGTACGCGCCACCCATCGTGGGCTGGACAAATTACCTGGCGGTATACCAGCAGCAACGCGCGCGCATGCAACAGGTGCGCATGGATCGTTCGAACAGTTTGATCAGGGTGGCGGGCAACGTCGGCTGGATCTGCTACCAGTGGGACTTCGCGGCTACCGCGGACGGGCAGCCTGCTGCCGCGCAAGGGCAAACCACTTTAGTTGTGGAGAAGAGAAACAATCACTGGATCATTGTGCACAACCACACTTCCATGGTGCGGCAGCTGAATCCCGGGGCCGGGTCGACAGGCGGGACGAATGGCGCGGGGGCTGTGGGCACACCGCCATCCAGCCAACCGGACGCAAGTAAGCCTCAGGGCCAGTAGGCCGAAATTCGCGGATCAAGAAAACTCAGCTAAGAACAGAAGCTAGAAACTCTTCAGTCCCTGGTAAATCCACATTCCCGCAATGACCAACAGCAAAGTGCCAGCGGTAATGCCGGTGGTAGTAATGGGCTTGGAAAGCCGCATTATTTTTGCCACCAGTTCGCGCTGCTCGCGGGCCATGTGTTCCTGAGCCGAGTCGAGGAAAATCTGATCGTCCTCCCGGTTGGCGAGTAGAGTGCGCCACACCAGCAGGACGAAGAAGATTCCTGTGACCACAGCCCAGGCGATTAACAGGTAATAGAGGGGGCCCGTAAATGCAAAGGATTCACTCATGGAAACCTCCCTGCGGAACCAACCGTGGCCATCCCAAACGGACAGGCACGGTATACGGCGGAGTATAGCCCTCAAAAAGTTGAATTTCTATTGCTAGTATTTGAAACCTGAATTTACGCCGAGCACGGCTGGGTGTGCCGAATCCGCGGGGCATGTCACTACTAGACTAGTTGGCGCCTGCGGGCGTTGTTTCACGAGGACACCTCGCCGGGACTTCCTAGTTTGTTTTTGATTTCGTTTTCGACTTCGTTTTCTCGTCGGCGCTGCGCTTTCGGAAGGCGGCTACTCCAGCGTCGGACACCTGCACCCACTGGGGATCGGTGGCGGCCTCGGCGTCGTAGCTGTCGTGCCAATTCCACCATTTGTATGGCGGGGTCTGCGGGTATCCTGCCGGCGAGTCCTCCCAAGTTTCCTGACGGCCAAGCGGTGTGATGTCGAGATAGCTCCAGAGCGAGCCCATGGCCTCGTCGCCGCGATTGTTGATGAAGTAGGTGCGGAAGATGCGCTCGCCGTCATTGAAAAAAACGTTGTGGCCGTGCCATTCATCCACGCCAAAATCCTTGTCGAAGCTGTCGGTAAGCGTGTACCAAGGTATGTCCCATTCCATGCGGGCCTTGAGACGGGCGATGTCGGCCTGGGGGGCGCGTGAGGCGTAGACGAGGGTGGTGTCGCGGGCGTTCAAATGCGCGAGGTGGGAGACCTGATCGGCGCCCAAGGAGCAGCCGCGGCAGGCGTGCTCGGGCCAGCCATGCACGCCGGGCTCGAAGAAGGCGCGATAGAGGATCAGCTGCGGGCGGCCGGCGAACAATGCGAGCAGGCTGACCTTGCCCTCGGGCCCTTCGAATTCGTATTTCTTGTCGACCGCCAGCCAAGGCATGCGGCGGCGTTCCGCGGCCAGCGCGTCACGAGAGCGAGTCACAGCCTTCTCTTTTTCGAGAAGCTGCTGGCGGGCAGCCTCCCACTCCTGCACCGACACGACGGGCGGTTTATTTATTGCGATCGGGGATTTCTTGTGTTCCTTGTCTCTCTTGGCGCTTGCTGCCATGTTATTGCTCCTTTCGCCTTGTGAAAAAGATCGAGTCGACCAGTATCGAAAAATTCTTTGCATTTGGCGATGCATACCGCCAGCATGCCTCCCGTGGATCCGGCGCCGGCGAGCAGTGCTGCTGTGCTGGCGAGGCATGCTGGACACATCGGGAATTCTCCTTTGGCTACCGACCAAGCGGCGCGCACGGTCGTCAATTCTCTGACGCCTCAGGCGGGGGGTTGTTTCAGGACATTTCGCCCGGTTCTAGAGCACGGCGCGATTTGTTCTCCTTTCCTGTGCGCCACTTCTTCGATGCACGTTGTGGCGTCGACGTGTAAGGTCAAAATAGGCCGATCCAATTCATGGGTGAGGCAGACACCCTTCCGACGATACTGTCGCTTGGAAAACTTATTCCGAAGCTGGCCGCCAAGGACTCCCGACTGAAAGCGGCTAAAAAGCTTAAAAATCGAGGACCACGATGGTAATGTCGTCTTCCGGAGCGCGCGCAGATTTGTGGCCGGCAAACTCGTCCACGCGATCGAGCAGCGCAGTGGCGAATTGTGCGGCGGGAAGGCCGCGGTGAGCTTCCAGAAATTCGCGGCAACGCGCTTTGCCAAATTCCTCCTGCGCGGGATTGTGCGCTTCGAAGACGCCGTCGGTATACAGCAGGAAGCGGTCTCCGGGATTGACGCGGATTTCTTGGGAGGAATATTCGGCTTCGGGAAAGAGACCGAGCATCAGGCCGTTCTCGTCGATCTCGCGAGTTTTGTCCGCGCCGCGAACGACCAGCATCATGGGTGGGTGTCCGGCGGCCGAGTAACGCACGAGCCGGTTTTCCAGATCCACAAAAAGATACGCGGCGGTGACGAAGTGCTCTTCGAACTTGCCGCATAGCGCGCGATTCAAGCCGGTGATAACGGCGGCAGGATCGGCGGCGTGTTCCGCCTGGCCGGCCAAAGCCACTTTGAGCATGCAAGCGATCAACGCGGCGGGCACGCCGTGCCCGGTGACGTCAGCGACTAAAATACCGACGCGCTTTTCATCCACGTACAGAAAATCATAAAAATCACCGGCGACCGCACTCATGGGCACGTAGCGGGCGGCGATATCTAGCCCGGCGAGCGCGGGCACGCTTTGCGGAAGGGTGGAAGATTGAATGCGCCGCGCGATCTCCAGTTCCTTATTAATCGCGAGCAGGCGTTCTTCATTTCCAAGTATGCGATAGGCCGAAACATAACCGAGGCAAGTCACAAAAACCAGAAAGCCCGCAACTTCCACGTTCTTTCCGGTCAGGATATGCAGGCCCAGGAGGTTGGCGTGTACCGCGAACAAACCCCACACCAGGAATCCGCCCAAGAAGACGCGGAATTCGTGACTCAAGCGATTTTGTGCGCCGGTACGCCATTTGTTGGCGACTGCGAAAAGTACCACGGCCGCGAAAGTACCGAGGACCAATATGTTATTCAAGCGGAACAGGAGGGTCAGTCGCGAATGAAAGACCACCGCGAGAATTCCCCACGCCGCGAAGAGCGCCTGGGCCCTAAGCAGCCAGCGAAGGAGTTTGCGTAAACGCTCGTCGGCGAGCTGATAAAGAAACAGGCCGAAGGGCAGAATGATGGTGCAGGTGATGATCCAGTCCAGGTAGTCCCAGAAGTCAATGGAGTGGTGAAAGAGAGCGCGGAAGAGGGTCAGATGCGAAAGCAGGCGCACGGCGTACAGCACGCAGAACACGCCGATGTAGATGAGTGTCAGGTCGCTGGTGCGACGCCTAAAAAAGAACAGCGCGATGGCGGCCAGCGCCACGGACAACAGGGTGAGGGCCGCGGCCATGTTGATGAAATCCCAGCGCAATTCCAATCGCGAGAATGACACGGCGGATTGCAACAGGAGGAAAGCTGCGATATTGAGGGCGTGCGCCATTGGGGAATTGAATTGTAGTGGAGTCAGGATGCGAAAGCTGGAGAAGTTCGGTGGTCAGCGATTCTTTTTCTGGCCTTCTTTCTGGTGGTGCTGAACGACGCGGGCCCGCACCATTTTCTTAACCACCGCGGCGGACATAGGCTTCGACGGGAAACTGCACGGTTCCTTTAGAGATGGTGTAGCCCGCCAGTTCCTCTTTAAACTGCTCGATGATCGCGGCCGTAGAGAAAAAACTGCAATGGTTGGTGAAGGCGGCAAAATAGACCAGCGTTTTTTTGAGTTTGAATGCGGGGATGCCGTAGCTGATGGTTTCCGTGGCCTGCGGCGGCAGCACAGACTGAATAGTGGCACGCATCTTCTCTAAAGTTGTGCGCGCAGGCTCGGGAACGCCAGCGAGATATTCATCGATGTTTTTTGCCGCGGCGCTTCCCTTCACGCGGTAACCGCGGTTGTCGGATCTCTTGTTCATCAGTTCATCCAAGTTTACCGACAAAGCTACGGTTCATTGGAGGGTAATGGATTCTTTTGCTTGACACATAGCCATTTGGCTATGTATTATGCCGCACCATGCGACATGGGCGGCACCACGGGATATTTCGAGCGGTGGCCGACCCCACGCGCAGAAGCATTCTTGAGCGGTTGCAGCAACATGAGCTTACAGTGCTGGAACTCTGCGAGCCGTTTCGCATCACCCAGCCTTCGCTCTCAAAACATCTGGCGGTTCTGAGGCGTAGCGGCCTGATCGTTGCGCGGCGTTCGGGCCGCCATCGCTATTACCGGCTCCAGCCCAAACCGCTCGAGCAGGTCGCCGCATGGGCTGCACAGTTCCGCGACGTCAGAGATCCTTCCGGACACGTCTGGCGTTTGTCGTAAAAATCAATCAGCGAAAGGATACATGACATGGCCATCCTCGGAGGAAGACCAAACAATCGGCAAGTAGTTCCTTATCTCATGGTGCGCGACGGCCACGCCGCGCTCGAATTTTATCAACAAGCGTTCGGCGCGCAGGTTCTCTACCAAGCCGCTATGCCGGGCATGCCCGGCATCTTCGCGCAGTTCAAGATCGGCGAATCGTATCTTCAACTCACCGACATGCCCGGATTCGACCCCAAGGGTCCGCGTTCGCCGGAAACGCTGGGAGGCACAAGCGTGGTGCTGGAGATGTATGTCGATGACGTCGATAAGAGCTTTGCCCAAGTTGTGCAACTCGGCGGGACACCGTTGCTTCCACCGACAGACATGTTTTTTGGCGATCGCTATTGCTGGGTGGGCGATCCGTGGGGACACGTATGGGCACTAGCAACGGTAAAAGAAACACTCCACGCGGGCGATATTCAACGCCGCGCCGAAGAATTCATGTCCGCGATGTCAAAGAAAAAATAGGACGCGTTTGGCTGTAGGCCGAATGGAGCTACGATGGGCCGTCCATTCGGGCACGGATGTGGCGTCGCAGAGTTCATGGCGCGGCACTTCCTTTTCACGCGGTAACCACGCGCGGCGGATTTCTTACTTTTTGCTATCCATTGAGGGCGTTCCTTTCTATGGGGGTGGTGGCAAGCACGCAAACCCTACTCCAAAAGGGGCGCCCTTTATATGGCGTCGCACAACTGGAGATCGTCTGTGCTGTGGCGCGCTGCGGTTCGTTGACAAAGAGGGGAGTGGCGGGCAGAATGAAAAAGCCTCATTTACGCGCGCGCTTGCGAAACAGTTTGCTCCAACGCAGTGCGCGTGCCGCGCTTGTGCCCGAATGGCGGAATTGGCAGACGCGCCAGGTTCAGGACCTGGTTCTCGCAAGGGAGTGGAGGTTCGAGTCCTCTTTCGGGCACCAAATTCAGCAGAAAATTCCTTTAGAACTGCCGGTGCATGGGATGCGATTAGCTTACGAGATAGATCGACGAGAGATTTCTCCATTTCGCGAGCCGACTCTTTCGCAGGAGCGAAGGAGAGGAAGATGCTTGGGCTCACTGCGGTCGGAATGACAAATTTGGGCGCCCGGCATGAAAGACGTTCGCGATCTGAAATTTTCCGTTCTCGATAAGCATGAAGTTTCCGCGGTGCTGCAGATGTCGGAAAAATCCTCGTGCCTGTTGGTACTCGGTCATGGCGCTGGGGCGGGTATGAGTCATCCGTCCATGACGGCGATCGCCGATGAACTTGGCACCGTGGGTATCGCTACCCTGCGGTATCAATTTCCGTACATGGAAGAACATCGTGGCATTCCGGATCCGCAGAGGGTGCTGACCGCCACCGTGACAGCGGCGGTGCACGTGGCGGCAAAATGTGCGCCCAAGTTGCCTTTGTTTGCCGGCGGGAAATCCATGGGCGGGCGCATGACGTCGCTGGCGGCCGCCGAGCAGCCGCTGGAAAATGTTAAAGGATTGGTGTTCTTCGGGTTTCCGCTGCACCCGCCGAAACGGCCTTCCGACAAGCGTGGCGAGCATTTGAAGCTGGTGAAGGTGCCAATGCTTTTTCTGCAGGGCACGCGCGACGACCTGGCGGATCTAACACTACTGGGGCCCGTCCGCGAAGCGCTTGGTGCGCTGGCCAGGCTACATATTATTGACGGCGCGGACCATTCCTTTCACGTGCTGAAGCGCTCGGGCAGGACCGATACCGAGGTGCTCGCGGAATTGGCAGGGACGGTCAAGACCTGGGCTTCGGCGCTTAGCGTTTCCTAGCCGAACGATTTCAAGAAATTTCGTGGCTGTTCGGTTCCTTGTCGATTTCCTGCCTGGCTCTTCGACGTGTAAGTGAAGCACGAAAACGTCAGCAAGGAGCCTGAAATGGCAACTCAAAATACCCCCGCCCGATTCCCCAAGGTCGCCACGCCCGAGATTTTCAGTTTCGCCCTGCCTTTCCTTTGTGCGGGCCCGCTGGAACAGGCTTCGCTACACTTTGACGCGCTTCTTTGTGCGCTGGCCAGCGAGCTTTTGAAGTACCTGCCGTCTATCCTTGTGGAAGCGGGCGAGAGGCTGGGAAGTTACGCGCTGGATCATGTGCAATTGGTCGGTTGCGTGGAGTCGCTGGTGACGTTGTGCGGCGTTGTGCGCCTGCTCGCGAGCGTAGTCTCACACTGAGTCTACGCCAAGCGACTGATAACACTAGCCTTACCCATCTACAGGAAAAAATGCTTTGGGTTTGTCGATTTTAAGGCAGTACGTTCGACGTATAGGTGACGTAGTAGACAGAAGCAGTTCAAACCAAGAGGAGAAACACTATGCGCGTTATGGTCATTGTAAAGGCGGATCAGAACTCGGAAGCGGGAGTGATGCCGACCCGTGAACTTCTGGCGGATATGGGGAAATTCAACGAGGAGCTGGTGAAAGCCGGCGTAATGTTGGCGGGCGACGGGCTGCATCCGACTTCGAAGGGGAAGCGGGTGCGGTTTTCGGGGCAGCAGCGCACGGTCATTGATGGCCCGTTCTCGGAGACCAAGGAATTGATCGCCGGATACTGGTTGTGGCAGGTGAAGTCCATCGAGGAAGCCGTGGAGTGGCTGAAGCGCGCGCCTTTTGACGGCGGCACGGAAGTAGAGATTCGTCCAGTGTTTGAAGCCGCGGATTTTGGCGCGGAATTCACGCCGGAATTGAGGGAACAAGAAGAGCGGGTGCGGGCGCAGGCGGCCAGGAACCAAAAATAGTTTTGCAACAAGCGGCTTGGCAGGTGCGACTCCGAGCAAGCCGCGAAGAACAGCGGTCACAAATTAACTTCAAGGGAGAAGGCACAATGCGATTCATGATGATGGTGAGAGCGGCAGAACCATCCGGCCCGCCACCCCAAGGCTTGATGGACGCCATGGGCATACACATGCAGGAAGCGGTGACGAAGGGCACGATGGTGATGGCCGGAGGACTTGCTCCGATGGCGCAGAGCCACCGGGTTCGGCTTTCCGGTGGAAAGGTTGCCGTCATGGATGGGCCGTTCGCGGAGACCAAGGAAGTTGTCGGTGGTTTTGCGATCATGGACTTCAAGTCCGTAGAGGAAGCTCTGCAGGCCGCCCAGGACTTCATTGAGCTGCACAAAAAACACTGGCCTGACTGGGAAGGCGAGAGCGAGGTGCGCCAGCTCTTCGGTGCGGAAGATTTTCCTCCCCAATAAATCTCGAAAAACTTTTCAGGCTTTGTCGATTTGCCTGGTGTGGTTCGTCGTAGGAGTGCAGCCAGATTTCAGTTCCGGTTCTGGCCGCAAAGAAAAACCGCCCATAATTCCACAAGGAGAAAAATTTATGCGATTCATGATGATGGTGAAACATCCGGAGATCTCCGGTCCGCCACCAAAGGCGTTGATGGATGCCATTGACAAGATCACTCAGGACGCGATCAACAACAAAACCCTGGTGGTCGCCGGAGGGTTGATGCCGCTGGCACAAAGCAACGCGGTGAAGATTTCCGGAGGGAAACTTTCGGTGATCGATGGCCCGTTCTCGGAAGCCAAGGAAGTGGTGGGCGGATTTGCAATCTTCGACCTGAAGTCGAAAGAGGAAGCGCTGGAGGGCGCCAAGCAATTTATGGAGCTGCACCGCCAGCACTGGCCCGGATGGGAAGGGACGACGGAAGTCCGGCAGATGTTTGGGCCGGACGAATTTCCGCCGCGTTGAGACCGACCTTGTGGAAAGCGGTGTAAGGGCCGCCGACTGAGAGAAGATCCGGCGGCGGCCCAGCGGTTGCGCCGGTGCAGTAAAGATGTTTTTATCGATGGTGGTAATGACCACCGATATACATCGCGCGATTGACGCCGTGTGGCGCATGGAGTCGCCCAAAGTGATCGCCAGCCTGGCGCGCATCGTGCGAGACGTAAGCCTGGCGGAAGATCTGGCGCAGGATGCGCTGGTGGCGGCCATGGAAAGTTGGCCGGAGTCCGGCATTCCGGACAATCCCGGCGCGTGGCTGACGGCCACGGCCAAACATCGCGCGATGGACACGTTCCGCCGAAACAAACTCCTCGAACGCAAACACGCAGAGCTCGGCCGTGACATGGATGCCCGACAGGAGGCCGCCGTGGCGGATCTGGAAAATGCGCTGGACGATGACGTGGGCGACGATCTGCTGCGGTTGGTTTTCGTGGCGTGTCACCCGGTGCTGACTCCCGAGGCGCGAGTGGCACTGACGCTAAGACTGCTCGGCGGGCTGACCACCGACGAAATTGCGCGCGCCTTTCTTGTTCCCGAGCTGACCATCGCGCAACGAATTGTGCGTGCCAAGCGTACGCTGGCGGAAAAGCACGTGCCCTTCGAAGTTCCGCGCGCGGCTGATCTGCCTGCCCGGATGACTTCGGTACTGGAAGTTATTTACCTGATTTTCAACGAGGGATATTCGGCTACGGCCGGCGATGATTTGCTGCGGCCTTCTTTATGCGAAGACGCACTGCGGCTGGGCCGCATACTTGCGGAGCTGGCGCCCAAGGAAGCGGAAGTTCACGGGCTAGTGGCGCTGATGGAAATTCAAGCGTCGAGATCGAAGGCGCGCGTGGGCCCGGGAGGCGAGGCGATTCTGTTGCTGGAGCAGGATCGCGCGCGCTGGGACCGTTTACTGATTTCGCGCGGACTGGCGGCGTTGGAACGCGCGCAAAAAATAGATAATTTACGCGGAGCGTATGCGCTGCAGGCGGCCATCGCGGCGTGCCACGCGCGGGCAACCACGGCGGCGGAAACTGACTGGAAGCGGGTGGCCATGCTCTACCGCACACTGGTGGAACTGGTGCCTTCCGCGGTGGTGGAGCTGAACCGTGCGGTGGCAGTGGGCATGGCGTTCGGGCCGGCGGCGGGCATGGAGATTGTGGAGACGCTGGCCAGTGAGCCTTCGCTGAAGAATTATCATCTGCTGCCGAGCGTGCGCGGGGATCTATTGGCCAAGTTGGGGCGAAATGAGGAAGCGCGCGCGGAGTTCGAACGTGCGGCGGCGCTTACGCGCAATACTCGTGAGCAGGAACTATTGCTGAAGCGGGCGGGCGACTGCGCGCGTGCCGCTGCGGGCAGCGGACAGTAAATTTCCGCGAATCATTTTACTTTTTGGCACACCAGTTCCTGCGACGGCACCATCATGCCGCCAGGCAAAGTAAGGCTTGGCAACACGAAGCACCAGGCGCTCGGCATCAACGTGGACGAAAGGCGCTCCATGTTGGCGCCGACATCGTTGGGCGTGGAGGCTACTTCCACGTGATGAACGACCTTGTCGCCGGAAAAGGAATAGCGGCCGGCGGAAGCGGTCAGGCTCGCGAAAGCTTCGGCGCGCTCAGGCGCCGGGGCAGAAATAAAGTCCGTCACGGAGAGTGGCTTGCGATTCCCCAGAGTGAGAATGGCGCTCATCCTTCCGTCCGCGGTATACATCAGCAGTCCTTCGGGATTAGGGCTCCAGGACCCAGGAGTCGCGCACTTCGCCCCTGTCGGTGGTAATTTTCGCGGAGACCAGTCTCCAGGTGCCTACTAACCTGTCAGCGGATTGCGCGTGCGTGTGCACCGGAAACGAAACAAGCAACAGACAAATCGCCAGAATTCGTCGTGCCATGTGACCGAGCCATTCCGCCAAAAGTTTTTTGAAGCGCCTAGTTTACACCATCGGAAAATTGCTTCGCTGTGGCGACACACATAGACTAATCGTGTTGAATTGAGGAGGACGCTCTTGGTACCCACCAAAAGACTTGGCTTGCAACTGGCATTCGGTGCGGCGTTATTTGCCGCCGGGATCGCAGTGGGGTCGCTACGCGCGGGCGAAGTTTTCGCGCAAAACAAATTCGGGCAACCGAAAACGGTGCTGCACGTAGTGGTTTACAAATTCAAGGACGCCACTTCCGAGAACGACCGGCAAAAAGCATTGGATGGCATCAAGGACCTGGCGCGAAAGCTTCCGGGGGTGAAAAATATCTGGCTGAAAACCAATCGCAACCAGATCCGTGATTTCAGCGGGGTGTACGCGATTGAGTTCACTTCGGATGAGACCGCCGCGGATTATGCGGAGAGCCCGGCACATGAGGCGTGGGCCAAGCAGTGGGAGAGCCTGAGAGAAAACAGTTTGTCGTTTCAGATTTCCAACCCATAGATTCGGTGGAATCGTTGGATAGACAGGCTCGAGCGAGCCATCAGTCTGTTTCCCGTACGATTCCATAGCGGCGACGGATCAGGGCGTCCACCACACTATCGGGCAACAGACGCTTGGACCATTTCACCAAACGCGCCAGAGAAGTCACACCGTAGCGCGGTTTGGGACGCGGAGCTTCGATGGCTTGCAGCATGACACGCGCGCAGTCTTCCGCGGTGGTTCCTGATTTTTTCCTGGCGCTGGTAGCACCACTCGATGCTCCCGCATAAATTTTCGCGTAAGGCCCGGCATCAATTTTTTCCGCGTAGGGGGCCATCAACTGCTCGGCTACATTTTGAATATTGGTGACGATGTAGCCGGGCTCGATGAGTACCACGTCCACTCCGAACGAATACATTTCCATGCGCAGCGCATTGCTCAGTCCTTCCAATGCATGCTTACTGCTGCTATAGGGGCCGTGAGTTGGCGGCGTCACCAGCCCCGAAACCGAACTCATCATTAGAATGCGTCCACGGCGGCGGGTGCGCATGTGCGGCAATACGGCCTGGGTGACGCGCACGACACCGAAGAAATTGGTTTCGAACTGGCGGCGCCAATCTTCCATGAGGGTGTCTTCGACGGTGGAGGCATAGACGATGCCGGCGTTGTTGATGAGCACGTCGAGTCCGCCGGATGCTTCAATTACAGCGGCGACCGCGGTTTTGACCGACAAGTCATCGCACACATCCAAGTCCACGGTTTCGAGGGGCAATTTTCTCTCGCCCGCCGTGGCTTCAAGCAGCGCGCGTTTTTGTGCAGAGCGTCCGGCGGCGTAGACACGATAGCCACGCTCGGCCAACAGCAGCGCGGCGGCTTTGCCAAGGCCGTCGGTAGCGCCAGTGATCAGTGCAGTATGAAATCTTTCTTGGGCCATCGTTCCTGTCTTTGCCGCAATGCTCCCTCAGTTTCTCTCGCCGAACATTTTTTATCAGAGTTAGCCTTCGCGGCGGAAGTGAATTCGCAGGGGCAATCAAGTTATTACTTCAATCAATTTATTCATTGCCTTTGACTAGCCGCCAAATTGGCGTCAGCATCCGCCCAACGTGAAGTCACTCCCGTATTTTCACTGGAATAGAATTTTCACGATGGTGCAAGTAAGGGATCAACGTGCAACTAGGATTGAAAATTACGTTCTAAGTGTTACAGACACAAAATGCGTGGATGCTCTTGGCCCCTGTTCGCATCCACGCATTTTCCTTGTGAGGAGATACCTGCTGCCACCGGCCGTGCAAAAGTCGCCGGCGCGACTATTTCCAGAATGTGGGATCTGGGTGCGCCAGGGCGAAACCGGCGTCCCAGGCTTCGTGCCCGCGCCACACTACCTGCGCGTCGGCTTGGCGGCCGCTGGCTGCGTGAATCAGCTTTACGCGCTGGTGCAGCGGCAAATCCCCGGCCACCACCGCTTTGCATCCTGAATTGCTGACGTCTACAGTCACGGCGTTCACGTGCTGAGGCGTCGAACCTTCGTCCCACTCCACCGAGAGTTTCACATTGGTGGTCACACGCTGGCTGCCGCGCATGTTGGTCCACCGCTCCAAAAGGCTTTTCTTTACGGATTCGTCTACCATGAGGTTACTGAGGGCCATTGCGTCACCTCGTACTGGCTGCGGGCTAACTGCGATACAACGGTAGTCCCACCAAAATATCAGGTCAATAGTACGTTGTGCTGTTTTTTATTGCGTTACGGTTTCGCTAATTCTTTGCTTCTTGGATGGTCGGGCGGTCCCGTGCAAAGGCTCACGGTGGCTTGAGTAATTGCAAAATCATGCCCCTGCCCTGCCCGGAATGCACCGTTGACAGCGCACCGTTCCACTTGTCGATCACCCGCGATTATTTTCTATGCGCCGCGATTCCAGAGCTGCGGAGTCAGCGAATTCTGCCGGATGCGGTTGGCATCGGCTTCGGCTTGCGCCCTGGTCATTAGAGATTTGGCGTCGCCTTCGGCCTCGGCGATTTTCTTGGCGGCTTCCGCTTGGGTGGTCGCCAATTCGTTGCGGGCCCGCTCTGCCTGTTGAATGGCTTGCGCCTTGGCCTTGATGGCGGTGGCGATCACCGCGGGCACACGCGGCGCCCCGATGAAACCGAATTGCTGCACGCTGACGCCAAGCGGCGCCACTTTCTGTTCGATCATGGTCTGGACTTTGTGCAGGAATTCGGCCTTGCCCTCACCGTAAATGTCCTCGACCACGTATGTGGAAGCCACTTCATTCAGCGGTTGCGAACAATTTCTCGCAAGATACCGTGAGTAAACATCTCCAGATCACCGACGCGATGATCAGTTCAACAAGCGCGGCGATCCCGATCGCGATAGGGCACAAGCCTGGGACGTTCGGGCGCATAACAAACGGCGGCTGGTCACCGCCATTCCGCGAACGATTAAAAACGGGCATGTATTGTCCCCTATTCGATGGGCTTCCCGGTGCGCGCAGGAAGGATTGGCTTAAGCGGCTACAAGTTGAGGACATCATCCCACAAAATTCCCTTAGAGAGTGGGCTCGCGAGGCGAGGAAATCAGGACCAAAAAAGCAAAAAGGCCGCGCTGACTGCTCAGGGCGCGGCCTTTTGAATTTTAATCCCGGCGACGACCTACGTTCCCACACAGTTGCCCGTGCAGTATCATCGGCCCAGCGAGGCTTAACTTCCGTGTTCGGGATGGGAACGGGTGTGACCCTCGCGGTATGATCACCAGGAAACTTTTAGAAGTTCGAAATTAGAAGTTGGAAGCTCGAAAACCCCTTCCGCTAATCGCGAAACTCAAACTTTTTAACCTCGCGAACGAAATCTTCAGGCCCGGTTAGAGCCTGAAGACTCGCGAGTGCGACAACAGAATTTGGCTGGCATTACAAATTGGGCTCTGTATTGAACGCGACTGTGCAGAATTGGCGTTAATTTGTGACTCTTTTTAGAGAGCCACTTCTGCAGTACTGCTCTCTCTCAAAGACGGTTTGAGAAAGTTTTATGATTAAGCCGAACGGGCGATTAGTACTGGTCAGCTTCACACATTGCTGTGCTTCCACCTCCAGCCTATCAAAGTCGTAGTCTTCGAC
>Ga0193726_1000217_pt1 | contig 78508 bp, 66 predicted proteins | sample H2c1metaG_FD_144928 | JGI IMG/M metagenome (GOLD analysis project Ga0193726, IMG submission 144928) | Soil microbial communities from a riparian zone of the East river system, Colorado, United States - H2c1 | ecosystem: Environmental > Terrestrial > Soil > Riparian zone | place: USA: East River... | reverse complement strand
CTTATACGATCACCAGCTCAACACCGGGCGCAACGTTTAACTGGAGCCGCCCTGCAACAGCCGGTATCAGCACACCAGCCAACAGCGCGATCAACAGCTCATCAATAACCGAGTCATTAAATAATACGACAGCTTTACCGGTAGCAGTAGTGTATACGATCACACCGTTCACCGCAGCGGGTTGCCCGGGCACACCGTTCACGTATACGATCACAGTAGATGCAACACCAGTAATAACAAGTGCAGCAAGTGGTTCTATCTGTAACAATACGGCGCAGGCTTATACGATCACCAGCTCAACACCGGGCGCAACGTTTAACTGGAGCCGCCCTGCAACAGCCGGTATCAGCACACCAGCCAACAGCGCGATCAACAGCTCATCAATAACCGAGTCATTAAATAATACCACAGCTTTACCGGTAGCAGTAGTGTATACGATCACACCGTTCACCGCAGCGGGTTGCCCGGGCACACCGTTCACGTATACGATAACGGTTAACCCTACGCCAATAGTGAACAGCCCATCATCAGGGTTTATTTGTAGCGGTACAGCACAATCGTATTCAATAACAAGCTCTGTTCCTGGAACAACATTTACATGGACTCGTGCGGTAGTTGCAGGCATCAGTAATGCCGGAACAACATCAAGCGGTTCTACAATAAGCGAAACATTAAATAATACCGGTACAACTCCGGTGGATGTTCCTTATGTAATAAATGCAACATCCCCAAGCGATTGTCCTGGCCCGGCATTCACTTATACAATAACGGTTAATCCAACGCCACCTGCACCAAATGTGAGAGATACAACATTGTGTCAGGGAGTAGGATCTGTTAGTGTTGGCGGTTTTGTTACAGGATCTTATCCACTATTATGGTATACTTCTGGAACAGGAGGTGCGGGTAGCTCAACTGTACCTTCAGTGAATATTGCAACATTAGGAACTACAACATACTATATAAGCCAGATTACAACTCCAGCAATAGGAAGTTGTGAAGGACCAAGAGCAAGACTAGATGTAGAAGTGGATGTTGCAGCTAATCCATCAGTCGGCATTAGCGTAGACAAGGATGCAATATGTGAGGGATTAACACCTGAATCAGGCTTGGTTACCTTTACTGCTGCTGCAACTAATGTGGGTTCTACTACACCGATCTATCAATGGATAGTGAATGGAGTTACTATAAGCAATGCAAGTTCCAGTACTTATAGCACAGATAGCTTACAGTTAGGTAATAATACTATTTCGTGTGTGGTTATAGTGCAAAGCAGCGGGTGCTTCTCTGCTTATACAGCGACGTCCAATACCGTTAATGTACAGGCATATCAAAATCCGACTATTAGCTTATCAGCTTCGCCTACTATTATAGACGAAGGTGATCAGTCGCAGATCACTGCAACTGTTACACCGAATGTTCCATTCAACTGGTCATCAAGTCCTGATATAGATGGACCTGTATCTAATTCATTAAATCCGATAGTAACACCATCTCAGACTACGATCTATACGCTAACAGTTCCTGCATCTGGCGGAGCGGGCGTTTGTCCTGAGATAAGTGATACGGTATCAGTTACGGTGTATACGAAGAACTTCTATATGCCAAGTGCATTCTCGCCAAATGGAGATGGAAAAGATGATGTGTTTAGAGTTCCACCGCCACCATTTGTATCATTCAATCTTACCGATTTTGTGATCTATGATAGATGGGGATTGAAGGTTTTTGAAACAAGCGATATAACAAAAGGTTGGGATGGAACATATCATGGTTCACCGGCAGATATTGCTACTTATGTTTACGTGATAACGGGTAATGATCTACATGGAAAAGTAGAACATAAAGGAACAGTTGTGTTGGTAAGATAAATTAGATCATCACAACAATTTGTTTCAAAAAAAATCGTTCTTAGTTTCGCAGAATGATTTTTTAAAACAGCCAACAAAAACTATTAGATAAAATAGTATATTGTAATTGAAAAGATAACAGTTCAGGAAGATGAAAAAACTAATAATATTTACTTTATTTATTTCTATAAGTGTTTTGGTAAAGGCACAGGATCCTCATTTTTCTCAATTTTTCGCTTCACCTCTAACACTTAATCCTGCATTCACGGGTAAGTTTGACGGTTCTTTGCGTTTAGTGGCCAACTACCGCAATCAATGGCCATCCATACCCAATGCATATATTACTGAAGCAGGTTCAGTTGATTTCAGTATTTTAAGAAGTAAGATGGGAAATAATGTGTTAGGTGTTGGTTTTTCCGGCCTTAGTGATCAGAGTGGTAACGGGGCTTTAAAATTAAATTATGGATCAATGTCTTTAAGTTTCCATAAATCTTTAGACGCTTCAGGATATAATACAATAGGAGCTGGGTTTCAAGGTACTTATACAAGTATATTAATTGATAAATCTAAATTGACTTTTGAAGATCAGCTATCAACAACTGGTTTTACTTTGCCTACGGGAGAAACATTTACAAGCGGCACTAATAAAAGTTATTGGGATGTAGCAGCAGGTATATTATTCTCCGGTTCATCGGATGGAGTTAATAATTATTATGCAGGCGTATCGATGTACCATCTTAACCAACCTAATACTGGATTTTATGCAGCAAATACTTCAAGCCCTTTGTCGGGATTTACGCCTAATGGCTGGAAATTACAGCCGAGAACAACTGCGAATGTAGGAGGTTCTACGCCGATATCACAAACACTTACATTAAGTGCAGCAGGTATGTACCAGATACAAAACAATTCTACCGAAACAGTTATTGGAGCTGCATTGTCTGCCAATGTAAATCAAAGTGATGATGTGGATGACGATGGAAGCAATGACGTAAACGTATACGTAGGATCTTGGGTTAGATTAGGAGATGCAGTTATTCCTTATGCGGCCTTAGAATTTAGCGGCTTACGCATTGGAGCAAGTTATGATGTTAATATTTCAAAACTTAATAAGGCAACACTGGGCCAGGGTGGTGTTGAATTATCTTTGATATATATATATAAATCTCCTGCGGATAGCAAAATTCCTTGTCCTAAGTTTTAATTAATTTACTATTTACATAAATCATTTAACAAAGGGTTCTGGTACAAATCAGAACCCTTTGTTATTTTCAATGGTGTTATTATTGGCATAGTAGTTGGCTTAAAACACTTTAAGTAGTAAATTACCTAGTAATAATATATCACCAGTTATGGACCTATCCCTGCATTATTCCCAGCAACTTATTAATACTGTAAATGCCTTGTTAGCAAACGGTAAAGGCTTGCTTGCTATGGATGAAAGCAACCCTACATGTAACAAACGGTTTGCTGCATTGGGTATTCCACAAACAGCCGCATTTCGCCGTGCTTATCGCGAGATGATCGTAACCACGCCAAATCTTAGCGATAGTATTAGCGGCGCTATTTTGTATGATGAAACTATTCATCAACAAAAAAAAGATGGCACACCATTTATTAAAGCAATAGTTGATGCAGGTATTATCCCCGGAATAAAAGTTGATGAAGGCGCTATTGATATGGCAAATCATCCCAAAGAAAAAATAACAGAAGGACTTGATGGATTGCGCAACAGGCTAAAGGCTTATGCGCAATTGGGTTTACGTTTTGCAAAATGGCGCGCTGTAATTACTATTGATGATACTATTCCTACTGCAAGCTGCATAGAATCGAATGCGAATTTATTGGCCCGCTACGCTGCATTATGCCAGGAAGCTGGATTGGTGCCGATCGTAGAGCCCGAAGTATTAATGGATGGCGATCATTCCTTACAACAATGTTATGATGTAACAGAAAAAGTTTTGCGGATAGTTTTTATTGAATTGAATAAACAAAAAGTACTGCTTGAAGGAATGTTACTGAAACCAAATATGGTTGTTCCGGGCTTAGCATGTGCTGATCAATCTACAATAGAAGAAGTGGCTACAGCAACAATAAATTGTTTTTTACGATCCGTTCCTGCAGCTGTTCCTGGGATTGCTTTTTTATCTGGAGGCCAATCGGCTCAATTGGCTTCTGCTCGCTTGAATGCCATGCATGTGCAATTTAAATCGAAATTACCCTGGGCTGTTACTTTTTCATTTTCCCGCGCTATTCAACAACCGGCATTGGAGACATGGGGCGGTAAAGATGAAAATATTTCTTTGGCGCAGCAAGCATTATATTATCGCGCAAGTTGTAATAAAGCAGCGCGGCGTGGCGAATACAATGCAGCGCTTGATAAATAAAAAAAGGTTCAGCTAAAAACTGAACCTTTTTAATAGGAGTAAACATCACTTGTATCATCAAAATAAATCGTGTCCTAAACTATTAATTCTGAACTCCTATTATTACATTTTTACAAATTTCAAAGCGTCACTTTTCCAATCAGCTCCAGCTATTTGAATATAATATTGCCCGTCAGGTAATTGATCGCAATTCATATTTATTGTATTAGTACCTGTTATGATAGTTACCGGTATGATCATTAATCGTTTGCCATTTATATCCATTACAGTTAAGCTGGCTTTGCCTGTTTCTATAATGTTTTCCTGGCTAAACAATATAGTTGTAGAGCCGGATCTTAGTGGATTAGGGTATACTTCAAGTTTATTTGCAGGTGTACAATTCAATGTTGCTACATCGATATTGCTATAGGTATAGGTTTGGTCTTTGTTAACAAGCTTCAATCTGTAATATGCAGTGGCACTTTGCTGTGGAACGTTTACAGAATAATTACCTGTACTAACGGTAGTGAATTTTCTATACAGGGTATAAGTTGCGGCGTCATTGCTTTGTTCTATTTCTATATGATCAAGGTCTGTTTGCGTAGCAAGACTCCAATTAAGAAATACAGAACAATCCGTCACTTCAGTTCTGAAATCAGTTAATACCATCGGAAGAATAGTACATCCTATAACGGGGAATGTATATGCTTTTCCCAGGCTATCGTTGGAGCTTGGGAAATTATATAATGTTGAAAATGTACCGGACATATTAAAAATACCTGAACTGAAGTCGAGGCCTTCTCCTGGCGCACCAATCAAAGCTCTTACAGGATTGCTTGTGCCATCTGTGTACTTGGCACCTGCAACACTATATCCCAGCATGCTAGCCGCATTGATACCAAAATCTGCCGATACCTGGTTTTCGACCGTCCATATTGGCGTTGTATTATACGTTCCATCTGATTTGCCTGTAAATAAATAAGCAGCACCACCGACTAAATTTGTATTCACCAATCCTACACCTGTTGATAAAGGTTCGCCGACAATAATATCTCCAATACCATCACAGTTAACATCCAGCATATTATCCATTGAAGCACCAAATAAGGCATCAACATTAATATTTTGTCCGGATAAAATTGACAATAAACTGGATGAACGGGGAGATGTGATCGATTGCGTTGGTGTTTCACTTGCAGCAGGAGAAGGTTTTGCTACAAATACGTTTACAGAACCTGAACTCAAATTTAGCCCGCCAAGTATATTGCTTAACAAACTACTATTTGGAGCACCAACCAATATATTTCCTGTATGATTATTTGATACATTTCTTACACCTCTTACTTTATATCCGAATAAATTGGCGATACTTCCTAAGAGTCCGCCGCCTGCAGTTAACTGTGTTCCGAAATTTGTGTTTACACTGGTTCCATTTCCGTAATATACATAGGCACTTCCTCCCAATAAATTAGTAAGTACTGTTACGCCTGCAGGAGCACCTATAACTATATCCGGTTTGCCATCTTTATTATAATCGCCGGCACCATCAACACTAAATCCAAATAATAGCCCGCCTAAGTCTGCGATGCCTAAAAGCCCTGCTGCTGGCGGATTTAATTGAACGGGTGTATTGTTTGCCAGCGCGGTTGAATCATATACAAAAGCAGCTCCACTTCTTATCGCTAATATTCCTAAAGAGGCGTACCCGGGAGAACCTACAATAACTTCACCGCGGCCGTCACCATTTAGATCATCTGCTACGCCAACTGAAAAACCATACAAAGCATTTATACCAACGTTTGAAGCGATCCCTAAAATACCATTACTAAAAAAACCTGAACCATCTAAAAAGATTGATAAAAATGGAGAGGGGCTAGGCAGAGCACTTGCCAGATCTTCGCCTCTAAATATATAAACTTTACCTGCGGTAACATTTGCCGTAGCTGGAAATCCACTAGCGCCTGTTGGATAAGCATCGCCCGGTGCACCAACAATTATATCATTTTGACTATTGCCTACAACGTTTCCGCCTGCAATACTGAGTCCAAATAAAGCACTTGTTACCGGCGAGGTTGCGCGTAATATTTTATCCGGCGTAGCCGATAAGCCAGTACTGGATCCAAAATATACAAAGACGGCGCCGGCATTCACGAAAGTAGAGGCCCCAACAATATTGATAGCGCCCGGTGCTCCAATGGCTACGTCATCATATCCATCTCCGTTTACGTCTCCAACACCTTCAACGGTATAACCGAGCATGGCATTAGCCTGTAATGTTGAGCTGTTAAGTAATCCGGGAAGAACTGCATCTGCAGAAGCAGTCCATTCAGGTGTATGCGATAATGGATCAATAGTAATAGGGTAGACCGCGTTTTTATCATCAACGATCAATTGTAAATGGTTTTCTTCTAACTGCATATACGCAACCAAAGGAGTTTTTTTTGCATCCCAAACTGTTAAGCCATCATAGGTTAACACCGTTTTGTGTGTAACTGGATCAATAAATTCGATACTATTATTGTTGTACAATTTAGGGGAGAGGTTGCCTGATATATTTAAAGAAACTTGTAAATGTTGATTGCCGGCGGGTTTTTTTTCGATGATAAAATTTTGTCTTAGTCCCTTTTCGTCGTTTATATATTCAATTAAAAAGTTATCGTATGCAAACGATAAATATTTTTCTTTTATTTGGACCGAAGGATTTGTATAAATGGCTTTGGGATCATTTGCTTTTTTGCTGATAGCTATTAGTTCTAAAGATGTATTCCATGAAGGAGACAGTTTATTAAGTGCAATAGACTGAGTAGTGAATTTACCAGCGGTTACTAAAAAATCTGTTTGCTGCTTTCTGTTGATAGAGGCAAACAGATTTCCCGGTCTTTGTTGAAAATAATATTCAGATTCGCTCAGGTATTTTTCAGCTTCGATTATCCAATTGGCACCTGCTTTATCGGATAATTTGTTGCGACCTGAATTAGTTATTGTAATAGTTTGAGTGTGACCTTGAGCCGGACTTATAATTGGGTAAAAAATAGAGCCAAGAATAAGCCCGAACATGGGTAGAAAGTTTTTCATGACGGGTGAGTTTAAGAATTAAATTTTAGTTTTTCTGGACAGATTCTAGTTTATAAACGATTTATAAACATTTTTAGTTTCGTTAATTTAGCAATGAGTATATCAATTAAAATTCAAAAAAATAGCTAATTATAAGTAATTATAAATCATCAAATTATAAAATATTTTTTTTAAAAGTAAAAATTTGTAAGGAAAAAACGTCAACAAATGTGTTTTTTCTTGTTTGTGTTTTTCTCTACTAACGTTGCTTCTTTCTCTACAATATCTTTTTGCGGTCAATTATATAAATGGCTTTGTTACCTCTGCATCATTGGTTAATAATGACACAAAATCTTCGGCAGGAAAAAATCATATTCGTGTATACGGTTGTTATAAAATTCTTTGTCATTTTCATTTTGTTTTGTAGGTTTTTATTTTTTTCTTTCAATATATAGCATATACTTTTTATTAATTAAAATTACTTCTCTTTTGTTTGAGATCAATTGAGCTTTACATGCTTCTTAGCCTGGTCAATAAAATCATCAACATTGTTTCTTGAATGATCTGTATGAACCGTCATAAAAAACTACTAGCCTGGTATTTGTTTATTGTATTATATTGTCGATTCCGCGTTTCATTTATTACGGTTCTACTTCTATTTTTTTGAAGCATTCAATTTATTTTAAAGAAAAACAAATATTGCCTGTAGAATTTATTGCCCATTTATTTTAAGAAAAAAACATAAAGACTAGTTGTTTTCCCTGTTATTATTAAGAGTGCAGAGTTTACTTTTCCTAAACTTTAAAACCTGTAATTATGAAAATTATTTATACTTTAAATAGTAGGATACAAGCGTGCTCAAAACTTCAAAACATAATAAACCTCCAAAAATATTTTGGTAAGTCTTTGCCATTAATATCAATAACATTATGTTTTATGATCTTGTCACAAAAAAGTTTTTCGGCAACTATTACTACGGGAACAGTGTCGGGATCTTTTTGTGTAGGATCAAGCATAACAATTCCTTTTACATACGTTGGCACCTATACAATTTTTACTGCTCAATTATCGAATTCATCAGGTGTGTTCATAGGATCTGGAAATCCAGATGGGCTCACTGTTTTGCAACATATAACATCAAATGGAACTGGTAGCCAATCAATAACTATAACTATTCCAGGATCAATTGTTCCCGGTACTGGTTATAAAATAAGAATTACAAGTTCTGCACCACCAGTAGGAGGTTCGCCTACAGGTATTTTTACAATTACTGCTAATAAATGGCTTGGGGTAAGTACTGATTGGAATGCTCCGGCCAATTGGTGTAACGGAATGGTTCCGGATGATAGTACCAATGTTCTAATACAAACTGCTGCCAATTATCCTGTTATAACCGGAACAAAATATGTAAATAGTATTATGATCGATACCGGCGCCTCGCTTGTAATAAACAGTGGAGATACGTTAAGCATTCATGGAGCGCTTGTTAACAATGGAACATTTGATGTTACGGCAGGAACATTATTAATGGCAGGGTCTAATCCTCAAAGTATTGATGGCAGTGAGTTTGTTTCCTCAACAATTTATAATTTAATAGACAGTATTACAGATGTAAGTGTACTCACGGGTTTAACTATTTCTAATAACCCTTTATATATTACAGGCCAATTGAGTTTTGGTGCAGATGCTAACGCAATACTTACAACAAATAATTTGCTTGTATTAGTATCCAATGCGTCTACTACGGCGAGTGTAGGAGAGATACAAGAAGATGGCGATGGTAATGCTGAATCTTTTATTAATGGCAATATAACGGTGCAACGTTATTTTGAAGCTCACAGAAGATGGCGCTTAGTCACAGCTCCTATGCAATCTTTGGGTGCTCCAACTATTAGTGCAGCATGGCAGGAGGGAGGTCAAAGTATAGCAGGAAGTCTTTCAGATCCTAACCCCGGTTTTGGCATACATATATCAGGACCTACAACTGGTGCTTTTGTTCAAAGTAGTGGTTATGATCAAAGCGCGAACAATAGTGCGTCAATTGCTTTTCTTTCTGCGGCAGATTCCTGGTTCTCCATACCGAATACTATTGTTCCTGTTACTACTTATCAGGGGTATATGCTATTTGTGCGGGGCGATAGAAGTTTTCCTATTTATACAGGTACATCACTTACGCCTGCAACGGCTGCTATAATTCGTACTAGCGGAGCATTAAATACGGGTAGAGTAACAGTACCGGTTAACAGTGGTTTTACAGTAGTAGGTAATCCTTATGCTGCTACTATTAATTTTAATAATGTGTATAATCATGCGGCAACAGCCGGCGCTGTAACCAGTAATTCTTTTTCATTATGGGATCCCAATATCGGTTCGTCGGCTAATGTTGCTTCAGGAACAGGAGGGTGGGTTACATTAAGTTGGAATGCGGGTACATCTACATATGATGCTTCTCCTAATCCGCAAGTGTATGACAGCTTTGATGTGAATGGAGATATTCAGTCTGGCGCTGCATTTGCCGTAACGGGTACAGGAGCTGGTTCTGTTGAAATAGATGAAGCAGATAAGGTTGTAGGTACAGCTAATCATTTGTACTTATTTAGGCCCGTAGTTGCAACTCCATTATCACCATCTTATCCTGCAACGCACATTCTGTTACGTACAACTTTATTTGCGACAGATACTTCGGCCGTAAAAACTTATTTGGCAGACGGTGTGTTAAATGAGTTCGATAGTACTTATAGAGATACACTTAATAAGAGTCAGGACATATCGAAACTATTTAGTTTTAATGAAAAAGTTGCTATCTGGAATTATAACACATATCTATCTATTGAGAGGAGTCCGCTTGCCGAAAACGGCGATACAATTCATTTATTTGTAACAAGCTTAAAGCAATCACAGCCCTATCAATTTGAAATTCAGACAACAAATTTTATTCGTCCGGATCTTACTGCTTTTCTTCTGGATTCATTTACCCACACAGCCACTCCAATACTTTTAGGCGATACATTGGTCGATGTGAATTTTACGATCACTTCTAATCCTGCCAGTTACGTGAATAACAGATTTAGTATAGTATTTAAAGCTGCTCCAGGTTCCGTGAAATATAACTATGTAACGGCTGCTCCACTTAATAAAAATATAGCAGTTCAATGGGCTGTAAATGATCAGTTAAATATCAATAGATATGTAGTAGAAAAATCACTTGATAATAGTCGTTTCTACCCGGTTGATACAACCCTTGCAAATACCGATACAGCTTCAGTATATAATTGGATAGATGTGAATGCGGTTGTTGGTAATAATTATTATCGTATTCGCAACATCGATAATACAGGCATTGCCCAATATAGTGATACAGCGGATGCGTTTATTAAAAAGCCAATTTATAATAATAGGACAGATGTCAATGCTATTGCAATTTATCCAAATCCTGTAACAGATGGAATTGTTCATTTGGAAATGAATAATGTACCTGTTGGTGAATATGCTATAGAAATATTCGATCAGGCAGGAGAAATAATTTTTAATGAAACAATATACCAGTCGTCCGAAACGGGATCCCATGCAATTATTTTAAATAGAGCATCCGCAAAAGGAGTATACATGGCAAGGATTTTGTACCCGGATAAAACAATCGACAATATTAGTTTTGAGATATTATAGATCAGAATTATATAATCATCTCCATATAAAAGATGTATCTATGAAAGAAAAAAAGATAAAGCTGATGATCATTGCATTAACACTCTTTGTGGTGTTTGATCCAAGTGTGGAAAAATTGCGCGATTATAAAAGCTATTTTCATGATCTTTTTTATAGTACGTTTGAAGACAGAGATATTTCGACTGTAAATATTCAACGGGGAAATGCTGCTGATGATTCCGCTAGCAGGTCTATAAAAAAGGATTCATCTCAAAATATTTTGAGTTATCTAGATAAGTAAGGAATTGTCGTTACTACTATTAATAAAAAAGGTCCTGATAATTATCAGGACCTTTTTAGTGGGAGTTGACGGGGTCGAACCGCCGACCCTCTGCTTGTAAGGCAGATGCTCTAAACCAACTGAGCTAAACTCCCTTTTTTTGGACTGCAAAGATAAGGGTTAAATAATCCCTGCAAAATTTTTAAAGAATTATTTTAAAATTGGAATCCACTATGATTTTCAATCCGTAAATAATAACGCAGCCTCATTAATACTTAGTATACCTTTGTGTTGCAATCTCTAACTTTAATAATATACTCATGCAATCCAGATTTAAGATAATTCTTGGGATTTTTTTTAAGATAGTATTGATAGCACTGCTATTAAGTAAAATGCTTTTTTTACCGCATTCACACAGCTATCACAGATACATTAATGGTATTTTTTTCGGAGTGTGTTTAGTTGAAGTCTATTTGTCTTATGTATCTATCAACTATATTGGGGCTGCCATTGCTTTTGTTGGCGCATTGATATTTAACCCGTTTTTTAAGTGGGGTTTTGGAAGAGCAGGCTGGCATTTGATCAATTATAGCTTTACCAGCTTTTTACTTATTTGGATAGTTTTCGATATTATTTTTTATATAGGAGACATAAAGTTCAGACATAAATTTAAACAGCATATAGGCTTGTTCGACAGAATTTAAGCTGATACACTTCTACCTAAAAAAGCATCCTGATCACAATGATCAGGATGCTTTTTTATTTTCAATATCACTATACTAATTTATCAATTATCTTCTTCCACCGCCGCCGCCTCTAGCGCCACCACCGCCACCACTTGGTGCTCCGCCTCCGCCACCTCTGGAACCACCACCACCGCTTGGTGCTGCGCCACCGCCTCTGGATCCTCCACCGAAGCCTCCACCCGATGGTGATGGTGCTGCAGGAGCAAAGCTTCTGGTAGATTGGAAATTTTGGGTACGTGTTTCTCCTCTATCACGCATTTGTTGCTGTTGATTAAGATTTTGCGTTTGGGTAGTGTTCTGCACTGGTCTCCATTGTCCCTGTTGGCGTTGCTGCCATTGTGCGTTATTATTTGTATTATTTGTATTTGTTGCAGCAGCAGGTGTTCGCTGATAAACATTTCCACGGCTATCAGTAGTAATATTATTATTACTTGGGAACCCACCACGTTGTGATTGTTGTTGTGCAGGGCGAGCCGCTTGATTATTTGTGGTTCCTCCTCTTCTGTCTGCGAATGCCGCACCTCCTGCCGGTCTTGTACCAGGAATAGATGACCTGTTATTCGTTATAACATTCGGACGATTGTTATAAATATTGTTTGTTCTGTTATTGGCTGCAGCCCTATTTGCTGTAGGGCCTCCACGGCTTCCTCCACGAGCGGTATTATTACCTCCGTAAGCAGGACGGGCACCATAATAACCATGACTAGGATATGGGTTTCCACGGAAAGGAGGATGATATACTGAAGGCCCCCACCAGCCGCCTCTATAACCACCCCAGCCACCGCGGTAACCGCCACCATAATAACCACCGCCATTAAACCAGCAGTTGCCATAATTGAATCCCAGACTCCACCCAAACCAGGGATTATACTGAACACCAAATCCCCAGGTGCATGGACGTGGAAAATAATAATTGCCATACCATGGATTATAATAATATCCCGTACCATACACTACACAACCATCATAGATATAGGTATTCAAATAACCAGGCGTATAACCCATATAAACATAATCGGGTTGTACATCGTAGATATATACATATTTCACATTGTAAACAGGACAGCTCGGAGGGATAATATCAACTTCATCGGGCCTTTCTGTACATACGCTCCATGGGCCGCCTGCACTACCTGATTCAAACCATACACCATTATCTACACAATAATAAGTGCCTCTATACTCAATCACAGAGCTTTGTGTATTTACGGCATATTGCATATCAGTTCCCTGAATATCCTGAAACTGCGGAGCGCCATCATAAGAAACATCTGCTGTAGCATTTTGCCTGTCTACTTTTGCCGTTTGCGGGATCTGTGCATCCATTACTGCTTCTCTTGCTGCATCAGTACCGGCAACGCTTGCTAATACATTATCTTTTGGTGAACCTTCCGGTATGTTTGCAAAATCATCCGGTAAAGAAGTAGTTTCTATATATTGCCAGCCGCCTTCTAATTGAGGAGATTTGTACCATCTACCAGAGATTAAAACGTAGTATTGATTATCTCCTTTATTTAAGAAAAGATCATTTTGCGTATTTGATACGTAAGATAAATTAGTCCCGCTGATAGCAACAAAAGTAGGATCGCCATTTGTTTGAATAAGCTCTGCCGGAGCGGTTCTTACAATGATGGTAGAAGGACCTGTTGGCTGTGCTGCTACTGAATCTACAAAACCAGGATCGGCATTGTTTGCATTGTCAACATCTTGTTGAACCTTCACCAGGCTTTTTGGCGTTTTCCCAATATACTCAAACGGGCCGGTTGCTGAAGTACCCTTGTACCAATTTTTACCTCCGTATAAAAAGAAATTCCCACTACTATTTTTAACAATAGTGAAAGGTGTATTTACTACGGCATCAAGTCCCCAGGCATCATTTTTTTGGAGTTTAGGTGTGCCATCTATTAATACTAAAATAGCCGGTTGTGTGCTATATATTATTTCCGGCGCGGTATTATTCAATCCTTTCGATAATTTTTTTTCTTCCACATTCGTGTTTAAAGTGGATTCAATTACATCTAACGGAAGTGAAATATTAAGCTGCGGTATGTCTGTTTCTAAAGTTGTTTTTAGGTAATTGGTAGTATTAGCATCTTGTGCCGTTGCGAATTTTATATTCGGAACCTTTGCTGATATTACATTTAACATGCGGGCATCCCTGTCTGTTTCAACCGTTTCAACAGTCCATACGGTACCAAAGATCGGATCTGCATCTCCTTGTTGTAAAGACACTGCTGATCTGGCTTTTAATATGTTCCCCGAATAAGATTCAGGTGTTGGTTCGTACAATTTAATTACCGATCCATCCTGTGCTGTGATCGTTTTAGGCCAGGGGTCGTCTCCCTGTGCAGTCTGTGCATTGGCGTTAAGAGAAAATAAAAATAAACTGCCCGCAACAATAAAAAAGTTAAGTAAATGTTTCATGGTGAATTTAATTATGGTAAATAGTTTTGATCATAGCTTTAATAATAGAAAAGAGTATACCAATCGTTTACGCAAAGTTATCTTCTAAACTATTAATAAGCTATATAATAGACTAAATGATTTAAGAAATGTTTGCTATCAAACTGTTAAAGAATCGCAAAGCTTAGGTGGGAGCCAAGCGTTAGTTTTTTTAGTAATAAGACAAAATATAGGGTAGAAGGCATAAAAAAAGTCTCAAATGTGAGTTTGAGACTTTTTTTATAGGATAGTGTGCGGATTGTCTTTGATGACATAAATCTCGCACGCAATTTTTGATAAAACACAGGGAAAACCACTCGTTTTAACGTGTTTTTCTTCTTACAGCTTATTTAAACGTGCATTATAAGTATTCATCATCAATGCCCCGATCGTCATTAAACCAACACCGCCCGGCACTGGCGTTATATAGCTGCACTTTGGCGCAACATTGGCAAAATCAACATCGCCTTTAATGGCAAAGCCCGATTTTTTGGTAGCATCGGCTACACGTGTAATGCCTACGTCAACTACCACGGCATTTTCTTTTACCATATCAGCCTTTAAAAATTCGGGCTTACCTAAAGCTGCTACAATGATATCAGCTTGCAAACAAATTTCTTTCAAATTAGGCGTATGGCTATGGCAAAGCGTTACAGTGCAATTACCGGGATCGGTATTTCTACTCAACAAAATACTGATCGGCCTTCCTACAATATTGCTTCTGCCAATCACTACGGCATGTTTGCCTTTTGTATCAATTTTATAATGTTCCAACATCAACATGATCCCGTAAGGTGTAGCAGGGATGAATGTAGGTAAACCCTGCACCATTTTTCCAACGCTCATCGGGTGAAAACCATCAACGTCTTTATCGGGGTTGATAAGGTTAATAATTTTGTCTTCACTTATTTGTTTAGGTAGCGGTAACTGTACTAAGATACCATCCACATCATCATCAGCATTTAATTTTTCAATGGCTTCAATTAATACCGCTTCGCTGATATTTTCATCAAAGCGTATCAACGAACTTTTAAATCCTATTTCTTCGCAATTCTTCACTTTGCTGGCCACATACGTTTCACTGGCACCGTTAGTGCCCACTAAAACAGCTGCCAGGTGTGGCGCTTTCGACCCTTTTTTTATTAGTTCGAGTGTTTTTTCTTTAAGGCTGTCTTTTACAACCTGCGATACTATTTTACCATCTAAAATTTGCATGTCGCGAAATTAATAATATTTTCCCTTAAATTAGAGTCCAATCCAAATCCTATCCTATTGAAAAAGTCACTTTTAACCCTAAGTGTGTCCCTATGTTATATGGCACACCCTGTATTTTCTCAATCTTTAAGAGAGCACGTTTCCGCTGTATACCTTGGCTTGGCAAGCTATAGTAACATCCATACTGATGTATTTTCTTTCACCAATAACCAGGCATCGCTAGTAAAAGCAAAGGTTGCCGAAGCAGGTGTTTATACCGAAAGAAGGTTTTTATTAAAAGAACTAAGTGTATATGATGCAGCCATAGTACTTCCTTCAAAGAATGGCAACTTTGGCATTAACCTCATTTATGCGGGATTTGACAATTTTAATGAAACTCAATTCGGGCTTGCTTATGCGCGAAGTCTTGGATCAAAAATAGATGTAGGCGCTCAAATAAATTATTATGGCTATAGAATTCCATTTTATGCAAATGCCAATACAATAGATTTTGAGGTCGGTGCCATTGCCCACCTTACGCCTAAATTAAATGCAGGCTTTCATGTTTATAATCCTGTAGGAGGCAAGTTCTTTAAATCAAATGAGAAATTAACAGCTATCTACAAATTTGGTTTTGGATATGATGTATCGGATGCTTTTTTTGCAAGCGCTGAAATAGTAAAAGAAGAAAATTTCCCTGCCAGCGTCAACGCAGGTTTACAATACAGATTTGATAAAATACTTTTTGCAAGAGTAGGTATTGTGTCATCAACATCAACACCCTATGCAGGCGTAGGCGTTGCATGGGATACTTTTCGGGTAGATATTAGCTGCAGCTTTCATCCGCAATTAGGTATTTCGCCGGGCTTTTTATTCATCGCAAATTTTGGTAATGATAAGAAGGATGAATAAATATTGCATCATATTTTTATTCATTTTGTGCCAGGTAAAAGTGCTGGCGCAAATGCCAGAGTTGCCTTCTACCACACAACAGGAATTAGAAGCTCTAACAGAAAACAATGATGACAACTCTCCTCAGAACGATTATTTTTTACAGCAATGGCATTCTTTTTTAAAAGACCCTGTAAACCTTAATACGGCAGATGAATCAACCTTACAGGAGCTGCGATTGCTGACGCCCTTACAAATTCAGAACCTTATTATGTATAGAAAAGAGTTTGGCAATTTTATAAATATATACGAGCTCCAGGCAATTCCAACATGGAACGTACATACGATACAAAAAATACTCCCGTATGTTACTATTGATATTCCTGCTAATTATTTTCATTCGATACGACAGCGTTTTAATGGAGGGGTTAATACAATATTGGTAAGAGGTGAACAGGTTCTTGAAAGATCAAAGGGGTATCTTTTGACTGATACTACTACACACCAGAAAGATTATCCCGGTTCGCCACAACAATTATTCGTCCGATATAAATATCAATACAAGAACTTATTGCAATTTGGTGTTGATGGAAAGAAAGATGCAGGAGAAGAGTTTTTCAAAGGCAGCCAAAAACAAGGGTTTGATTTTTATTCTGCACATTTCTTTGTAAGAAATATAGGTATAATTAAATCATTAGCGATAGGAGATTTCGTCGTCAACTTAGGACAAGGCCTAACACAATGGCAAGGATTGGCTTTTACAAAAAGCGCAGACGTATTGAATATCAAAAGGCAAGCAGCCGTTTTAGAGCCATATAATTCAAGTGGACCATTTTATTTTAACAGGGGCGCAGGGATAACATTTGCTAAAGGAAATGTTGAAGCAACTATATTCGGATCTTACAGAAAATTGGATGCAAGTGTTTATGGAGCAGCTGATAGCTCGAGCTATTATGATTATATCGCTTCCTTAGAAACATCAGGCTACCATCGCACAGCAACAGAATTGGCAAATAAAAATACGGAGCAACAGATCACTTACGGAGGCAATCTCACATTCAATAAAGATTGTTTCCATGTTGGTTTAAATGCAGTGCAATACCACTTTAATATACCCCTCGATAAAAATATTGACGCTAAAGAACCATACAATCTTTATAAGAAATTCGGAAATGATTTTGGCAATTACAGTGTAGATTATAGTTATACGTTTAAAAACCTTCATTATTTCGGAGAAGCTGCTATAACCAATGATTTCAATACAGCCTTTATAAATGGCGCACTGATCAGCGTTAGTAATAACGTTGATGTGAGTTTATTGTATCGGAATATCTCAGAGAAATACCAGTCATTATACGGTAATGCGTTTACAGAAAATACATCACCAACAAACGAAAAAGGTCTATACACAGGAATTAGTATCCGTCCCAATAATTATTGGCAGATAAGCGCGTATGCAGACGTATATAAATTCCCCTGGTTAAAATATTTAGTGAACGCACCTTCGTATGGCGCTGATTATTTTGTTGGAATAACTTACACACCAAGCAAACAAGTAGAATGGTATTTGAATTATAGAAATGGCGCGAAAGGCAAAAATTATAATGCAGATTCAGCTATGTTAACACCTGTTACATTAAGGCCCATTGATGATATTCGTGAAGAAGTAATTTATAAGCTTAGCCCTGCTTTTACTTTACGTAATAGGGTAGAGTTGTTATGGTTCGATAAAAAAGCACCTGATGCAGAAAATGGATTTTTAGCTTTTATAGATGTATTGTACAAGCCGCCCATGAAGAATTTTTCCGGCAATGTGCGGTTGCAATATTTTGAAACGGATAGTTACAACAGTCGTTTATACGCTTACGAAGATGATGTGTTATACAGTTTTTCTATTCCTGTATTTTATGGGAAGGGCATTCGTTATTATATAAATGCACATTATGAATTTTCTAAAAAGTTAGGATTGTGGTGCAGGTTTGCGCAAACAGTTTATAAAGATCAAAATGTTATTGGCACAGGATTAGATGAAATAAATGGTAACACAAGAACAGAAGTAAAACTGCAAGCGATCTATCAATTCAAATGAACAAAATGGTTTTTTGTATCTTTGTGAGCTAATAATATATCATGAGCAATCAAATAGAACAACCCGGACAATTAAATATCGAGATCACTGAAGAAGTATCTGAAGGCCAGTATGCAAACCTCGCGATCATTACACATAGCCATGCAGAATTTGTAGTGGATTTTGTGAATGTAATGCCTGGTACACCAAAAAGTAAAGTAAAGAGCCGTATCATATTAACGCCATTTCACGCGAAGCGTTTTATGAAAGCGCTAGCAGATAATGTGAAAAAATTTGAAACAGCAAATGGAACGATCCAGGATATGGAATCAGTTGAAATCCCATTCACTTTTGGCGGGCCAACAGCGCAAGCATAAAAATATAAAATCCAAAAAACAATAAATCAAATACAAAAATAACCAGATTGGAATTTGATTTATTGTTTTTTGGATTTTGACTTAGATAAGTCCTTCATCCGCAAAACTAAAATATCCTTCTTCACTAACAATAATATGATCGAGTACTTTGATGTCGAAGTACTTGGCAGCTTCTTTTATATTCTTTGTTACTAATTCATCAGCCCTGCTGGGCTTTAAATTTCCGGAAGGATGATTGTGGCAAAGAATGATCGAGGTAGCATCTTCTTCCAAAGCTCGTTTTAAAATTATTCTTGGATCGGCCACTGTTCCGGTTATACCTCCTTTGCTGACTATTTCAAAATGGTTGATCTTATTGGCTTGGTTTAAAAAAAGCACTGCAAATACCTCATAGCTATAATCCTTTATAATAGCTTGTAAATAGGTGGCAATATCACTGCTTGACCTGATGGTAGGCTTTTCAAACGCAGTAGCAGCCTGCCTTCGGCGGCCTAATTCTAAGGCCGCTGCTATTGTTACGGCTTTGGCTTCGCCGATGCCTTTTATTTGTTGAAACTCTTTTAATGTGAGCTTGCCCAATTCATTCAGGTTATTATTGCCCAATTGCAATATCTCTTTGGCAAGATCAAGAGCAGATTTTTGTTTGCTGCCGTTATTGATCAAAATGGCTAGTAATTCGGAATTACTTAGGGTGGCGGCGCCTTTTGAGAATAATTTTTCTCTCGGGCGGTCGTCCAGCGCCCAATTTTTGATAGACGTGGATGACTTGTTGATAGTTTTCATAACATAAATTTAATCCTATCTTTTTAAATGATAATTTTGCAGCACAGAATTCTCGTCTTTTATCAACTAACTGGTCATAATAATGGAATCTAACGTAAAAATTTTCTCAGGAACCGGCTCAAGATACCTGGCCGAACAGATCGCCAAAAAATTTGGAGAGCCTATCGGTAGCGTAAATATTCAAAAATTCAGCGACGGCGAGATAGGCGTGGCTTTTGAAGAAAGTATCCGTGGAAAATTCGTTTTTCTAGTGCAAAGCACTTATGCCCCTACAGATAATATGATGGAGCTATTGCTGATGATCGATGCGGCTAAAAGAGCATCTGCCTATAAAGTGATCGCTGTTATTCCTTATTACGGTTATGCGCGCCAGGATAGAAAAGATAAGCCAAGGGTAGCTATCGGGTCAAAATTGGTGGCCAATATGCTTACTGCCGCCGGGGCAGACAGGGTAATTACCATGGATCTTCATGCGCCGCAGATACAAGGGTATTTTGATATTCCTGTAGATCACCTGGATTCTTCTGCGATATTTATTCCTTGTATCCAAAGTCTTAAATTAGATAAATTGATATTTGCCGCACCAGATGTAGGAAGCGCTAACCGTATCAGGGAAGTAGCTTCTTATTTTGAAGTGGATATGGTTATTTGTGATAAGCATCGCAAACGCGCCAACGAAATTGCCAGTATGGTGGTGATAGGAGATGTAACTGATAGAGATGTGGTATTATTAGATGATATCTGTGATACAGGTGGTACGCTTGCTAAAAGTGCTGGTCTATTAAAAGAAAAAGGCGCACGCAGTGTTCGCGCATTTTGTACGCATCCTGTTTTAAGCGGTAAAGCGTACGACAATATCAACAATAGCGCACTGGAAGAATTAGTAGTGTGCGATACCATTCCATTAAAACAAGAAAGTAGCAAGATCAGAGTAGTTTCTACTGCTGAACTATTTGGCATCGCTATCAGAAATGCTTATGAAAATAAAAGCATTGATAGCCTGTTTTTAAGAGGTAAAAAAATATAAGATCTTATACCTATCGTTGCCGTGTTAATTAACGCAGCAACGATATTCTTCTCCTGATTAGCGTGAACTCTTTATCCTCCACCTAAAAAATACCTGGAAAGTAAGCGGCTTAACATCAATATCCGGCTCTGCAGATAAATTGGTAAACGCTTTCTGGCAATCGATACCAATATCAAATTTATTTTTTGTGTAAGCCAGTTCCAATTTACCCGAAACAAAAGATGGGTTTAAATGTACCGATTCTGAAGATGATCCTTTTGCTCCATAAGAAGAATCAATGCCTGTTGTGTTACCGCTCAATTCAGATTTTCCATAATCATTCAGCAATGAACGTTGTTGTGTATTGTAGTTTACACCCACGCCGATAAGAAATGAAGAAAATATCCTATAATTATATTGCAAACCAACAGATAAGCCGAATGTTTTATCCAGGTAAGTAGCTTTGTAAACAGCTTTTGTAAACGTTTGACTTGAGTAAGAAGAAATGAATTTCTGGTTAACAAAATTTTGTTGGTAAGGAGTAAATTGCAACATGATCTCCTGGCGATCAAATTTTTTGCTTATCCAGATGCTTGGCAATAACAGCAGGAAAGGTTCACTTTTGCCTTTGGCCGCAATAAAATACGCACTATTGTTTTGCATTGGGATATTAAAATTCCATTGTAATCCTGCATTAACAGTATTTAATAGATCGGGCTTGTTAGTTTTTTTTATTTTGGTTGTATCATTTGTTGTAGCTTTTACCAAAGCATCTTTTATTTTTTGCAGGCCTGTATCTTGATGGTTCTGATTCATTGATCGATCATCTACTGCTGAGCTATCGGGTAGTGGCGAGTGAATGAAAATTTTTGTTTTTGAATCTGAATTTCTTGTCTTGTTGTTATTCGTTGTAAACGTTTGTTTTGATATCGGGTTTGCAGCAACAGCAATGTTGTCATCATTATCAGTAGCTGAAGTTGCAGTGTGTTTATATTTCTTATGGTTATTTCTTATTAATGTGTTGTTATTTTTATTTGATGAATACGCATAAGTTACATCGCTTACTTGTTGCGGAGCTGTAGAACTGATCTTCATTGATCCTTTTTTATTTGACAATCTGCTGTGGTCATTTGCGGTGGCTGTTTTGTCCGTGTTTATAGCCTCATTGTTTTTATTTTCGCTTGATAATGTACCAATAGTATTGCTTGAATTATAATGATTGAAAAAAGTATTCAAATGATCCTTTTTCTTTCTAATACTTGCTGTGCGGTCATCTTCAGATCTATTTAAAGTATTCGTTGTATAAGATCGAGTACTTTTTTTATTGGTTGATGTAATACTTGAAGATCGAATCATTGTCGAGCTAACAACAATACTAGAAGAAGCAGCAGGGCTATTTTTTTGTTGAGTAACAGTTTGTTTTTTATTGTCACTTAAAGTTGTAGTATTTGTTTTTCTTATCAGGTTCCAACATACAGCGATACAAATTAAAGCCGCGATCACTGCGCCAAATTTTATGAACTTATTGCCATTACCATCATTGTCACCATTGCCATTATTGCCACCAGTTGGCGGAATAAGTATAGGAGGTTCTACGCTGTCATCAGTCAGCAATGCCTTCATGTTATCCCATGCGTCATCAACAGGTATATCCGGCTGCGGAAAATACCCTTCGGCACCTAAGTTGATATGTATATTTTCGTTACTCATTTTCTGCAATTGTCACTTTGGAAAAAATTGTTTTAAGCTTGCTCCTGCTTTCACTTAAATGCCACTTCACTGTTCCTTCGCTTAGGTCCATCTGAGTTGCTATTTCATGTATCTTATATTCTTCGATATAAAACAATGTACACACAGCGCGGGTTGAGGGTTGTAGCTTACCAAGATAAAAAAATATGTCTTTCCATTCCAGTTTTTTAAAAGGGTTCAGCTGGTCTATAACTTCATTGTGTTCAGTTAATTCCACCAGGGTTTTGCCCGTTTGTTTATCGCGTAAATACGTGAGCGCCGTGTTACGTACTATCGCATATGACCAGGCATATAAATTACCTTTAACAGGATCGTATTGATTAATATTTTTATAGACTTTCAACATACCATTATTAAGCGCAGTTAAAACATCATGATTATCATCAAAGAATTTTTTGCATAACGCAAATAAACCCGGATAAAATTGTCGGTACAATTTCTCCTGGCTTATCCTGTCTTTGTTTTTACAGCCTTCTAATATGTCGTCTAAGTTGTTCAATATAGCAAGCCTACCCGGTTAAAGGTGGTTAGTTTGTTAGGTTACAGTGATGAGCGAAACAGTTACTTCTTTGTCAATAATACTATTCTTCCTAATGAAGTAATTATAAACGCTTTCACCGTTATCGATCGTATCAGTTATTTCATAAAAGGGTTGGGCAATATATATCGGATCATTGGTTTTAATAGTTCGTATCACGATAGGATATGAAACAGTTACCGATATGCTGGCGGTTATATTGGGTTCGGTAGCAATAATAGTGTATTGGCCAACTCCCTTAAATATTACCAGGACTGTAGTGTTAGACGTACTGCTTAAATAAGAACTATCAGGGGTACCAGGCGGAATGATCGTCCAGTTTGCCAAAACGCCGTTTTGGGCATTTTTTAAGGTAAAAACAACCGAATCTCCTACTACAATACCCGTGGGTTTAGAGGCTGCTATCACAACAACATTATCTATTGACGCACCATTTTTCTTACAGGAAAAAAAAGGAAAAAAGGCGCAGGCAACTACCATAAATAATACTATCCGTTTCATTTAACTCGATTTTAATGATGATATTTTACGTAAAATAGCGAGCCTCTTTTGTATATACAACATGGAAGGACAAAAAGGTTGGGTAAATCGTCAATTAAAGTTAAAATATTTTTTTTGTAAGAGGCTGATAACTAATAGCTTTATTAAAAGGCCCTGAATTTCAATTTTTACGCTGAAATTTTGGAAAAATCAGTATAAAATAGAAATATATTGCTACCTTCGCGCCTCATTAAAAATTTCATTCAAATGAAAACGATTACAATCGAAGGACAAATCAGGACCGAATTTGGCAAAACAGCCACCCGCCAACTTCGCTCTGAGGAAAAAGTGCCAGCTGTAATTTACGGAGGTGCTAAGGAGATCAATTTTGCTGCTCCTGCTGTAGCTTTTAAGCACGTTGTGTACACACCAGACTTTTTAATTATTGAAGTTAAAGTTGACGGTAAAGCGTACAAATGTGTATTGAAAGACCTACAATTTGACAAAGTATCAGACAAATTGATCCACATTGACTTTTTGGAACTAGTTGCTGATAAAAAAGTAGTAGTTACTTTACCAATTAAATTCGTTGGTACTCCAGCTGGGGTTAAAGCGGGTGGTAAATTAGTTACTAAAATTAAAAGCTTAAAAGTGAAGGCTTTACCTAAAGATCTTCGTGAAAACATCGAGTTAGACATTAATAACCTGGAGTTGAACGAAAATATCAGGGTACAAGATGTAAAAGTGGTTAATATGGAGATCATGAACTCTCCGCGTATCCCAATTGCATCAGTAACAATGACGCGTCAGTTGAAACAAGAAGAAGCTGCTGTTGCTAAACCGGGAACTCCGGCGCCTGCTGCTAAAGCTGCTGCTGCACCTGCTGCCGCTGCAAAAGCTCCTGCAAAAAAATAATCAAGATCGTTTTTTGATAATCAATGCCCCGTTTTTCGGGGCATTTTTAATAATGTTAAACGATATACATAAACAGCAAAGTTTAATTACATTTGCACACTTAAAATTATATTATGGGATTTGATAGGAATACGGTGATCGGTTTTGCGTTGATAGCACTTTTGATGGGAGGGATGCTTTATTTTAATAATAAAGCTAGTACGGCTTTTCAGGCACAACAAGATTCTATCGCTGCACTTAAACCTAAAGTTGATACGCTTAAAGAAAGATTAGATTCTTTAAAAATTGATGCAGCAAAAAAACAAGAGGCCGGCGCTCTTTTTCAACAAGCTGGCGCAGAACAATTAACTACAGTTGAAAACAGCGTATTAAAAATTACGTTCACCAATAAAGGCGGACAACCAAAGGAAGTTGAATTAAAAAAATATGCACTCAACGGTAAGCCTGTTGTTTTGCAAAATGCAGCGTATAGTAAAATATCTTATGCGATAAATTCTGGCAATAATGAAGTGGCTCAAACAGCAGACCTTGCTTTTGTTACAAACCCTGTAGTAGTAAATACAGACAGCAGCCAGACGATAAGTTTTACCATCAAGGATAGCAGCGGCAAATCGATCACGCATCAATATACACTTCGTGCGAATGATTACCTGGTAGATTTTTCTATCGTTATGAGCGGCGCTAATCAATTGGTATCTCAAAACACGATCAATCTTTTATGGCAGATACAAACTACACAAGCTGAAAAAGATGTGTTGTTTGAAAAGAGCCAATTACAGGTTGGGCAAGTAGAAGATGGCAAATATGATTTTACAAGAACAACAAAAGATGGTGAGATAAAATATGATAAGCCGGTTGATTTCTTAAGTGTTAAACAACAGTTCTTTATTACAGCGATCGTTGATAAAGATAAATTTCAAAATGGAGATGTAAAATGGACCGTTCCTACTGATAGCGGGTCTATATTAATGCAGACCTCTGCTAATCTTCAGGCAACTGTTCCTGCAGGGCCTGTTGCTACAATACCCTTACAATTGTATTATGGGCCAAGTGATTTTCATGTCCTGAGCAAATACAATAATGACATGTACGAGATCGTGCCTTATGGTAGCGGTCCGGCTGCTTTTGTAAAATACATTAACCGTTATTTATTATTGCCTGTTTTTGATGTGATCAAAAACAATGTAGTGAATATGGGTATCGTGATCTTGTTATTGACCTTATTGATCAGGGTGGTTACTTCACCAATATTATATACGAGTTATGTAAGTGCGGCTAAAATGAAGGCTTTAAAACCTGAGATCGATAAACTGAAAGCAAAGCATGGTGATGATAAACAAGCATTCAGCGTAGACCAGATGAAGCTCTGGAAATCAGCCGGGGTTAGTCCTTTAGGAGGTTGTTTACCTGCTTTATTACAGATACCGATATTCATGTCTTTGTATTATTTCTTCCAATCAAATATAGCATTGCGTGGCCAGCCTTTCCTTTGGGCAAAAGATCTGGCGGCGTATGATTCGATTGCGCATTTGCCATTTAGCATTCCTTTTTATGGCGATCACGTAAGCTTGTTTACATTAACAGCTGTTATCACGAATTTATTTATTGCGATATACAGCATGAATTCAACTATGCAGGATGATTCTAATCCTATGATGAAGTACATGCCGTTTATATTCCCTGTATTTTTATTAGGCATCTTCAATAAACTTCCGGCGGCACTTACCTGGTACTATACTATTTCGAATACGATCACGCTTGTTTTGCAGATCGTTATTCAGAAATATATCATTAACCACGACGAGATATTAGCACAGATAGAAGCCAATAAGAAAAAGCCTGTCAAACAAAGCAAATGGCAGGAGCGATTGGCCGAAGTTCAGGAAAACAGCAAAAAGATCCAGGACGCTAAGAAAAACAATAAGAAATAACTATTCGTTAGGATATTTTAACATAAAAGCCTGCAATTAAATTGCAGGCTTTGCTTTTGAACAGGATCTTTGGGTAGTATTTTAGTATCTTTAATCTCTATCAATACAGACGATATGAAATCAAAATTTCTACTCTTCATATTACCCATGCTTTTAACCGGCATTTTTTCTTTCGCTCAAAAACCTATTTCAGAAGGTACCATCGTATATGCTATTTCTATCCAAACAGGCAATAGCAAACAGCCACAAATGGCAGATGCATTAGATGGCGCAACTACTACCGTATATTTAAAAGGAGCCCTTAGCAGAACCGATATGGTTAGCTCTTTAGGAAATGAAAGCACTATTTATAATGCGCAAACAGGAGAGGCGGTGATCTTAAAAGAATACAGCAGTCAAAAATTAATGATCACTTTGACGAAGGAAGACTGGATGACAAAAAATAAAAATTATGAAGGCGTAAGTTTTGTACCGGGTACCGAAACTAAAGTTATCAATGGCTATAACTGTAAAAAGGCCACCGCTAAATTAGAAGACGGATCAACTATCATTGTTTACTATACACCCGACCTTACTGTGACCAATAAAGATTACGATCAAACCTTTAAAAACCTTCCGGGATTAGCGATGCAGTATGAGTTTCAGTCTGGCACGCTGAAGTTTAAATATGTTGTTACGCGATTAGATCTCAGTCCGGTACCACTTGCTAAATTTGATTCTCCAAAATCAGGCTACAGGGTAATGACCTATGATGAGACCAATAAAAATTAGTTCAATAAAGATATGCAGTTGAAGTGAGTCCCGATTCTCGGGATTATAATAACACAACAATGCTTAATAGTAGCAATCAGCTTGCTCAAAAAAATAACCCCCGATTAATGTCAGGGGTTATTTTTTTATATGTATGGTAAGCAATTGTTATTTTTTAGAACGGATGATAAACTTAAGCCCCGTATAGCCTTGTTGTACATCAGGCAAAGCCATTTTGTGTTTGTATGGAATGATATAGGTAGTATTTCCTTTTTGATAAGTTAGGATAGAGGTATTAACATAAACCGGCCCAACAACATCTGTTGATGACAACAGGCTGCCTTTGTATATTAACCCTGATTTAAGGTTAAGGTTCAACGTCATTAAATTTTTTAAAGATACAGGTGCTGTAATGTTTATTTTGGTCCTGGTCCTTGCTTTTCTTTTAACACCTTTATCGGCAAAAGCAACGCTAACAGTCCCAAGGATTATAGCAAAAACAAGCAATCTTTTTAAGAAGCTTTTCATTTAGGTTTATTTAACAGTTCAAATATAGTAACATTTTATCAATATGTGTGTACCATTCATCCATTATTTTGACTTTTCTTTAACTTATTGGGGATAAGTGGAAAATAGATTTTTTTTAGTTGTTTTGAAAATTGTTAACTTGGGGAAACCTAATAACTTATGAGTAAGAATCCTTATCGCCAAGACCGGGAAGAATTAAGAGAGTTATTACAGCAGTTTGATAACCTCAGAAACGGCAAAAGTCACTCCTTTATTGAAGAGGAATCTTTCGAAAAAATTATCGATTATTTTGATGAAAAGGATGAAATGGCTAACGCCATGGAAGCTGCGGATTATGCGGTAGAACAGTACCCTTATTCGGGCGCCTTAATGTTAAAAAAAGCAGATCTTTTGATCGCTGCCAAACAATATAAGCAGGCATTGCAGATCCTAGATCAGGCGGAGCTATTAGACAGCAGCGATATCAACTTATACATACTAAAAACAGATGCTTATTTAGCGCTTGACCAACAGGAAAAAGCTGCTACGGTTTTAGAAGCCGCTTTGCATTATTTTGAAGGAGAAGAGAAAATAGAATTACTATTTGAGCTGGCAGATGTTTATGATGATTATGAAAATTTTGAAAAGGTTTTCGATTGTCTTAAAATGATCCTGAAAGAAGAGCCTAATAATGAAGAAGCATTGTACAAGATCTGTTTCTGGACAGACTTTACGGGACGAAATGAAGAAGGTATTCGCCTGCACCAGAAGATCATCGATGATTTTCCTTTTAACGAGCTGGCCTGGTTTAACCTTGCTGCCGCTTATCAGGGATTGAAGTTGTATGAGAAAGCCATTGATGCTTATTTGTATGCGGTAGCTATTGATGATAAATTCGACTATGCATGGCGCAATATGGCCGATGCTTATTTACGTTTAAGAAAATACAAGGAAGCCATCGAAGTGTTGCAAAAAGTATTAGAACTAACAAGGCCCGAAGATGTGATCTATGAGGCAATAGGACATTGTTACGATAAATTGAGCAATTACGCACAGGCACGTTTTAATTACCGCAAAGCGGCGCATCTTAACCAGGATGATAGTCAGCTTCATTATAAAATAGCCTGTACTTACATGAACGAAGGCGTATGGGACAGCGCCATAAAAAACCTTGAAGCTGCTATGCGCATACATCGTATGCAGCCTGAATATAACCTTGCAATGGGCCAGTGTTATATGGAGCAGAATAAGATAGAAAAAGCAGTGCAGTATTTTGGCAATGTGGTAAAAGCAAGGCCAAAAAATGTAAACGGCTGGTTAGAATTATTGCGTTGCTTATACAAAGCCGAATGCTTTGATGAAGCAATGGAGTATATTGACCATGCATTAAAGCTTACGAACGGAAAAGCCATTTTCTTCTTTTATAAGAGTTTATTTTTATTTGCATTGGGCAAATCCAAAGAAGCCATTATTCAATTAGAATCGGGTATGGGTAAAAACCCTAAGCTTATTAAGAAAATGATAGAGCTTAATCCCGCTATTTTGCAGAACCAGCAAGTGGTTGACATTATTGCAAGGTTCAAGAAAAATAAGGCGATATAATTTTTAACATTTAATTCGATGAAGTTGCTATTTGCATTTTGATGTAAGATTGCCTTCTTGTAGTTATATTTGCCGCTACATAAAATAAGTGAATGAATTTTAATTTAACGCAAATACCTGAACGTACCGTAAGACCTCGTAAACACGGTATTACAATGGTAATGGATAAAGGCTTAAGTGTACAAGGGGCAAAAGATTTTATGAGTGTTTCTTACCCTCATGTAGATATTGTAAAACTTGGGTTCGGTACATCTTTCGTAACACCAACGCTTAAAGAAAAATTAGAAGTGTATCGTTCTTACGATATCCCGGTTTATTTTGGTGGTACATTATTCGAAGCTTTTTTAATACGTAACCAGTTTGATGATTATTTAAATATCTGTAAGGATTTTGGTATCAATCATATCGAAGTAAGTGATGGTTCTATCACGATCCCTCATGCTGAAAAATGCGGTTATATCGAAAAGCTGACCAAGCACGTAACGGTATTAAGTGAAGTAGGTAGTAAAGATGCGGCGCATATCATTCCCCCATACAAATGGATCGAGCTGATGAAAGCCGAATTGGAAGCAGGTTCTACCTATGTTATTGCTGAAGCAAGAGAAGCAGGTACAGTAGGTATTTATCGTGGAACAGGCGAAGTGAGAGAAGGATTGGTACAGGAAATTTTAACGCAGATCCCTGAAGAAAAGATCATCTGGGAAGCACCGCAAAAAGAACAACAATTATACTTCTTAGAATTGATAGGTTGTAATGTTAACCTGGGCAATATCGCGCCATCAGAAATGTTGCCATTAGAAGCCATGCGCATTGGTTTACGTGGAGATACTTTCCATTTATATCTTAACAAAGAAACAGTTTAATGAAGCTTTACGGACTAATAGGATATCCATTAGGCCATTCTTTTTCCAAACAATATTTTACAGAGAAATTTGTAAATGAAGGAATCAAAGATTGCGCATTCGAAGCTTTTCCCATTCCTTCTATTGATGAATTTCCTGCTTTATTAAAAGCTCATCCTGATCTGAAAGGATTGAGTGTAACCATTCCTTACAAAGAACAGGTCTTACAATACATTACTGAATTATCCGAAGAAGTAAAATTCATTGGTGCAACAAACAGTATAAAGATCTCCGGAGATAAATTAATTGCTTACAACACTGATATCATCGGCTTTGAAAGGTCTTTTTTAAAAAGCCTGAAACCTACTCATACAAAGGCTTTGGTGCTTGGTACGGGTGGCGCATCAAAAGCTGTTCAGTATGTATTGCGCAAATTGAATATTACTTTTTTAGTGGTGACGAGAAATAAACAATTAAAAACCGGTGAGATTAATTACAGTGATATTGATGCAAAGATGATGGGAGAGTACACTATTATTATTAATAGTTCTCCGGTTGGTATGTATCCTAACGTTGATGTTTGTCCGGATATCCCTTATCAATTTTTAACCAGGGATCATTACCTATACGACCTGGTTTATAAACCTGAAGAAACTTTGTTCCTGAAAAAAGGCAAAGAGAAAAATGCCGTTGTTGAAAATGGTTACGATATGTTGCTGTTGCAGGCTGAGGCTAGTTGGAAGATATGGAATGGTTAGTAGTTCTTAGTTAGTAGTTTTTAGTTGTTCGATTTTACGTAGCTTTATTCTGTTCGTAACCCAAATCCTTATTATGGCTACTATTTTAAATTTTGAAGATTTAAAAGTTTGGCAAAAATCGCGAGTTTTATGCCAAGAGGTATATAGACTAATTAGTATCGAAAAATTTTCTAAGGATTTTGCACTTAAGGATCAAATAAATAGATCGTCAGGGTCGATAATGGATAATATTGTCGAAGGATTTGGTCGAAAAGGAAATAATGAATTTATTAATTTTCTAACCTATGCAAATGCTTCTGCATTAGAATGCAAATCCCAGTTATATCGAGCATTTGATCGAAATTATATAACTGATGAAAAGCTTGAAGAATTATGTGGTGTAATCGATGAAATAACAAAAATGATAACCTCCTTTATAATATATCTTGGAAAAACAGATATCAAAGGTTTGAAATTTAAAGTAAAAGAGAAACCCTCTAAATAATAACTAAAAACTACAAACTAGGAACTACTATCTAACACACTCTTTAATTCTTCAGGAATCGCCGCTACTTTCTTCGCCGCATAATCATAACAAACCATTCCTGTCTTTGCATTCGCTAATAAAATATTTTTTTTGTCTCTTGTTGTAGATAAGCTGTAATATAATTCGAAACTCACTTTACTGATCTCTGCCACACCTATTTTAATATCGATGATATCTCCATAATACGATTCCTGTTTAAATTCTATTGCCAGGTCACTCATGATCAATCCGGTTCCGTTAATGCCCAATTCAGATAAATGATGCTGGTGCAGCCATTGTACACGCGCTTCGTGGATGATCGAAACGAAAGAGTCATTGCCTAAATGCTTGCCATAATTCAGATCGGTAATGCGCACAGGTATTGTGATCGTTGCTAAAAAGCTTGCTGGTAATTCTATTTTTACTCTTGCCATAATTACATTAATTGGTCAAAGTTCCTGTTATTGCTTTTTGTAATTCTGCTTCAAATTTTTCCGGTGTCAGCTCTTCCTGGAAGAAAGCTTTATAGCCTGTCTTGGCATTTACAAAGATAGTTGCCGGCATATCACCGATCCATTTTTTATCAATAGGCGGACAAAACCGATTGGCGTCGTCTTCATCTAACCAAACAATATCCTCATGTATATTGTTTTTAAGGGCAAAGGCAGCGATCTTATCCGGATAATAACCTGGCAGATCGAGGCTTACCAATAATAGCTTTACTTTTTGCGCCTTGTATTTATCTGATATACTTTGCAAAAAAGGCATTTCCTCCACGCAAGGCCTGCAAAATGTGCCCCAGAAGTTGACAACATATACAGAATCTGTCTTCCGACTAAAAGAGTTAACTACATCCTCGATCTTCCATTTTGGGATATTTTGTGCCTTTGTTTGGGTAGAAAAGACAAGGCAAATGCCAATAAAAACTAACGGGATCGTACGCATAAATAAATTTGAAACAAGATACGGGATTTACAATATTACTGTTTTATAAAAAACGTTAAAATGGCCTTACATAGGGTTTTGATATTTAGCGTGTTTCAAGTAACTTTGCAACTGAAAAATCAAATCTTACAAATCCCAAATATTATGGCATACGATGTAATTGTGTTAGGTAGTGGCCCTGGTGGTTATCCGGCAGCTATCAGAGCTAGTCAATTAGGTAAAAAAGTAGCTATTGTTGAAAAAGAATTGCTTGGCGGAATTTGCCTTAACTGGGGCTGTATTCCAACAAAAGCTTTGTTGAAAAGCGCACAGGTATATGAATACGCAAAACATGCGGCAGATTATGGAATCAATGTAACTAATCCAACACAAAATTTTGCTACTGTTATTAGCCGCAGCCGTGGTGTAGCAGATAAAATGAGCAAGGGTGTTCAATACCTGATGAAGAAGAACAAGATCGATGTGATCATGGGCTATGGTAAATTTTTAGCTCCAGGTAAATTAGAAGTAACAGCGGCAGACAATACTAAACAAGTATTAGAAGCAAAAAATATAATTATAGCAACGGGTGGCCGTGCACGTCAATTGCCTGCTATTCCTATCGATGGTAAAAAGATCGTAGGCTATCGCGAAGCAATGGTATTGCCAACACAGCCTAAATCAATGATCGTTGTAGGTAGCGGTGCGATAGGAATTGAGTTCGCTTATTTTTATAATAGCATGGGCTGTAAAGTTACTGTGGTAGAATTTTTACCGCGTATCGTTCCGGTAGAAGATGAAGACATCAGCAAAGAATTAGAAAAACAATACAAAAAACAAGGCATCGAGATATTAACGAATAGTGAAGTATTGAGTGTTGATACAACAGGTGCTGGTGTTAAAGCTAAAATCAAAACACCAACAGGTGAAATTACTTTAGAAGCAGATATCGTATTGAGCGCAGTTGGTGTTGTTGCAAATATTGAAAATATCGGTTTGGAAGCTTTAGGCATTAAAACAGAAAAAGGAAAGATCGTTGTGAATGCTGATCAGCAAACAAATGTGGCGGGTATTTTTGCGATCGGTGATTGTACACCAGGACAAGCTTTAGCACACGTTGCAACAAGAGAAGGTATCAACGCAGCAGAATTTATCGGTGGTGGACATCCTGATCATATTGATTACAATAATATCCCTGGCTGTACTTATTGCACGCCGGAAATCGCTTCTGTTGGTTATACTGAAAAAGGAGCTAAAGATGCAGGATACGAAATTAAAGTAGGTAAATTTCCTTTCATCGCAAGCGGTAAAGCAACTGCATCTGGTGCAACGGAAGGTTTTGTAAAAGTTATTTACGATGCTAAATACGGCGAATTTTTAGGCTGTCATATGATCGGTTTAAATGTTACGGATCTTATTGCAGAAGCAGTAGTAGCCCGTAAATTAGAAACAACGGCACACGAAATATTAAATGCGATACATCCTCACCCAACAATGAGCGAAGCTTTGAAAGAAGCAACTGCTGTTGCTTACGGTGAAGCGACTGATATTTAAAGTAACGGTTGTTATTTTATGGCCTAAATTTTATAATATGTCAGAAGAACAACCAAACAAAAAAAGCGGCAAAAAATTAACCCCGGTTTGGAGAGCTTTGCTCGAAGTGGGGTTTATTGTATTTCTTTTTTATTCCAATCTTTTAATGGGCGAATATGAACGTTCGGGATATGGACAACAGCATGGCATGATATGGGCTGTTGAAGATATTTTTACGATAACTAATTTTATCATTGCTATTGTATTTGGACTAGTAGGCCATTTAGTGTTTGATTTTTTTAGAAACAGATTGTAGAGCTGAGCTACTTACTAAAAGTGTTGTAAATTATTCGTACAATTCAAACTTGGTCCTCGGCCTTCGTGCATCGAGCCATTTATATCCTTTCAAAAACTTTTGATCCTCTGGAATTTGAAACATTGGGTACATCGTACCATCAACATCATTAATGAATTTTACTTTATTTAATTTATTATCTATAAAATAAATATCTATCACATCTCCTTTACATCGGTTCATACCGGAGTAGGAGCTATCGCTATCACTTCTTGGATAAAAAATACTTTGTGCCGGTGTACCACGTACACGCATATAATTGAACGCGCCGTCTTTAAAATAACCATTGATCGTTCTGCCGCCAATTTGGTTGGCAAAGCCTTCCGGCGTTTTGTTAATGATCAAGCCATTGTAAAAAACATACATCCTGTCGATAGTACGATTTTTTGTATACAGAAAGATCGTATCGCCCGTTATCTGTGAGTTATGACTAAATATTACCGGCTGCTCAAACAAACGAAAAATAGAATCTTCGGCAGAATAATAAAGGCTATCCGAAACACATTGAACCGAATCATTAAATATCCTTACATGATGAAAGGCTTGAAAAAAGCGGATCGGCGCATTTTTATCAGCTGAAGTTACAATGGTTGTGCGTTTCAGTGTGTCTACTTGTATAGCCGTAAACGCTCGTTGTGGAAAAATTCTGTGGCGGTTATTTTTCTTACTACTATCTAATTTTTTACTGCTATCTATTGGCGTAGTAGCAACCAGTGAATCCCTGTTTATTTTTTGTACAACAGAATCTTCATCTACAGAACTGTCTTTTACAATTTTCCTTTTTGTGTTCACGTAAGAAAGCGTTGTATCACTAAAAAAATCTAACCTTCTTTTTTGCCTGGCAGAATCTCCTTTTGGTGTATTGTCTTCTCCAATAAGAGGCTCGGGCTTAACTATGCCAGAGTACAATGTATCAGCAGCGATGAAAGTACTATCGTGCTTTTGTCCTACAAATATCAATACCGGTTTTTTTGTTGCTAAAAATGAGTTCGTTTTTTTGTTAGAGAAGATCTGGTTGGCGACAAGTGTAAAATGATTGATGGTGTCTTTGATCACCGCATTTCCTTCTAACTCCGCAATGCCTGTTTTCTCTTCGAAGGCCATATTGTCTGCAGTATAAGTAGCGCCGGTGGTATCCTGAATAACGGAACGGTTACCAAAAAATGCCTTGCCATTTTTAAGATCGTAAGTGCCTTGTGTTGTGTACACATTACCGCTGGTCTGGCTTTTAATATATGTGCCCGTAATAAATGTTACTACGTCTGCATCGGTATTATACAATAAACTATCGGTTACAATATTATATTTAGGATCTACCAGGTGCACATTCTTTTTAAAGTACACATCTTTTGTATCACCATAATAAGTTCCTTCGGTACTGGTTAAAGTTGTTTTACCATTTATAACTGTACCGCCGTTATAATAATTGCCAATATTCGTTTTGAGATCATAATCCAACTTTTGCGTTAACAGCGTTCCTTTTTTATCAGTGATCTTAACGTATTTGTCGAGATGTGCTATCCGGTCGTTGGCAGTGTATAATAAATGCTGAGAGTAGGTATTGATGCTATCGCCCTGGTTGATATGCACATTGCCAAAGGCTTCCATAGAATTGGTTAAACGGTTGATGATGGCGCTATCACAAATGAAGGTTACGCCGCCTTCTTTTAAGATCACATTGCCCGCAATTGTTTCGATAGTAGTAGAATCAGTTGTTTTGGAACGTAAGCTATTGCCTTGAACAATTTGAATGATCCTTACAGAGTCGGAATCATGTGCAGGAGGAGGCTGAACAATTTTTTGCTGTGCGGCAGCAAAAAGATTGCAACCGATAAGCAATAGCAGTAAAGAAAATATCCTGTAATAAAAACTTGCTTTCAAATTGTCAATTATTGTCCGTGTTAAACGGAGGGTGAACTATTAACAATAATTATTTTTTGATATAAGGCGCATTCACTGTATCAGCTAACGGAACCATCAGCGGTTCATCTTTATTTTTTTTGCCGAATACAGAAATATTGATGTAGCGTTTTGGATGCATCCTTACATCATCTAATAACAAATTCAATTTGTTTGAAGTTGAGGTAAGGTTATTGTATAAATTATCGTTGTTGATCAGTCTGCCCAATGTGCCTGTTGTATCGCTGTTTATTTTAGTAACAACACGCTTTAAAGTATTGATAGTAATATCCAGTGAATCCAATGTTTTTTCAAGGTTTAATTTAGAAAGATTAGTAGTGGTTGCATCTAAATTAGACATCACATGGTTTATCTTTTCGTCATTATCTTTTAAGCCACCGGTAAACTCGCTCACATTATTTAATGTTTTAGCCAATGCACCTGTCTGCGTATTTAACAATGTTTCTAAATTAGCAGAAGACTTTTGTAAATTATCCATTGTGCCTTTGATATTGTTTTTCGTCTTATTATCAAAAACACTGTTTACGGAACCTAATAAAGAATCTAAAGAAGTAACGGCAGTTTTAACCTCATATAAAACCGGGTCAAGCTTTTGAAAAGCAGCATCTAATACGCCGGCCTTAGCTTGTGTAGATATTGTATCGCCTTCTTTATAAAATTGGGTTGCATCGCCCAGCTGTATCTCTAAAACAGTAGTACCTAATAAGGCCGGGTTTATTATAGCAACAGAATTATTAGGAATATCAACCGGCATGTCGGTACTTATCGTTACAACGATCTTTCTCATATCTCTGCCACCGTCTGTGCTGGCAACAGAGCCTATCTGCTTACCATTGATAGAAACAGGATTGCCATTTGCCAAACCGCTGATATTATCGAATACTGCATAATATTTGGCATGTTTTGTACCCAGGCTTGTACCTTTTAAAAAATTAAAGCCCAATATAAAAGCTAAGATTGCCACTGCGGCAAGTATTCCGATCTTTGTTTCGTTTGATATAGTCATGTAATGTAGCCTGTTGTTATTCATCAAAAATAGCAAATCTGACGAGCTATTTTTGAATATTTGATAAAACTATTTAAAGATAACCTTCTATTTTGTTTTGGTAGTATCTGTTACAGGTGTTGCCGTAGTATCAGGAACACTCGGTGCTGCAGGCACAGGAACAGGAACGCTTTTAGAATTTTCAACCTGTTCTTTGTATTTTATAATAGCCCTGGCAATACATTCGGCTATTTCCTGCTGGCCGGCATCGCTGTTTAAGTAGCGTTCATCATTATAGTTAGTTATAAAGCCCGTTTCTATCAATACGGCCGGCATATTGGTTGCCTGCAATACCCAAATGCCTTTTTGGCGCTGGTAAACGCCTAAAGCAGGACGGTTAGTAGAGGCTATTTCATCATTGATAAGATCTGCCAGTTCTATGCTTTTTTCCTGGTAGCGTTTTACGTATACCTGCGTTAACATTCTTGCTGTTCGCGGATCGATCAGATCAACGATAGAACTATCCGCCGTACTGTCGATCTGGTCCTCATCATCATTGCTAAATTGCCCGCCTTCCTCAATTGCATCTGCTTTTTCCTGTGTTTTATGGGCAGCGAATAACCACACACTGGTTCCCGTTCTTGAACTACCTATCTTATAATATTCATACACCGGAACTACTTCATTGTATTTTTTACCGTATTTTTTTTTGCGCTTTTTTCCTTTGCCTACATACACCACATCTTGTTTAACAACAGATTTTGTACCTATTTGTCTTCTGCCCGTCTGCAATTGAACGGCATCTGCATGGATACATATAAACAGGTCGCCTTTATTCTGGTTCGCGATCTTGGCTTTATCGGGGGGAGATTGGTACACATCCGTTGTACGTGTAGGCACAATATTTACATCCGGCAGATCTTTTTGTAATTCTGCTACTAACTTGGTGCTGATGGCTAAGGTGATGTTTTTTTCCCATGAACCCAGGCCGCCTTCATAACCACCATGCGCACCTCCATCTTTTCCACCATGGCCAGCATCTACAATAATTGTTCTTATTTTTTTTTGTGCTTGTGCAACCGTATTTAAAGAGAGCAAACCCGCTATTAATAGAGCCGGGACAAACATCTTATTTTTCAACATTTCAAAACTGGTTTAGAGACAATTAGTAATTATGCGTTAATTCACACCATGTTGTGGCTAATATGATTATTTTTGCCGCCAACTGTAATGAATAACGTTCGCAAAGGTAAGGCAAAATATATATTAGCGCCATTAGTGATGTTGCTGTTGGTAACAATGGCACAAGTAGGCAATGGGCGCGTGCATACTTATACAGAGGTACCAAAGCCGGCTTTCCTTGATACTGTTCCCAAAAATATAGCCAATATTTCTTTACGAGGCAGTAATAAGCCTATACTTGACACGAATCAGGTTCCTCTGGCGGACACAACGATGGATACCGGTAAATTCCAGCTAAAAAGCGATACCATATCTTTTAAACAAACTAAAGGGGCTCTAGACGCACCTGTTACTTATCATGCTGATGATTCAGTGGTGCTGGATGTACCAACTAAAAAAATAACCCTTTACGGTAAAGAATCTAAAACCACCTACAAGGATAATGTACTAACGGCGCCGGGCATCCAGTTTGATCAGCAAAGCGGGGTAGTATCTGCTTATTACAGAAAGGATAGCCTGGGTAAGGTTATTGCTTTTCCAACCTATACCGATAAAGATTTTAATACCATAAGCGATACCATCCGCTTTAATATGAAAACGGGCAAGGGGATAACAAAAGGTACTTATACGCAACAAGGAGAAATGTTTGTGTATGGAGAGAAAATAAAAAAAGTGGATGCTGATGTTTTTTATGCCTATAAATCGAGGTTTACCACCTGCGATCTTGATACGCCTCACTTTGCATTTGTAAGCAATAAAATAAAATTCATTAACCAAAAATTAGCGATCACCGGTCCAATACATCCTGAATTCGAAGGCGTACCGATACCTATTTACCTGCCTTTCGGTATTTTCCCTTTAACCCAGGGCAGGCATTCCGGGATATTACCGCCTACATTTACTGAAGACCAAAACTTTGGTTTGGGATTGATTGGCCTTGGCTATTACAAAGTGGTTAGTCAGTATTGGGATGTAATACTCAAAGGCAATATTTATTCTTACGGAAGCTGGGCCCTCGATCTAAACCCCCGGTATTATAAACGATATCATTATCGGGGAAGCTTTGATCTTTCTTATCAGCGCAATATATTCGGCAGTCCCGGCGATCCTACTTATAATGTAACAAAGACCTACCAGATCAACTGGCTTCACCAGAGCGATTCGAAATCAATACCCGGACAAACTTTTAATGCGTCCGTTCATTTTGGTAGTACTACCTATAACCAAAACGTAACCAGTAATCCGCTTATTCCTTTTAATAATGCTTCCTTGTCAAGTATAAACTATGCAAGAACATTCAAAGCATATAGCTATACCTTTACGGGAACAGCATCTCAAAACTCCAATACAAAACTTACGGACATTCAGTTGCCTACATTTAGTTTTAATTTAAATACGTTGTATCCTTTCAGAAAAAAAGAATCGGTCGGCGCTTTAAAATGGTATGAAAATTTAGGGATAGGCCTTATTACATCGGGAGAGTCTACTACTCATTATTATGATGATACTACAACAAAATCGGGGCCTCAGATCAATAATAATTTCCAATGGGGCGCCAGTCATTCTGTTCCAATAACCTTATCATTGCCACAACTGGGATCGGTAAATGTTTCTCCGAGCATTAGCTATGCAGAAAGATGGTATCAGCAAAAAACTACCATTAAGTTAGATGATCTGTCTAATACTAAATTAGATACTACCGTTAAAAAAGGTTTTTTTACAGCCCGCAGCATGTCTTTTTCTTTAGGTTTTACAACCAAGATATTCGGGATGTTTACCTTTGGCAAACACTCAAAAGTTCAGGCCATCAGGCATTTAATAACGCCCAATTTTTCCATCAGCTATACGCCTAATATGAATAAGGGCAGCTATTACAATTCGACCGATACTTTAGGATTAGGAGATGTTGTAAGAAGATCATACTACCAGGACGGAATATATGGAGCATTTAGTGAAGTAAGATTTGGCGGGATAAATTTTGGTATCAATAATAATATCCAGGCAAAGGTCCTTTCAAAGAGTGATACAACTGGCAGCGGAGTTAAAAAGATCACTTTGATAGACGGACTTAATATCAACAGTAGTTATAATTTTCTGGCAGATTCTTTTCAGTTAAGTCCTATTATTGTTGCAGTGAATACAAATCTGTTCAATAAAATAAATATTACAGCCGGCGCTACATTAGATCCTTATGAACATAATTCATTAGGACAAAGAACAACAAGACTTGTTTGGAAAGATAAAACACTAACACTAGGACAACTAACCAACGCCAGCATTTCTCTGTCTACACAATTTAAAGGAGGAGATCAAAAGAAAAAATTGCAGAGCCATTCTTTGGTGCAACCTTTTACAAACATAGACCCAACAACAGGTTTGCCGTTGAACGATTATCAGCAGGAAGCAGCCTTTGTATCTAATAACCCCGCATCATATACGGATTTTAGCGTACCATGGACACTTGGTCTTCAATATTCATTTGGTATGAGCCGCGTAACTTCAACCGGCTACGTAAATAATTATTTTAGTTATGTTACCCAGTATAATATTACTCAATATGTAAACTTTAATGCAACAGTAGCATTGACCAATAAATGGCAAACGGGAATAACAGGTAACTATGATATAGCCAATAAACAACTGGGAGTGATATCACTTACGTTTGCAAGAGATATGCATTGCTGGCAAATGGCCATTAGTGTTTCCAACTCTGCTATCAACAGGATGTTCAGTATAAGTATCAGCCCGAAAGCAAGTATATTAAGCGACCTTAAAATTAACCGCACAAGATCCGTCTACGAACAACCGGGACAATAATTAAGCGGTAGCAGCATTTTTACTAACCGGTAACACATCGCTTATATCTACTGTTGTATAACTATTTAATTTATCAAGATCTAAAACCGTCTTGGTATTTTCTGTACTTCTATAATACATAGGTTCAAATTTTGCGCCTACAATTACTTCTTCAAAGACATACGAACTACGGCTTACCACTTCATTGCTAAACATATCATCAAAAGCTTTTACAAAAACAATGATCTCTCCTTTAGCCTTTGCAAAATCTTCTTTTGAAAAAGTGTAAAAAGGGCTTTCTTCGTTAATAGGATGTACAATTGTCCAGCTTAATGTTAGCGCATTCACAACACTGTATTCAAGCGCAGCGCTAAAAAAATCACTTTTTTTATTTCCTTCTTCATCAGTAAAAAAAAGCCCGATCGTAACTTTTGCCACAGCATCTGTAAGACTGGTATTTTTATACGGAGAAACCCTTAACATGAATGCAGCTCCATCTTTATACGGCGCAATGATGGCATTATGGCTATACCTTAAAAAAGCTTCGGGCTTAGAAAAGCGTCCGTAAAACAAACCCGTTGCCAATGCAAAGCTTAATAACCCTACTAATGCTTCTATTGCGGCAAGCGCACTTGTAGTAAAACCAATCGGATTGATTCGGCCATAGCCTACAGTAGTAAATGTTTGGGCACTAAAAAAATAAGCATCAATAAATTTATTGAATGGCGTAGTAGAATTTAATCCTGCAAGGTGCTGTATCCCCACTGCATAATAAATGCCTGCAAAAATTAAATTTATAAAAGCAAAAAACAAGAAGAGTATCGAAAGGAATTTCCAAAGAGGAAGGTCCAGCATCGTATGGTACCAACTGGTACGCTCTAAAATACCCACGCCTCTTTTTTCAATATTAGCTCTGCCATTTTTATTGATGAGCCTGCCGCCATAGGCAGAGGTATTGGAACCAAAACCAGTGTTGATCTCAGTTTTTGCTTTTGTATTGATCTTTCGCAGAAGTGCCATGGTTGAGTTTATTCAGCCCTAAGTTAATAAATATTTTGCTAGGTGTGATCATCGAATTAGTAAATTCTAAAAGGGCAGTCAAATTGATCTTTAAGCTTTTGTAGAAAATACAAAATTACTTTTCTTTAAATGAATGTATAGCAAAGTGGTAATCAACAACACACATATCACTATGCCTCCGATCATATTTATCGGGTACAGTAAGCTTGCGCAAACCCAACAAGTGATCCCCAGCACCATAACGGAGAGCGCCATTAATGCCAATAATTTTTTTACCGGGAAAAAATCGGTGATCTTTTCTTGTAATAATTTTGAGGTTTGCCATAGATAATATCCGGTCTGGATATACGTGGCAATCACGAATGCCAGTGCCAACCCTTTCATTTGCAATATAGGGTATAGGATCGCCATTAAAATGATCGAAGCTATCAGGTCTATTACCGCAGCTTTTGCGATCAGGTCGTTTCGATTGTATGCCTGCAGCGCAGCACCATAATTAGTGATCCTTAATGGTAAAATAAAAATTGTGATAAAAAATATAGGGATCGATGCTGCATATTTATCTGTAAAGATCAATGTAAAAAAATCATGATGATAAAATAATAAAAAAGCAAAGGAAGGAAATACAACACTTGCTGTTAACAAAGATGAATTAATAAACAGCATTCTGTTAGTTGCAGATCTATTGTCGTTCTTTTTAGATAATTCGATCACCATTATATTTCCTATGGCGGTTATCATTAAGCCGAATACTGGTATTTCGTAGGCTCCGTTGAAATAAATACCAAACTGAGAAAAGGAAAGCAGCAGCAATATTATCCATTTATCCAACCATTTACCTACAACACTTACAGTATCATATAGGCCAAGGTAAAACCATTGTTTGCCTATATCAGTAACAGTAAAATGATTTTCTGTTACTAATAATTTTTTATCCGATAGAATGATCACTATACTTTTAAGCAAGAAAATAAAAATGATCGACGTTAAAAGCAGTGGTAAAGAATAGCCGTTGAATAATATAATTACATGACAAAGTAAATACCCGGTTATAAAAATCATATTAGCAACAAGAACGAGTGTTTCTTTTTCTCTTTTTATAGCAATAGCTTCAACAATAATAGAAATGTTTTGGATGATCGTTACTCCCAGCAAAAGCAGCCAGATCATAAAACTATATTCGGGTGTTTTAAAATAAAAATAAATAAGCGGTACTATATTCAATATGATGGCAGTGATCAAAAAGCTTTTTTTATTTTCTTTTATCCAGGCAATGATAGTATGGTTAGATGCTGAAAGGATTATTGATGGCAGACCGAATAATCCGAACACGCTCAAAACATTTACATACAGCCATATCGATTGGTATAGGCCGTATTGTTCATAAGATAATCTTCTTGCGTACAGGAAAAGTATAAAGAACTGAACACAAACCCGCATCAGCTTACTCGTAATTAGTAAGAATGATCTTTTGGCAAATTTGCCGGAGATATCTTTTAATATATCCTGATTAGCTGTTTCTTTTATTGACATTTTACAAGGCATGATCGTTGCTTGTTGCAACGACGGTAATATTATCGTATTCAACAAAAGTAGACAACAATATTATAAGATACCTGCAATTCATTCCTTACTTTTATTTAAATTGATATTGTATGTTTTTTATTCTTTCAAAAATATTTGCGTGGCTGATCTTTCCTTTGTCCTGGATCATCCTTATTTTATTGTGGCGTGTTATTGCCAGATCGGAAAAAAGAAAAAAAGAACTGTTGATAACAGCGATCGCGATCTTTTTGATCTTTACTAATGTATGGGTGCTAAAATGCTTTGCTACTATCTGGGATATTGCTCCAACAGAACTTCCTGCCAATGAAAAATACAGTTGTGGTATTTTATTGGGTGGCTTTAGTAGTTCGGATGATAATGGAAATGGTTATTTCAATTTATCTGCCGATAGGTTTATTCAGGCCGTTAAATTATACAAGGAAGGTAAAATTGAACATGTATTGGTAACCGGTGGAAATGGCAATTTAACCGGTGGCAAATTTCGCGAAGGAGTATGGGTTAAAGGACAGTTATTGGCAGTAGGTATTCCAGACAATGCGATATTGATCGAAAATAATTCCAGGAACACATTAGAGAATGCTGAATTTTCTAAGAAATTGCTTGATTCTGCTAATTTGCAACCTCCTTATGTACTGGTTACCTCTGCTTTTCACATGCGCCGGGCCTCGTGGATCTTTAAAAAAGAGGGGATGGATATAGTTCCTTTTTCTGCAAATTATTTAACACGGGGAGATGACTTTACTATTGGTTATCTGTTGCCACAAATAGAAGCAATGGATATGTGGGCCATTTACATAAAAGAAGTGATCGGGTATTTTGTCTATAAAATGGAATTTAAACGCCTCACAACTAAATAGTTACGAGTTGTAAATTTTTTCTACAGGGCGTTAAAAAAAGTCAATAATAATTATATAAATATTACATAATTATCATACCTTTGCCGCCCGAAAAAGAACCTTTTCTTTTTTGAACATTTCCCACAAGGCCCAAAAAGAGATCTCCTGTGAGATCCGCCAGTAGGGAGTAACTCAATAAGTTATGTAATGCCAAAGCAAAAAACCAACTCAAGCGCAAAGAAGCGCTTTAAAGTTACCGGTACCGGTAAAATCATGTTTCAAAAACCCTTCAAACGTCACATCCTGACAAAAAAATCTAAGACACGTAAGCGTCATTTAGGTAAAGATGGCCAGGTTCACGCAACAAACATGGATTTTGTAAAACGTATGTTACGTCTTAAATAAGCCGGACTACAAAAAGTAACTCAATTTTAAAAAATTTAAACTAATTAGATATGCCACGTTCAGTAAATGCAGTAGCATCAAGAGCACGCCGCAAAAGGATCTTAAAAGCGGCAAAAGGTTATTACGGTAAACGTAAAAATGTATATACCGTTGCCAAAAACGTAATGGAAAAAGGTTTAACGTATAGCTACGTTGGCCGTAAATTAAAGAAAAGAGAATACCGTACTTTATGGATTGCACGTATCAATGCGGCTGTAAGAGCAGAAGGTATTACTTACAGCGAGTTCATCCATAAATTAGCTGCAAAAAATATCGATATGAATCGTAAAGTTTTAGCTGACCTTGCTATGAACGAACCGGAAAGTTTCAAGATCCTGGTTAATTCAGTAAAATAAGGATCAATATTATATTGTTATTAAAAGCGGATGTATATCCGCTTTTTTTGTGGGTACTAAATTAAATTTCCTTAATTTGGCTGAAAATTAATCTTAAAAATAATCTCCCATGAATGAACAAATTACAGTCAATGAAATTTTCACAAAATCCCGGGCAGACTTAAAAGGCCAGTGGGGATCGGCAATTGGTATTGCCTTATTGTATTACATTATTACTGGTTCCATAGGCCTTATTCCTAAAGTAGGTTTCCTGGAATTTTTAATTACAGGGCCATTTATGCTGGGACTAACGTTTGTCTTTTTGAACCTGGTTGATAAAAAAGATTTTGGCGTTAATCAATTATTTGATGGCTTTAAAATTAATTTCGGCAAATCATTCCTTGCTTATCTTTTAATGATACTGTTTGTTTTTTTATGGGCATTATTGTTGATCATTCCCGGGATAATTGCGCTAATAGGATATAGCCAGACCTTCTTTATCCTGGCAGAAAATCCTTCAATAGAACCTATGGAGGCTTTAAGAAAAAGTAAAGCTATAATGGATGGTCATAAAATGGAGTATTTTATGCTAGGCCTGGCGCTATTTGGATTATTTATTCTGGGTATATTAACATTGGGCATCGCCTGGTTCTGGCTATTGCCTTTTGCCGAAACCTGCAAAACCAATTTTTACAGAAAACTAGTTCCCGAAAATGAGATCGATCTGGATTATAAAGGAGAAGCCAAGTAGTATTGTACTCAAATCGATCAACTACTGTTAAATAAAGATAATATTCTTACCGGGTGCAAAAATTTGCACCCGTTTTTATTTGTTGCTTGTTGCATTCAATTACATTTGCATCAAAATTATAAAACCCATTATAATAGATGAATACAAGCTATAATGACCTTGTTCAACAGACCTTCAATTTTCCTCAAGAAGATTTTAAAGTAAAGGACAATTACCTGCAGTATAACGACCTTGATGTAAAAGCGCTGATCGACAAATACGGTACCCCATTAAAGCTTACTTATTTACCTAAGATCGGGATGCAGATCAATAAGGCGAAAAAGATGTTTGAAGCTGCTTTTAAAAAGCACCGCTACGAAGGAAAATATAATTATTGCTATTGCACAAAAAGCTCTCACTTTTCTTTTATTGTTGAAGAAGCGCTCAAACATAATATCCACCTGGAAACTTCTTATGCGTATGATATCGATATCATCAATAAGCTGTACGAGAAAAGAAAGATCACTAAAGACATATTCGTTATCTGTAACGGATATAAACAAAAGCCTTACACACAACGTATCACACGTTTATTAAATACCGGCTTTAAAAATGTTATTCCGGTATTAGATAATAAAGAAGAATTGAAAGCTTATAAAAAAGGCGTAAAAGTACCTTTTAAATTAGGCATCAGGGTAGCCGCGGAAGAAGAACCTAATTTCCCTTTTTATACCTCACGTTTAGGCATGCGCGCTAAAGATATTTTGGAGTTTTATGTTGATGAGATCGAAGGATATGAAGATAAGTTCCAGTTAAAAATGCTGCATATCTTTTTAAATAAAGGTATTAAGGATGATGTGTATTACTGGAGTGAATTGAATAAAGTGATCAACTTATACTGCCAGTTAAAAAAGATCTGTCCTGAATTGGATTCAATTAATATTGGCGGCGGTTTCCCTATCAAACACTCGCTGGGCTTCGAATATGATTACCAGTTCATGATCAACGAGATCGTTCGTAATATTAAAGTAGCCTGCAAAAGAAACAATGTGCAGATGCCGGATATATTTACAGAATTTGGAAGTTACACAGTGGGAGAAAGCATGGCACATATCTATAGCGTAATAGGCGAGAAGATGCAGAACGATCGTGAGATATGGTACATGATCGATTCATCTTTCATCACCACTTTGCCCGATACCTGGGGGATAGGCGAAAAATTCTTAATGCTTCCCATCAATAAATGGAAAGATGATTACCAGCGGGTAACGCTGGGCGGTATCACCTGTGATAGCCATGATTATTATGATTCGGAAGAGCATATCAACGAAGTGTTCTTACCAAAACTATCAACAGAAAAAGGCGCAGAGCCACTATACGTAGGGTTCTTCCATACAGGCGCTTACCAGGATCAGATCAGCGGATACGGCGGCATCAAACACTGTTTAATCCCATCTCCAAAACATATCATTGTAGAGAAAGATAAAAATGGCAAACTGGTAGATTGGGTGTACGCTAAGGAACAATCTGCGCAGAGTATGCTGAAGATATTAGGGTACATGTAGGAATTAGGAATGAAGAATTTCAAATTAATAATTATTAATTAATAATAAAGAAATAAAGAGGAAAGTATTAACGCAATGTGTTTAATACTTTCTCTTCGCATTACCACCAGTAACTGCATAAGCCGCCTCTTTTACTTCGGTTCATCCGCAGGATGAATTGAAGTAAAGTGCAAAGCGATTTTTTTTCAAAGGAGTAAAAGCAGCGGCGTTGCAGTTACGAGGCCTGCCGGCCTGAGACAAAAGCTTTGATTCATTTGATCGACTAAAAACAGAAAACCCTCCCTAAGAATAAGGAGGGTTTAATCTAACCAACTGAACTTTACGCATAGTTATGAAACCAAGCTTTATTGAATATTAATTTCTTTACTGGCTTCTTTCACTTCTTCTTTTTTAGGAAGCGTTACTAAAAGAATACCATTTTCGTATTTAGCGCTGATGTTAGTACCATCAATTTTGTCATCTACATTAAAGCTGCGTTTAAAGCTTTTAGTAGTAAATTCTTTTCTGATCGATTTTACAGTTTCTGTTGTTGTTTCTTCTTTCTTTTCTGCACTGATGGTTAATAATTTACCATCTAATTTCAAATTGAAATCTGTTTTGTTCCATCCTGGTGCAGCAACTTCCAATTGATAGGCGGCTGTTTTCTCAACGATATTTACCGGAGGAAAACCCAATACATCTTCACGAATTGCTTTACCAAATGTTGCAGGAAAATCATTAAATATTTCATTTACAAAACCATCGAATGATCTGCCGTGTTGGTTGTTTACTTTTACTAGTGTCATAGCTATTGTTTTTTATGTTTTTAAAATTATTGTTCTTACCAACGTAGCTTCAAATGGCATTCCAAGCTAAAAAACTAGGTAAATTGTCTTAATCGATTGAAATTAAAGGACATAATGTCTTTTTTACTTCAATTGATACGTCATTTAGTCTGATTTGTCATCGAAAAGTCTAATTTTAAATACATTGATACTTATCGATACATTTGTCATTTGAAGGTTGTATTTTTGTACCGAAATAATAAAAAAATAGCAAAATATGTATCCACAAGAGATAGTAATACCGATGAAAGCAGAGTTAACAGCACATGGTTTCGATGAAATGCTGAGTGCCACCGATGTTAACAAAGTAATTGAAGAAAAAGGAACGGCTTTAGTAGTCATTAATTCAGTTTGTGGGTGCAGTGCAGGTACAGCAAGACCGGGCGTTTTAATGGCGGTACATAACAGTGCAAAAAAACCCGATCATTTAACTACCAGCTTTGCAGGTTTTGATGTAGAAGCAGTAAAACAGATCAGGGAACATTTGTTGCCTTATCCTCCATCATCACCATCCATTGCGTTATTTAAAGATGGCCGGTTGGTTCATTTTATTGAAAGACATATGATCGAAGGAAGAAGTGCTCAAATGATAGCAGAAAACCTGATCGGTGCTTTTGAGCAACATTGTAATTAAGAATTTGCCGTCAGCTCGGCATTTGTTCATGATAGATTGATGGGTTAGTAAATGCAATCCCGTGGGAATGGATCCTGCGGGATTTTTTATTACTGTCCAGTAAAGGTATAACGCTGAAGTGAGTGACACAATGATATTGAATAAAGATCAAATGCCGCCAATCAAAAATTACCTTTCCAACAGCAAATAATTGAATATATTGCGCCTCGATTTTTTACTTTTTAATTAATAGGATGTATCCCAATTTATATTACGTTTTCAAAGACTGGTTTGGTGTAGACTGGAAATCACTTGGTTTCTTAAATACTTTCGGCTTAATGGTAGCGGTGGCTTTTGTTGCATCGGCAGCTGTATTATCAAGTGAATTAAAGCGCAAGGAATCGCAGGGCTTATTAGCGCCACGGGAAGAAACGATCATGATCGGCGAACCTGCCCATTTTTCTGAATTATTTTTTAATTTCTTCATAGGCTTTTTGTTTGCCTATAAATTGGTTGGCGTATTTTTTAATAAGCCTGATGATATGAATCCGCAGGATTATATTTTTTCTTCATCTGGTAATTTTATAGCAGGGATATTATTGGGCGGCATCTTAGCCGCCGCTAAATGGTGGGAGAGAAATAAGCAAAAATTAAAAGAGCCGGAAGAGCGTTCTATCCGCATCTGGCCACATGATAGAGTAGGTGATATCGTGATCATCGCTTTGATATTTGGGATAATTGGCGCGAAACTTTTTGATGACCTTGAGAATTGGAGTGATTTTATCCAGCATCCTATCGAGCGTTTGTTCTCTGCAAGTGGTTTAACTTTTTATGGAGGGTTGATATTAGCTGCGATTGCCGTATGCTGGTATGCGTATAAAAAAGGAATTACCATTGTGCACCTGGTGGATGCAGCGGGGCCGGCTTTAATGATCGCTTATGCTATTGGTCGCATTGGCTGCCAGGTTTCCGGCGATGGTGATTGGGGTATTTATAACAGCGCTTATGTTATCAATCAAAATACAAAAGTAGTAGCCGCGGCACCGGGAGATTATGAAAAAAATCTGCAGAAATACAGTACTTATTTTTTAAATGGAAGCGTAATTGATTCAGGTTCTTCAGCACCTGTGTATGTTACCGATAGAAAGGATGAGAGCCTGGATAAAGTGCCGCATGCGTATTTTAAAGCGCCTTCGTTTATACCTACCTGGATGGTTGCCTATAACTTCCCTCAAAATGTAAACAGCGATGGTATTAAAATACCGGGCATAACAGATGATCATAACAGGGCGTTGCCGCAGCCAGTTTTTCCTACTTCTTTTTATGAGACGGTTATTTGTCTTTTCTTATTCTTGTTTTTATGGTCGATCAGGAAAAAAATATTTGTGCCTGGAGAAATGTTTGGCATATACCTGATATTAAATGGATTAGAAAGGTTTCTTATAGAAAAAATGCGGGTGAATAATGAGTACCATTTCCTCGGAATTAATCCAAGCCAGGCGCAGATCATTTCTTTCGGACTCATAATTGCCGGAATTATTTTAATTTTAATCATGACAAGAAAAGCAAAAAAAGACGCTATTCTTCCTTCTTAAATTATCATTCTTAATTAAACAATATGCCATCTTTTGATTTTGCCAGTAAAGTAGATCTTCAAACACTCGATAACGCTATCAACGTAGTCAATAAAGAGATCACCAATCGTTTTGATTTTAAGGGTTCTCATGTAGTGATCGAATTGAATAAAAAGGATCTTAAACTAAACCTTGAAGCTGATAGTGAAATGAAGATCGATCAGATAACCGATGTGCTGATCAGCAGGAGCATGAAGCAGGGGCTTGCGCCGGAAGTGTATGACCTAACCAAAGATGGTCACCAAAGCGGTAAAGTATTCAAAAAAGAAGTGACCATCAGAAACGGCATCAAACAGGAAGATGCCAAGAAAATAGTGAAACTGATAAAAGACAGCGGCCTGAAAGTACAGGCAGCTATAATGGACGATATCATCCGCATTACCGGCAAAAAGATCGATGACCTGCAGGAAGTGATACAGGCTTCAAAAAGCTGGAATATAGGCATTGCTTTGCAGCAGACGAATATGAAATCTTAATGATAAATGGTTAATTGTAAATGGTAAATGATAGAACCATTAACCAGCCTGCATTTCATTTACAATTAACCATTTATCATTTACCATTATATTTTGGTTATTAAGGTATAATTATTTACCTTTGCGTCTCTTAAAAATCGCATGGCAAAATCCATGCATAAAACACTGATAATCATGAAAGAAAAATTGCATCCAGAAAATTACCGCTTTGTAATTTTTAGAGATATGAGTAACAATACTCAATTTTTGAGTCGCTCTACTGCTTATTCTAAAGAAACAGCTAAGCACGAAGACGGTAAAGAATATCCGGTAATAAAACTGGAAATTTCAAATACATCTCATCCTTTTTACACAGGTAAAAATGTATTGGTTGATACTGCAGGCCGTATCGATAAATTTAAAAAACGTTACGAAAAGAAAGCATAATACTTCTTTGTATAACATATTCAGATCCCTCCACTTGTTGGAGGGATTTTTAGTTTATAAATTATTGTCGAAAATCCCGTAGGGATTAAATATCGGTAGCAAAGGCATTAAAAAGGTATAAGAGTGCCGTAGGTACGACATACCATGGAATGTAAGATGTCGTACCTACGGCACTTAAAATACGATCGTCATATCTCTACCGATATTTAATCCCTACGGGATTTTACGATCCATTTCTTCGAATTGCATTTTGACATAATGATTATGGAGCATTCAATTATTTCAGTTAGTTTTATTTGGTGAAAATTATTTTAGACGATACATTTACAAAGCAGCAACTGTACCCCTTTACAGCGATAAGAAACGCTGCAGATATAAGGATCGGCATACTTACCATTCGTGAAAAATGGGAAAAGATCCTGGGTTATGCCATCAGCACCAATGATGCCGAAAAAGCTTCCTCCAATGAAAAAGATGCACCTGCTTTTATTAGCAGCGATATCGTGCCAACAAAAAAATGGCTGGACAAAATGCTGGCAAATGGTGTAGGCGAAAATATGTTGCAGGATGAAACAGAAGTAAGGGTCTTACAACATGCTTTTGATATTGTAAAGAATAACGATTGGGCGCTGCGGAAAGATTTTGAATTGATAACGACAGGCAGACAATCACAACCCATATCAAGTACCAATAAAGTAATAGCGCCGGAGAATATTTTTATTGAAGAAGGAGCAAAAGTTGAATACAGTATTTTAAATGCATCAGCCGGCCCAATTTATATTGGTAAAAATGCAGAAGTGATGGAAGGCTGCATGATACGCGGTTCATTCGCGATGTGCGAAGGAGCTATTTTGAAGATGGGGGCGAAAGTTTACGGTGCCACAACATTAGGCCCGAATTGCGTAGGAGCGGGCGAAATAAAGAATACAGTAATGTTTGCCAATAGCAATAAAGGACATGATGGGTATTTAGGTGATAGTGTGTTAGGAGAATGGTGTAATTTAGGCGCAGGTACAACTAATTCAAACGTAAAGAATACGGCGGCCCATGTAAGGATGTGGGATAATGCCAAGGATGATTATATAGATGTAGGCTACAAAGCAGGGTTGTTGATGGGAGATTATAGCAGGGCCGCGATCAATACATCTTTTAATACAGGAACAGTAGTTGGTATTTGCTGTAATATTTTTGAAAGTGGGTTCCCATCAAAAAAAGTAGATGATTTTACCTGGGGAAATAAAAAGTACGAGCTGGAAAAAGCACTGGAACATATAGATAACTGGAAAAAATTAAAGGGGCAATATCTAACCCAACAAGAAAAAGACATTCTAATCACACTTTACAATAAATAAACAATCAACAATGAGAAAACAAATAGCTGCGGCTAACTGGAAAATGAACCTGACGCTTGAGCAGGGTGAAACATTAATAAGCGAATTATCAGCATTACCGATCGATCTAAAAGCAAACCAGGAAGCTGTTTTCGGTATCCCTTTTCCATATCTTACAACGATCAAACATAAACTGGCCGGCAAAAAAGGAATGTATGTTGCTGCGCAGAATTGTTACAATAAGAAATCAGGTGCCTACACGGGTGAAGTAAGTGCAGAAATGCTAAAAAGCATCGGCATTGAATATGTGATACTTGGACACAGCGAACGCAGAGAATATTTCAATGAAAGCAATAAAATGTTAGCTGAAAAAGTTGACCTGTGTTTTGATTATAAATTAAAACCAATTTTTTGCTGTGGCGAAGCATTGGCTATCAGAGAAGCAGGCACACAAAACAGTTTCGTTGAAGCACAATTAAAAGAAAGCTTATTTCATTTAAGCGCAGAGCAATTAACTGGCTTTATCATTGCTTACGAGCCCATCTGGGCAATAGGTACAGGTAAGACTGCGACATCTGAACAGGCACAGGAAATTCATAAATATATCCGTGGCGTATTTGCTGCTAAATATGGCGAAACGGTTGCCAACAGCATTTCTATTTTATATGGAGGAAGCGTAAAAGCGGCTAATGCAAAAGAAATATTCGGTCAGCCGGATGTTGATGGAGGATTGGTTGGAGGTGCGTCATTGATAGCGCAGGAGTTCTTTGCTATTATAAACGGATTGAAGTCGTAAATATTAGTAGTAAGCTGTTAGTAGTTGGCAATTATCCTGCTACTAACAGCTTGCTTCTTTATACTACATAAGATCTAAAGCCTTTGCAAAAAAGGTAAAATTGAATGGCAATATTAAAGTAAAGTAACCACCGAAAAATTTTGTAACTGCAACAGTTACGATCAAAGAAAGGATAAATAAGATCCAATAAACTGTGGTAGATTTTTTTGTTGATTCCATGTGTAATTAATTTAGGCAAAAATAGGGCAAAACATACAAATTGCATAAACTGCCGCGATAATTTCTAAAAGATTGCAAAATTCCTACTATCTAACTTTTTAAAAAATGATATTACACTTCTATCTGCGTTTTCATACTAAAGTTGGACAAGACCTTTTTATTTCGGGAGACTGCAATTCACTTGGCAATGGCGATACCAGCAAAGCTATATCCTTACAATACCTGAATGAAGATTACTGGGTGGCCCAGATCGAACTCACGGGTAAAGACCTGGTAAACCCATTTATAAAATACAAATATGTATTAAAAACCCTTGACGAAGATGAAGTGCTGGAATGGGGGAACGACCGGTTCATCGATATACAGATGATCGCTATCGTAGCCAAAGAAGTTACTTTAATTGATACCTGGAACCATGCCGGCAATCCTGAAAATGTGTTTTTTACTAAACCATTTAAAGAGATTTTTTTTAAATCACCCACGCGTTTTCCTGTAGAAAATTTTACGCCGTACACACATCATTTTAAAGTAAAAGCGCCCTTGCTTCAGCAAGATGAAGTGGTTTGTTTACTGGGTAATAATGAATCGCTTAAAAATTGGAATAAAGAAGCGCCGATATTATTCGAAAAGACGGGTGATTGGTGGGTTTCAAAAATTGCTATAACAAATGAAGAATTTCCTATCAGTTATAAATATGGTATATACAATATAAGCCAGCAAAGATTTACGCAATACGAAATAGGTGAGAACAGGATGTTGCTTGGCAATACTACCAAAGAAAATATCACTATCATACATGATGGCTTTATCCATTCGCTCACACCAAATTGGAAAGGTGCCGGTGTTGCCATTCCTGTGTTTAGTCTGCGTTCGCAAAATGGTTTGGGAACAGGCGAGTTCAACGATATTAAATTATTGGTTGATTGGGCAAAGAACAGCGGATTAAAGCTGATACAGTTATTGCCCGTGAATGATACTACGTCAACCTACACCTGGCGCGATTCTTATCCTTATTCTGCTATATCTGCCTTTGCATTGCACCCGCTTTATTTGAATTTAGCAACAGTTGCAGGTGAAAAATATAAAGATATAATTGATCAATACGAACAGGAAAAAGACGAACTAAATAAGAAGCCGCAATTAGATTACGATACCATCATAAAGCTAAAGTTTGCAGCAATAAAAAAGCTATACATTTTACTCAAGCCGGAATTTGTGTTTGACCAGGAATATTATACTTTCTTCAACGCAAATAGCAAATGGCTGGTACCGTACGCGGCTTTTAGTTATTTAAGAGATGTGTATGATACAGCTGATTTTACTAAATGGAAATCACACGGTGTATACGATAAAGAATTAATTGATGAACTTGTTGGTACAACACATAAACAATACGATAGCATTGCGGTACATTATTTTACGCAGTATCATTTGCATTTGCAACTGAAAGCCGCTACTGCCTATGCGCATGAAAATGGCATTATGATCAAAGGCGATCTGCCGATAGGTATTTCCAGAGAAAGCGTAGATGCATGGATGGAGCCTGAATTATATAATATGGAATGGCAGGCTGGTGCACCAACAGATGATTTTGCAGTAAAGGGACAGAACTGGGGTTTCCCAACTTATAACTGGGCCAAAATGCAGGAAGATGGCTTTGCCTGGTGGAGGCGCCGCTTTCAGCAGATGAGCGAATATTTTGATGGATTTAGAATAGATCATATTCTTGGTTTCTTCCGCATCTGGAGTATTCCATTAGATGCCGTTGAAGGAATTTTGGGAAGATTTGTTCCGGCAATTCCTATTACGATCGATGAATTAGTGGAAGCACATATTTCGTTTGAGGTCGATCGTTATTGCAAGCCATATATTACTGATAAGGTATTGGAAAATATGTTTGGCGATCAGGCCGACTATATTAAAGTCAATTTTTTAAGAATTGCAGATGATAATACTTTTGAATTGAAACCGGAGTTCAATACACAAAGAAAAGTAGAAGCGTATTTCAATACACTAGAAAAAAATGAGCACAATAAATTTTTGACGATCGGTTTGTACGACCTGATCAGCAATGTTATTTTCTTTCAGGAAGAAGAGAATGCTGACCACTTTCATTTCAGGATAAATATGGATCGTACAAGTTCGTTCGAGGGATTGAATGCGTATACGCAAAATGTATTAAAAGAATTATACCTCGATTATTTCTTTGTGCGTCAGGATGATATGTGGAAGCAGGAAGCAATGAAAAAATTACCGGAGCTCAAACGCTCCACTAATATGTTAGTGTTTGGCGAAGATCTTGGAATGGTGCCGCATTGTGTGCCGGAAGTGATGAAAGACCAGGGAATATTAAGTTTGGAGATACAACGTATGCCAAAGCAAGGGATGAACACGTATAACTCTCCTTATTTAAGTGTGGTTACGCCATCTACACATGATATGAGCACGATACGCGGCTATTGGTACGAGAATAAAGAGCAAACGCAATATTTTTATAACAATACGATCGGTCAGTATGGTAAAGCACCGGATGAATGTACAACGGGCATTTGTAAAGAGATCATATTTCAACATTTGCATTCACCTGCGATGTGGAGTATTTTTCAACTGCAGGATATTTTAAGCATCAGCGAAACATTAAGACAGAATGATGTCAACATAGAACGCATTAATATCCCCGAAGATCCAAATCATTACTGGCGATACAGAATGCACCTCGATCTGGAAGAACTGATAAAGCATAAAGAATTTAGCGCAGAGTTAAAAGCTTATATAAGATCAAGCGGGCGGTAGTTAATTAAGAATTAATAATTAGTAATTAATAATTCTTAAAGTTCCTTTCTCCCTTAGATATTGCAATGATCAAAGAATTAATATTAGTTCATTAGGACAAATTATTAATTCTTAATTACTAATTATTAATTCAAAAAATTGGTCCTAAAATATAAAACATACAATCTTCCCTTCAAGCATCCTTTTACAATATCTAAAGGAACAAAAACGCATCAACCAACATTAATTGTTGAATTGGAGTTTTTTGGTTTTAAAGGATATGGTGAAGCGCCTGCTATCAGCTATTACAATATCCCGGTAGAAAAAATGGTAGAGGATATTGAAAGAAAAAAACAATTCATAGAAAAATTCGCTTTCTCTGATCCGGAACGTTACTGGCATTATTTGCATCATTTATTTCCGGCAAATCCTTTTTTGGTTTGTGCTTTAGATATGGCCGGTTGGGATATTTATGGCAAGATGCAAAGAGCGCCATTGCATCAATTATGGAAACTGGATACGGCAACTACACCGCCAACTGATTATACGATCGGCATTGATACCATCGAAAATATGGTAGCAAAAATGAAGGAAACACCATGGCCCATCTATAAAATAAAAGTTGGGACTGAAAATGATATTGAAACGGTAGTAGCATTAAGAAAACATACCGATGCGATTTTTAGAGTAGATGCCAATGAAGGCTGGACGGTAGAACAAGCTTTGCAAAAAATACCATTATTAAAAGCATTGGGAGTGGAGCTGATCGAACAGCCATTGGCTAAGGAGAATTGGGATGGCATGAAGATCTTATACAAAGAATCAGCGTTGCCATTATTTGCAGATGAATCTTGTGTAAAAGAAGCTGATGTAGAGAAATGCCACCAGCATTTTCATGGGATCAATATCAAGCTGACCAAATGCAGCGGTATCACACCCGCAAAAAGGATGATCAGCAAAGCCAAAGAGCTTGATATGATGGTAATGCTGGGCTGTATGAATGAAACCTCGGTAGGAACTGCAGCAATAGCACAATTAGCACCGATGGTAGACTATATTGATATGGACGGCCAGTTGCTTTTGGCAGAAAACGTAGGAACAGGGATAAGTTTTGATAAAGGAAGAGTTATTTACCCTGATATGACCGGACTTGGGGTAATGGTAGACAAATTTTAAATTTTATTTGGTAAAATAATTTATCAGCCTTTACTTTGCATCATAAATGAAACAAATCGTTCACATACACCATCATCATACTTTGCCTCAAGGGTAAGCTATATTGATTTGTATGTACTGCATCATATTTTCAAAAAGGGCTTACTGCAAAGTAGGCCCTTTTTGTTTTCTTTGCACGGAAAAACTCCGCAAAGCTGAAACAGTTGAAGTGAGTGACACAACGATGTTGAACAAAGATTAAATGTTGATAATATAAAAATAGAATAATGCTAAAAATCGCCATTCAAAAATCAGGCAGACTGTACGAAGATTCTATCAAACTTTTAAAAGAGTGTGGTATAGAATTGAACAACGGCAACAAACAATTGAAAGCTGCTGCTTTTAATTTTCCAATCGAAGTTTACTTTTTAAGGGACGATGATATACCTCAATACGTGTATGATGGTGTTGCGGATATAGGAATAGTTGGAGAAAATGTTTTGTTGGAAACAGCAAAGGATATTGATCTTGTCTATCGTTTAGGGTTTAGCAAATGCCGTTTGAGTATTGCTGTTCCTAAATCAGTGGAGTATAATTCTATCGAAGATCTGAAAGGATTGAAAATTGCAACAACTTATTCAACAATATTGCAGAAATATTTGACAGATAAAAAGATCAATGCTGAGATACATGAGATCAGCGGATCTGTAGAAATTGCGCCGGGTATTGGTTTGGCTGATGCGATCTGCGATCTGGTAAGTAGTGGCAGCACTTTATTTACAAATGGTTTAAAGGAAGTAGAAGTTATTTTAAAATCAGAAGCTGTCTTAACTGCGAATAAAAATTTATCTGCAGAAAATAAAGCGATACTGGAAAAATTATTGTTGCGTATCAATTCTGTTAAGACCGCAAAGAATAATAAATACATCGTACTAAATGCGCCGAACGATCAATTGCAAAACATTGCAAAAATATTGCCCGGTGCAAAAAGTCCGACGATCGTTCCATTGGTTGAAGCAGGATGGAGTAGTGTACACAGTGTAGTGAACGAAAATGACTTTTGGGATATCATTGAAAAACTAAAACAATTTGGCGCAGAAGGGATCTTAGTAATGCCAATTGAAAAAATGATCGTCTGAACCGTTGATTGAAGTTGATTTTTTTGATTGAATTGATTAATAATTTTATGGAAAATATATTTATAGAACCGGTAAAAGAACAATGGGAGAATATCCTCAGGCGGCCTGCTTTTGATAGCAAGTCTTTAGAAGAAACCGTTGCGGCTATACTCGATGATGTAAAATTAAACGGTGATACAGCTGTTAGAAAATATGCGGCTCAATTTGATAAAGTAACGCTTGATAGTTTAAAAGTTACTGATGTCGAAATCGCTGAAGCAATTGCTTTGGTAGATACTGAATTGAAAGCGGCTATTCAAATTGCAAAAACCAATATCACTGTTTTTCATGAAGTACAAAAGGAACCGGTAAAGCAAATTGAGACAGCAAAAGGCGTTACCTGTTGGAGAAAAGCGATCGCTATTCAAAAAGTAGGTTTGTATATTCCTGGTGGAAGCGCTCCTTTATTTTCTACTTTATTGATGTTGGGCATACCAGCTGTATTGGCCGGGTGTAAAGAAATTGTGGTTTGTACACCATCAGGTAAAAATGGAAAAGTAAACCCGGTTGTTTTATATGTAGCACAGTTGATCGGGTTAAAAAATATTTATAAAATAGGCGGTGTGCAGGCAATTGCGGCAATGGCTTATGGTACGCAGACTGTTCCGCAAGTATCAAAAATATTTGGTCCTGGTAATCAATATGTGACTTGTGCCAAGCAATTAGTAAATAAAGGAGGTATAGCAATTGATATGCCTGCAGGTCCAAGTGAAGTTGCGGTTTATGCAGATGAAACATCGAATGCAAGTTTTGTTGCTGCAGATCTGTTGAGTCAGGCTGAACACGGTACAGATAGCCAGGTTATTTTAGTTGCCAATGCACAGTTGATCATTGATAATGTGAAAAAAGAGATTGCTACACAATTGGCATTATTACCAAGAAAAGATATTGCTGCAAAAGCTTTAGAGTACAGCCGTTTTATCATTATTAAAAATGTTGACCATGCTTTTGAACTTTTGAATGAATATGCAGCGGAACATTTGATCATTGCTTCGGATAATGCATTAGCGCTGTCAGAAAAAGTGATCAATGCAGGAAGCGTATTTCTTGGTCACTATGCACCGGAAAGTGCGGGTGATTATGCTTCAGGCACAAATCATACATTACCTACTAACGGGCATGCAAAAGCATATAGCGGCGTATCATTAGATAGTTTTGTTAAGAAAGTAACCTTTCAACAATTAACAAAAGAAGGAATTAAAAATATTGGCAAAGCTGTTGAAGCAATGGCTGCAGCAGAAGGATTGGATGCACATAAAAATGCAGTTACCCTTCGTTTAAAAAATATATAAACAACTCGAAATGGAATTCGAATTAAATAAATTAATAAGAGAGAACATAAAAAGTCTTAAGCCATATTCTGCCGCAAGGCATGAATTTACCGGCAAGGCTTCTGTGTTTTTAGATGCGAATGAAAACCCCTATGGCTCTCCATTGCCCGAAAGCTTTAATCGTTACCCGGATCCTTTGCAATGGCAATTGAAGTTTCAGTTGGCAAGGATCAAAGGAGTTCCTGCGGAAAATATTTTTGTTGGTAATGGGAGCGATGAAGGGATCGATCTGGCATTTCGTATTTTTTGTAATCCGCAAAAAGACAATGTTATTGTTTGTCCGCCTACCTACGGCATGTATGAAGTAGGTGCAGGCATTAATGATATTGCTGTCAAAAAAGTAAACCTAACATCCAACTTTCAACTGGATGTGGAGGGAATATTAGATGCTATTGATGCCAATACGAAATTGATCTTTGTTTGTTCGCCTAATAATCCAACGGGTAATAATATGGCCAGGGAAGATGTGGAAGTACTGTTAAATAATTTCTCTGGGATTGTTATTATTGACGAAGCATATATCAATTACTCAAAACAAAAAACATTTATCCAGGAGCTGACGGAATATCCTAATTTGATCGTTATGCAGACTTTATCCAAAGCATGGGGTTTAGCAGGATTGAGGATAGGGCTAAGTTATGCATCGATGGATATTATTGATCTTTTCAATAAGGTTAAGCCGCCATATAATGTAAATGAACTGTCTCAAAGATTAGCTACAGATGCTTTGCAGCACACAGAACAGGTTAATAACTGGATAAAAGAAGTGGTGGAGCAAAGAGAAATGCTGGTTAAAGAATTAACTGCATTTTCTTTTGTTGAAAAAATATATCCAAGTAATGCAAGCTTCTTTTTATTGAAGACAAAAAATGCAGATGCATTATATACACACCTATCTGGCCATGAACTGATCGTAAGAAACAGGAGTAAAGAGCCAATGTGCGAAGGCTGTTTAAGAATAACAGTGGGTACACCGGAAGAAAATCAACAATTAATAAACTTATTCAAAAGCTATCGCCCCTAAATCCCCGAAGGGGACTTTAGAAGCATTTTATAACAAGCATTTCAATATTTAAATACTGAATATAATTAATCAAGAAAGTAATGAATAATAATACAGATTCCAACAACAGCTCACTTCCCAATCTCCCCATCGGGGGGCAGGGGGCTAAACGTGTTTTATTTATTGACCGTGATGGAACGCTTATCAAAGAAGCGCCACCAACGTACCAGCTGGATGCGTTTGAAAAAGTAGAGTTTTATCCTGATATGTTTTATTACATGCGTAAGATAGCAACAGAGCTTGATTACGAATTAGTGATCGTTACTAACCAGGATGGATTAGGAACACCATCATTTCCGGAGGCTACTTTTTGGCCGGTTCAAAATTTTGTGATGAAAGCTTTAGCAAATGAAGGCATTCATTTTACTGAAACCTTTATTGATAAATCTTTCGCTGCTGACAATGCACCAACACGCAAACCAAGAACAGGTATGCTGACCAAATACATCAATAATCCTGCATACGATCTGGCTAATTCATTTGTGATCGGAGATAGAATTACTGATATCCAACTAGCGAAGAATTTAGGAAGCAAAGGAATTTGGCTGGTAACCGATGCAAGTTTGGGTGCAGCAGAGATAAAAGATTCTATTGATGAATTAAGAAAAGATACGATCGCGTTAGAAACACCTGATTGGAAAGTGATCTACGAGTTTTTAAAAATGCCGCCAAGACTTGTTAAGCATGAACGCAATACAAATGAAACGAAGATCAGTATCGAAGTTAATTTAGATGGAACAGGTAAAGCAAATATCAGCACAGGTGTAGCTTTCTTCGATCATATGTTAGACCAAATAGCAAGACATGGAAATATTGATCTGAATATTCAATGCAAAGGCGACCTGCATATTGATGAGCACCATACTATTGAAGATACGGGTATTGCTTTAGGCGAAGCGATCTTAAAGGCATTAGGTGATAAAAGAGGCATTGAACGGTATGGATTTTTATTACCAATGGATGATTGTCTGGCACAGGTAGCTATTGATTTTGGTGGCAGGAATTGGATCGTTTGGGATGCCGAATTTAAAAGAGAAAAAATAGGAGAGATGCCAACGGAGATGTTTTATCATTTCTTTAAATCATTCAGCGATGCATCAAAATCGAATTTAAATATTAAAGCAGAAGGAGAGAATGAGCACCATAAAATTGAATCTATTTTTAAAGCCTTTGCAAAAGCAATAAAGATGGCAGTAAAAAAAGATATCAATAATAATGCGTTGCCATCAACAAAAGGGGTGTTGTAACCCCCTCCGCCCCCTGAAGGGGGAACTTGAAACTTTTATAATGAGTAGAACGTTAGATAATTTAAATACTTTTCAATCTCCCCTTCAGGGGGGCAGGGGGAGTATTGCGATCATAAAATATAATGCGGGAAATGTACAAAGTGTGCTCTATGCCTTACAGCGTATTGGTGCCAGTGCTTTTGTAACAGACGATCCTAAACAGATCGCTGAAGCGGATAAAGTAATTTTCCCCGGTGTTGGGCACGCTACGCCCGCTATGCAATATTTGATAGAACGAGGATTGGATAAGCTTATCGTAGGATTGAAGCAGCCTGTACTAGGTGTTTGTTTAGGTCAGCAATTGATGTGTAATCATTCTGAAGAAGGAGATACAGCATGCTTGGGTATATTCGATACTGAAGTCAAATTATTTGTATCGGCAAAGCCAGAAGTGAAAGTGCCACAAATGGGTTGGAACAATATTTACGATTACAAGTCTGTATTGTTTGATGGTTTGGATAAGAATGCATTCGTATATTTTGTGCATAGCTATTATGCTGCTTTGTGTAAAGAAACGATCGCGACAACAGATTATATTTTACCATATAGCTCTGCTTTGCAAAAAGATAATTTTTACGCAGTGCAATTCCATCCTGAAAAATCAGGAACAGTTGGAGAGACTATTTTAAAGAATTTTATCAATATTAAATAACAAATATTAAATAGTCAATATCGAATGGAGATCATTCCGGCAATAGATATTATAAATGGCAAGTGTGTTCGTTTAACCAAAGGAGATTACGCGCAACAGAAGATTTACAATGAAAATCCTGTTGAAGTAGCGAAAGAATTTGAAGCGGCAGGCATCAAAAGGTTACACATGGTAGACCTGGATGGTGCTAAAGCCGGCAAGATCGTTAACCTGAAAGTGTTAGAAGCTGTAGCGTCTCAAACAAATTTGGTGATCGACTTTGGCGGTGGCGTAAAAAAAATAACGGATATAAGCGATATCATTACTGCAGGAGCAGCAATTGTTACGATCGGCAGCTTGGCTGTAAAACATCCGGAAATATTAGAAGAATGGTTATTGGAATTTGGCCCTGATAAATTTTTGATCGGTGCAGATGTGTTGGATAGAAAAATAAAAATAAGTGGCTGGCTGGTTGATGGAGGCATTGATATCGATACTTTTATCGGTAAAATGTTAGCCTTAGGCGTGCGAAACATTTTCTGTACGGATATTTCAAAAGATGGTGCTATGCAAGGGCCATCGATCGATCTGTATAAAGATATCATGAATACGCATACCGATATCAACTTGATCGCTAGTGGCGGCGTAAGTAATTTTCATGATGTGATCGAATTAAAAGAGATCGGCTGTAGCGGCGCCATCATTGGCAAAGCGATCTATGAAGGGACAGTAACGTTAAAAGAATTATCATTGATCAATCAATAATGTTAACAAAGCGAATTATACCTTGTCTGGATATTAAAGATGGCAGAACTGTTAAGGGAGTTAACTTTCTTGATATTCGTGATGCAGGAGATCCTGTTGAGCTGGCAGTATTGTATTCTCAAAAGGGCGCAGATGAACTCGTTTTTTTAGATATCACGGCAACGGTAGAAAAAAGAAAAACATTAGTTGAACTGGTTAAAAGAATTGCCGCTAATATTAATATTCCTTTTACTGTGGGTGGAGGAATTTCTTCTGTGGATGATGTATCTGTTTTATTGCAAAATGGTGCTGATAAGGTTTCCGTAAATACATCAGCTTATAAAAATCCGCAGTTGTTAAAAGAATTGAGCAATGCATTCGGTAGTCAGTGTGTAGTCTTAGCGATCGATACAAAGAAAGAAGAAGATGGGGAGTGGTACGTTTATTTAAATGGCGGTAGGACTAAAACCGAAACTAAAACTATTGATTGGGCAAAGCAAGGAGTGGCATTAGGCATCGGAGAAATATTACTAACATCAATGAACAACGACGGAACTAAAAACGGTTTTGCGTTAGATATTACTTCTTTATTATCTAAAGAGCTTCCTGTTCCTGTAATTGCATCTGGCGGAGCCGGCTCAATGGAACATTTTAAAGAAGTATTTGAAAACGGACATGCAGATGCGGCTTTAGCAGCCAGTATCTTTCATTATAAAGAAATTGAAATACCCGATCTTAAAAATTATTTACATCAACAAAAGATAAACGTTAGGTTATGAGTCAGAATACAAATCAACCCTTTAATGGCATATGGAATATCGATTTTGCAAAATATAGTGATGGGCTTGTGCCTGCTATTGTTCAGGATGATGCTACAGGAAAAGTGCTGATGCTTGCTTTTATGAACCAGGAAGCAATTACCAAAACACAGGAATTACAAAAAGTAACATTCTATAGCCGTAGTAGAAAAAAATTATGGACAAAAGGTGAAGAAAGCGGCAACTATCTTATTTTAAAAGATATCAAAGTAGATTGTGATAATGATACGCTATTGATCAAAGCAAAACCAACGGGCCCAACTTGTCATACCGGCGCTGATACTTGCTGGAATGAAAAAAATATCCCTTCAGATTTTTTATTGCAATTGGAACAGATCATTATCGATAGAAAAAACAACCCCTCAGAGAAATCATATACCAGCTCTTTATTTGATAAAGGCATCAATAAGATCGCACAAAAAGTAGGTGAGGAAGCGGTGGAATTAGTGATCGAAGCAAAAGATAACAGTAAAGAGCTTTTCTTAAATGAAGGGGCCGACCTGTTATTCCATTACCTTATCTTGCTACAGGCAAAAGGATATTCATTGAATGATGTAATTGCAGTTTTGAAAGATAGGCATAATAAATAAGCAGCTTAAGGCAACGTTTTGTAGTGATCGCAGGTCTTACACACTTTAATACTCTTATTCAATAAAATCCACACTATGCAAAAAGCTATTTTAGTACTTATTTTAAGCGGTTTTCTTTTTTCGTGCCGAAAAGGTATATTTATTATTCCGAGGCCAGGTAAGACGACAAATGCTCCTGGTGGAAGCGATACCAATCCCTATTTATCATCTATACGCATAGACTATGGAAATGGAACAGTTGCGACAGATTCATTTTCTTACGATGCTAATCATAATTTAGTTAAATTTATACAGTATACAACTGTTAATGGTGCTACGCCTTATTATAATGCCAACGATACTATTACTTTTTCTTTTGTTGCCAATAGTAATTTACCTGTTTCCTATCAGGATCGCTGGTTTGGTTCCCACCAATTATCGTATGATGCCAGTAATAGAATAAGTAAAGACAGTGTTCTTAATGAAGTTGGACGTTATGCGTATTCAAATAATACTATCAATTATACAATAACAGGTGTGGTTGGAACAACAAACAGTTTTCCTGGTTCTCCCATTTATGGACCAGTGTTTATTGATACTATTACTTTAGCTAATGAGAACATTGAAGGATTGAAAGAAAATGTTAGGTCTTCATTATCTTTCTCTCAGTTTAGTTATCCAACTACTGCATATGAAAATCCCGCGTATCATGCGGCTAGCGCCGGTACTACGGGGCCTTTACTGTTTCATATTATCAGCCTAAACCAGACTGAGACAAATACCAATAGCTTAGATTATTTGTATGTTGATTTTATTTCAAAAGATCTTGCGAATAGTATTGTAACAGATCTGACTGGTAATACTTTTAATTATAGTTATTCATTGGATGCACAAGGAAGAATAGGTGCAGGGATTTTTAAAGTGAACGGTAATACTACTGCAACACTTGCCTATTCTTATTACTAAATTATATATTAGATCCCGCGATCAACTTCGCCTATTAAAAATACACTGCCGCAAACGATGATCAGTTCATCCTTTGCGGCTTTTTCTTTTGCAGATTGGATAGCGATATTTACATTATCAAAACTACTGCCTATTAAGCCTTGTATAGCAGCCTTTTCTTTTAACTCTGTTGCGTCCATAGCTCTCGGGATATGTGCATTGCTAAAATAATAATGAGCTTCTTTCGGAAGTAAGGTTAATACCTTATCAATGTCTTTATCCTTCACCATTCCTATTACAAAATGTACTTTTGAATTTTGGATTTGGGATGTTGTTATTTGCGATAGCACTTGCTTTATTCCATCTTCATTATGCGCTACATCTAGAGCTATCGTTGGTTGTTCGTGTATAACATCCCATCTTCCATATAAGCCGGTTAATTCTTTTACATGCGCTAAGGCATATTTTTCTGTTGCAATAGGAATGTTAAAGCCGTTTTTTATTAATATGCCTTCTGCCAACAGGACCGCAGAAAGATTTTTTGTTTGATAGAAACCGTTGAGGTCAAGTGTAAATGATTCTGTTGTTTTTTCTGCTACATCTGTAATATCGCAATGCAGCTCTTTAATAGTTAATTCAATATTTGATACAGTAAATTTTTCTTGTGCAAAATAAATAGGTGCATCACATTCTTTTGCTTTCGCTAAAAAGATAGGTTTTGTAATGGCAGTATATTCGCCGATCACAACAGGTGTATTTAGTTTAATGATCCCTGCTTTTTCAAAAGCGATCAGTTCTAGCGTATCTCCCAAAATATTCATGTGGTCGTATCCAATATTAGTTATGACAGATACGATCGGGGTAATAATATTTGTACTGTCTAATCTTCCACCAAGACCAGTTTCAATGATAGCAATATCTACTTTCTCTTTGGCAAAGTAATCGAAAGCCATTACCATCGTTAATTCAAAAAAAGATGGTTCTATTTCTTCAGATATTTTTTTTGTACGGGCTACAAAATCAACAATAAAATCCTGTTTGATCATTTCACCGTTGATCTTTATCCTTTCTCTAAAATCCTGAAGATGCGGAGATGTGTATAAACCTGTCTTATAACCTGCTTTTTGTAAAATTGCGGCTAACATATGGCTGGTAGATCCTTTGCCATTTGTTCCTGCTACGTGAACGCTTTTAAATTTTGTATGAGGATTATCTAACGCCGTACATAAAGCAATGGTGTTATGCAGATCTGTTTTGTAAGCTGCTGCGCCAATTCTGCTGAACATAGGGAGCTGTGCATATAAGTAGTCGAGCGTTTCTTCGTAAGTCATTACTGCAAATATAAAACCCAATAAACTTCTTATCGAATTTTATTGGGTTTGTTATAATGGATGGGTTAGTACTAATTTTGAACCTTAAAGTTAAGCAAGATAGTTGATACGCCACCATCATCACTTGGAGGAAATTGTAATTCCGCAGCTTTACGTTTAGCGATGTTGATAATATTTGCGGCCTGGGTTGTAGTTCCTTTAGATATTGTTGAACTTACAACTTTGCCATCTGCATCATATGTTACATCTAAATATACTTTCGCATTTTGTGTAAAATCATCTTCAAATTTCAGGTTACCCATATTGGTTGGCCTTGCACCTTTTGTGATAGTAATACCCGATCTTCCTTTCATGTCATTGCCATAACTATCGGGATTACCTGAAGGATCGCCCGCATCACCTTTGCCACCGGGAGTATTACCCTGACTGGTAAAACCATTATCCTGCGTAGCGCCATTGCCCTTTGCTTTACCCGGACCATTATAAGTGAACAATGGCTTCTCCGGTTTTGAAGCTTGCTTAACAACGGGCTCGGTATTTTTTGGTTTATTAGTTGTTTTAACCGGCGCTTTTATAGGCACTTTATGAATTTCTTTTTCTGGTTTGATAACAGGTGCAGCATCTTTCTCTGCATTATCATCAGGATTTACATTGTCTTGCGAAGCATCGCTTTTTGGCGCTGCGGCAGCTTGTTGCTGTTGCGGAGTGGTTTCGGGCGTGGGAGACATTTCCCCTTTTATCAATGGTTGATCCTTACCAAACCCATCATTATTATTGCCCAGATTTATTTCGATAAGATCTGAAGAAACAACAGGTGTTGGTGGAGATGTTCTCCAGGTAATAAAAATAAAAAGCAATAAAAGTAAAGCGCAAATGGCTACAGTATAAGCAAAAGCTTTCCTGTTTTTTTCTGCTTCAAAATTGCCTGATGTAGTTGCGTTATACTGCATTCGTACGATTGATCTACTAAAGTTAAAACTAAAAGATGAAATATGGCAATAAAATCCGCCCTGATAAAACAGATTTTAACAAGATGAGTTGTACTTATTTCGAATAGTTTCTTTCGCCAAATAACAAACTGCCGATACGAACCATTGTAGCGCCTTCTTCAATTGCGATCTTGTAATCACTGCTCATACCCATACTTATAATTGACAATGGATAATTGATAATGGATAATTGAGGCTTTATGGTATCAAATACTGTTTTCAAATAATGAAATTCTTTTTTAATTAAGGCCTGGTCATCGCTAAAAGATGCCATGCCCATTAAGCCGACTATAGATATATTATTTAATGGCTGAATGGTTAGTTGATGTATCAATTCATTCAACTCCTTTTCGTCTAAGCCAAATTTGGTTTCTTCTTTGGCGATGTAGATCTGCAGCAGGCAATTGATCGTTCTGTTATTCTTTGCTGCTTGTCTGTTTATCTCTTTCAATAAACTCAGACTATCTACACCATGAATTAAATAGACAAACGGCGCAATGTATTTTACTTTGTTGCTTTGCAGATGACCGATAAAATGCCAGTGAATATCTTTAGGAAGTAACGCTTCTTTATCAACTAATTCCTGCACATAATTTTCTCCAAAATCTCGTTGGCCCAGCTCATATAATGTTTGGACATCTTCAACCGGTTTTGTTTTGGAAACAGCCACGAGTGTGGCGGAACTTCCTAGTTCTTTAATTACCTCGCTATATTTCTCTTTGTTGGTGCTCATTTGTCTGAACCGTTGATTGAAGTTGATTCAATTGATTTATCTGATCAGAGATCAATAGCTTAAAATGTCTTCATCAATTCAATCATATAAATCAATCAAATCAATAGTCAGACAATTATTTAAGGATAGATCTGCTGATCACAATTCTTTGTACCTCACTGGTGCCTTCGTATATCTGTGTAATTTTTGCATCACGCATCATTCGTTCAACATGGTATTCTTTTACAAAACCATAACCGCCGTGAATTTGTACGGCTTCAGTGGTAACCCACATGGCGGTTTCTGATGCATATACTTTTGCGATGGAACTACTAACGGTATAATCTAAGTGCTGGTCTTTTTCCCAGGCAGCTTTTAAACAGAGCAGGCGAGCGGCTTCAATTTTTGTAGCCATATCTGCCAATTTAAATTGTATGATCTGGTGGTTCATGATCTCTTTGCCGAAAGACTTACGTTGTTTGCTGTAAGCCAATGCTCTTTCATAAGCACCACTCGCAATACCTAATGCTTGTGAAGCAATTCCAATGCGGCCACCGGCTAATGTCCGCATGGCAAATGTAAAACCGAAGCCATCGCCGCCAAGCATATTTTCTTTCGGCACTTTTACATCGGTGAAATTGATAGAATGTGTATCGCTACCGCGGATGCCCATTTTATTTTCTTTAGCGCCAACTGTTACGCCGGGCGTGTTTTTTTCTACGATGAATGCATCAATACCATGGCTGCCTTTACTCACATCCGTCTGCGCCATTACTAAATATACACTGGCGCTATTACCATTGGTTATCCAGTTCTTTGTCCCGTTCAATAAAAAATGATCGTCTTTTTCTTCAGCGATCGTATGTTGTGAAGTAGCATCGCTTCCCGCTTCCGGCTCGCTTAATAAAAATGCACCGATGTATAATTCTCCGTCTTTTTTGCCTTGCGCTAAAGGAGTCAGGTATTTCTTTTTTTGTTCTTCAGTACCGTATTCCTGTATACCATAGCAAACTAAACTATTATTAACGCTCATACAAACGCTAACGCTTGCATCAACCTTACTTACTTCTTCCATAGCCAATACATAGCTGATCGTGTCTAAACCGCTGCCGCCATATTCAGGTTTAACCATCATCCCCATAAAACCAAGCTCGGCTAGTTTGGTGATTTGTTCTTTAGGGAATTTTTGTAATTCATCTCTTTCAATAACACCTGGCAGGCATTCTGTAACAGCAAAATCCCTTGCAGCTTTTTGTATCATTAAATGCTCTTCCGAAAGTTGAAACTGCATATCGTTAATTTTGACAACTATATACCAGTTGGTACAAGTTGATTTAAAAAATTAGATTAATTATTTGATTAAATCTGCTATTGTCGTTTCAAAAATACCAGTAGATTTGAATCCCGCGACGTTTTCCCATTGTACTACTCCGTTTTGTGGATTAGTATATCTTTCTTCTATATTGACAATATTTACGTTTATAAGCGTACAGCTATCCGTTTTCTTTATTCTAACATTCCATTCGCCACGTACGGGTATATTTGCTAATGCAGAGTATTTGTTTTGTGAAGCATTGTACTTCTTAGGAATTACTACATAATCTGTTGAATCTTTTAGTTTCAATGTCTTTAACTCATTTGTTGCTGACATTAATATACTTTCTGATACTATTAATCCACTACTCTTATCAATGATTTTTATAGGCAACCCTTTTTGTGCAAAAACATCAATAACATTACTCCATACATCTTCAAAACTCTTTGAACTTTTGTATGTATATACAGCAGGGTAAATACCTCTTACAGGCAAATCGGGCTTCGTTGCAATACATCCTGAAAATAAAAACACACAGAGAGGGATTAAGTAGTATTTCATTTTTTTAGTAAATATAAATAAAAAAGGCTGCATAATAGCAGCCTATTGTCTGCATAGCCTTTTAATAATATCCTTATGTTGTGGATATATTTTTATCAAAGAAGAAGCTTCAGCTAATTCAAAATCATCAAAATCAAAACCGGGGGCAACAGTGCAGCCAACAAAACTAAAAGCAGCGTCTGGTGAGGGTTCACTTGCAAACCAACAGCCCGAAGGTACCACATGCTGAAAGGTTTGCGACTGGCCAATATCGTTACCAAGCTTTATAGTTTCCATATGTCCGTTAATGTGGATCACATACACATTCATTGGGCCGCCCGCATAAAAGTGCCAGCATTCATCGCTTTTGATTTTATGGAAGCCCGAAAAATTCCCTTGTTCTAACAAAAAATAAATGGCTGTTGAGATATTTCTTTCTCCTGCAAATTTTCTTGATAATATTTGTTGCGGGATCGTTTGTATGCAACGGTAAGTTTCTTTATAAAAGCCACCTTCGGGATGAGGCAGCATTAAATATTTTTGTACTAACTGATCGGCTGTCAAAGTTTGCATGCTGCTATGGTTAAATTACTACATAAAAGTAGGATAAATTTTTTTACAGAAATGTCTCTCTTCAGAACTATATGCGAATCCTAAAACTGAATTATGTTGAGCAAAGAAACTATAAATCGGAAAAAAATAAGATATTTGGCAATAATCTTAAAAGATGAGCGCCAAAAAAAAATCTACCCCAGCTAAAAAAGGGCCTGCTAATGATCCTACACCTGAGCTGCCTGACTTATTTGAAAGAGCAGGAAACAAAGGCATATTAATAGCGCTTGCTTTGATACTCTTTATCTCGTTTATTGTATTCAAAGATTTTATTTTATTACATAAGGTTTACCTGTATAAAGATATTGGCAGCGATACCGTAAATGCGGGCTACCCGTATTTTTATAGTTATGCCAGGTATTTCAGCAAGTACGGACTTCCCTCATGGTCTTTTCAGGAAGGAATGGGACAAAATATTTTAGGAGGGTTTCTGAGAGATCCTTTTATGCTGATAGGTTATATGCTAGGCAGCTCTTATATGCCTAAGATCTTTGTGTTTACAGAGATACTTAAAATTATTTCAGGCGGCGCCATATTTTACTTGTTTTTAAAACAATTAAAAGTCTCTACTTTTTCTGCTATCATTGGTACATTGCTTTTTTCGTTCAGTGGCTTTATGATCATTGGATCCGCCTGGTATGTTTTTACTTATGAAGCGTTTACACTAGCCTTGGTATTGCTCGGCTTTGAATTGTATTTTCAAAAAAATAACTGGATAGTATTTGTTATTGCTATTTTTTCTATCGGCATTTCAATGCCTTTTGATCTGTATATAACTGGGTTGTTCTTATTTTTCTACATACTATTCAGGTTAGCGCAAACAGGACAGCTAAATGTAAAAATGGTTGTCTCGATATTATTAAAATTATGTTTGCTGGGCATTGTTGGATTATTACTAAGTGCGCCTTTTTTATCAGAATCATTATTGCAGATAGCGGAGAGCCCGAGAGGAGGCTCAAGTTCATATTTTAATATGCTATCATCTCAACCGGTATTTGCATTGGCAGATCAGTTTCAGTTTGGTACGTTTGTCATGCGCTTCTTCAGCAGCAATTTAATAGGGGTTGGAAATGATTTTAAAGGATGGATAAATTACCTCGAAGCGCCAATGTCTTATTGTGGCATAATCAGTATCATCCTAATGCCACAGGTTTTTTCATTTATCAGTAAGTCTGCAAGAAAATGGTACATTATATGGTTGCTTATTTGGCTATTGCCAAATATCTTTCCTTATTTGCGACATGCGCTTTGGCTGTTTACGGGAGAATATTATCGCGTACTCTCTTTTTGTTTATCGCTGGTGTTTATTTTGTATGCGGTATGGGCACTCGATCTTATCATAAAAAATAAAAAACTCAACCTGATCACTTTGGCGGTAACACTACTGATCTGTATTCTTTTATTGAACTTTAATTATTTTGATGAGGGATCTGTAGAGAAAGACCAGATGGTAATGTTCTTTATCTATGTATCAATATTTGTGTATTCGCTTCTATTAATATTTATTACAAGGCCGGGCTCCAGCGCTTATTTTAAATATGCATTGCTGGTGTTTGTATGTATTGAACTGATCTTTATGTCGGCGCCAGCTGTTAATGACAGGCAAGCGTTTACCACAGATGAACTGACACAAAAAACTGCGTACAATGATTATTCTGTTGAAGCGGTTAATTATATTAAAAGCAATGAAAAAGGATTTTACAGGATCGATAAAGATTATTTTTCTTCCGGCTCACTTTTCAACAAGAGCCTGAACGATAATAAAATGCTTGATTATAACGGAACTTCTGCTTATAGCGCTTTTTCTAATGGTAATTATATCAATTATCTGCGGGCATATGAAGTTATCGGATATAATGAATTGGATAGCAGGTGGTGCCCTGGATTAATTGGCCGCCCCTTTTTACAATCACTTAACCAGGTAAAGTATATACTTATTAAAAATTACTCCAATCCTATATGGCGCTATGTTGCTGATTCTGTTGCTAAGTTTGGAGATGTGATAGTACTTAAAAATAAATTTACTTTACCTTTTGGCTATACGTATCAGCAGTATATGCTGAAAAGTGAATTTGATTCATTGAGTATTTGGCAAAAAGATGTGTTGAGTTATAAAGCCTGCGTACTAACAGATGCTGAAGTTAACAAAGCCAATGGTTTAAAACCGTATGATATCAAAGATAGTGTTGATCGGAAAGCCTATACTTTCGAGATGCTCCACAATGATGTTGCGATGTTAAGTAGCGACACATTACAGCTATCCTTTCTTTCAGATAAAAAAATAACAGGCCAGGTTGTTTCTCGTGCTCCTGAAATAATGTATTTATCGTTTCCATACGATAGAGGATGGCATTTAACAGTTGATGGAAAAGAAACTGAATTGATTAATTTAAATGGAATGACAGGACTTTACCTTATGCAAGGAACCCACCAGGTAGAATTAAATTATAGGGTACCATTATTTTTCAAAGCCTTGTGGTTTATGTTAGCCGGAATATTATTTTGTATAGTATTATTTATGCTTGATAAAAATGGCAAAAGCTTTATGGCTGTAACTCCAACTGCAGCTGTTTAAGGCAATAATATTTGTTACTAATTAATTTAGTATTTGTATATTTGTTATCCAATGTACGCGATAGTAGATATAGAAACCACCGGTGGCCATGCGTCTGCAAATGGCATTACTGAAATAGCCGTGTATATACATGATGGTACAAAAATAGTTAAGCATTTCGAAACACTCGTTAACCCTCAACAAAATATTCCCCGTTATATTACTGCGTTGACTGGTATAGATAATTATATGGTGCAGGATGCTCCGGCATTTGACGAGATAGCGGAAACTTTATATAGGCTGTTAAAGGATACTATTTTTATTGCCCACAATGTGAACTTCGATTACTCTTTCGTCAAGCACCAATTGAAGAATGAAGGATATGATCTTGTCGCAAAAAAATTATGTACTGTTCGCTTAGGCAGGAAAGTATTTCCGGGATTGCCTTCTTATAGTCTGGGAAATCTTTGCCGCTCTTTAGAAATTAAAATCGATAACCGGCATAGGGCAGGAGGCGATGCAAAAGCAACCGTTACATTATTTGAGCTTTGTATAGCCAGTGGCGGACAAACGCATATAGATCTGATGCTGAAGAAAACTTCTTCAGAACAATGGCTGCCCTTGCATTTGCAAAAATCTGATATTACAAAATTGCCATCTGTGCCGGGCGTATATTATTTTCATAATAATAAAGACAAGATCGTTTACGTAGGTAAAGCGATCAATATTAAAAAAAGGGTGAGCAGCCATTTTACACAAAATGATCCCGATAAAAAAAGACAAAACCTTGTCCGCAATGTGCACCGGATAAGCTGTAAAGAATGCGCCAGCGAATTAGAAGCCATCGTTTTAGAAAGCGTCGAAATAAAAAGGCTATGGCCACAATATAATAAAAGCCAAAAACAACCGGCACAAAAATTCGGACTCTACATGTTTGAAGATGGCCGTGGTTATATGCGCTTAGCGATCGATAAAAAGAAAAAACAATTGCCTGCTCTTTATAATTTCAATTTGTTACAGGAAGGATTAGTGTTATTAAAAAAGATGACAGATGAATTTGAGCTCAACCATAAATTATGTTTTTTAGATAAAACCCCTTTTGCCGCCACGGATGTTGAATTAATAGACGAGCCAAAAATTTACAACCGCAAAGTAACAAAAGCATTACAAGCGTTAGATGAACAGCTGCCTACATTTGCCGTGATCGATAACGGTATACAGGAAAATGAAAAATTATGCCTGCTGATCGAAAGAGGAAGTTTTTGGGGAATGGGTTATTTGCCGGCAGATGTATCAATACAATCAAGCAATGAGTTAAAAGATTATCTAAACCCATATACAGATAATGATTATATCCGCAACAGCATCTATTCCTTCGTAGAAGCCAATCCTGATAAAAAGATCGAGCTAAAAACTATTAATTAGCAAAAAACTCTACCAGCTCCTATGGAAGCGCCTCTTTGGCTAAGGTGCAAGCGAAGCGAGCAGACAAAACTATGCGCAACATATTTTATCAATGGCCAAAGTAGCGCTGGAGAAGGAACACAGCCTAGTGGCTATGAGCGATCAAAAGACAAAATATCAAAAGCCAGCAATGGTGGAACCACTTGCTATAAGCATTAAAAAAAGTGGATAACTCTACCAAAAGCAACGAGGTAATCTCATTACATCGCACTATTTTCGCTACCCAATTATAAATAATCAACAACAGAAAATGTCAGAATTTGTACAGCAAATAGCGCAGAAATTAAACATCAAACAACAACAAGTACAAGTAGTATTAGATCTATTACAGGAAGGGTCTACCATCCCATTCATAGCCCGTTACCGAAAAGATAAAACGGGAGCTTTAGATGAAGTTCAAATTCAACATATACAAGAAGAAGCTAAGTTTTTAACAGAGTTCACAGAACGTAAATTCTTTATAGAAAAAACGATCATTGAACAGGAAAAGATGACAGATGCATTGCAGGAAAAATTAGACAAGGCAACAACAATAGCTCAGCTGGAAGATATTTACCTGCCGTTCAAACCAAAAAGAAAAACAAAAGCGCAGACTGCAAGAGAAAATGGTTTAGAGCCTTTAGCTATTTTATTGTTAGAACAAAAAGAAATTGACCTTAGGGCTGAAGCAACAAAATATATTACAGATAAAGTACTCGATGCTGATGCTGCCTTGCAAGGTGCCAGAGATATTATAGCAGAACAGGTAAATGAAAATGCAGAAGTAAGGGCCAAGCTGCGTCATTTATTTGAAACAACAGCCACATTACAGAGTAAAGTAATTACGGATAAAGAAACGGAAGGCGTTAAGTATAAAGATTATTTTGATTTTTCTGAACCTATATCAAGAGTACCATCGCATAGGATACTTGCTGTGTTGCGCGGATTTTTAGAAGGGTATTTACGTATCGCCATTTCTCCTGAAGAAGAAACGGGATTGGAAGCCATCGAAGGCTTTTATATAAAAGGTATGAGTAGCAGCAGTGATCAAATAAGAAAAGCTGTTAAAGATGCCTACAGAAGATTGTTACAGCCAAGTCTTGAAACTGAATGCAGAACAACATTAAAGAATAAGGCAGATGAGGAAGCGATCAATGTATTTGCAGAAAACCTTCGCCAGCTATTATTGAGCTCGCCATTGGGTAGCAAAAGGATTTTAGCGATCGATCCGGGATATAGAACCGGCTGTAAAGTTGTTTGCCTGGATGAAAAAGGAGAATTGAAAAAAACGGAGCTCATCTTTCCACACGAGCATAATCGTGTACAGGCAGAAGAGATCAAGATCAAACATTTGGTAGAACAATACGGTATACAAGTGTTTGCAATAGGAGATGGAACTGCGGGAAGAGAAACAGAACAATTTATCAAAAAGCTACATTTAGGCTTGCCTGTTTTTTTAGTAAATGAAGATGGCGCTTCTATTTATTCTGCATCAGAAATTGCAAGGGAAGAATTTCCGAATGAAGATATTACCGTACGTGGCGCCGTAAGTATTGGTCGCAGGTTAATGGATCCTTTGGCAGAGCTGGTAAAGCTTGATCCTAAAAGTATCGGAGTAGGGCAGTACCAACATGATGTGAACCAGTTTCGTTTAAAAGAAAGATTGGATGCAACTGTTGTAAGCGCTGTAAATAATGTGGGCGTTAATTTAAATACCGCCAGTAAACATTTACTAAGTTATGTAAGTGGTATTGGTGGAACATTAGCAGATAATATCATTAAACATAGAAACGAGATCGGGAAATTTACCAGTCGTAAGCAATTGTTAAAAGTACCAAGATTAGGAGGCAAGGCCTTTGAACAGTGTGCCGGATTTTTGCGCATTACCGAAGGAGAAGACCTGTTAGATGCAAGCGCAGTTCATCCTGAAGCATATTCGGTGGTGGAAGCAATGGCAAAAGACCTGGGCGTAGAAATAAAAGCGATGATCGGTAAAGAAGAACTATTAAAAAATATCGAGGCTAAAAAATATGCTACGGAACAATTTGGTGAGCTTACGGTAAAAGATATCATCAACGAATTAAAAAAGCCCGGACTGGATCCGCGAAGCGAAGTACAACAATTTGAGTTCGCCAATATCTACAGTATCGAAGATGCGAAAGTTGGGATGGATGTGCCGGGTGTTGTAACGAATATTACAAGGTTTGGTGCTTTTGTAGATATTGGTGTAAAGCAGGATGGATTGGTGCATGTATCTGAAATATCGCACACTTATATTACGGACCCTAATGAAGTATTAAAACTAAACCAACAGGTTAAAGTGAAAATACTGGAAGTAGATATTGCGAGAAAACGTATCGCATTATCTATTAAACAAACAGAAGAAGCACCTGCACGGAATAACAATCAACAACGCCCTAAATTTGCCGGGCAACCAATACAACATAAACAACAAGCTCAGAAAGCTATAGCAGAGTTACCAATGAATGATGCTTTGGCGGCATTGAAGCAGAAATTCGGTAAATAATATTCCATACAGTAAACAAAATAAAAATGGCGTTCTACATTAATAGAACGCCAGTTTTATGTACTAGATATCTCTCTTAGAAGTTATACTTCTATAATTAGAATTTGTACACTGCCGCAAGGATACCAGAGAAATCTGTACCTGTTGGAGTTGCATCTTTTCCTTTTGTGTAAACATCACCGAATTTAGTATCAGCTGATTCATAACGAA